>Ga0172363_10000973_pt1 | contig 22634 bp, 11 predicted proteins | sample LakKivs2_kivu2a2_FD_114541 | JGI IMG/M metagenome (GOLD analysis project Ga0172363, IMG submission 114541) | Sediment microbial communities from Lake Kivu, Rwanda - Sediment s2_kivu2a2 | ecosystem: Environmental > Aquatic > Freshwater > Lake > Sediment | place: Rwanda: Western Province, Lake... | reverse complement strand
GACAGGGTGACGCTCCTCGCGTTGTTGAAGAACGTGCTCTACCTCGGAAAGCTGACCTGTGGGGGCGAGTGCTACGACGGCGAGCATCCGGCGATTGTCGATGCCGAGACCTTCAGGCGGGTGGAGGCGATGCTGTGCCGCAACCGGCAGGCTGGCGGGGCCGAAGTGCGGAATGGCTTCGGGGCGCTGCTCCTCGATCGCGGAGAGATCGCGGAAAGTTTCGACTCCGCCGATCACTTCTCCGCCGGCATCGCGCAGGAGAGCGGTGGAAATGCTGATGGGGCGCTCGTGACCGTCTATGGTGAGGATTGTGACCGGCAAGTTCGCGATCGACTTGCCGTTTTTCAGCGTTTCCTTGAGGGCGCACGAGTTCTGGCAGATATTCGCGCGGAAGATATCGAAGCAGAACTGCCCGATCGCCTCGGAGCCTTTGAAACCGGTGATCTGTTCGGCGGCGCGGTTGAACGACGTGATGCGGCCTTCGGCGTCGATCGTGAAAACACCGTCGGCGATGCTGTCGAGGATGACCTCGGTCATGCGGTTATCATGCTTCATATCATCCATTATAGAGCGAAAACGGGCAGCATGCAATAGTTCTTGGGGAAAGGTGCCGTGGACGGCCAAGGAGGCTACGGCCAAGGAGGCTACGGCCAAGGAGGCTACGGCGCCCGCTCGCGATCGACCTGCGCCGAAGCGAGCGAGCTACGCATCCGTGATGAGCTGAACGAGCCCAAGCTCGACGTCGCCCGAAGCCTCGAAGAAGGCTTGGAGGAGCCTCCCGCCTGCGGTGCTGGGCCAGCTTGGCCACCTCGTGCTCCGGCAGTTGCTGTTGAAGGATGATCGACGAGGTCTCTTCGCCTGGCGTCGAGTTGTAACCGTCGTGCGAGAAGCCTACCACGCTGTTGTGTGCATTGCTCAGCAGCATTGGGAAATCGACGTCCAGGCCAGCGGCCTCGCCAAACACAAGGAGGGCGTGCGCGCCTTCAGCAAGGGCGTTGGGCGGGTCCTTCTGGCCAGGCTTTCAAGCTCCGCCGGCACGCGAACGTCGTGCGCCACAGGTGCGAAGGTGATAGCTTCGGCGTTGCTCTTCAGACGCCGCACGAGGCGCAGCTCGACGGCCGACAGCGGCCCCGCCACGAGCACGGCAAACCGCCGGCCGGCCGGAGGGCCGACCTCCGCCCTCAGCAAATTCGCCATCGGCTGAACCGTCCGGCGCATCTCTTCCTCGCGTGCCGCGCCCTTCTTGATCACGTCGCCCGCCAATGCCGCCATAGGGAACGCGACGTATGAGATGAACGGGCTGTAGATGAAGCCGAACAGAAGGAGGAACACAAGCGGATGCGCCCGCCGAGATCGTGCAGGACGTGCAGATTCGTGTGGTTGACTGATCGAACTGTCGCGCGGGCGGTGCCGCACTAACACAGGCTAACGCAGACTGACCAACGCACAGAAACGTACACCGACGGCCGGCGAGATAGCGAAGCCTGAGTGTTTCGCTATCCGCTAGCCTTGCGTTCCGGCACCGTTCCAGCCAGGTCTCCGTCATCCAGTGCCTGCACGTCACCAGCCGGCATCGAGAAGGTCGTCCGCACCGTCGAGTACGCTGTCGAGCATGACCGCCACCTCGTCTGCGTAAGCTTCAATTTCCGCCATGCGAACGAAGCCGTCGATCCTGCCGGCGTCTCTGCGGCCGGCCCAGAGGTAATGGATCTCATCCACGGGCACCGGAGGGCACTCGAATATGTTGACGAGCTGCGTGTTGTCGACAACGTGGCCGACGCGCCTCCACTGCCGGGTCTTGGCTTCCCGAACATAGACCGCGTAATGTGGAGCCGTTCGCTCTTGCACGCCGCTACCGCTGGGGACGGGGCCAGTATTATCTTCGTAGATTGCAATAGACGTGAGCGTCTGGGGCCTCTTGAACTTGACGCGCCCGTCGGCCCAGTCAACATCCGAACCCGTGGCTTCTTTGGTCCAGAGCGTTTCCTGGTCGGCCAGCACGCCGTCGACGCATCGCAGCGCGGCCTGCGGGCAAGGCCAAGGCTGATGCCGTAGGGTTGAATTGCCACCCGTCCAGGGTTTGACTTCGCATGCAAGGGTGCCTAGAGGTTCCGTCTTGGCCGCCAGCCCCCCGTCGAAGAGCAGGTTGGGTCCTTGGAAACCGATGGCAGTCACGATGACTTCGGCGATATTCAGGCCGGCTTCGATGGGGTCGCCGTTTTCGTAAGTCAGTCTGGCGTTTCCGCCTTCGCCGGTCTGCACTGGATTTACGGCTCGCAGCGTCAGCGTCACGTCGCCCGATTCATCGGCTCGGAAAGCAGCTCGCCTGCGGACGAGGTGGCGGCTCAGCGGGAGCCGTGCAACATAGGGCAGGTTGGGGGTCTTGCGTGCGCCGGTTACCTGGATCACGAGGCGGGTCTGGGCCGTCAGCTTTGCGGGGCCGGCTGCGGCGGCGAGCAGCTCAACGAGGTAGGTCTTCCCGGCCTGTACGCGAAATTTGAAGGCAGTGTCCTGTTCAAGATGGCCAACGTATTTCGGTCGGGCAGGGTCGCCGTCTGCCGGTGCGGCAGGGCGGGTGACCTCGCGGATGCGTTCCTCCGGCAGGAGATTGGGGCCGAAAGGCACCTTCTTTGCGTCGAGCGTGGTGAGATACGACGGCGCGGGCGGTTCATACGGCACGGAGTATACAGTGTGGCGGGGCAAACTCGGGAACTGCTGCTGCTTGACGAAACGCTCGCCTGTGGTGACGTTGAAGGGATTGAGGTCGACGGCGCGCAGCCTCGAGCCGTCTTGGGCGCTCAGGAAGTGTAACACGCCTTCGCGTGCACCTACGACCACGCCCTTGCCATCGGGTGCAAGGCGTACGAGGCCCCCAGACGGCGTTTGTGCGCGCCATAGAAGCCGGCCGTTGACATCGAAGCGCATGGTGAAGCCTCGATCTGTCGTGAACGTGATGCTCTGGCCGTCGGGCGCGATTGCAAGATCGCTGATGCGGCCCTCGACGGCGAAGTCACGGTCATCGCCGTCTCCCAGTGGGCGGATGTAAACCTGCGCCGTCAGCCCCTGCCGGTCAAAGCGGTTGTTCTCAACGATCAGCACTTCTTCCCGCCCCGGCACTGGGAGCATCCAATCGGTGCCGCCGACCGGTCTCATGCGAGTCGCTTCCTCCCCGTTGTCGGCGTGAATGGTGTAGACCGCGCCGCTGTCGTCGGCCACGAGGAATCGATCTCCCAATGGGATCGCTTTGCCTTCGTTCAGCAGCACGCCATCGCGCTGCCACAGCAGACGTCCGGTGGCACCATCGAGGCCGAGCATTGCAGTGTTGACGGGGCGAGCATTGCCGAAGAAGTCCTCCGTGGTGCCGAAACCGCCCACCAGCAGAACTTTGCCGTCCGCACTCACAGCGCGCGGAAAGAGACTGCGCGGGTGAAGCACCTGCGATGCTGCAGTTTGCCTGCCGCTGTCGTCATAGGCCCACAGCAGCCGCCCCTGGGCATCAAGAGCACGTAGCTTCCATGATCCGCCCATATAGATGCGCTCGTGCTCGGTGGCCTCCAGAAGGGCAGTTGCCCCTATCGGCATTCGCCCCCTCACACCGTGCGGCGGCGCGGAGGCATAGCTGACAAAGCCGCGGTCCAAACAGTAGAGATAATCAGAATCCCACATCTTCACGCGCACGGAGGTGTCGTCGACCGGTTTCATTCTTCCGCCTGTGCGCCACCAGAGGTTGTTGCCCGAGCGGTTGTGCAGAGCGCGCTGCTCCTGGATTTCACCGTCGGGGCTGAGCGCGAAGAAAGATTCGCCGTAGGAATCCGTGGTGACGAACAGCCGATTCCCGCCCGGCGAGAATATGAGATCCAAGATGCGCGTGCCTATCTTCCCGTTGATCATGTTCTCGAGCTGCGAAGGTGTCCTGCCCCAGGTGACCACGACCATGGCGGAGCCTGGTGCGGCCGCAGTGCGCTGCTCTGCGCGGCCCTCGGCCAGTTGCGCCAGGTAGGTCACGGCAGCGGCCGCGCCGGCGGGATCGTGGCATCCCAGGTAGAGGCCGTTGTAAGCTGCGCGGAACGGCGACCAGAGGTGGTGGACGAAGAATCCGCCGGGTGCGGGATAATTCTCGGAGGGGAGCCGCCGCAGGTAGGGCTGGAGTTCGGCGAGCGCTATATGATTGTCTGGAGCGCCGAAGAGCACGATGTCGCCGTCAAAACGCAGCCGCGGCCCGTACTCGGGATAGCCGCATCGCGGATCGTCGAACAGAATCTTTCTGGGATCTTTGCCCGTGAAGGCCCCCATGTCGACGCGCCCGACGAATGCCCCGCCGTCGCGGAGGCTTTCGATGAGCTGCAGGTCGTCGTCGGTCGGCTTCCAGCGCAGCGGCAGCGGCCGGGCATCGGCGGCGTCCCAGGCGACGATGCGCGCGTCGCGCCCGCTCTTGCGCAACGCGGCGGCCAGTTGCTCGGCGGCCGGGCGGAATGCTTCCTGCCCCTCGTCGAGCAGCACGGTCACGACTCCGTGGCGTTTTGCCATGAAGGCGGAGATTGCTCCGGCGCCGCCGATGAGGTCGGCGTCGACGTGTGCGGTCACTGCGGACTCGGGGGCTGGTGCGATGGGCGGGCTGGCGCTGCAGCCTATCACGAGGTCGCGTACGGTCAGCTCGAGCCGTGTTTCTCCCGACAGCACCGACACGGGGATGTCGAGCGGGAGATCAGGCGCGAGCGAGGCGAACTTGCGGAAGAGCGTCGTGCCGTCGGGGCCGCTGAGCGTAACCTCGAAGGGCATGGGGTCGGCGAGCGGCTTGTCTTCTGCGTCGGCCAGCCAGGCGGTCAGGCGCAGCGTGTGCGGCGCGGTGCGCTGGGTCTGCATGCCCATGGTCTTGGGCTCGCGCCGTGTCAGGAGGTATACGGCCCCTTCGGAGCGTGTGAAATCTGCAGCCACGCGCCGCCCCTGCGGCGTAGCCTCGGGTACAACGGCCTCTCCGGCCAGGAGGTTGCGCACGTGCCAGCCGTCTTCGACGAATAGGTCGCCGATCCGCGGCAACACGGCGTGCTGCCGCCATTTGCCCTCTATGCTCATCGGGACCAGCGTTTGGTTGATTACAAAGGCGCAGATCGATTCTTTGCCGGCCAGCGGCGAGATTATGACATCGCTGTCGGGCGTGGTGATCGGGATGGTGGGCGTATCTGCGAACGCCTTGATGAGGTGTTCTTCGCGTTTCGACTTGAAGTTCGTCCAGAGATGGGCGAATTCCCATTCGCCGTTGGGGTAGGCAAGCCCCCAGCCGTTGTGGACGTGCTCGTTGTCGTAGCGGAAACCGATGTCGCGCCCGGGGAGGGCGGCGGCGCAGTATTGGTCTTTGAGGATAACACCGCCCCCGGCTTCGAAGGCGCGGAAAGCTTCGAGCACTTTGGTTGGCTCCCCATCGCCCACGCCGGCCAGGAAGAGCACCTTGTAGCCGTCGAGCTTGCCGGCGAGCACGTCTTCGGTCGCCAGGAGCATGCCGGGCCGGCGCATGCGGGCGAGGTCGTGGAGGACCACGCTGTCGCGGTTGGGCCAGCCGCTGGCGTAGACGGCCACATCTCGCAGAGGCTCCATGGCCGTAAAGTACGAGCCGAACCGTTCGAAAATCCGGAGGAGTGCCTCATCTTGCCCCTTTGGATACGGATCATCGAGCGTGAGGGAAATGCCGTCGAGCCCGCGTCCGGCGGCACCGAATGCGGTCACGATGCGCGAATGACGGCCGTAGGTCATATAGCAGCAGTACATCTTCTGGTTTTCAAAGTTGCCCATCCCCATAGACGCCGGCGCGCGGAAGTTGCCCCAGGGGGCGATCCCGTAATCGGTGTAGTCGACCGAGCCTCGATGCGTGACGTTGGCGAAGGCATAGGGCGGATAGGATTGGCCGCCGCCCATCCAGAAGCTCGGGAGGGCCGTGTGCGAGGTGAAGTCTGGCTTTATCTGCACCGCGTCGACCAGATATTCCTTGTAGGCATTTGGCAGCACGGAGCTTGTGAACCTGGTCCCGGCGCGTCCGCGCAAGACCTTGAGCTGCTCGCCCTCGATGCCTGCGGCTGCCGCCTCGGCCACGACCTCTTCGACGCGCTCGGCGATCCATTTTCCCGCCTCGGCGTTGCGGCGCCCCTGGTGGCCGTCGAGCGGGGGCGACTCTTCCCAATATCCCCGCAGCGTGCCGTACCAGTTCAGCTCGATTCCAGAGAAGCCGGGCACGTCGGCGAACGACTGAACGAACAGCGCAAGCCGCCGGCGCAGCCGGGCGAGGTCTTCCGGAAGGCTGTGCTTGGGGTTCCAGTCCTCGTGATGCAGCATTGGAGGTATCGCCGGCACGGCGCGCATACCCAGGGAGGCCAAAGACATCAGCGCAGCCTCCTGCGATGGCGGGCGCTCAAACTTTTCCATGACAGGGCCGGCTGCAGCGGTCGCATACGTGGCAAGGGCCGCGTCGAGTGGGGCATCGACGTCGCCCATGAAAGGGGCGAGCGCGGGGTCATTCGGAATGCTGCCGCCGTAGTAGGCGTTGACGGGCGAGTTTCCGTACGGCTGAGCGGGGCCGAAGACGTAGGAGTACATTTCGAAGTCACTCAACGGCTCGCGCTGGCAGATCCTGAAGCTCAGCGGGTAGCCTATCACGCCATCGGCGACCACGCCGATCTCATATGCTCCAGGCGCAAGCGCGGAGGTATCGAGCGTGAGATGACCGCTGGAGGCGCCTCCCTTGTCGCTCGCAGGAACAGCGATTTTGCCAACTGGCGCCCTCACGCCCATGCCTCTCAGCACCACCTGCCATTCGGCGGCCGGCAGACCGGTGCGGTGCTTCATGCTCCACAGCACTTGCACGGGATCTCCGCGGCGGACCAGCCCTCGGTTGCGGAAGGTGAAGAGGGAAACAGAAGCCGCCGGCTCGTTGGCTGCTATGAACACCAGACCCAGCACCTGCCCCTGCAGCGGGCCCTCGGTGGCGGCTCGCAGCCGCCATAGCCCGGGCGTGGGCGGGAGAGCGCCGGCGTAGATACCGTCGCCCCGGGCCATCAGATCCAGCTCGCCGCCGGGCGCACCGCCAGGCTCCGCCTCGAGTTGAACACGCACGGCCGGCGGCAGCGCGGGAGCCGCGGCTGTAAGCGGCGTCAGCCGGCACCGGTATTCGGCGCCGGGCGTCAGTGCAAGCGCCGGCGTCTCCACCAGCCAGCATTCCCCTGCGGCTGCCTTCCATACCAGCATCCCGTGCGGGTATCGTGCGTCGGTGGCGGGCAGACGCACCACTTGCGACCCAAGCCGAACGCTCTGCTCACCAGCCGGCGGAATCGTGAGGAAGGCCGAGCCAGTGGAAGAGCCTTCGACGATGGAGCTGTTGCCGGCTGAGATGTTCACGCCGCTCGCGGCGCCGTGCCATCGCACGCCGATGAGCCGTGTCGCGAGAGCCGGCGGCGCTGGCTTCCGCAGGCGGATTTCGCGGCCGTCCACGCAGGAGGCGTTCGCTCCTTCCGCGAGTTTGACGCGGCCCTGTGTATCGAGCTCGAAGCGGACGCCGTTAACTTCGTAGCTTTTCCCGGGCGCGGAAGGCGGCAGGTACAGGATCATGCGCCTGAAATCGCTGCCCGCCGATGTCTTGATCTTGCTGGTGTATTCCGAGAGCAGCCCGGCAACGCCACGCAGCAGATCCGAGGAGTTGTAGGTGATCTTCAGGGGGCCGACCGCAGAGCCTGTAGCCGAGAACAACTTCACCGTCACGGGATGACAGACCAGCTCGATTCGGCGTGCCCGTGCATTGATGCGTGCCCGTGTATCGAGCGTGGCCGGCACACCATCGGCGCCGATGGTGAATGCGACGTCGAAGGGATGAATGACATGCTGGCCGCCCGGCAGATCAAGCGTGGCGGAAGCCTTGCGGTCGAAGCGGAAATCTCGCAGGTCCTCGGGCACCAGCACGTCACTGGTGTCGGCGAGATCGCCGACCATGTTGTCGATCCAGTCCGCTTCCCCTTCCATGCGTTCGGCCGCCGTCGCGTCCATCAGCTTCTGCTCGCCCGAGCGGTAATCCATGATCGGCCGCTCGCCCACGCGCATGGAGAAAGGCCAGGTGGTCAAGACCCATCCGCCGAACGGCGAACTCCAGAGCAGCTGACTCTCCTCCATCGAGACCGGCTTCCCCTCGATTTCGGCCACCAGCGCAATCGTGATCTTCTCGCCCCGCGCCTGTGCGGCAGTAAGGGCGAATGCCGCCAATGCGAAGATCGGCAGCAGTGTCCGCGTTACATGATTGCGTTTCATCGCGTCATTCCTTCTGCTTTTCAGTGTGTAATCCAAGGCGAGCCGTTTGACCTGCGCGGCCAGTTCCGGGGCATCGGACAACCGCCCGGTCATGTCGCGCGTCGCGATGGCCAGGAAGCTGCCCAGGCCAAAGGCTTCCGCGATGACGTCGCGCTGGTTCTCGTCGATGCACCAGACCGGAATCATGCTGGGCAGCACGTAGCGGAACACGGGCAGGCAGGCCCAGGCGTTGTCACGCCACATCCAGTTCCACCAGAGGTCGATGTGCTGGGTGTTGTAGAGGTCGGGGAGCTCGGCGACGGTGTAGGCGGCCGCGGAGCGTGCGCGGGTGGCCCGGGTGACCTCGGCGTACCAGTCGTACGTCCGAGCCCACGCCTCCCACGGCGAGGCGTGGCCGTGTGTGCGCGAGAGGCAGTAGTTCCATTCGCTGGCCTGGTCCACCGCGATCGCGTCGAAGCCCAGCTCGAAGGTGCGATCGAGGACGGCGTTCGCATACGGCCGGTATCCGTCCGCGCCGCAGCAGACGGCGTGCGATCCCATCTCGTAGCCGGGGTCGTTGTACCAGCCGCCGTCCATGGTGCAGCACGGGAAGCCGAACAGTCCCACGCCGAAAAGGCTCTCCTGAACCAGCGGCTTCAGCGCGCTCCACGTGCGGTTGTACTCGGCCGCCAGCCGGCAGTTGACGAATGAGCTGACGGAAACACCGAGGTGGCGCACCGCGGCCAGCGCCCGCTTCAGCTCCCGCTTGCGAGAGGGTGGCATTTCCCAGAAGTCACCACGGTCCGGGCGGTAATAGACCGAGGCCGTGCAGTCCCAGATCAAGAGGTCGCGCACCCCGTAGCGGCGCGCGTCCCGCGCCAGCGCGGGGAGTTCGGCGAACTCGTGGTGGCGCTCGCCGGAAAAGCCGTGGGTGTGGATGTGCAGAAGGCCGATTTTCTCGCGGACGGCCCGGGGCGTGTCGCAGGGTTTCCACCACCCTGCCAGCCACTGGCGGAAACGGTCGGCGGTGGCGTGCCAGTCGCCCTGGTGCACCCCGACGCCGAACTCGCAGCTCGTCCACGTTTGCCCGGGTTCGATGAACACGCCCGTGACCCAGGCCCAGGTCAGGCAGGCGTTCGCGCGTTCGGGGAGCGGATTCTCGAACACCAGGATGTGCGGCGACGGACGCGCTTCGTATTTGATGTAGGAGAGCCCGCCGTCCGCGTCGCTCAGGTCCATCATCGGCAGCAGGTGCAGCGGGTCGTAGGCCAGGCGCAGGTGATGGTGACCGAAGGTGTGCGTCGAAGCCCCGGCCTGGAACAGCCGCGCGTAGATGTCCCGCTCGATGTTCTTGCTGGTGGTGATGACGTCGCGACAGGCGCCGGGCCGGCCCTGCCGGCCGCCGAGCCAGGGGAACCACATCTCGTGCACGCGGTACGGGCTCTCATTGCGGATCACGGCCGAGAAGCGAGCCTCCGGGCTCCCCTCCGGAAGCCGCACGCGGACCGTCAGGAACACACCGGCCGGCGTGCCTCGGTCGCGCAGTTCGGGGAAGGCGATCTCGAGGGTGTCGCCCCGGCGCGTCATCCCGGGCCGGCCCGCGTCGTGAGAGTAGAGCGGGCGCGACACATGTTCGGGGGTGGGCACGACGAGCTTGGCCAGCCGATGCCCGCGCGGATCCTGCAGGTAGCGCTTCCCGGTGCGGCGGTCCGTAATCTGCCGCACGCTCCCGGTCACGTCGTCGAACTCCAGCGCGACCATTCCGTTGTCTATCTTCATGCGAATGGCTCCTCTGTGACTTGTCACGGATACTCGAAGCCGTACGCGACATTGACCTGGGGCCGGCCGGAATAGTCGGACTGGAAGACCACGAAGCGCCCGTCCGGGCTGAGATACGGATGCGGATGCGCCGGCTGGCCTTTCCAACTGGTGCGCGGCAACAGCAGGTACCGGGTGCGGACAAAAGGCTCGCCATCCGGCGCGTCCACGTAGGTGCCGACGAACACGAAGCTGTAGGCCCCCACGGTGTAGCCATCGGTGTCGCTGACAAAATGGCGGCCGGAGGCGTCGAAGGCGAAGTGACAGGAGTCCGGCTTCGGCAGGCAGCGGGTCAGATCGACCACCTTCGCGCCGGGCCTCCGCATGCCCAGAAACGCCTCCTCTTCATTCGTGACCGGCATGGGCGCGGCCTCGAACAAGGGCGAGCGCCAGATGGTGCGAAGGTCGTAGGCGGCGCCGACGACCGAGTATTCGCGGCCGCGCCAGACGTTGTGGCCGCCAATGACCACCTGAGGGTGGCGGGCGATCGGCGCCATCCGCCAGTTGCGGCCGTCGTCGCGCACGACCGTGTAGGCACCGCCCAGGTCGTCTTTCGTCGCGGGCCAGGACTTGGGCCAGGAACCGTCCGGCGGCGTCAGCCAGGAACCGTCCGCCGTCTTGTCGGGATAGGCGTTGAGCAGGATGTCGTGGCTGTATTCGGGATCGGGGTTGTGGGAATACTGGCAGTGCATGTTGCAGTAGCCGTTGCCGAACTCGACGATGTGATAGGCGCCACGGCGAACATCGAAGACATAGGCGCCCCAGGGAGCGCCCTGGGTCTTGCCATCGCCCAGAAACGCCCCGGCCAGCAGCCGCTCGCTGTCGGCCGACATGGTCAGGAGGGGATTGCCGCAAAACTTCAGGGGCATCGGGGCGGTGACGACCACGCTGCCGGCGCCGCCGCCCAGCTCGATCCGCCGCACCTCCACCCGGTCACCAACCTGCCGGACGCTATGGACGCAGGCGCCATCCGGGCTGAGGCAGGCATTGCCCTTGCCATCGGGAAACTCCACCACCGGCTCGACGGCGAAATCGCTCCGGGTGTCGCACAGCCACAGGCCTGCGGGTTTGCGCCCATCCGCCGAGGCGCGGCGGTGGAAGACAAAATACCGTGAATCAGGCGACCAGGACGGGCAGTCGCAGTAGACCGCCTCGCTGTCGCGCTCGGCATCGGCGGTGACCTGCACCGCCCGCAGTCCGAGCGGCGAGGCGGGGGTGAGGAACTCGGGGCGTTCACAGGCTTCCGTCATGGTTCACTTGTCTCCTTTTGGGTAACCGTTCACGGCGTCTTTTTGTCCACGTTTCCTCCCGCCGCATGCGGAACCGCGTAGGGATTGGCGCCCCCGCCAGCCAGTAGCCAGTGCAACACTGGCTACTGGCTGGCGGGGCATGAAAAAAGCCAAAAATGGCCGCGAATAGCGAAAGTCCGGCTAGCAACCCTGCGGCAGCGTTCAATGGCCGAGGGCTCGGGCAATCACCGGGGCGAGGTTGTCGGCATATTCGGCGGCGCCCTGGTCGGCGATGTGCACGAGGTCGGTGAGCAGCGAGTCGGGCCGGCGGACGAGATCCTCGCCCGGCAGGAAGACGAGGTTCGGGTGGTCCTTCGCGAGCCGTGCCGCCACCTCGGCCATCGCCTCGCGGCAGCCGGTCAACGACCAGACCGGCACCCCCGGCTTGTCAAACTTCAGGATTGGAGAGGCGAGCACCACCGGCTTGGTCGGATGGGCCGCGAGGATCGTCTTCAGGAAGCCCTCCAGCCGCTCCGGGTAGCCCTTGTCGCCGAGGGCGTTGGTGCCGATGTGCAGCGAGAGGATGTCGAAGTCGTCGCGGGCGGCGATCGCGGCCGCCAGGGCTGGCTCGGCCTTGCCGTGGCCGCCGATCCCCAAGTTCACGGCCTTGAGCCCCAGCTTCCGGGCCGTCAGGTCGACCCAGGTCATCGTCGGAACCGAGACATTCGCCCCCTGCGTGATCGAGTCGCCATGCACGAGCCACCGCTTGCCGAGGGCGTCAGGCAGTTGGCGATAGTCGTAGGGATCGAAGTCCGCCTCGAGCTGGGCGTCGGCATTGACCCTGACCTTGAGGATCTCGAGTTGGCAGTGCGTGGGAAACACAAACCGCACGACGTCCGTCTCCGGCAGCGGTCCCCAGGGATTGCAGGTGAAGGTCTGCGGCTCGCGGCTGCCCGGCACGAAGGCCACCGTGGGCAGTTGCTTGTGCGGCCCGCGATACCATTCCGCCGTCACGCCGAAGCCGTCGTCGAACCGGCAGCGGGCCGTGATCTCGACCATGCGGATCGTGCCCTTGAGCTGTAGCTCGACACCCGTCGCCATCCGGGCGATGGGCCGCATCCCCTCGCTCATCGACTTGATCTCCGCCGGCGTGAACCGCAGCGGGATCACCCCTTCGGCCGTCCGCTCGAGGTCTGCGGCATTGACGAACGTCACGGCGGCGAGATCGACAACGCGCATCTCCGGCGCCGGCTCGGCCGCGCGAATCGCCCCGGGCAGGAGGGCGGCGCAGGCCGCGAGCGCGAGGCTCGCGCCCGTTGCCAAGAAACCCGTTGTTCGAGCGAGGGAAGACGCGTGGCCATTTCGTGCGGTCATCCGAGTTTCTCTCGGCTCGCTATTCGGGCTTCCAAGCACGGGTTCAGACAGCACGGGTTCAGAGCAGATCATCGTGAGGTTCCTCCAGGAGGTCGTCGCCTTAGGGCTCGAAATTAAACTGACAAGAAATCGCTTTTCAGGCGGCACGGGCACCCGCCCGCTGGAACCGGTCTGAATCAGCGCTTTCATGGTGGAAATGTAGCAGAATCGGTCAGGGGATGTCTAGTCCAGCTTCAAACGACGGGCAAAACGGCCGAGTTCCGCCGCCAGGATCTCGATCCCGGCCGAGTCGAAGTGATGGTCGAACGGCCCCATCAGGCGACCGTTTCCCTTGTAGGCTTTGAACGCATCGCCGCATTCGATCACCTCGACGTCATTCTCGATGAGCTTGATCAGCCCTTCCACCTTGCCCGGCCACAATTCATCGCCGGGCTTGCCGTCTTTATACAGGCGGTAGCCGTACACCTCCGCATGGGTGGGATAGGGGACCACCATGAGGTCCACGCCGCGCGCCTTGAGATCCTTGCTGAACGTGACCAGTGCGTCAAAGGCATTGCCGTCGCCGATGCCGATCCGGCGGTTCTCCGCCATGGCTTGCGTGGCCGCGGTCGGGCCGAAGACTATGCCCGTGGCGTTGATGCCCTTCGCTGCCGCGATCCGCGTCAAGTCAGCCCGGACCGCGTCGATGTTGGCGGGCACACGCGTAAGCCGTTTCTTCAGCGCCGCCAGATCCGCGTCCATGTCTTTCTTGCGCTCGGCCAACTCGGCGTTGCCCTGCGCCTCCGGCACGGCCGCCAACGCTGTTGATGCCAGCATCAGCGCCGCAAGAACGCACCCCACCCAACCGCTCGCCATCTTCATCTTGATCCTTGTCCTTTCTTCATCTTGATCCCTGTCCTTTCCCGTCCCATCTCCGTGCAAGGTGGCCCTGCCCTTCTTGAGGATCGCCCTCTCTCTGGCCGGGCTTGTCGGCCCCTGTCGCCGGTCACGAGCGGCCTCCTGAAGGGCTCCCCACGCTCTTGAGGATGTCCACACTGGGCGCGGGGATGCGCCCGAGCGCATCAGGGCCGACGTTCAGCAGGTAGTTGACTCCACGCGCGTTGAGGTGGCTTTTGATGCGGAGCACCTCCTCGGCGGGCTTCCAGTTCTGGTCGAAGCTCTTGTAGCCCCAGGTGTCTTTCAACGTCGCCGCAGTCTCGACCAGCTCGTCGCCAAAGAAGGACTCGGGGATCTCGTTATCGCCCATGGAACGGTAGTCGCCGAGGCCGTTCCCGATGCGGGTGTTGGCCAGGCAGCCGGGCTGATGACGCTTGACCAGCTCGAACAGCTCCGCGCTCTGCTCCGGCGTGATGACGCCCGGGGTGTCGAACCAGATCAGGCACAACTCGCCGTAGTTGCGCAGGAGTTCCTCGACCTGCGGCTTGATTTTACCCTCGAAACAGCGCGAAAAGTCCTTCGCGTCATTGTCGGGGAAATCCCAATCATTGGTCCAACTCATGCACCCGCGATTGGTATGCCCCGAGCGGTAGCCGCCGCCGTGGGGCTCGTGCCAGTCCAGCTCCTGCGAGTAGTAGAGCCCAAGCTTGAGCCCGTGCTTGCGACAGGCCCCGGCCAACTCGCCGATCACGTCGCGCTTGAAAGGCGTCGCGTCCACGATGTTGTAGGCATCCACACGGCTGCGGTACATCGCGAAGCCGTCGTGGTGCTTGCTGGTGACCACCAGGTACTGCATGCCGGCGTCGCGGGCCAGTTGCACCCAGGCGTCGGCGTCGAAGAGGATCGGATTGAAGGCCGCCGCGAGGCGGCCATACTCGGCGTTGGGGATGCGGAAGTACGACTGCGCCCACTCGCCGATGAAAGGCATGCGCCGACCCTTCCACTCCCCGGCGGGCAGCGCGTAGAGCCCCCAGTGGACCATCATGCCAAACTTCGCCTGCTTGAACCATTCACGATTGGTCATGCGGCTGCTCCTCTCTTCTGCTGCGGGGAAGGTCGGCGCGCCAGCGGCCGCTGCGGCGTTTAGCCCCGCGGCGGCCGTCAGCAGGCATCTCCGGAGCAGGCGCCGTGCCAGGTTGTCGTTCCTCCACGATCGTGTGGACGGGAATATAACGCACGGCGTCCAGGTCCTGCTGATCGTCGAAGCCGATCAGTTGGGTCTCCCAGCCCGGAATCTGCTCCCAGAGGGCCAGCTTCATGCGATGACGTTCGCCTTTGACGAAGCCGGCGCTCGGCAGCGTTTTCCGGTCCTTGAGGCAAGGCTGCACGGTCAGGACTATCGGTTCCCGGACGTCTCCGCGCAAAACCCGGTCGACCCGGTATTCCACATGAAAATAAGCATCCCGATAGACGCCCGCCCGCGCCGGGGTTACGGGGTCCGTCAGCCGGACGATGGTGCCGACGATCTCCGCTACGACCGGCGGCCCCCCGGCATCCGTGGCCGGCCGGAGCGCCGTGGCCGGATCGTCGCCAGCCACGACCTGCCCGGCGCGATTCAGCGGATGTTCTTCAGCGCCGGTGGGCGCGAAGAACAGCGCAGCCAGGCGGGCGCCGATCTGCCGCGCGCGATCGTGCAGATGAATGAAATCGCGTCGAAACCATTCGATGGGGCGAGCGCTGTCCTGGAGGTACCGTTCCCAGTGTTCCGAGAGGTTGAAAATGCAGTAACCGTCCTGGCGGCTGGCCTGGTCCAGTTCATCCCAGGCCTGCATGGGATTGCCCAGCCAGCGCGCGTATACGTGCTGCGCGGTCAACACCAGCATTTCCGCCTCGCTTTGTTCCCGGATGCGGCGCGACAATTCGCGGAACGTCGTGACGCTGCGCCCAAGATGCGCGCCGGTGAAAATCACCAGATGGGGCTGAAAGCGCAATGCGCTCTCCTGCAACCGGTCCCCTTCGAGGTAGTAGCCGGCGGTGGCGCTGCCGGAGACCGAGTTGATCACCGTGATCCGCGCGCCGGGGTACGCGCGTTCGATCCGCAGATGAAACAGCGAATTGGCGAAATCGTTGGCCACACTGTCGCCCAGGACCACGATGCGCAAGGGACGTCCGGCGTGCAGAGCCATGATCGTCTTCGGCAGGTTGTACCATCGGTCGGCAGCCAATTGGACCTTCAAGGGCGGCATGCGGTCAAGGACTCGATCGGCGATCCGCAGGGCGTCGTCGCCTGTCACCGGCTCAAGCCGGATGTCATCAACCAGGGTTTCGCCCCGGATGGGCCAGAACACGATGCGGGAAGTGCCGCCCGTCGCCTGGTATGGCGTCATCAAGGCAAACTCGTTTTCGACCCAATCGTCACTGGAATCGGTGCTCAGACAGATTGATCCGAGGATAAGATCGCCATCGGCATCGAAGGAGTTGAGTCCCCAATACGCGGCGCCGTCGCCCCGGCTTCTGAAACGAATCGTATACAGCGAATGGGCGGTAAGGCGCAGTTTTGGCGATGTCCACAGTCCGCGGGACACATCGAGGCAATGCCCGGCCGAGGCGCCCTCGTACGCACGCCAGCCGGGACGCGCCGATTCCTTTTCGGGAGTCCATCCCACAGCTTCCGGGTCAATCTTGAAATCGAATTGGTAAACCGGATCCGCGGCGGACAGTTGCCCGTTGGCCAATGCCAGCATCAGCGCAAAGACACCAAGAACTGTGCATGTCTTTGTCATCACATCGCATCCTTGTTGTCCGCAGATGGGCGCCTCAAAGGCACTCTCCGTGCGGGCTAATTAGAGTTTCGGACGAAAGATTAAGGTTGCTCATGCTCCACCCCTCATCTTTCGCCCGAATCCCCCGCCCCGTCGTCTTTACCATCGTCTTTACCGTCGTCTTCTTCCGACAACGGCAAAGATTACGGTAAAGACAACGCTCTCACGCAATCACCATTCACGCATTCACCCTTACCCCACCTACTCCAACACCACATATCCCCAGCCGTTGGGGTGCATGCGGCTCTCGGTGGGGATGTCGTTGTTGACGTTCACCTCGGGCGTCGTGTCACTCCACAGGGCGCGGGTGGCGTTGCGCGTGCCGCCTTCGTTGCCGTAGATCACGCCGGCGTCGAGCAGGAACTTCGCGCCCTTGACCGGCTTGACCGCCGTCGCACTCCATGGGATCGCCACCTCGACGATGCAGCCGCCCTTGACCTCGCGGTAGTGCATGGGCAGGTCGTTCCACTCGGCGATCTCGTCGAACTCCTCGCGGCCGGCGGCTGGGGTCTCGAAGAACGCCGCGAGCGGCTTCTCCTTGGCCGCGATCTTCGGCCGATAGCGCGTCGCGATCAGCTTGCCTTCCTTCGTGCGCGCGATCAGCACGCGCAGGTCGCCGACTTCCATCGGGTGCCGGTTGTTCGCGCCGACCTTGCGCTCAGGCAGGTGCGGGGTCAGGCAGATTTCCAGCGCGCTGCCGCTCTTGAAGAGCAGCTTGGGATCGGTGGGCGTGTTCAGGAACGGCACGCCGAGCTGCACCTCGAACCGGACATACAGGTTCTGATCGTCGTAGCCGAACTGGACCTGCGCCGGCTTGTCCTTGTTGTCGCCGATCGGCAGCGCGGCCACGCCCTGCCACTCGGTGTCCTTGCCGTCAGCGGCGGCGCCGGCGAGGCGCTTGAGCGCGGCGGCGTTCCGGCCGCCGGCGGCGTACTTGGCCTGCACGCTCAGCGCGGCCAGGCGGTTCTGCTCGGCGTTCTTTTCGGCCTGGGCGACCATGGCATCGTCCACGCTGACCTTGACGGTGGCGCGCTTGATGGTGTCCAGCCCGGTCAGTTCCCAGATCCGGCAGTCGGCGTCGCCGCCGGCGAAGTAGGTCTTGCCGGTCTTCGGGTGCTTAAAGATGGTGCCGTTGAAGTTCTCGGTGCCGACGAAGGTATGATCCATGGTGTAGGCCGAGCGCTGGTCCTGGCCGAGGGCATCCACGAACAGCCCGTCCTGCTTGTCGATCAGGAAGTACTGGCCGTAGTAGCCGGTGATCGGCAGCAGGTCGGGATGACCGAAGGTATAGCCGCCGAACCCGCTGATGCCCATGACCCCCACCACGAATCCGGGCGTGTAGGCCGAAGAGGTCCAGGAGAAGCCGTCCTGGACATTGGCGTAGCGCCAGAGTTCCTCGCCCTTGGCCGAATACTTCGCCACATAGCAGCCGGCGCCCTGGGCCCGCTGGCCGCGGGCCAGTTCCTGGCCGCGGCCCACCAGGCGGTAGACGCAGCCGTCGTCGGCCTCGTTCATCGCGACGCCGGCCTGATTGCCGACGCGTGCAGGTCCCAGGGAGCGGTACAGATCCAGGCCCGGTCCCTTGCCGGCCGGAGACAGGCCCGCAGACACCTCGTCTTCCGAGACCTTGCCGTCTCCATTCGCGTCGATCCAGGACTTAGGGCTCTTCTCGTCCATGCTGCTCCACGCCATCCGCGGCACCCAGGCGTCATTGACTTCCTCGTAGATGGCGAAGGAGCGATTGTACATCTCGGGAATCAGGAGGAATTTCCGCCCCTCGCGGATTACGATTCCGCCGCCGGTGTGGTAATGAGCCGCGGGCAGGTCGACGCCGTTCTCAGTCCGGCTCCGCAGGATGGTGGCGTCCGGGTACCACGTGCCCTTGTCGAAATCCACGCGATAGCGGACACACTCCGCGTAAAAGTATTCGGGATATTTCGGATCGAAGTACCCGGTGGTCGAGTAAGGCAGCGAGCCGAAGAACTCCTTATACAGCGTGCCGTCGGCGTTCCACACCGAGTAGCGTTTGGGCTGGGGATCACACTCGCAGACCCACAGCCGGTTGTTCCTGTCCACCGCGATGCCCAACGGACTGAGCATGCCGGCGGGGTCGAACTTCCCAAGCGCCGGTCGACCGCCGGGCTTGCCGAATTTCTGCAACACCTTGCCTTGCGGCGAGAATTTCCATACCTGCATGGTCGTGCCGCCCAGTGACACATAGACGTTCCCCTCGGCGTCGCAGGCCAGCATGCGGGGCCCGTCGAGTTCCGTCGCCAGCGGCGTGAAAGTCCCGGTCTTCGTATCCAACCTGCCCACGGCCTTCTTGCTCACGGCGTAGAGCGTGCCTCTGCCGTCGACGGCCAGGCCGCCGGTGAGCGGCGCCGGCGTCTCGACCTCGCCCTTCTGCTTGCCGGTGGCGCTGTCGATGAGGAAGAGCTTGTTCGTGCCGTCGGCGCTGACCAGGGTGGCGTCGTCCAGCGCGGCCAGGCCAACCTTGACCGGCGCCTCCGCGTTCGGGCGGCCGTCGGCGAAGGGTTCGAGCCGGCCGGTCGCGAGGCTGAACTTGGTCAGCTTGCCGTCGCCACCGAACACGTCGGCGCCGAAGTAGCCGAAGCCATTGCGTACCGCCAGCAGCAGGCCCGAGGCCGACGTCCCCCACTGCTTGCGCCCTTCAAGGTCGGTGCGGATGGTGTAGGGCGCCGCTTCGGCGTTGCCGGTGCCCAGCACCACGCAGTCGCCCTCGGTCGCCACGTACAGGGGCGACCGGTAATCGCCCGCCCAGCCGCCGGTGCCGTCCTCGGTCTGCCACGGCGGCGTGCCGCTGACGCCGACGTTCATGATGTACTTCTGCCCGATGCCCTCGTGCGTCAGGATCTTCACGGTGTATTGGCCCGCCGGCACCGGCTGGTCGACATCGTCCAGCCCGTCCCACATCCAGGTCTGCTCGCCCGCCTTGTACGGCACCGCGCCGATGCCGGTGCGCACCGTCTTGCCCGCGGCGTCGCGGATGGAGATGCTGGCCTTGCCGTCTTTCTCCATCGTGAACGCCACCGGGATGTGCCCGTCCGCGCGATCCATCACCCTTTTCACCACCGGCGGCAGATTGCCCGTGGCCATGAAGCGGCCCACACCCCAGCCATGGGGACCCATGTAGCCCAGCGTGTTGCTGTTGGGGTTGCGCACGTCGGTGAGGCCGGTCTTGAGATCCGTGCCCTTCTCGTTGCCCCAGTGGATCTGGAACTGCATCTGCACCGCATCGCCGCCCTGGTACGGCCGCGGCGCGCGCAGCACTTTCAGCGGGATGCGGTACTCGAACGTGCAACCTTTTCCATCGGCATCCTTGACATAGGCGCCCTGCACGCCTTCCGGGTTAAGCACGCCGTCCGAGCATTTGAGGGTAAAGCTGGCCTGGTAGCCGGCCTTCTGGTCCTGGGACGAATACCACAGGTTGATGTGGTTGATGAACTTCTGCTCCTCCGCCGGCATAGTCCTATCCCCGCCATACATGGTTGACGCGCCGGACTTGACGCTCGGGTCCGAGAGGAACCGCACCTGGATCGCGTCGGCGTTCCAGGCGTTCTGCACGTCGCCGCCGAAGTGGGTCATGTTCATCATCGGCGTGGGGTCTTTCCAGACGCCGCCGATGTAGACGTACTCCTTGTCGTACATCATCGCGGCGCGGACATGGAAGGACTCCTTGCTCGCCTCGTCGAGGAACATGAAGATCGCGCCGGACATATCCCAGTCATCGAGATTGCCGTCGACCACGACCTCTCCCGGTGCGGGCACGATGCGCAACTCCAGGTTGTCGGCTTTGTTCTGAATTGCCGCGTAGGGATAGGCGTGGCCGGCCAGAACGCCTATAAGCACGGCCGAGAGAACAATGGACATCGTGCGACCCTCGAGGGAATCCAGTTTCATCGTTTGCTTCCTTTCCTTTCACACACGCCTATGGAGCGTTCAGAAACGCGGGGATCCACAGCCCAGTTCGCCTCATTATCAAATGAAACGCATCCCCGTCGATTCGCATTGCCTTACCGTAAGGTAATGCTATGAGCATTATACCGGATTCTCTACTGTTGTCAAGAGGGAAAAAAAGAGGCATCTATACTACTATCCGAAAGATCTTTGTTTTCCTGCGCAAGATTTCATGCGGCTTTCTCCGCGAGTTTCTTGAGCGTAACCGCTTGGTACCGAAGGATGGCCGTGATGATGCGCCGGCCTTTTTCGGTGACCGTGTAGCGGTAGGTCTTGGGTACCTTGGCAACCAGACCATGATCGCGGAGCAGGCGGATGAACCTGCTGATGCGCCCCTGCACGCGCCGTTTTTCGCGGTCGTCGGTGATCCCCTTGGGGTAGAGTCGCTGCACGATGTCGCTGTGACGGAAGCCGTTGATGCAGAAGGCTCCATCGTTGATGGCCGCCAAGATGGAGCGGTCGGGATCGGTCCACGGCCGCAAGGCCCGGACGCGGCGGCCGTCGACGGTCTTGGGCCGGCAGACGGGTTCGACCAGCTCGCGGACTGTGACGTCGGTATCGAGTGAGGCAAGGGCGGTCATGAAGCGTTCGTTTGCTGCCTGGCAGACCTCGGCGCGCCGATTCAGGTCGACGATGCCCTTGCCCATGGCCAGCCACTTCTTGGGGCCGTTCGGGTCGCGTTCGCTGGCACGATAGGCGCGGAAGTCGCCGGTGGCGTTCAGCGTGGATTCGATGCGAAGGTTGGTGGCCTTGTCGTAGGCCTTGATGGAGTTGCTGTTGATGTGGTACTTGATGCGCACGCCTTCTTCGCGTTCGCGATAGTCGCTGGAGATGTCATCGGTGCAGTTGCTATAGAGGCGCTTGCTGAAGAAGCGCATGACGTCGCAGCACGAAAAAGCCTCGATGGCCCCGCGCGTCAACATGGGGTAGATCCAGAAAGAAGAGTCTTGGGAATCGACCATGCCGAGTGCGGCAGGCATGGCGGTGCAGAGCACAGGTATTGGTGCAGCCGCATCGCGAGCCATCTTCGCGCGAGCGGCTACGAGGTGACCGAAGAAGCCCCGATCGGTGGCGGCAAGACCGTCGACAACATGGCGGAGCGCGACGGCAATCGCATTGCCTTCGAGATCGAGACCGGAAAGTCTGACGCTCTTGCGAACGTTGAGAAGCTCCGGGCCGCGGGTTTTCAGAAAATCATGGTGGTTGCAGCATCAACGCAGGCCAAGGAGCAGATCGGCAGACAGCTTGGAGAAGGTCGAGATGTCCAGGTACTCACGGGAAACGAGGCAATCAGGCTGTTCATGAAACCGCAGCCGTGAGCAGGTTCCTTCACAGCTTCTTTCCGTGTTCATGAGTCTGTGGTCATGAGTCACTCCGCAGGGAGGGCTGATGGCCGCTCAGCACATCTTCTCACGGAATTCCCGGATGGCCTGTTCCGGGGAAAGGTTCAGGTAGATCTCCGTCGTCTCCAGCCGGTCATGCCCGAGGATCTTCTTCAGCGAGGCGGTGCTCACGCCGCACTGCACGCAGTTCACCGCGAACGTGTGACGCAGGACGTGCGGAGACACGGGCCTTGTTATCATGGCCCGGTCAGCCATGCGCTTGACGATGCGCTGGGCCGCTCTGACCGCGACGCCCATGCGCTCGCTGGGAATGAAGTGCACCTCCAGCAGCCTCCTGGCCCGCTCGGTCAGCAGCACGATCCGGCGCTTGCCGCGGCAGCCGTACCGGCCGCCTTTGCCCCACACGACCACGCGATCCTCCTGCCATTGGATGTCGCCTCGGCCAATGCGGTACAGCTCCCCCCGCGCACATGCCGGTGTTCAGCAGCGTCCCGACCACGAGCTTCTCGCGGAAGCTCATGCATGCGTTGACCAGCCGGTCGGCATCCTCCCTGCTCAAAGGCTCACGCACGAAAACGTAGGTCATAGTGTATTCTTGTCGCGATCCTCTGTAAAGGCGGCCTTTGTGACGCCTTCCGCGGACGGTGGCTGAGCTTCATGAGTGCCACGAACTCTCATCTTTGTCGTGAATGGGGGCGGAAGGCGACAATCGAGACCTCCTGACGCGAACATGCCCAACCGAATGTGCCGGTGCTGGTTCCGCAGCGGCTACCAGTCCTACACAATCTCCGCCGCCGCAAAGGCGAATTCGCTCGACATCCAGCTCCGCGTCGCCGGCGAGCACTACTACCGCATCTACGATGGCACCCCGCGGACCAGACAACCGGTCGACTCCGGCCAGGTGACCTTCGACTGGAACCAAGGGCCGTACG
>Ga0172363_10000971_pt1 | contig 22642 bp, 20 predicted proteins | sample LakKivs2_kivu2a2_FD_114541 | JGI IMG/M metagenome (GOLD analysis project Ga0172363, IMG submission 114541) | Sediment microbial communities from Lake Kivu, Rwanda - Sediment s2_kivu2a2 | ecosystem: Environmental > Aquatic > Freshwater > Lake > Sediment | place: Rwanda: Western Province, Lake... | reverse complement strand
GAAGTATCCGAACGCGAGGATCCCTCTTCTGCCGAACCTGTCGCTCAGGGCTCCCACCGGAAAAGAGGAGGCGGCATAGACCAGGTTCAGGAGAGCATACAAACCCACAGCCGTGGCAGAAGCCTGCAAGGCACCTAGCTTCGGCGCCAAGACCTGTTGTGCTCTCAGGGCGAAGAGGCTGTTGGCGAAGTTCCCCAGGCCAAAGATGCCCACGCCGACTAGGAAGAGCTTGAAAGGCCGTGGGAGCGCCCTGATTGAGGCGATGTAGCCCATGCCATCCTCTTTTGCTACAATGTCTGTTGCGGCTGGGACGGGCTTGGCGATCATCGACGAATTATCCTTCCGCACCTCTCTGACCAAGAGCAGGACCACTAGGAAAGCGGCAACGCCTGGAACAGCTATCACGATGAAGATCTCGCGGTAAGTCATGAAGGGCATGAGAAAGAGGGCCAGGGCAGGTCCCAAGGTGGCTCCTCCGCTGTCCATCGCCCTCTGGAAACCAAAGGCCCTTCCTCGAGATTCTGCTGGAGCAGAGTCTGCTAGCAGAGCGTCCCTGGGAGGTCCTCGGGCGCCTTTTCCCGCCCAAGCGCTCATTCTCAACACGAGTACCTGGGACCATGTTCTTGCGAACCCGATAGCTGGTATCAGCACTGCTGTCAAAGCATAACCTAGGTTCATCAGAGGTTTCCTCTTTCCCGTCCTATCACTGTGGTATCCCGAGAAAGACTTCAACAAGCTTGACGTTCCGTCGGATAATCCCTCGATCAGGCCTAGGGCTTCAGGTCCCGCCCCAAGCTCAAGCACGAGGAAGAACGGCAGGATCGCGGACGCGGTCTCGTGACTCAGGTCGCTCAGGAGGCTTGTCAACCCCATGAAGAACACGTTGCCCGTGAGCCAACGCTTCCAACCCTGTCTTGGCACAACAAACTCCTCCTTGTGGGCGCCTTGGGCATCTGACTCAATGTCCCGGGTGAAGTTGTAGCCATGGCCCGCGTTTTGCCGCGTGGTAACGTGCCCCAAGATATCTTGAACGCAGCTAGGCCGTTCTACGACGCCCGCCCTCTGAAGACCAGTTTTCACCTGTGGCCACCCCTTGGACTATATTCGAATAGAAGCTGTCAGCCCTGCAAACGCTGGAGCTAGGACGGTTCAGGCGGCTGAGGCCGCCAAGGCGAGCTTCATCGCCGATTATCGGGCCTAAAGAACCACACTTATAAGAATTACAAAACGACTCCCAGGGGTCTTCCGCTCACCTGACCGCCTGCAAGGAGCGAATTCTTATAAGGGCAAAAGGTCTTGCCGGCTCGTGGCGATGAGGCTCGCCATGGTGGCTCTCGCCGCCTAGACCGCCTCAGCTTCCCAGCTGTGAGGCTGATAGCTTCTACCCAACTAGTGGTGATAGGGTCGATGTTGGACTTGAGTGATGTGGGGAAGAGGATCGCGGCCTCAGAGCAAGGAGTATCGAATCACTTGGGGTCAGAACTCAGGCGCGAGGCATGGGCAGCCAGGATCTTGGACTATGTCCTACATAGACAGAACGAAGACGGCGGCTATGCCTTTGCTCAAGGGCTTGAGTCCAACGCACAAGACACCTTCTATGGCTTGGCCATCCTACGACTGCTTAATGCCGGATCGCCTCGCATTGAACACACCCTGAGATGGCTTCGCAGTCTCCCGACAAGGGACCTCTATGCCCTTTACTATGTCTCCAAGGCGCTGTGGATATGTGGCGAGCCCAACAACGGTGGCCTTAGAGACCGTGTCCTCGCGTTTCGCAGGGCCGATGGCTCATTCGGCACAACTGATGTGGACATCGAGGCCACGTCAGAACTCATTTCGACCTTCATGGCAACCGAGTTGATCTGTCGCCTAGGGCATTCCGAAAACATGGAGGCGACAGTAAATTGGTTGCGCGGCCGTCAGAACGGTGACGGAGGGTTCGGAGCAGGTCATCGCTCCAATCTTCGGTCCACGTTCCACGCCCTCGCTTCCTTGAACAACCTAGGCTATCCGGTGGAATCAATGCGGGGGGCAGTCGGATTCATCAGGTCGTGTGAGCTCCCCGGGGGCGGGTTCTCGGTCGTTCCCGGCATCTCGATCTCCTATCTGGAAGACATCTACTATGGGCTGTCTGCGCTCGAAATGGCGGGCGAGCGAAGCTCATACCCTGAGAATACAACAGCCCTCGTGTATAGTTGTCAAAACTCCAACGGTGGCTTCAGGCGCTCGCCTGATCTCGGGATATCAACGTTCGAAGACACATACTTCGCGTTGATGATCTTGCGAGAACTCGGTCGCGTCTAACGGTGAAAACATGGTTCCCAAAGGATTTCTTGACGACGAGGCGGAACCCGAGGGTAATTCGTCACGAACGGACGAATGTGATGAGGAGTCGAATGATGAGCCCGTGGCTGCACACGGGAATAAGAAAGATCGTGCGGGTCGAGCCAGCGCATCGAACGCGGCCGAGGGGACCACCAATGTCGACAGGGGCGAGCGGCAACCTAGCTCCAGGTCAGAAGCCGCTTCCTCGCGCACATTCGAAGATAAACATGCGAGCGCCATCGCGGCCGGTTGTCTAGCTCTTGAGCGATACATCGGTGAGCTTAAGGACACTCTCCTGAAAGGCGAACCCCCCGAGTCCGCCGGGGTTGGAGGCAAGGCCCTTCCGCTGCCCGCTGAGGAAGCAGCACATGTCGGAACGGTTCTTCAAGGACTGTACGAGGAGATCGAAGGAATCAGGAGGAGGTTCGGCCGCGGATATGGGTGCAGACCGTCGGACCTGTCGCTCACATACATGTGGGCAAGCGTCCTGCTAGGAAAAATGGAGGAGGTAGTCGAGACGCTCAAGCCCGATAGGCTCCAGAAGGCGAGAGGGGAGTTGCCTCTTGACGACAGCAGATTTCTTTTGGAAAGACTGTCCGTGATAGAGCAAATGATAACAGAGCTTCGAGATCATTACACAACATCAAGGTCGGGGGATGCCTCCTTGGGTTGGGTTCCACACGAGGACCATTCCGCACCCGACACTAAGTAGCGCCATCGTGTGCCTTCGTGGACTCAGCTGTTGGCCTCACCCGAACTCGAAGCTGGGGTTCGGGGATCTCAAGCCGTGCGCGCCCGCCTTTTCGCCCACACTCTCCCCTCACATCGTCCCCGGGGGCAGATCCCTAACGGGTCACGCCAGCCCAGTTCGGCGAAGCATGTCCTGCATCAGCATCTTGGCCTCCCCCAATGGCGTTGTCTGCTGGGTCCCGGTTGTCATATCCTTCACGGTGACCTTTCCTTCAGCAACCTCCCTTTGTCCGACAATTACGGCAAACTTGGACCTTCTATCCGCTACCCTCTCCATTCTCGAGGAGAGTGACCCCGTCGACAGGTCAAATGTGGCGGGTATTCCCCCCTCTCTCAACTCCTTCAACACACGAAGCCCATACTTTTGTGATCCCGAATCGAGGATTATGACTGTTGCATAGGGCGAGACTTGCTCTGCTCGTTCGAATTCATCTCCCATTACAAGCCTGTCCACACCCAAAGCCATTCCGACTGCAGGAACATCCGCCCCGAGGAGGGAACACAGTCCGTCATATCTCCCGCCTCCTGCCACGGCCAAATTGAAGCCCTTGACACTCACCTCGAAGATCATCCCTGTGTAGTATTCTATCCCTCTGGCGAACCCTAGGTCAACCATGATCCTCCCCTTGGCGATCTCGTTCGCGAAACTCACGAGCTCTCGAAGCTCCTCCAGGCTCTGCAGTGCTTTCGGTATTTCTCTCAACATATTTTTTGCCCGACAGAGTGTGGGTTCAATTTCCTTTCCCTTGATTTCTGCCATGTCTTTCATCATGTGACCCAGTCCCGACCGCGTTCGCCCTAGGCTCTTGGCCAGTTTCTGCCTCTCTCCTCTATCGATCATACCGAGGACCGCATCTTGGTGTGCACCGGTGATGCCAAACTTGTCCAGCACAGCCCTGACCGCCCCCTGATGACCGATCTTAACGGTGAAGTCGCTGAATCCGAGCTTAGAGAGAAGTGTCAAAGCTATGTCAAGTACTTCCATGTCTGCGAGCAAACTGGCAGATCCAAACAATTCACATCCGACGTGAGTGAACTCCCGGAACCTGCCACGTTGAGGCTCGTCGTACCTGAACATGTTCGCCACATAGGACAACCGAACGGGTAGGGGCTTGCCCTTGAGCTTGAATGCAACGTATCTCGCCACGGATGGCGTTCCTTCCGGCCTGAGCACGACATCGCGACCGCCCAGGTCCCTGAACCTGAACATCCGATGGCGGATTTCCTCGCCTGACTTTAGCTCTATCAGGGCAGCTGGCTCGACCGTCGGGATCTCCATTTCCTCATAGCCATAGAGCCTGAAGAGTGCCCGGCTCGTCTCGATCACCCTAAGCTTCGCGGCGAAATCCTCCGGGGACAGTTCCCTGAACCCTCTCAGCGGCTGCACGTCCTGCTTCCTTATCTTCAAATCCTGAGCGCACCTATCACAAACGCTACTAACGCGAAAAGCATCCAAACCCTGACCAAGTTCTTCTCTCTCCTCAAGGCCTTGGAGTCGTCCATCTTCAACACTCTCGCCGAAGATATCAGTAGACACATCGCCACGACGGCAATCGCAAACGGATAGTACTGATTTGTTATTCCCAGGGCGATAGGGACAAGGGCCAAGAGAATGGCCAGAGAGTAGAGTGACACAGACAACACCTTGGCCTTCCAGGCGCCATAGGCCACGGCCACGGTCCTGACCCCCTTCTTCTTGTCCCCCTCCACATCGGCTATCCCCTTGTGGACTTCACGGCCTAGGTTGCCGACAAAGGCCATGAGGGCGAAGAGCAGCAGATACATGTCTATGTGGCCCACCGCCAATAGGCCCCCTCCAATGAAAGCGGAGGCGACAAGGGCACTGACCAGAATGTTGCCCAAGAAGCCGATCCTCTTCAGATACAAGTTGTAGGCCACGCTGGCGAGGGCGACTACCGGGGGGACGCATAAGAACCAGATGTTCGCAGCCAAGCTAGCTGTCACAAAGCCCAACGTGAGCAGGACAAACGAGTAGATCAGTGCCTCCTTAGGACTCAGCTTCCCGGACGGTATGGGCCGGCTAGGTTCGTTCACCTTATCCGCTTCTATGTCGATTATGTCGTTGGTCACCATCGCGAATGCGGTGTAAATGCCGCACGATACCGCCCCTGCTAGTAGCTCGGTCGAGATTGGCAGCGTTCCCGTAGAAACAACATATCCCACAATGACCCCTGTCCCCATGAGGAACACATCGGCCGGCCGGACTATCCTGAGCAGAACTTCGGCCCTCATCACGCCAGTGACCTCGATATAGAATAGTAGACGATCTCGTTTCTCCTGTCAATAACCCCTAGTATGAGCGTCTTCCTGTTGGACTGCGCTCGCTTCAGCGTATCAACAAGCTTTTCGGACACGATCGGTGTCCCCTCGCACAGACCAACCACTAGGAACTTGGGCGCTTCAGCAGGATACTCTCCCTTTTCATACACGTTGAAATCTATGCCCAGTCCGTACCCTTCTCTCGTTATGTAACCCCTCGTCCTCAGATCCCTTAGCACGAGGTACTTGTACCAAGAGTTCCTGTCGAGCTTGTTGGCCTTTCTGGCCAAGGTCTCGAAAGAATAGGCCTGCTTCTTCCGGGAGACAAGTACGAGCCTCTTCGTTTCGACAAGGAAGAGGGCTTCGGGCAGCGATAGCCGAACCTGTCCCTCTCCAATGCCGAATCCCCTTTCGTTAAGCCACTTCACTTGGTCCGAGTTCGACACGAGGACATCACTGCCGCGGAGCACTCCCTCTATCTGAATCTCCGCTTTCTCTTCCTCCAAGCTCACGACTTCATAGTCGCGCCAGATTACGTATAAAACAGTTGGCTCGCCTTCGAGCTGTACCTGTATCTTGTTCGTGCGAGCGGGCCCGCTGGGATTTGAACCCAGGATTTGCAGCTTAGGAGGATCAGCGTTCCGCTCTGCCGCCCTAATCCTGGCTAGGCCACGGGCCCAATCGTTGGATGAGACTCTCCGTTATTTTAAGCTTAGACAAGATGAAGCACAAACTAAGGTAGGTGCGAGGGCCGGGAATTTCGGCGGGCTCTCGAACCCGGGTAGGCCTTCGCCACGAGATCTTAAGTCTCGCGCCTTTTCCTAGCTCGGCCACCCTCGCAACCGTAGGGACTGGTCGTCGCTCAGTCTTTAATTGTTTCCAACTTCGTCAGGGCGTTCCAGATCCTGGTCCTCGACAGCATCGAGAGGTTCGAATCTTGATTCGCCTCCTCCAAGAGCTGGATTGCCGACGCGGCCTTTATCCCGGGGGAGAGGTCCTCCCTACAGAGGCGGTCGACCGTTTCCTTCACTAGCTTCTTCACGTTCTTCGGTGTGCTGATGTCCACTTGGACGACCTTGATCGACTCGACTACCTTCAGGAGTTCCTCCTCGTTCTTCTCTCGCCTCTGCTTCGCCGTCGTCATAACTCTTCTCCTCGGGCTTGCTATGTGATTCGAGGCTATGCCCATTATTAAAGGATAGCGTGGCTCCAGAATGCATTCCGTTGGTTCATTGCCTCCCCTCAAGGGGCGAGTTGAACTCCATGCCGACCGACTTCGCTCACATATGCATGGGCTAGGACTTCCTGCTTTTGAACAGGAGCAACACCACATAGGCCAGACTGGATACCAACCCGATCGTACCTGACGCGGGAAGCTGAATCACGGCAGAGATCAGTAGGCCGGCCATACCGAACACCAGCGCGCCGGCGAAGGAGGCGATCAACATCCTGTCCAGCTTCTTCGTGAGGAGCATCGCGATGGCTGCCGGGGGCATTATAGCTGCATGAACCAGAAGAGCCCCCATCGTCCTCGCGACCACTGCCCCGGAGGCAGCTATCAGTGAGAAGAGGAAGTAAGTGTAGAACCCCACGTTGAGGCCCAGCTGGGATGCCCCTTCCGGGTCAAATACGATGTAGGTAAACTCCTTCTTGAACAGAAGAATGGAGAACAGCGTGACGATGGAGATGAACGCCAACAGAGCGATGTCTGTCCAAGTGAGAAGCAGAAGGTCGCTGATGAGGAAACCGTCAATGCGGGCGGCCATCTCACTCGAGCCCATCCCCTTTATGAAAGCGTAGACTGCCACCGACAGGGCCAAGACAGAGCCCAACACGACGCCCACTCTCCCGGTCTCCGCCCGCTCCCCCGCCCGAGCAATCGGAATCGTCGACAACAGGGTGAAGGCGAGGGCGAATATCAGGGGATCGATCCCCAGATTCAGTATACCACCAAGGAAGACGCCGACTGCGGCTCCAGCCAATGCTGCGTGTGAGACTTCTGCTGGCATGTATCCCAGGCCCTTGAAATTCGAGAAGATTACTGGCAAGGTCGCCACGCCCGAGAACACTATCCCGAGTATAGCCCTGACCATGAATGGTTCCATCAAGATCTCAATGAGGCCGGCCATGGTGAACGTCACCTGTCAGAATATAGCAAGCTCCTCTGAAGCTTAGAACCCTAGTGCCCGGCCCGTATGCTTCCTCCAGAGCCTGTGGAGTCAATGCCTTGGTGGCTGGGCCATACGATATCAACCTCTTGTTGAGAAGTAGGACGGAATCAATATGACCGGATAGTAGGTTGAAGTCATGAGTCACTATCAGGACGCTAATCCCCCATTTTGCCTTCAACTCTTCGAGCAGGCGTATGATGCTCCTCTGGGCGCTAGGATCCACACCGATGAAAGGTTCATCTAAGAACAAGATCTTGGGGCTTGAGGCAAGTGCCCTTCCTATCATCACTCTCTGCTGCTGGCCGCCACTTAATTCGTTGAAGCGTTTCGCCTCTAGCTCGATTGAATCTACCATCTCAAGGGCGTCTTTGGCTTGCCTCGCGTCTCTTGCCGTCGTGACCCTGGGTGGGCCCTTTCTTATCTGGATGCCCATCTCAACGACATCCCTCACTTCAAGGGGAACTTCCGTCGACACTCTCTCCTTCTGGGGCACGTAGCCAACAATGCTCCTCACCTTCTGTTGTTCGACTAGAGGATCGAAGCCCAACACTCGCACGGATCCCTTCTGTGGTTTCATCATCCCCAACATGGCCTTTAGCAACGTGGATTTCCCGGCCCCATTGGGACCAAGCATCACGCTGAAGAAAGGGTGTTTGATTTGGAATGTCACGTCGGTAAGGGCAACGTTGCCGTCATAGGCCACCGTAAGCGATTCCGCTCCTATCGCTTTGGTGCCGTTGGCTTGACTGACAGACATTCGCCCGAGCCCTATGCAACCGCGCCCGATATATTGGTTTTCGGCTCGAAATCGCGATGGGTTCGACTGGTCAGTGCCGTCTTATGGCCAAGAAATAGTACTCCAGAATCGCTATGCCCAAAAGCAACGCTATGATAGCAAGCAACAGCCAGTCCAAGGAACTCAAGCCGCTTTGGGCAGACTCCATCGGCAGTGCGAACCCGGTCTCCAATGCCCCTCCGTTGTACATCAGGAGTGAATCAAAGGATGGGCTGGGGATGGCGGTCAGCACAACTATAGGCGTCCCTGTCTCGGACGATATCTGTCTTACCGCTCCGAATATGCTCGTGAGCTCAGTCATGTCCGAAGTGACAATGAGCGAATACTCCCGGGATCTTAGGCTCGCGACAATGGATTGCATGCGAGACGCAGAGAGCGTTACTTGCTCGCTAGATCCCACGAGGGATTCCCCCACCTCAAGTCCAAAGGGTGCGACCAGATATTGCTCCTCTGGATACGTTATGAGTACCTTGGAGTTGTACTGACTGATGTCGCTTGAAATCTCTGAGATCCTAGACATCAAAGCCCCGACCCTGGTGGCCACGTCTTGGTAGTTCTGCCCCAACACTTGGGCAAATTCGGGCCTGAGCGCCGCCAGCCTATCCCTGACCGCTTTTGCTATTGCAAGATAGTTCTCAGGCAAGTACCAGAAACCATGCAAGTTGACGCCAGTTTCGTTTGGAAGACCCAACCATCTGATCTCGTCTGGAAAGTCGTGCAATAGGTCGATGGTGACGCTCTTCTCGGTCACTCCCTTGGAGAGGGCTACCTGCTGAGCGAGGTCGAGTTCCCAATTCAGGTGTCCGGAGATGACCAAGATGTCCGCTTGGCTGGCCTCAGAGACAAGGCCAGGAGCTAGCGAGTACTCGTGCGGTTCCACATTGGGTGGCAGCAGTTGCACCACTTCGACCACATCTCTTCCAACATCCTCGATAGGAGCCGCAATCATGCCATATGAGACGGCGACTCGGATCTTTGACGCGTCGGCATTGGACGATGGCAACCTCGCCACTGCCAAAAGAATCAGGAGCAAGGACATTGCTGTCACCGGCGCCGAAATCGCACTGAACTTCACTGCCGAACGTGGCCGTCTTTTCGAACCTAGCTCTTAAACCTTGTTTCTTGAGCCTCCAGAGGCCTTATCCGTGTACGCGCTACGACCCGTGTCCCTCGACTGTCCGTACGGCTTCGTCGATTGCGATCGGAACCTGAGTTCTCTCAATCTATCGAACGGTCGAGAGCACATTAATATCCGGGCATAACGTCGACCAAACAAAAGAGATTGTCAGAAGAAGGCGTGCGCAAGATGGCTCAGCTGCTGTCCGAGGGCGCGACGATGTTGTCGAAGTCCTGCCAGAAATGCGGTGCTCCGCTCTTCAGGACGAAGGATGGTAAGGTGATTTGTGCGTCTTGCGGATATGCTTCAGAACACGGTGTCGCCGAAAAGCCGGCCGAGGTCAAGGAGACCAAGGCAACGCAAATAACCAGAGCCGAGCTCAACGGGATACTTAACGAGAAGCTCTTCTTCTTGGTTGCAGCCCTTAGGGAGACTAAGGATCCCGGCGAGATAAGGGATCTGGTTTCGAGCATAAGGGAGATCTTAGATTTGCTGGGGGAAAAGTGACAATAGTTCATGGGCTCGGCCGATGCCCCTTACAGCAAGGACGGGAAACACCTGAAGCACCCGCTGATCAGAGATGAGAGTGTAGAATGGAGGGACTACCAGGTAGAGTTGGCGAGATCTGCGATGGATGTTAGTTCCCTCGTGACTCTGCCGACTGGGCTCGGCAAGACCGTGGTGGCCGCGCTGATAGCGGCCGAGAGACTCAGGAGAGATCCACAGGAGTCCGTCATAATACTGGCTCCGACCAAGCCCCTGTGCCAACAACACCATGAAATGATGGCTCGTATTCTGAAGCTCGACGGGTTCGACATAGTTCTGTGGACAGGAGAGGTCCCGAGAAGCGACAGGGCCGCAACGCTACCTAGGATCCTGATCGCTACGCCTCAATTGGTGCTAAACGAACTGGCCGAGGGAAGGATCAGCTTGAGGGGCGTCTCGACTGTCATTATCGATGAGGCGCACCGAACGGTCGGCAACTACTCCTACGTGCCAATAGTGCGCATCTACTTGGCTCAGAGAAACGATCCACACGTCGTTGGGTTCACGGCATCGCCCGGGGATCCAAGAAGACTAACCGAGCTGTCCACGAACCTGAGAGCCAAGCAGGTTCTGGTCAAGTCTGAAGAGGATGCTTCTGTCAGCAAGTACGTGGAGAAGGTATCAACGCACTTGGTCCCCATCGCGATGCCTCCTCCGATGTTGGAGGCGAGACAGCTACTGCTCGCTGAGCTGAACGATCTGCTATCCTCACAATCCACCAAGGACGAACTGAGGGGGATGCGCCGCACCTTCAGGTCCATGACGGAGAGAATGGTTGAGTTGAGACGCCAGGCTGTGACACAACGCAACTACGGCTTGCTCAACACCGTGAAGATCTTGGCGACGGCAAGGCGGCTTCTTCTCATGGTCGAGAGACTGGATCTGGGAGGGCCGTCTCTGTTCTTGGAGTTCACTTCCTCCCAGGCAGAACAGGCCAAGAGAAGCGGGAGCGCGAAGTCTCTGAAACTACTGCTGCAGTCAAGAAGGGTTCAGGATGCCATCGAGCTCGCGCGTCTTCAGCTCAAACTCGACCCTCCCAACCCCAAACTGGCCGAACTCTACAGGGTAATCAAAGAAGAGGTATCGCAGGGGAGGAAGAAGGCGATAGTCTTCGCATCGTACCGAGCCTGCGCCGAGGAGATACTTCGCTTCGTCAGGGCCAAGAACGAGGTGGGCGTCAAACTCTTGGTCGGACAGAGGGCGTCAGGCCAGAGCGGTGGGATGTCTCAGAGGGAACAACGCGACGCAATCGACGAGTTCAGGGCTGGGCAACCCTCCGTGCTCATAGCGACTCAAGTGGGTGAGGAGGGGCTGGACATCGCGGGCGCGGATGTCGTGATATTCTATGATAACACTCCCAGCGCCATAAGGCTCGTCCAACGGCTGGGTCGGACAGCTAGGTTTGCCCCCGGCGATGCCTACCTTCTCTACTTCGCGGGGACGTCGGACGAGAGGTACCTCTGGATAGCGAGGAAAAGGGAGAAATCCATGAGGACGTTGGTCAAGTCGTTGTCAACGGGGCCCAAGCCGGGGGCCTCGAGCCTCTCAAAGTTCTTCGAACCCCAGCCACAGGGGGAGGAACCCATCAAGATCATAGTGGACGAGAGAGAACGCGCATCCAAGGTGGTCGTGGAACTGAGCAATATGGGCGTCTCGCTCAGATTCGACACGCTAGACATAGGCGATTACATTCTGTCCGAAGACATAGTCGTCGAGCGCAAGACAACGAGAGACTTCGCCTCATCGATATTGGACGGCAGGCTATTCGAGCAGGTCGGGCGGATGAAAGGCACATTCGATCGCCCGATGTTGTTGTTGGAGGGGGAGGACCTGTTGACTCAGTCGGGGCTCCATCCCAACGCTCTGAGGGGGGCTCTGGTCTCCGTCATGCTGGACTATGGCATCCCCATCCTGCAGGTTTCGTCGCCTGAGGATGCCGCGGCATATCTCTTCAGGATCGCCCAGAGAGAGCAAATAGAGAGGAAGAAGTTCCCCCGCGTGAGAGGCGCGAGGAAGCCGCCCACTCTGAGAGAGCTGCAGCTCTATCTGTTGGCAGGGCTTCCACACGTGGAGAGAACGACGGCGGAGAAGCTTCTCAACCGGTTCCGGACGCCACAGAAGGCGTTCACCTCGTCTGAGGCCGAGCTGATGGAGGTCGAGGGAATCGGCAAGGTCAAGGCCGACAAGATAAGGGAAGTTCTTTCAAAAGAGGCCCAAGAAGAGGAGCGGTCACAGTCCCAGATGCCCGGAGACTAACTCCCAGGCCTTCTCGAAGACTTCACCCTCGGTCCCAGACCCATCGACTTCGACTAACTCGCCGCTCGCGACCATCCTCTTGTATATCGCCCTGACCTCGTCGAGGAGGTGGAGCTTTTCGAACACACTACGTCTCCTCCTTCTCCTCAGGCTGATTCTCGGATCTATGTCGATGTATATTGCCAAGTCCGGCGCTGGCACCGATTTGTTTATGGCTCTCACCCAATTCTCGTCCTTCAAGACCGCCCCCTGATATGCGATCGAGGAGTGAACATATCTATCCACCAAGACATTGACGCCGGACTTGAGGCTGGGTGATATCTCTGTCTCGAAATGATTGACCCTGTCGGCTGCGAACATCAGGGCCTGAAACGCCCCTGAAGCCTTGAGGTCGCCGTTCAGGACGAGGTGGACGATGCTACCCACCTTTGAGTGCGTCGGCTCATAGGTGTACGTTACAGGAACCTCGAGGTTCTTGACGGCTCGGTAAACGCGGGTCGAGATCGTCGTCTTGCCGCTGCCATCTATTCCCTCGAAGGATATCAGTCTACCCCTTGCCAACTCAACTTTGTTGCTGAACTGGAAGGATTATTAAACTGGAGCCTGATTATCCCCATTATGAGAATGGTGGGGGAGGTAAGAGATACTGTTCACAAGTACATCAACTTCTCCGAGCTTGAGAGACAGGTTATGGACACCCCACACGCTCAGAGGCTCCGGAGAATCAAGCAGCTCTCCTTCGCGGAACTGACGTATCCAGGGGCCGACTACTCCCGCTTCCCCCATTCCTTGGGAGTGATGCACCTTGCCGGCAAGATGGCTGAGGTGCTGCTATCGGCCTCGGCGATCGACAAGGACGACGTGCAAAAGGTCAGGCTCGCCGCCCTCCTACACGACATCGGGCATGGCCCCTTCTCTCACATGTATGAAGATCTCCTGACCACGAAGAGGGACAAGACCCACGAGGATCTGACCAAGTGGGTTGTGGTAAAGTCGTCGATAGCGGACGTGCTTGCCTCCAACGGGTACGACCCCAAGGAGATTTCCGAGCTGGCATTGGGCAAGAGCCCGTCGGCGAACCCACTGCTGAACCAGATAGTGTCAGGATATTTCGACGCCGATGTGATGGACTACTTGGCCAGGGACTCGCTCCACACCGGCGTGGAGTATGGGCACATCGACACACAACGCCTCATAGACTCCTTGGTCCCAATCGAAGGAACACTCGCCGTGGACTCGACCTCGCTGTACGCTCTTGAGTCGTTCTACTTCGCGAGGTACATGATGTTCAAGGCGGTCTACTTCCACAAGACGGTCAGGGCCGCTGGCGTCATGGTTGCGAGAGCAATGTGCTTGGCAGACGACAGCTTGGGGTTGACCGAACTGAAGAACGTGGACGAGTTCGTGGACCTAGATGATCAATACGTTGTTCAATCAATAACAAACAGCAGGGACAATTCTAATAACATGAGGAAAGCCAAGGAACTGATAGGTCGGCTCAGGTCAAGAAACCTCTTCAAGACCGCCTTCGAGGCGTTCATGTACCACGACAACAAGGCGATGTCCGGCTTGGTTGCCAACCCGAGGGTGAGGGGCGAGCTGGAGAAGGAGATAGCAAAGGGCGCAGGAGTGGACAGAGACCTTGTTGTGCTCGATCTGTCTTCCGTGCCGTCGCTCCCCTACAGACCGGTGTACGAGGAGAAGGCAGGGATCGTCATACCCGTGGCCTTCAGAGACGACGGGCTTTCCATGAGGTCGCTATACGACGTGTCCGAGGTCGCCAGAGGGCTGAAGGGCTTCGTGGACATAGTCAGAGTCTACACGGCGTCAGAGGCTAGGTCGGCTGTGGCTGTTGCGGCGAAGAAGGCCTTCGGGGAACAGCCGCCATCGCTCAGGATATCATTCTAAGACGCTCAAGGAAGAGGATCCCGGGTCGAGCTCTGCGAGGAGGTCGTCCCTCAACGTGTCCCAAACGTCGGCTCGCGCAATGGCCAATGGGATCTCCCCAAGTACACAGCCTGTGGCCACAATCATGTCTATCTCTCTCATTATTATGGCAGCAGGCGCTGCGTTGCGAGCAACCAGCGAGTAAAGGACATAGCTTCCTACCGTGCTTCCCTTTCCACGAGGTATAACGAGCATCGTTCCACGGATTGTCTTTCCGCACAAGGGGTGGCTCTCGTCAACGACGACTCCGGTCGCTGGGTCGACCCCGCCCAGAAACGACAAAGGCGAGTCTGCTTTCAGAATCCGTCCCTTGGCGTTGGCACTCACTATTACCTTGACTCTGTGTCTTCGCATGGCATTCACCCTGCAATCCTTCTCAGCGGCCTTAGGTCGACATCGATGCGCATTTGATTCTTCAGATAGTATGCACCCTTCACCGAGTTGGTGATGACGCTCCGGTAACCCAAAGACCTCAGCCCACACCACATGATACAAGCGTCCGCCACAATGTCTATTCCCCGCGCGCGCAACTTCTGTAAGAGTCTGTCCCGTTTCAGCCTGTTTTTCGCTCTCCTTGAAGTAAAGACAAAGACCGGCAGACCCAGCTTCGCCTCGGAAAGGGAGAGAATGGTGCGAGCCGAGAACCGTGCAGCGTGAGGGCACCCGATCAGGATGGCTTCGGGAGACTGGTCCGACTTGAACGCGTCCAACACATGACGCACGTCGGTCTCGCTGACCTTCGCGCTCGGCAACTCCTCGACCACTCGTCCCCTAGTTCGAGGCGACACCCCCTCGATCACGGCCATGGGAGTGCTGCCGCTGGTTCCTAGCGCGGCCAAGTACTCGGTCGTCCGTACTTGATCCAGTAAACCCTCGGATCTTATCGCTGGGATCTTGCCCTCTGACAATCCACCCACGACGTATCCCAAGGCTCCAGCGAGGACCTCGTCCGATACCTCGCCTTGGTAATCTATCCGCATCTTCGGAACCCTCTCACTAGGAATGTGGACCCCTGTCCGCGAGGTAACGCCGATCAGGGAGGCGGCTAGGGCTCCAATCCCGCTCTCCTTGTTCGTCCAAGCTCCCATGACGGTGTTCGAGTACAGCACCGCTGAAGACTCTGCCCAAGCCAAGTGCTCGCCCCTCCTCGGCACGTTGGCCTCCAAGTAGGGTGTACAGGAGAATGTGGGCAACACGCCCATCCTCAAGAAGGAGTCAGCTATCTCCCTCTGTCTCGTCACTACGCTTGGGTCACAACTCCCTTTCCCAGCCTCTGAGAGCTCGGCAAATCCTGGGTTGAGGGTGGTCCTGACCTTCACCTTCATCCCGCTGTCCGCCATGTCTCTCAAGAGTCGGACGCCCGCCTCTCCGATGTTGAGATACGAGACGCCGGATACGTGCGCCCTGCTGATCCTGACGAACCTCGGCTTCTCCCCTGAGGCTCTGAATGGAAGCGAGATAAGCTCCCAAAGGCGTTGTCTGTCCATGGCCTTCACTGGGCCTCACCATCAGGCGATGGGTTCCTTCATGAACCGTCTCTTGTCTTCGTTTGTGTCTAACGTTAGGTCCAGACCCCACTTGAGTGTGGCGTGGCTCTCCCTGTCTGCCGAGGGATCCAAGCTAGACCCTCTGAGCCCCTCGTAAGTGATGAGCTGGTCTCTTTCCCTCAGCCGAGTGGCCAACGCGAAGTCTATCGACTCATAGTCCTCCGGGTTGATATCTTCATCGACGACGACCACCCCCTTGACCGAGCCGTGGGCGTTCAGGGCCACCAGAATCGCGTCTCTAGCGTCTGTCCTCGTCTTCTTTTTGATGCTAATCACGCAGTGCAGCCATCCCCCGCTTCCCGGAGTCAGGGCTAGGCCGCTGACCTCAATCCCCCGCCCTTCCAAGGCAGTCCAGACAGCTGCAGCTCTGGGGATGCCCATCAATGTCTTGTGCTCGTATCCGCTGGGCAGGATGGCGTGGTACAGTGGGCTCTCCTTGGCATAGAAGCCTGAGATTCTCACAACGGGTTGTCTTCTCTCGGCGTCTGGCGTCCCCAGTATGTCGACCTGACTCTCGGGGGCCAGTTCACTCTTGGAGATGGATCCGACGAGGAGATACTCTGTGCCGGATGGAACGCTAAAATCCAGCCCCGGAGGTTCCACAACTGGAAGTTCGCCCCCGGCCAAGGAGCCGGCCAACCGCATTTCTGACTCTCCCCATTTCACTGGACAACAGGCCGCGACCATCACCTCTGGCATGCACCCGACCAATATGGCGACCGGCGTGTCCTGTCCTCTTTCTCTGTGCCTCGTGAAGATCCTGTGGAGGTGCCGTCCCTCCACCATTCTAACGGCGAAACTCTTGTCGTTCAACACGAGCATCCTGTGAACCGACATGTTGACTACTTGGGAGTCGGGGTCCTGTGCGAGGAACACGGAACTCGTCACATACTTTCCCGCATCTGATCTGAAGTACTGGAAGGCGGGAAGGCCCGTGCCTCTGCCGACCTTCTTCTCCTGAAAGGCGTCCATCTGCGTTCTCCTGAGGCTGCCTATCGGGTTGGTGATCCTACGCCCTAAATCGCGGAGGAACTCCCTGTCATCGATGCCAAGGCAACCTGACACGCTATCCTTAGACGCAAATATGTTAGCGACTATCTGCTCGCCGCCGCCGAACGCGTTCTTGAATAGGATCGGGGTGGTCCCTGCCTTCGCTATTCGCAGTGGCACTTCATAAGGGTCGGCGGCAGGTCCTTCGACCTGCATCACCGTTTTCCCGGCAGATAAGACGTCCCTGAGCCTCATATCGCCTCTGGGCAATATCTTCTAGGTCGAACCTCGACCTCCCGAATAAAACCTTTCCACGTCCTCCACCAATCTGCCTTGGTCTAAGTACGCGCCTCTGCAGTTCTCCCTGATCCAGTCTGGGAATCTGTCGAGCAGTCTGGGTTCTGCGAACCTCCTGTCCGCCAAGACGCATACCACCCTATCCTGAAGGGACCTGGGCGCTCTGCCCAGAGCTTGGGCTGCCTTCACCGTAGCTGGATAGACGTACGCGTAGTCGCTCCCCTTCCCCGGGAACCTTCTATTCAGCCATTCTTCGTACTTCTTCATGATCGGGCTGGGTTCCGGAAATGGCACGCCGAACACTATCGAATTGTTCAATACCCCTGCGCCGAAATCAACGCCCTCTCCGGTCCGGCCCCCCATTACGCCCGCCAAAACGCCCTCCTCCTGATTGCTCGAGAATTCCCGCAACAGGGCCTCATGCTGGCAACTATCCATGTCCTCCGCCTCCCAGTAGGTTGCCGCGAGAATCATCGACTTGAGTCCCGCGCTTCTCAGTTGGTTGAGGACATCGAAACTAGTGACGAAAAGGGCCGTCTTTCCTCTAAGTGAATTGACGATGTCAGCGAGTATCAGTGAACTCCTCTCGTAGTTCTCCGCGGTTCTGAAGTCCTCCTGAGTGGTCAGGTTTGCCAACACGCCCACGAAGCAGTTCTTGGGCCCGGGGTTGAAGGGAGCGATCGCCATCGAGTAGGTTCTTGGCAAGCCCACCAGAGCTGCATAGGCCTCAGGCCAGCCGTTCGTCCCAGACGCGTGGACGGTGGACTGAAACGACCTAAACATCCTTTGACAACGCTCCGGATCCCACCATGAGAACTCAAGGCGATCCTTCGAGAAACAATCGCGCGGAATGTATTGAAGGAGACCGTCGGCCGGAGCTTGAACCACGCACCTTAGAAAAGAGAGGAGGTGAGACAAGGCGCTTTCGTGGATCCCTCCATGTTCGATGATTCGCGCCTGAAATCTCTCCGATGCCACCCCGATGGCGCCGATGGCAGCGAGCGGGTCGGCGCCGCCCAAGGCTTCCTCGACAAGCCGTAGAAAGTTCTTTCTCTCGATTACGGTTGCCGTCGTGTCCCTCGTCGCCTTCAACGAACGCAGGAGCCTTTCAATGAACCCAGACAAAGGTGACCGCAGGAGGACAGTTTCAAGCAAAGCCTCCTCCAGCTCAATCACTTTGAGGCGGTTGGACGCAAGCGTACCCATCACAGACGGCAAGTTATGGGAGTTGTGCACGACCAGATCGCCAGCGACGTAATTGTGGTCCGGAGCGCTCGTGAAGTCGTAGACCGTCCTCGGTCCGACGCGGTGAATCCTCTCTATCGTCCTTGGCTCGACTTGCGCGCCTGCCGCTGACCAGACTGCGTCGCCCGGCCTCAACTCCTCGGTCCTGATCCATTTGGACTTCCCCGCCTTGAGAGCTAGCAATCTTGTGTTTCCGGTGACCTCGGCTCGGAGATCTCCCTCCGTTCTGATGTCGAACACCGCCTTGGAGACGTAGCTCCTCTTGCCTAACACTCTATCGGCGCGGGTCGTTGGATTGCACCGCGCGTCCGGGAAAACCGAGAGAACACTGCTTCCTTCTTGAACTTCCTCCACCCTCTGTTCTCCCGTGGGTGTCCGGACCATCGAGCCCTCCGCCACGCACTCATCGATGACGAGTGCCCTCGGTCGTCGGTTGTTTCCGATGACGCTTCTCCTCAATTGCTCGAACATCACATATTGATAGGGGCTTATGACGAGATCGGCCGTGACAGCCCTGTCTTTGAGCATGAAATAGGGACACATACCCCTCGCTCTCCCAATCTCGCTAGCCCGAGTGAAGTCCCAGATGCCACACCTATCCTGACCATCTGTGGCGGTGCGATTGCTTCCCATTCTGTTGAAGAAGTGGCAGTGCCTGTTGGAAGTCATCGCGCGGCATAGCTTACTCGCCAGTTCAGAGTCTGCCCCTGCCAAGCTGTTCAGTGCGCACAGGTGTGTTCTCCCTCTCATCTCAACGGCCACGAATGGAAATGGAACTCTGCCCTCTATTCTCCTGAGTTCCCTGACGGCGACCTCGGCTTCGCGGTGGGTTCTCACCACATAGTTTATCGCAAGTCCAACCCGTTCGATCGCCAGTAGGGAAGCTGCCAATAGGCTACCGGTCTTGCCGAAACCCGTTGGAGCTTGCACTATCAGGTGTTCCTTCTGAGTCAGGGCAGCGTATACCCGTCTTGCGAGTTTCAGCTGTCCTGACCGCAGCGCATCGTATGGAAAGAAGCGTTCGAGGTCCGCGTCGCTAATCACGGGAGAAAATGTCCCTCAATCTTATAACGCCCCAACGGCGAAATCTGTAGTTGTCGAGCACGGTGGCCGTCGACTTGGGAACTGTGGAACTGGACGAAGCGTTGCGGGATGCGGGAATGACGGTTCTGCTCGGGCGGCCCGGGAAGAGCAGGGACGAGGCGTTCCTGAGGATGTTAGGATCGACCCTCTCAGATGAACAATCCCTAGTCCTTCATTCGAAACCCTTCGTCAGGGCTGAAAGGCTGCTACAACTCCTGAGCAATAGAGAGGAGTTTCTGTCTAGAGTCGTCTTCCACCATGTGTCGACCTTCGAATCACAAGAGGATGCACTGCGAAGGCTGGATATAGATCTGACCAAGATCGGGTCAAAGAGCGTCTTCTTTGACTGTCCTACGGATAACTACCTTGTGTCGCTTGCATTGGCGGTGAATTCCGCCCAAGGACTCAAGGACGCGAACACGTCTCTGATCAGACAGTTTGCGTATCTCAAAGAAGTCTCTGCCAAGAGTGCTCGGGTTTTCGTGACCATGGGAGACCTCTCGGGCATCAACACGGTGGAGGAGTACCTATTACGCCACTGGCCTGACTTGATCATCAAGTTGAAGACGGGCGGCGAGAAAACCGTTGAGACCGATCCCTATGAACCAGCGTCGCTGTCGCAATCGAATGCTAAGATGATAACGCTAGTTGAACCAAACGCCGACGACCGTCGGGTGAGTTGATGGTGGACGCCTTCACGTTGGGCCTGCTGATTGAATCGACCATCCGCACGTATCTCCTCATGCTACCAGCAATGCTCGCGAACTCAAGCGCCGTCATTTTCAGTGGGGGGCCAGCGATAGACTTGGGAGCGAAATTCCTCGACTCCGAGCCCCTCTTCGGGCGGAACAAGACGGTAAGAGGTTTCTTGGGAGGTGTAGCATTCGGAGGGCTCGTTGGCCTGCTGCTGTCCCAAGGTACGCAGGGGTTCGCCATGGCAGTGGGAGCGCTGTTGGGTGATTTGTTCGGGGCCTTCATCAAGAGGAGATTCAAGCTAGAACCAGGACAACCCTTCCCGCTGCTGGACCAGTACGATTTCGTCGTCGGTTCCATAGCGGTCGCGCTCCTTCTCGGTTACCCGTTGGAGCCAAGCGGATGGTCAGTTTTCATAATAACTATCCCCGTAGTCCATTTCGCGGCGAATTTCTTGGCCTACAAACTGGGCCTGAAACACGTACCTTGGTAATATCTCAGCCCTTCCACGAGCCTATCAGGTACAGCATCACCACGGCGATGACAACTAGAGTGATGGCTGCCATCGAGACGATGGAAGACGGCCTTCCTCCTTTTGAAGACGTGTAGAGTAGGTAGATCCCCCCAATCCCCATGAGGTACATTATCCCAACGATTAGCCCCTCTATCCCCCCTTCCTCCAACACGCTGCTATTCACGAAGGTCGCTCCGAGCGTGTTGCTGCTCGAACCGAACAACAGTGAAGGTTGGTATACGAGGATATAGGGACCTCCGGCCAGAAGAAAGCACAAGAAGAACAGGGCGCCGAACAATAGGAGCAGTTCGGTCGAACGCTCCATCCGCCTGATCCTCCCTGCTTCGCCTAGGCTCTCGTACAAGCGGTTCATCAAGTCATCAAGGATGAAGAGCAGGTCCTTGAGAGCCATCTTGCAGGCGCGCAACTCCTAGCCGTATTTAAGTCTGCCCAAAGTTCCAACGCGTTCAACACCAAGTCCGCGCGGGTATGCTTAAAATACCGGGCGGAACGAGCAAGAGCGCCATTATGTCGAGGGCTCTGAATAACGCATCAGGCGTCCTCCGAGCTGTATATGAGAAGAGGCCGCGCCTTGATGCCAGCGATTTCCTGAATCTCGCCCTCCTGATCACCGTCCTCTGTTTGGCCTTGACCGTCAGGATGCTCAACTTCAGATATGATGCCTACGGCCTTTACCTCTCGGAGTTCGACCCCTATTGGCACTACAGGTGCGCCGACTACATAGCCAAGAACGGCATTGAGGCGTTTCTGCTTTGGACTGATAACATGAGTTGGGTGCCCGGAGGTCGGGCTGTCGCCGCCTCCACGCCAATAGGCCTGCCTCTATTCGCCGCCTTAGTCCAGTACCTCTCCTCGGCGGTCGGATTCGCGGTGAACATGTTCACGATTACCATATTCATCCCTCCGATTTCCGGGATCTTCGCGGCCCTGTCCGTATACTTCTTGGCCAAAGAACTCTCGTCCAGAGAAGCGGGGATAATCTCAGCCGTGCTGATCGCGTTCAACGGCAGCCACATAGATAGGACGCACTTGGGTTTCTTCAAACACGAGACGCTCGGCATCCCGCTAATAGTGATGGTCGGTCTATTCTACCTCAAAGCCATCAAGTCGAAAGATGAGAAGGGAGTTTGGATCTACTCCATCCTGTCCGGTCTGTCATTGGGATATCTTGGCATAACTTGGACTGGATACGTTTACGCTACAGGGCTAGTATCGCTGCTGACAGCCGTACTAACCCTACTCTCTCTGGTAGACACCTCTCGCATGCTTCTGGTCTTCTCGGTTGTGCAGGGGCTATTCATGGCCATGGCTTCCCTGTTCCCCCGAAACCAAGCAGAGATGCTTTCTCTATACTTGGCGCTATCTCTGGCGGCCTTCGCCTCGATAATACTCAAGAGGGAAATGGACAGAATGCAATCCACGAAGGCGAAGATCTCGTTCTTGGTCGGAGCGTTTGCCATAGTAGGAATGCTCGTCTTAGTTGCCATACAGCTCGGATTGCTGTCCGGTCTCTACGGCAAGTTGGCCGCAATCCTGAATCCCTCCCTTAGATCTGAGGAGGCGATCATAGAATCGGTCTCTGAGCACAAGGTTTCCAGTTGGTTCTCCCTGTTCAACGATCATGGCCCATTGTTGCTTCTCTTCGGCTTCTCCCTTGTGACCAGCATTACGTCGTTGACTGTTGACAATGTCTTCCTCTTGCTGACGGGAGCGACCTCGCTGTACTTCGCTACGCTGATGGTGAGGTTGGGCCTGATCCTGTCGCCGTTTAGCACTTCCTTCGGCGCTGTTGGCGCGCAGAGGCTCCTCTATGGGCTGTTCCCTGAAGCTCCAGGGCCCATGCAGTTAGAAGGGAGGAAGGTGAGGAGAAGGAGCGAAGCCGTAGGGTTTTCGACGTTAGCACTTTCTGGCATTTTGGTGGTGGGGTTACTGGCCCCGGCAATCATCACTGGGATGGGGCACGCAGGCGCGCCCGTCACCATAGTGGGAGCCACACTCCCATATGCCGCCCAGTGGCCCGACTGGCTTGAGACCGTGGCATGGATACGCGAGAACACTCCAGTG
>Ga0172363_10000970_pt1 | contig 22650 bp, 33 predicted proteins | sample LakKivs2_kivu2a2_FD_114541 | JGI IMG/M metagenome (GOLD analysis project Ga0172363, IMG submission 114541) | Sediment microbial communities from Lake Kivu, Rwanda - Sediment s2_kivu2a2 | ecosystem: Environmental > Aquatic > Freshwater > Lake > Sediment | place: Rwanda: Western Province, Lake... | reverse complement strand
TTCAGTGGTTATTGGGCTATGAGCGGCGTGTCCTGCGATTTGTCTGTTGTAGTATTTCAGGACTTTTTTGATTTGTGTTTCGATTTTCTTTGCCATATTGTATTCCAAATATGGACGGACAACCAACCGTCAGAGGGGATTAGTCTCAGGTGAGTGGTTGGTTGTCCGTTTGTGGAAATTTTACTGGAGAGTTACTTGGACGTAACCCTTCTTTGTGAGTTCAGCGATCTTCTGTTCGGCAGTAGACTTACCTTGGTAGGTCTTATCCGCACCGTTCTTGGACTTGCAGTGGACGGTGAGGGTCTTCTTGCCCTGCAGAGGATATTCGTTTCCGCCGTCTGCGGTTAACACGCCACCTGGACGCTTGTAGACGTTGAACGTCCGGTAGATATGTTTCTCGTTGTTGATCAGAACGTGCGGTTCGAGGGTGTAGCCTGGAGATTCAAACTTGGCGGTCTTCTTCAGAAGGACGAACCCCTCCCCACCATGCTGCTTGCAGTACGCCTTCAGATCTACTGCCTCAGGAGCCTTCTTAGCCTTCGGGGCCTTTGGAGCCTTTTCCTTCTTCTCCTTTGGCGGCTTCGGGGCTTCCTTGGTTTCGACCTGTGTGGCCTGTGCCTGCGCTGTGCCAGTTTCCATCTTTACGTCCTCCTTTTCTCTCACCATGCTCTCTTCGTCAGCCTTCACTCGGCATCTAAATGCCCTTAATGGCGTCTTGTCCGGTCCAACCAAACGAATCCTATCCCTGTCTAGAACCTGTATCACTTCGAACTTTCCTTGCAATGGTCCATTAACACTCACCAACCGCACTTTCTGGCCAACCTTAATCTCCGCACGCTTTTCGGCCATATGATTGGAACCTCCTTTGTACTGTTATCACAACTAATCTTGCTGTCAATATGGGTCAAAAATATGTCAGGATAGTGTCAAAAATAGATAAAAGGCAGGAGATAATTCTTGTGAAGATGTCAACGCTGAACACCCAAAAACCCATCATCACCGAAGCCACCGAAACTGTCGTCAAAGAAGCTGCCGATGAAGAACGCGGCAGCATCGAAACAATGAAAAAATTATCAGACTGGATCACAGACAGCAACGAAAAGCTCAGAAAACAATTAGACGCCAGAGATGTCAGAATGGCAAGACTCCACATTGGCGAACTCGCAGGACAAGTCAAACAACTAGCCAACCACGCAGGACTATTAGCTAAAGACCTTGGCCTACCGGAATATGATTTATAATTGAATATTAAGAATATCTTCCTCTGATTTGATTAATTCGTCTAGAATTTTAGGTATGTCTTCAGACATAATTATATAAAATGGAATTATATTTATCGGCAATTCTGATAATTCGGCATCATCTAGGTATCCGTGTGATGATGGTACAAAATCCAAATACCGATCAAGAATGCTCCAAATCCGAAAATTGCCCCAATAAATCCTTTGAATATACCCATAAGGATCTTCATATGTTAGTTTTGTCTAAATAGGACGGTAAATAATTTTATGAAGATTTTATAATGGAGATATCAATGGGAAAAAAGATCATTAGCTTTTCACTTTGGGGTAATAAAGATCTATACAACAAAGGCGCACTAGCCAATGTTGATGAAGCCAAAGAAATATACCCAGACTGGATCTGTAGATTCTATGTCCACGACCAATCACCAGTAATAGACCAACTACGAGCGAAACCATGCGAAGTAGTACCAGTATCTGGTGGGTGTAATTGGACTCCATTATTTTGGAGATTTAATGCAGCAAGTGATCCCGAAGCTGATTTTATTATTTTTAGAGATTGCGATTCAAGAGTTAATTGGAGAGAAGAGGGAGCTGTTTCTGAATGGTTGAAGACCGATAAAATCCTTCATCTTATGAAGGATTGGCCAGCACCACATGCGACCGAGACAATATTAGCTGGTATGTGGGGCATTAGAGGGCATGTAGTAGAAAATATGTCTGAATTAATTAATGATTGGATAAGTAAATCTAATATTACTAATAAATATGTTGATCAGGATTTTCTGAGATTTGTAATTTGGCCGATGTATAAACATAGCGTCTTGAATCACGGGGTGAATTCACCAGCAGGTGAAGCGATCCCATTCCCGCCGCATAAGCCGATGAAGTATGGTGAGTATGTCGGTCAAGTAATTTCAGTATAAGCTTATCACCGACGTATTCACCGATCAAACATATCATATGAATAGGGAACAAAAACGAGTATATGATATAATATATTATCAGAAGCATAAATTTAAGAAGAAAGAAGCTGATAGGATTAGGAATCAAAAGAATAAGGCTAAGAATGCTGAACGTATGAGGATATATCGAGCAAAACATCGAGAAGCTTGCCGTTTAACAGTACGCAAGTCTTATCAGAAGAATATCGAATTACGCAGGAGTTATGATAAGAAACGATATTTAGAGAATCCAGAATTAAGAAAAGGGTATGAAACATCTAGAAGATTAAGGGAAAAATATGAAGCATTAATGGCTTATGGTGGTGTCTTCTGTAAATGTTGTGGCGAATCAGACATATCTGTTCTCACATTAGATCATATTCGCGGAGATGGGGATAAACATAGACAAGAAATAAAGAAACTTGGTTCAAAATTTTATCGTTGGTTAGCTAAAAATAATTATCCAAAGGAACCGGAATTACAGGTATTATGTATGAACTGTAACTTCGCAAAGAAGAAGTCATTAGAATTGCCAAGCTGGAGAAAGAAAATTTTACTAAATAATGTTAAACTTTATACTTTACATGATTATAGTTTACAGATGACGTTGTCGTAGACCCAATCGTCGATTAAGAAGAATTGTTCACCGACCTTGTAATTCTTTTCTAAGACTTCAGGACTAATCGGGGGCGGATTCTTGAGAATCGCCTCTAACTCGTCCATAGTAGTAAAAGTTGGGATGTCAAACAATTTTCGTATATCTGGGTCGCCATAATAGATCGGCATACAGTAAGAGGCAATACAATCAAGTAACTTTTCAGTAAAATAACCAGGTTCGGCACAGTTCTCGACGACAATACTGTATTTGTAGTTGCATAACACTTCGCGCTTGAATTTAACCTTCCTGTTGAACGCCTCGCCATAGCCGTCAATCCCGTACTTCTGGCCGAATTGCTTCATTATATCATGTCTAACATGCTGCATTGACGTCATCAACTTCCAAGAAACGATCTGACATATATTACCGGACCGTGGACCTGAATGCCTCCATGACTCTTCTTGAATCCAACAACCGCCAGCGGGGCAGTACACAAAACGTGGGTCTAAGGATAGCAGGTACTTGTGATGCGTGATCACTTTGTCAAATAATCCATAGTTATCCTTGATCCAGCGATATGGGCTTGGGTTAATCACGGCTGGTTCTATTATCCAGGCGATTTTCTTCCTTGCTCTTGACTTCTTGATGTCCGGTATTCGGTGATCACCTAGGTTACAGTCGGTGTAAAAGGTTACATCAGTATCTGGTATGTTTCTTGCCCAGCAGACTTTCTTTGGGACCAAAAAGTCGCTCGACATGCTCTTCGTATGTGCACAGGTGATGTCCCATATTTTGAATGTCTGCATTATTGCTTTTTATGAACCCCCTGTTCGATGGGGAAGTCCCACTTTGACACGTCGATCTCATTGCTGACGACCGTGGTCCATGGGTAGTAAAGTTTGTAATCATGCCTGTATTTATATAAATGAAAGTATTGATTATAGCCATAGGCTTCGCTTTCGGTGTCATGCATAACGACAAACTTGGCTTTACCAAGCAGTTTCTGCAACATCGGGCCTCTAGCTGGGAATTCACCATGGTCGATGAAGGCGATGTCTCATTGACGCTCGACCGGTATCTCATTGAAATTCGGCACTTTTATTACTTTATGCACCGGACTTTCGAGGCCCTTGAAGGCGTCATACCAATATTGATGACTCTCTACCGAAAATAATTCTCTATCGCGGCATAACTCTTTGAGGACCAACGTGCTGCCATAACCGACGCCCAGCTCAAGCACTGGCCCCTTGGTTGATTCGGTCTCATGAATGCAGCGTGCCAGAAGTGGGAGATGGCCTTCTGGGTGCCCGACGCTCATGTCCAGTGGTACGTGCATTTCATCCTCCTATGGCTTGATTGTGTACCAGCTATTGCTAATCTCAAAGTGCGTGCATAATTTATATGCACTGATGAATTCATTGACTGCTCGGTTGACGCCTTCGAATATCTTGTCAGAGTTCCTTATGTAATCATGTCCTGCTAGGACGCCGAATTGCCTGACTTTTGGATACCATGCTTTTATATCATCACGCACTGCTTCATATGAGTGATCAGCGTCGATGTAGACGTAGTCGAAGTAATTGTCGGGAAATTGTTTCGCGGCTTCTGTTGATAAGTTTCTGATTATCTTGATTGACGGGTATGTCTTTTGTAGTCCGATTATTACGTTCATTTGCCTATCTAATTCTGCTTGCGAATAATAGAGCGGGTTCCTTGATCTGTAGTTTGGCTCTTCCTTCCAGATATCGACAGCAACCATTTCGGTCGGCTCTGCTTTTAGGATATTACATAAATTTTCACCATCTCTGACACCAACTTCACAGAGGATTTTGAAATTGAATTTCTTCAAGAAGACAGCGATCTCGCGTCTACTTGGCACCTTCTGTAGTTCAGGCAGCATTACGTCGATCATTGGTTAATCTCCCAATTTTCCCACACGAATTCGAAGTTATACGTCAAATGATGGGTCTTCTTCAATCCGGCCTGAATCAGGCTTCTTCTGTTCACTGCATCAGGCATGAAATCATGGAATTGTACTTGGATAATTGAGACGTTATTAATGAAACCACGATTGATCAGATGTTCTAACAGGCCATATTCGCCACCCTCAATGTTGATTTTCAATAATGCAATCCTGCTGACTTGATATTCATTCATTACTTCAATAAAATCCCTAATTGGTACCTTTACTGTATTTCCACTCTTGAATAGGCTAGTGCTATCGGCCTGTATCGATATCTCTAATATTTCATTCTTATCGCCTAATCCTACTGTATTAACAACAACCGGTGTTCCTCTTAAGGTTGTTTTGGCTATTCCATGAAAGACTGGCTCAAATGCTATAATTTTACATTTATATCTGTCGTAAATCTTCTTCGACCAATGACCATGGTATGCGCCGACATCGATTACAGTATCTGCTGGAGTTAGTTTGTAGTTATATCGAAATTTCTCGTCACCGCCTTCGGCGAAGTATCGGTCGAATTCCGGCACGTGTTTCTCCTATTGCCAACTTGTGTACCACAAATGCATGCAGTATGAATCGTCTGTCTTATGTTTGCAAACCTCTGCTCTACTAGTTTCATTATCTATTCTTACTGCCGCTCTGTTGTCGCCTGGGAATGCATAAAAATAGGATGTTGGGAAGACAACAACTTTCTCATCTGGATGCGCCTTCATATGCTTATACACAAATGGTGTGAAGAATAATGGTCCGGTAACATCCATTATTTCATGGAATCCTGGTGATACACTCTTAAGTTTGTTAATTACTTCAGTCAGAATTGGGTGGTTTGGAGTACTAGCTATCAAACCATTGAGGAATCCTGGTATTTCCCATCTGGCAACACCAGTGAAGAAGTCAAGATATAATAGATCATTGAATGATTTTAGGCATTCAAAATCAGTATCAATATAGAGACCACCATAACGGTGTAGTATTTCGTACCTGAAAATGTCTGATTTTGCACCAAAGTTTGATGTTCTATTAAAACTATTAATATTCTTCAATCCAAATGATTTAACATGGTCTAATGTCCATAATTTATATTCCCAATCAGGATGCTTTTCTAGCCATGTATCTCTGAGTCTCTTATACTTGTCGGGGTATGGACTACCTAGCCATACTTGATGTAGGATTTTTGGGATATTAGAACCGATCTTATTAGAATTTATGACGTGTCGGTTGTACATCTCAGAGCATACTTGCCATTCATCTCGGTCGTTTATATGACACATCATTTTTGTCCTAAAGTCGTCCATTTTACCTCCTTAATTGATTTATTTTGTTTAACCAGTATGACATTTTAAGTTTATCGGTGTTCCATGTACTTCTAAGTATTCGTTCGTATTCTTTATTCAAGAAATCTTCTGTTATCTGATCCCATGAATCTATGAAACATATTGGTAGATCATCATAGAAGGTATTATTTGGGCATTTCTTTTCAATAGGAATACTTCCTAAATATAGTGTTTCCCATTTTCTATGAGTGTCAACACCATTACCTGGTGGTGATACTACAAATTTATGGTTATAGATTTCATTAATATAGGCGTCGAAGTTTGTTGGGTTGAAACCATAAGCAACTGTAGCAAATGATTTTCCTTTTAAGACGTTATATGGCGCAGTGCGTTCGGCTACGTTAGTTGATATGTTATGATTGACATAGACCAAATTCTTGAGACGCCTGGGCGTCCTGATCTTCGCAATCATCTTCTGTTTCTTTTGCACTTCTGGGTGCCATCTCTTATTCTCTAAACCTATCGGCAGTGATGATAATCTTCCGTCCTTGACACAGACATTTTGTGAGAACCAGTGTACGACGTTTTGTGGAACGTTACTGGTATCAGTTACGTTATAATCGCTATTATGGGTTACGACTATAAATTGGTTTGGTAAGTTTCTGATTCTGTCAAAGAATAGATCTTTGTATACTGTGTGGAGATATACTATAGTGAGTGGTCGTAATTTGCTTTCATCATAGGTATTGACTTGTTTATTGTAGTCATATTGGTAATCGGTGTCTGGTGAGTATATTAGGTCTGCTGCTTGGTAGAATTTCTCCCCAGTTATGAAATCATCAAGTGTCATTTCTCACCGATATTCGACATGGTCATTTACATCTGGTCTGGTCATCGACGCGACCAATGTTGGCGGTCCAGTCCCACAGGGCCACGGTTTCGCTGGCTCATAGACGTTAAAATATGGGAACTCACTAAATTCCAATAACTTATTCCTTGGGAAATAATCGCAATCATGTAGTATTATAAATTCGGTATCGTTCTTAAATCGTCTAATCGCATCACTACGGGCTTCAAATGGGGCATTATCAACGAAAATAATACTGAATTTTCCTTGTATTTGGTCATATGCTTCTTCCCAACTGTTGACGCACATGACAGTATGAAAATCAGCTTTTAGATTATCGAATTTGCTGACCCATTCAGGGTCATGGTCCATTGAAATAAGCTTTCTACCTTGTCCTTGACATAACTCATGTAACATAGTAGTACTACCAAAGCCCATTCCTAATTCTAATATAGGGCCTGACGTCTTTTTTGCGTAGTGTAAAAGGAATGGCCTATGGGTGTAATATGCGCTCATATCGTATATTTGTACATAATAATATGTCAGCAATAAGTGTAAATTTCATGGGTAGATTTGGGAACCAGATGTTCCAATATGCCGCAGCAAGAGCATATGCCGAAGCACACGGAGCAACCCTCCATACACAGCCATGGGTAGGTCAAGAAATATTCCAATTATCAGATAAACCATACATGAAACTACCGATGGCCGGATTTGATGAATTACCTTCCGGCAAGGTGAACGTCACCCTACATGGATACTTCATCCATAGTGACGCAGCTAAGATGTTCAGCACACAGAAGTTACGACAATGGTTCAAGTTGCAGCCACGGTGGTATAATCTAGTGAAACAGGTCGATGTCGCAGCACATCTTAGGTATGGTGATTATATCGACCTTGCAACAATATATTGTCTGATCCCAAAAGAGTCCTACGTCAAGGCTTGTCAGAAATTCGGTCTGGATGATAAACAGATTACCTGGGTAAGTGAAGAGAATACCAATAGTGTAAAGATTGATGGGAAACTCAGTTTTCTCCCTGATTTCTTGACACTAATGACTGCTAAGACGTTGTTCCGGGCCAATTCAAGCTTTAGCTGGTGGGCAGCTGCTCTGAATAATGGTAATGTGTATAGTCCTGTTGTGGAGGCACGTGCTGGTTGGAATGATGTTGATTTTGTCCAGGGTAATTGGCCTAGGATTGCTGATAGTAGTAGGTGTAATTGTAGGATTGATGATTTACACGTTTAATAAAAAATATATTATGAATAAAGAACATATTGACAGTTGTATTTCTAGAGCTGAACTTGGTGAATCGAAATTATCGCCCGATGTACTAGGTATTACTGGATGGTCAAGCCCGAAAATTAAGCATTTTTTGAATAATATCTGTTCCTTGCCAGATATTAATTATCTTGAGATTGGGTGTTGGCGTGGTTCTACTTTTGTTAGTGCTCTTTTTGGTAATAACGTTGTAAATGCTGTAGGCATTGATAATTTCTCCGAATTTGATGGTCACGGCGAATTCGAGAAAAATTGTAAGAATTTCGGACTACAGAATTATACGTTCATTAATAAAGATTGTTTCACGGTTGACTTATCAACCCTACCTAGGTTCGACATCTATTTCTATGATGGGTGCCACGCTGAAGAAGCACAAGAGAAAGCTTTGACATACTTTGACCCTGTCCTTAAGGATAGATGTATTATTATGATCGATGATTGGAATTGGTCATTTGTTCAAGCTGGGACTCTGAAGGCATTAGAGAAGTTGAACTATAAAATTGAGCATAGAGTCGAATTCACTAACGGTGGTAATGATAGGAATCATTGGTGGAATGGGTTGTTAATATTGTTAGTTAACAAAGAGGCAAAATGACAATCTTATTGTCGTATCCGAGGAGCGGTAATACATGGGTTCGGTATTGTGTTGGTGTAATCTCAGGTCGTAGAACTATAAGCGCGTACCCGAATGAGTATAATCATCTTGATGATGGGGATACGAAACCAATATTGATTAAATGCCACAATTATACAAAAGATTTTGAATGTCATTATCCAAAATCAAGCTGCCCATTAATTCTAATGATTAGAAACCCAAAAGAATGTATTATGAGGCAATGCATTAAAAGTGATTGTACTGAACCTAAATTAAGAAAAATTTTTGAGGACAATTTAACAGGCGTACAACAGAATAACTTCCCGCCATCGGAGTTTTTATATAATATGATTACTTTCGATCAATGGTCAGCACCCAAATTTCTGATATATTACGAAGATTTAATAACAAAACCAGAAGTAATAATACCGCAAATTTGCGATTTCCTGAAAATTGAAATCGGTAACTTTTTAGAACATATTGAAGATCATAGAGATAATGGGATGAAGCTTTATAAAAATGGTAAAACAGACGGGAGAACGGTAAAGTTTCATTCTAATGTATTATCGGCACAGTTTAAAATTGGTATTGATAAAATGATCAAAGATCGTTTTGGCGATGTTTTTGAAAGATATCTAATGAGATATGCGGAACAACCTTGATATCATCCATTGCTTTGGTGATAGCCACGTATCTGTTTTTACTGGTAAAGACGGAATTATACCAGTATGGGAAGTATATAAGCCGAACACATGGGACACAATGCCGCAATTCAGGACATATAGGCTTGGTTCATTCCTGGCATATAGCATTGGCAGAGAAGATCATCGTGGCAAGAAGATACTGTTCGATGCCTTGAAAACCATACCTGCGAACAGTAATGTTCTGTTAATATTCGGCGAGATTGATTGTAGGCTGCATTTAGTCAAGCAGATGTCAATACAGCGGAAACCGTTACCAGTAATTGCGGCTGATTGTGTCTCAAAATACTTCAGAACAGTGAAGGAAATTTCAGAATTAGGGCATAAGATCATTGTCTTTGGAGGGATGCCTACTGGGCAGACGTCGTCAGAACGTAACGAAGCTGCTAGATTATTCGATCTAAACGTCAAGCAGGAATGCGCGAAGCTACAAATATCATGCTTGTCAATCTTTAACAAATTAGTTGACAAAGATGGGCATACGAACGGTAAGTATTACATGGACTCGATTCACCTTTCACAGGTAGCGATGCCACTCATTCTGGAGGAATTAAAATGTTAACGAAATAATAAAATCAGATAATCCCGGTTTTACTGGCAAGTTCATTGAGGTCGAGTAACGAATTTATTATGGGCCTTTAAGACCTTATCAACGTTCTCCTGTAGGTGATAAACGACGTCAAAGCCACTAATATCAGAGAATCCAGAACGTTGAGTGGCAATCATCGGGTATGTGCCATAGACATTAAACTGATGTTCAAGCTGAATAGTGAGATATAACATATCAATTTCTTTAATGTTATAACTATCCATCAGATTTCTATATTTCTTGATCCTATCAAGACGATCACAATTCACCGCATACATGTGTGTCGTTAAACATCCATGTAACTGGACCAAATTATGAGCTACGAAATTCGGAGATCTCGTCCCTTGACTATGCGGGTCTAGGTTGTATCCTAAGTATAAGATGTCCCAATCGCCAGGTAATGTATTCTTGCATTGATGGTATGGTGGGATGTTCGAGTTGACATGACACTTTAGACCGTTCTGCAATATTTCATTCCAGTCATCACGGATCACGGCGTCGTCTTCAAGTACCAATGAGACCCCTCTACCATTTGCAATTGCTATATCAAGAAACTTCTTGTGGGAGGCAGTGCACCCGTCATGACTACCGAGATCTACGCCTGAAATCCTGGTCGTCCTATGGGCGACTCCTAATTTCCGTAATTCATTCTGGACGGCTACCCAACGGTCGGTACGCTTGTCCAGATTAATCACATAGACGTGACTGAAGAAATCCATTATCGGCATTAGAGGTTCCTCGTGAATTGGTCGGTGTAGCGTAGTAGGAATTCTACATCGTTATTGAAATAAACCCTGAACACAGCCAATAATTCATTCATGTGTTGATAACCAGGTCTAAAGAAATGGGCATCAATAAGATCTTTCTGACTATTAAAATGCCAATTTTCTCTATCTAATCTCTTATATGCCCGACTACCAGGCCATGTCCTAACCATCAGATGCATATCCTGCTTGTAATATTTGCTTGTCTTGATCTTACCACAGACATAACTCTCGTCGTTATCCCATACATCAGCCCTGCCTTCAAGACTCTTAGCTGTCTCAAAACTAATATCATCAGTTGTAATATTAAAGATCTCACGCCAATATTGTTTATTCGCGCCTAAATAACACATTGGAAACTTCAGTGGTTCCCATCCTTTAGTAATATCAGTATAGGCATCGGCGCTAAAAATATGGAATTTCTTAGTTGAATCTTGTTGTCTGAAGTATGATCTCGAAAGTGGAATCATATCAACATCGCTAATAATTGCATAATCATCCTGCTGGAGTGTCGGCAACGCACCAACCAATGCTCTTGATACTTGCATTACTGTTGATGATTTATAACCAGGTACTGGCTTGACGAAATGTACTTGTGCTGTAGCTTTGATCTCTTTATAGAGAAATGCATTTATCCTAGTACTCATCCATATATCTTCAGAACCATATAGTAATGCTATCGGACAGTATTCCATGTACCGTGACCATATTCTACTGACGATCGGCATAAAATACGCATAAATTGGATTTAAATCAGTCGAATTAACTACGCAAAAATTCATAATTCAATTACCCTTTATTTTATATTTATCTTAAACTCCTCAATTACTCGTTTCATTTCGTCGATTATAAATGGTGGGTCGACGAGATCTTCGAAGAATGGGTCTTCTAGTACTGTATCGACGCGTTTTGGTATTAGGACTTTGTCTAGGTCGTTCTTTGTCATTGCTTTGGGTGGTTTCCGTAGTCCAGCTTCTGCTAATAATTCTCCTACTTTAAATGGGGTTATGGTTTCTCTGTCGTAGACGTTGATGATTCTTCCATTTTTACAATGGCCTTTGAATTTTATCATTCTTTCGATGGTTTTGGCTATTGTTTCTGCACTTGTCATGGAATTGGTTGTATCAATTAATTTCTTATATGTTAGTAGTTTGGTTAAGGTATTTCTTGGCGAATGTATTGGTGAGTATACTTGTCTTGGTCGTAGGATGCAGAGGTTTCTGTTATCTGCTTCTTTGAGGAGCATTGTGTCACAGGCTGCTTTTGTCCAAGAGTAGAAGCATTGTGGGGTTGGCGGTTCGTCTGGTAGGAATCCTAGTCCTAATGGTGGGAATGGTCCGTTCCAGACGCAGCCACTTGATATATGTATGAATATTGAGTATCTAGATTGGTATTCCTTTATGGCACGCCATGCGTAGAGTGGCGCTATTACGTTGCATCTGAATGCTTCGAGTGGGTTGGCTTCGCACCATTCTAGGCTTGTTTTTCCTGCTGTATTTATTACTGCGTCGAGAGAATTTTCCTCGATGAATTTTTCTATATCTCCTAATTCATCTATATAATGTAGTTCTTTTGGGATTCTTAGTCTTTCCTTTAGATAGGTTCCTAGGTGGCCACGTCCGATTAGTAGTATTCTCATACCACTATTTATCTTCGTATTCTTTCTCGAATTGCTTTGATAGGAAGTCTCACAAGTATCCTTTCATAGAAATCTGATGATGACCATGATATTGGTATCATGGATTCTTTCTCAAGGCGATCGTGCATTTCATTTACGAATTTGCAGAAGCTGCTTACTTCCATTATGGCTTTTGTTACTATTTGTGTGATGTCTACGTTTGGGTCGTCTAGTCGGTATACGTCTGAGATACATTTGTCGCCGTATCCTGATGCTAGTTGTCTGACTAGTAGTATTTGGTTGGTTACCATGAAGTATAGGATTGTGTTTCTGAATGTGTCTTTTATGTAGTCGTGTTCTACTTTTATGGTTGAGAATTTATCGTAGTCTTGATTTATGATTATTCTTATATTATTGCGTGAGAAGAATTGAGGGTTTGGTACTATTTCTCTTGTGCTGACTTCCATATTGGAATCAAGTTTGGCGCATAATCCATGGCTGTTTCTTATGAGCATTTCGACTATTTTGTCTCTTAGGATGTCACATCTGTGGTCTTCTGTGAAGTCCATTCTGCCTACTGCGCAATAATTTAGCATTTGTAGTTGTGCGTGTAGTGCTTGGAGTTCGGAGTGTGTGATGTTTGGGTATTGTATGTTGAATGGTGAGCTACTTTTTACTTTTTGGAAGAATGTGTTATCTCTGTTTCTGATGGTTGATATTTCTACTTCTCCTAATGTGTCTAATAGTATTACGTATTCTTCGTGTTGGTATGCTGCGTGGGTTTCTCTGTACCATTCGTCGGAGTTGTAGTGTGGTGTGCTAGTAAAGAGGTATTTCTTCTTTGGGTTTGGGTCTTTATTACTCATTTCAGATATCCTTTCCTTTTGATATGTGTTCTCCATTTTGGTATGAATCTGTAGATGTGTCCCTGGCCCAGACCATTATTATTCATAAACTGCTGTCTCACCTTCCAATTAGGGTTAGCATCTTTCTGGCCGGTGACGTTTTGGATTAGTCCCATCTCTCGCCATATTATCGCAAGCTCGATTCCCTTTGTAAAATACTCTTTGTTCAGTATTTCAGATACTCCAACAATGGTGTTGATATTAGTAATTATTATTGGTTCTTTCCCGTTTTCTAACCATTGTAGCCACATTGCTATTGACGAGACTGTGAAATTTGGTTTAGAGCATGGTAATCCGAATTTACCTAGGAATACTCTGAATTGTCGGTATAAGTCTATTACGTTACATTTTGGGTCATTTAGGTCTATTATCATAGTTTGAAGCTCCGACTTATCATGAATGGGTAGTGTTCATTATTGAATAATTGATCTTCTTTTTCTTCGAAGTCAACTAGATTTAGACTTTTCCAGGCCATGATTAGTTTTATAGCTTGTTGTTTTATTGGATTTTCGTTGTCTGCGAGGTTGGTGTGTGATGCTAAGAATGGCATTACTGAATATACGCTATATATTCTTTCAATTGTATGCCATTGCTTTGAGCTATACTCTAATTCAATATTAATAGGAATCATATCTTGACTACCACTACTTTTTATGAATGCCCTTAAGACTTCTACAACATCGCATTCTGGATTATTTATGTCTGTTATCATAATATTCCTCTTTTCTTTAAATATTTCCTCCATTTATATCTAAATGACCAGACTAGCATTGGTTTATGCGAGAAACCTTTGAGGGTATAGTGTCCATATCTGAAATTGTAGATTTCATGGACTATACCGAGTCGTTTCCATACTTGAATTATATCATACGCATTCCTTTCATGGTTAACATAGACACATGGATTAGGGTCTTGGCTTATATATTCTGCTAGATCCTGGCTATAGAAGACGTTTTTACAGGCTAATGCTTTTCTTTGGGCATCTCTTTCTACGGCGAAATAATGTTTAAATCCCTTGAATATACTGATTACGTCACAGTCAGGGTGTGATATATCAGCGATCATGTCTAGAAAGTGCCTCAATCGCTACATCAGCGTTTGACATTAGGTTATCAACACACTGCCGTCTTCCTGCAATAATCTCAAGTGCCTCCCTGAATTGCTGAGACTTTCTCCATCCTACTAGAAATCCGTGAACTCCATCAATACTTGGAGTGGCGAACAACACTTGATTCCTACGCATAACTCTGAATCTATCGCCTAGGTCTATAGAAACACCTAACTCTCTTGCGATGCTCTCCGAAATCTGCATGGTGCGTATGATTTCCGCGTCACTCATGGTTGTATTCCCTCAACCGTGAACGCGATTCGGGATCGTTGAGTCTTGCATCAGCGCACCGCCCATCTGGCGCCTCGTAAAGCGAACAGCACTCCATCTCGCTTTGTGTGCACGTCCCGCTTTTCTGTTTTGTGATGGTGAAACTCACGGTCGTAACTCCTCTCTGGGCTTGGCTTTGGCATTATTCACCCTCTTTTCTTTAAAATCATATTCTTAGTAGCTATAATCACATGTTGACGACATAACTGTACTTCAACTATCTTATTAATATGCTTATCAAGGTACTTGAATGAAAATGTCGCTTTCCTACTACATCTCCAATGTTTAGAGTATACACCGTGTCGTGGTCCGAACCACATTTTGGTTCTTTTAAATTCGCAGCGCATATCTCATCCTATCACTGTGGCAGTTGTTGGAAACGACTTGACACCTGCTCAGGAATATAATCAGGCTTGAACTTATCATATAATAATTTCATAGCTAATAGCGTAGCTAATGGGTCAGCTTGGTAATATACATCCTTCGGTAACTCCTGGCACCAGATATAATCTGGGGGTAATGGTCCTTCCCACTTAGCGCCTAATATTCGCTCTGAGATACTTGGCAGGAATTTGGTTGAGAAATCTATGACTGTTGGCTTTTCAGGTTCAATTACCACCCATACATGCATTTCTGGTAGTAACCCTAGTCGGGCTGCTCTCAGACCACTTTTTGTGAATATGAAGCTGAAATGTGTTTGTTCGTTTGATGATTCGTATTCTTCTTTGGTATGCGGGATTCTTTCTGGCGGTACTCTTGGCCACATCATAGTTCCTGCTTGGATTAGTGGATCTATTCCAGATTCTTTGAGTTCTGTGGCTGCGGCATGGGCTGCATATAGGCAGTACCCCATTCCTTCTATTGGTTTGACTAATTTGTCGAACCTATCCTTTATCCGTGAAATTATTTCTTCGTGCACGATGATTCCTTTCTTTTGTGTCAAAAATATCCGAGGAAAGAGGAGAATAAATCATGCCAGCAATCACCAAACTAGCAGCTCGTTTCAGCGGAATTGTTGCATTCTCAGATAATTCCGTTGGATCATTCCATACTCAAGGTGAAGGCTGGGAAGATAATTATGTCCTCTGGTCGCAGGATAAGGTCCATTCTATAGCAGATTTGGCGCAGGTATCCTGGTATGAAGATGTTGCCCATAGTTACCCATATTGGCGTGCTGTTATCACTGCTATGGAGACTCTGTCCTGGATTGATTTCGACTGGGATACTGTGGTTCCAGCAGTTCAGAAGAGTATTAGGGGTATGACTGGTCGCTTTGATTTGGTAGTCGCTTTTGATGATAATACTTGGGCGACTGCGGCGGTTGTCGGTGAGGGATCCGGTGGTACATTTGGCATGGTAGTTACCGCTGATGACCCCAAGATTGCTGCTGCTTCTAATATTGCGGTGGTCCGAAATGGTCTTGAGCAGATACTCCTTGAGATCATGAGCACCTGCACTATAACTGCACCTTAAGGGATTGTGCAGACAGTGCCTTAGTAAGTGATTCCTCGAAATCAGGTTCCGATAGATCTAGTGTAATTGGTCTATATCGTGTAATATCCTGATGTGGTGTTTGGTTCATGAACCAATATATAACTGATAGTGCTGGGGCATTTCTAATAATAGTTACATCTTTACCTTTTATGATTATAAAAGCAATCGGCATTCTTTTATTACCGCCCACTGGGCATACTAGGAATACGATGTAATTATTATATGCTAGGGATTTATAAAATCTATAATTCTTATCTAAACATTTCTCAATGATCCGTCTGTGTATTGCTGTGAATCTGAGTGATTCTCTGCCTTTATATTCTATTTCTTTTGATGTGATTGAGTCTACGTTATATGATGTGATGTGTAGTCTCTTTTTGGATAGTCTGGCCATTTTGTCAAATTGGTTTTGTGACAGGGTTTTCTGATTCCCGATTAGTGTGAATTTTAGTTTTAAGGTGAGTTCTACGTCGGTTTGGAATGCCATGGTGTTCTCCGTCTCAGTGGCCCAATTGAAAGTGGTTTTGTACCTTTAATTTCTTCTTATAGGGATGTCCGGTGTGGGAACTCCAGTTCCCACAGTGGGCGCGTCGTCCGGACATCCCTTTTTCGTTGTCTAGCGGAGACAGAGGGACCGCATAATCTTCATTCGTGCCTGTTCGTAGCACTCAGATACGAACTCCAACCGAGATTTGTCATTCTTGGTCGCAAGACCAGCCTTGCGTTCCATCCATTCCAGATCTGACATTGGAAGGTGGTTGTGGGTGAGACACTCATAATTCTCCGCAATCTCGTCAAGCTCGTAGATCTGGCTTCCCTCAAGGCCGAGGGCGAGGACGAGGACGGAGTCTTCGTAGTCGGTCAGGTTGGCTTCTGGCCGAGCCTTGCCTATGATCTTCTGGTAGTGGCTGTCATTACAGATAGATTCCCAGAGTGCATCTAAGATTTTCTTCTGGATTGCCGCCTGGTATTGTGCAATCCTCTGTCTGCTCACCTTCAGGGTCCCATCGTTGGAGTACTGGCCGAAATTCTTGGCCAGTTCTGTTCCGTTGATTGGGTTGTCACCATGGAGCGCGTTGAAGACCACCAGTTGCTTGGGTGACAACTTGGGTTTTACGGCCTCCTTGGCTTCGGCCAATTTGGCGGAAATTGCTCTGTTGAAATCATCTTCCTCTACGATCTTTGCTGGATCGGAGATAGGCTTCTCCGAACCATCAATACGGCGGCTGTCAGAAACCGAGGCATACTGGCTTTCATCTTCGATCCCATAATCGAGGCTGGTAGGATTACCATGGAAGTCTGGTGGGATGGCAATAATTCCTACGAGATCTGCTACGATCTCATATACCCCACCTTTGATGATCTGGACACCCCTGGACTTTTCTCCTTTTCCGACTTGGATACCGAATTTGTCACCGAGGTGTTCAAGGAGTCCATCCATCGTATCCGACTGTACGTTGTTGAACTTGTAGCTATTCCGGATCATTTTCTCGGTGGCGTTTTTCTCGCCAGTGCGTTGTACTTTCTCTTCAATTAGGTCAGCGGCGGTCAGGTTGCTGGCGAGGTAGGCGGTGATTTTGATCCGGACTTCGTGGGCGCTTGGGCGTTTCTCTGGGGCGGAGATAATTCCTGCCTCAGCGCTTGGGCGTCGGACGCTGGTTCTGATTCTGCTGTAGGCATGGAATGCGAATGGGGCGAGTCCTGCATCCGTGCGGAGGGCTTTGGCGATGCCGTAGGCTCCGTTTTGTTTGCAGTCTGCGATGTCGCAGCGGTTGGTATAGTAGCGTTTGGTGTGTTCGAGGATGAATGGTTGCAGTGCTTCGATTAGTTCCTCTGTGGACCAACCGCAGAGGAGTGGGAATTTGATTTTGCGGAGGCTGTCCAGGTCTTTGGGCAGCTTGGAATATTCTTCCCACTCTTGTTTGGTGGGCATCTTCATTTTTCGGAGTGTCTTGATAGTATGGTTGAGGCTTAGAAATGCGTCGATTTGTTCTTGTGGGATTCCGATAGTGGCGAGGTTCTGCCGACAGGCTTTAATTAGGTTCTCGCGTTCTTCTTTTTCTACGTCGGTGCTTTCGAGCTGTTGCTCGTTTGGGACGACTTCTTCCTGTGTCATGGCTCAATCCCCTCTGCTCGTCAACCCTGAATTCCTCTGCTATCTTCATTCTCGGTGCTGTCAAGTGATGTTGCATGTTTTTGCACGTCTTTACGCACTTGCGGCCCCTCTGCTGCCCCACAAACAAAAAACCACACGAGCGCTGTTTTGTCAAGTACCGGAAAACAAAACGACATACAAAAAGCCGCTATATGTTGTAAGTCTCGCGCCCGTCGCTTCCAGCCCTCCACTTCACCTTTAACCACCCTGGATTCTTCGGACTCTTCTCTCGGTCCGAAATAATTGTACTTACCACATTCTTCAAAACAATACCCTCGCAATAAGGATATTTTTGCTGTTCTTCGAAGAACTTCGAATAATTCTTCAAAGTAAATTCCGGCAACCTCACAATAGAATTTGTCTTTCCAGCCGTAAATTCCTGAAGGAAATTCCATCTCTGCATACATTGCCGACTACCCCACCACTCATCAGCAAACCAATCAACATCAAACACAAACAACGACTCTGGCAATTCACCAATAGTACGTCTAGCCATCCACTCAGAGTCCAACATACTCATATCAGGCATATTAAGACCGTAAATTATACCAGCTATCTCATCACTAACCGGTAAAACAGTAGGACCACCCTCCTTCACACCCCTCCTACTAAGGAATAGATATTCCCCATTCCTAACATGGTCCTTCCTAACAGCAGGAAAATTCTTAAACGACTCATGAGACTTATCACGAATAACCTTACACCTAAAACCATCAGCCTTCTGCTGAGCAATATAAATTGGTAATGCATCGAGCTGAGGTAGCTGCGACTTCGGAGCCTCAAGAGGCTTATTCGCGTACAAAAATTTCATGTTATTACCCTCAAAAATATCCAAAGGGAGATAGTGATGAATCCAGAACAAATCGCAAACATTCTGAACGAAGACATAGACTATAACAATGGTATCCTACTAGAATACAAAATGTCAGCACAAGTATTACCAATGAGACCCCCAGACGTTTTGGAGAAGTTAGACGAACTGAGTTACGTCAAGCATGAACCGCACGTGAACAAGCTGTGCACAATCGACTGGTACAGGTGCGAAGGCGTCAAGACGTCGATTCACTTCGTTCGCATTTCGCCCTCTTACGGGGCGGACGAATTGCATCGTTTCGATTCACACGATGACGCAGGACATTTCGTTCTCTGGATTCGGAAACAGCTCAAGGCTAACGGGTTTTCTCTCTGCTAGTCAAAGGAGGTGAACAGACATGGACGGCAAGACGACGCTCCCGCCGTTGAAGGACAGCGAACGCAATAGAGACGCCAGTAAGCACAGGTAGGTCCACAGCGCTCCTAGACAAGCCACATGGACATGGGAGAACCCAAGCCATGCAACGTCGCCAAGAGCGCCGTGATGAGAGACTAGACCAACCCCAATAACTTCTTAGCCTCTTCAAGAGACTTAGTAACAACCGTCTCAACTCCTACCTTCTCAGTATCCATTAGAACATAACTCGTATCAATACCATTCATACTAATAACCTCATCCTTACTAATCCTATGCTTCCTATCCTGCCATATAATTTCAGCACCATTCTCATCGGCATTCACATATACTATCTCCCATTCAAATTCAATCTCCTTTATCATTGTTAGTCTCCTTCCACCAGTCGGCAGGATCTTTCTCCTCTGGTAGGATTATATCGCTTCCGGCTGGCTGGCTAGTCTCCTTCGCAAAGAAATCCGCGAAATCAGGGAATTGCTTCTTACTATCTTCCAAGTCATATTCCCTTGTCAAGAACGAACCAGCCATCTGCTGCAGCTTCCTCTTTGCTGGCGGGACAAAGAGAGCCGTCTTCTTGCACATGAACTTCAGGAACCAATACGCATCCATCTTAGTCGGCAGTGACCTTTGCTTCCTATCCGACAGGCCATCTAGATCCGTGACGCCATAGATCGCCCTCAGATCACCAGTACATTCCTCCAACTGCCTGACAATCATTAGCTTCTGCTCGTTCTCATCCGTCTGCCGGAACGACTTGATATATTTCTTGGAGAAATCTGCCAAGCTAAAACTCCAGATTAGCTTGATGAATGCTACGATTTCCCCAACCGACGCCCACGAATTGTTGGCCATCTCGATCCGTTCTTTGAGAGCCATATATCCGTCTTCATTGGAGAATGACTCGATAATCCTGCGCAGCGTTTCCTTTGGGTTGCCGTCTTTGCCGAAGTTGATGCCGCTCTGATACTGCTTGTTCATTCCTAGATAGAGGATTTTGTCTTCCTTATCCATGAATCCGATCCAGATGTTTGGTTTGCCATATCCGTCGATTGGCACTTCTGCGACGAATCTGGAGACTAGTTTGTCGCCAGCTACGTCGAATTCTAATGCCGATCGTGGTGCGAACCGGAGGCTGAAGACGCCTTTGTGATATTCCACCATGAGGACTCCGAGGTTCTTCATGATGTCTGTCAGGTGATCAATGTCGATGGATGGGCGTTCCGTGCCTGAGACTGCCAGGAGGCATGGTTCGAATCCTTCTTCATTGTTGAACGCCGTCAGTTGTGTGACGAGTGTGATGTCTGGGTTGTTGTTTTCTGCGATTTTCTGGATTACGTCATTTGGGTTGAAGATGTTGAAGGAGGATAGGCTGAGTCCGAATCGTGAGCACATACTATCCCAGAATCTCTGGGTAGTATTGATTGTGCGACCGTTGACTTTGATTGCTTTACCCTTCTCAATGACTGTGATGTTCTTGAGGCTGGTGGAGAGGTAATTATATCTTGGTAGTGTGATTTTCATGATCCACCTCCCTAATTACCACCCCCTTATTGCATTAGGGATTAGTAATTTGTTCATTACATTGTTGACAACGGTGTGGATAATTGGCCCTGGTGTTAGGCCGAGCCATCCGTTGCTGGAGTGGACATACTGCTTTCGCGGCTGTGCTGTCTTAGCGTAGCAGTATGGTGTTCCTTCTGATTGGATAATTTTGGCTATCTTGTTTCTGTTCTTTGGGTCTTTTCTTAGTACTCGTCCTGCCATTTGCATTGTGGGCAGTTTGGTGGTGTCTCGAACGAATACCGTCTCCAAGGCTGGATCGTCGTAGCCTTCTGTGAGTAGGTGGATATTGATTAGGGCTTTGATTTCTCCGTTTTCTGCGGCTGTTAGGATTTGATCTTGTTCGGTAGCTGACATGCTACCGAGGATTACTGCGCATGGTACTCCTGCTTCTTTGAGGATTGCTTCTAGCTGGTAACATTCCTCCGTGTCGTTCATGAAGAATATTGTCTTTCCCCATTCGCCATCAAGGTATGTCTTGGCTACTGACTTTGGGGAATATTCTTGGATTGTGTAGTGGTCGAATCTGGAGAGGTAGTTCTGTTCGATGAGGAATCTTACTCCGCAGTCGGTGATTACTTTGCTGTATGATAGTTTGAGTTTGTCTGTTCGGAAGGCTGTGCCTGTTAGTCCGAGTTCCCATTTGGCTTTGGTGGCGTTGCGGAATGAGATTGCTGTGTCTGCTGCGCTGTGGTGTGCTTCGTCTACGATTACTAGGTTTCCTGCTGGTGGGTTTTTGTCGAAGATTGATGCGAAGACTATATTCTTGACGCCGATGTTTTGGTTTTCTTCTGCTGCTTGCTGGAGTAGTTTGCGTCTCATTGCTGTCCAGATGATTTTGGTGCCTGGGTATTGTTCTTCTAGTTGTCGTGCGATTGAGAGGGCCATTACTGTTTTGCCTGACCCAGTTGGGGATACTACTAGTACTGAGGTTAGGCCGTCTTTATAGCAGGTGATTGCTTTTCCGATGATCCTTTCTTGGTATTCTCGTTTCTCGATCATACTTACCTCCTTTCGATTAATCCTTTATCAACGTATTCGCCGAATTCTAGTTGTATTTTCTTGATTTCTTCGGAAAATTCACTTTCACGGTTCACGAGATCTTCGGCTGCAAGTCGGACTCTTTTCAACCATTCGATAATTTCAGTCTCTTGAGTGTTAGGGTTGAAGATATGATTAGTGACAAATTCACCGGTAAGTGTAGCCAATACCGCATGGACGTTGACTTCTTGATGCGGTTCTTTGCCCCTGTCGGCAATTGACACGCGCAATATTCTTTTCCCAATTTTTTCGTTAATTTCGAAATAATCCCTGTTAGTAAATTGACTAACATTATTCTTACCTTTCTTGGCATATCCTGCTTTGATATAGATTGTTTCTGTAAACATTTTATTTCTCCTTTCTTAGGTATTCATCCACATCTTTTGACCCACAGCACGAACAGAATACGTCACAGTCATCTTGGCAATAATAGGTCCATGACTAGGTTGGATGGGCCTTGACTTCCGCA
>Ga0172363_10000969_pt1 | contig 22651 bp, 23 predicted proteins | sample LakKivs2_kivu2a2_FD_114541 | JGI IMG/M metagenome (GOLD analysis project Ga0172363, IMG submission 114541) | Sediment microbial communities from Lake Kivu, Rwanda - Sediment s2_kivu2a2 | ecosystem: Environmental > Aquatic > Freshwater > Lake > Sediment | place: Rwanda: Western Province, Lake... | reverse complement strand
ACAGCACATTTTCTCCGCTTAGAACTGGCGGAATAGCCGCTACTTGAGGCAGCGTGGGCTCTGAAAACCCAAGCTCAGCTAAAGCCTTGCGCACTGGCTTGGCGAGAGAATCGAAAACGTTGGACACCGAAGCCTTATGCATTGTTAAGCATGCCAAAAAGTATAAAGTTGAAGAAGGGTTTATTCTTTTACCCTAAAAGCCAATGGAAAAGAAAGCTTCAAGCTAACGTCTCTATGCCATGGAATCGAAATTTTCTCCCTAAAATTGCCCTGAGCAAGTACGTCGCTAAACTCTTCAGCTAATGGTTCTTTTCTAGAACAGAAGATTACTTCATTTTGCTTATTTGTCCAAATTGCTAATCCTCTGGTTTTTCCCTTATGAATAAAATGCAAAAGCATGCCTTTTTCTCCGATTTGCAGCATGCTCACAGCATTTGAACCTTCTAAAGCCGAGAAAAGGCCATTCAAAGCCTCCTCAGCTTCGGCTTTTTCTTTTAGCAACTCTTCAAAACAATGCGGAACAGTCTCTGAATCAATAAGCTCAACCTTTTCTGATTCAAAAACGTGTGCTTCACCCAACTTCTTTCTAATTTCCTTGTAATTTGTTACACTGCCGTTGTGAGCTGAAACTATCGTTAAGCCTTCGCAACATCTTGTAACATAGGGTTGGGCTGTCTTCTTGAACCTTGCAGTTTCCATGAACTGTGGACTTGGCATCCGCACATGTCCAACCAAAACAGATGCTTCACTAATCTTAACAATTTCAGACAAGCGTCTTGCAGGAGAAGCATCAACCTTTCCGACTTTTTCAAACACAACACTTCCTTCGTCTTTAAGAATAGCTACGCCAGCACCATAACCACCAACGGGTCTCGGTTCTTGCGGATACTGATGAACTTCCAATTTTTCGAGAACTCTATAAACTTTAACCATGGGTACACGCGTTTTCAATGCAAAACCGAATATACCACACATTTGCATCATTTCCCTCGAATCGTTTCCATCATTAATTTGAGTATAAGCATAAGAAATAAAATGTTCGTTTGGCTTTCCATTTCCAACGTTTTTGATATCCATTTTATGCGAAAGAGCGCGTGCAATCATAAGCTAGATATATTCACTTCTACACGCTCAGAATCTCATTCAGTTTTTTTAAGGCTTCTTTGTTCTCCTTCCATTTCAGCAACTTTAGAGCTTCTTCAAAACCACACCATCTATATTCAGAATGTTCTCTACCAATCGCAACGTTCTCATTTGAAGAAATCTCAACACCAAACACATATTCTTTTATCAGACATTGGCGAGCTTCTCGTTTGAAGAAATCCCAAAACTCGTCGTAGTGGACATTCTCTATAATTCTTAAAAAATTCTTAATTCCAGTTTCTTCTGATACTTCTCTTTTTAACGCTTCAGTTCTCTTTTCTCCCTCTTCTATACCTCCAGTTACAGGTTGCCAGAATCCCTCTTCTAAACCTCCTGTTCCTGGAATTCTCTTTAAAAGCAGGTATTGAGTTCTTCCATTAATCTTTCTGAACAAGATTCCTTGAACTTGTATTGGCAATCTCATGCCAGAAAGGGACCTACTGAATTGTATATGAGAGTTTCGGGTGCAAGTCATAAAAGAAAGGTTGCGAAGCGGGAAAAAGGGAGTATGTGGAAGATATCTCCATCCATGCGCCTTCTGTTTTTAGACTCGGATAGTGCTAGTTCCTTCATGTTCTGACCAAAAGGTTGAAGTTCTTAGTTGCATACGTTTTCTTGGACGATGAGGAAATCGAGGTACGCGTACGCTTTTGCGGATGACATCTTTTTCCGCTCCTGAGTCCCGAACATAGCATCAAAAGTAATTGAGTAAGAATCTATAGAGCGTTAGAGCTATGATTTTATGAGTAAAGAAAGGAGAGGAAGCTTTTATCTTTCTGCAGATCCGGTAATGTATGCCCAAACGCTCACTAAGACAAGTGTTAGACAAGCCCCAGCGAATCCTGAAACCAGAAATCTTATCTGAACCAGTGCTGGCAGTACTACTAGAAGCCATGGAATTACGTAGTCAGCTGTCACTTGAGCTATGACTCCTGCGATGAATCCTAATATCGCCACTAATCCGAAAATCTTGAACCTTTCGCCCATTTAATTCACCTTTTGTTTAGCATTGAATTCTAAGCCTCTTTTTAGTCTAACTTACACTTTTTTGTCTATTATCACAAAACCAGCAACGTTATCTTTTAATTATAAAATTAAAGCCTAAAACTGCTTTTGCTACCATGTATAGCTCTACAGATATACGTGCATATTTTCAACATATTAACAATGTATAAGATTGTTTTATGCGACTTTGTTTTTCGGAGGTAATTAATTTGTCAGAAAAGTTCGCAAAAAAATGGGAAACTAGAAGAGAAGAACAACCATTCACAGATCGCCTAAAGGAGGCAGTTAGGCCACCAGGCCCACTAAAGCCACGCTTAGACTTTGCCGTTAGACGCATAGAATTGCAAGTTCAAAAATTAGATCAGGCAACAGAAAGGTTCGGTCAAAGAGACAAAACAATATTCGCAAGAATAGTTGACGCTTACACGAAGCACGACACCGCGCGCGCAAATGTTTTCGCAAACGAATTAGCAGAAATCCGTAAGATGGAGAGGCTAATTATTAACGCAAGACTTGCACTTGAGCAAATCGTATTAAGATTACGAACCGTATCAGAACTCGGAGATGTGGTATCCACATTAGGACCAGCAGTTGGCGTGTTAAGATCAGTAAGAGCTGGACTTGTCAGCGTTTTCCCTGAAGCAGAAACCGAGCTTGGAGAAATAGGCAACCTATTAAGCGGTATAATGATTGAAGCGGGACAAAGCTCAGGAATGACACTGAATTTTGACTCAGTAAACGAAGACGCGCAGAAAATTCTCACAGAAGCATCAACAGTTGCAGAGCAGAAAATCAAAGAAAAGTTCCCAGAACTACCACCAGGAATTCCAGCAACTTCAATAGGCGAAAGAGCATCAACCGAAACCTCATAAACCTAGGGGAGAAAAACATGTCACAAAACCCCAATCTTTTTCTTTCAATTGGAAAACAAATTAAGGACGAATATGGACGTGCAGTAGGCAAGATAGCTTCTTTTGCAGCAACCCCCAGCGGAAAAATCGACGCCGCCTTCGTCGAACAAGGCGACGGAAAATTCTCAAAACTCTCTCTAGAGCACCTAAAATTCGATGGTGCTGATGTAACATTTATCTCAAAGAAAAAATCAGAAGCAAACGCTTTCTGCGATCAAATCCCACTCATATGGCGTAAAGATCAAGCCCTCAAGCAGCTAGTTGAAAAGAAGAAAATCTCGCCGGAACTTTACGAAGAACTACACAACAGTTTTGATGGAGTATTAACTCAGCTGAAAAACGAGGCTCAAGGCCTTATAGAAGGAGTAGATAAGGAAATTGCCCGATGCACTGAGGAAACAAAAGAGCTGAACTATGCTCTGGTGAATCTTGAAATCGAACATGAAATAGGAAAGATCGATGACCAATGTTATGGGAAAGCCTTTTCAATAATCCAAGAAAACCTCAAACGAGTCAACATAGAGAAAAGTGATTTGGAGCTCACGAAAAACAAGCTTTCAAACATTCTATTAGGTGAAGAACCAAGAGCGGCGGAACAAGAGAAAAATGAAGTGAACGAAGAGGCCTCGAAAGAGTTAACTGCAACTTCCACAGGTCCCGAACTTCCAGAACCACCAGTAGTTGTGTACGTGAAAGAAATCGGAAAATCCGGCATATAGCTAGCGACGAAAAAGGTAGCGGGCGGAGGGAGAAAACATCAAAGGTTTCATTCATCGAAACCCTCCACCACTCCGTGACGTAGTTGTCAATTCGATGCAAAAACTAAGAATTCAGCGTAGCAAGCTTAACCAAGCGAGTTTCAGACTTAAAGAAAGAGATAGAATCCTCTTTCAAACATGCATAAGAGCCCTAAAAGATAAGAATAGGGAAAGAGCGGCGATCTGTGCAAACGAAATTGCAGAGGTTCGAAAGATAATAAAATTCCTTTATAATGTAGAACTGGCTATAGAACGTGTAATTCTTAGACTTGAAACAATAAAAGAATTCAGCGACATAGTTTTCGACTTGAAGCCTGCTCTAAGGCTTCTCCAAAGTGTTTCGCAAGAATTGTTTGAAGTTCTACCAGATGTTTCATCTGAACTAAGCATGGTTAACGAAGAAATAAGTGAAACGCTCTACTCGACGAGGATAACTGCAGATGAGTCGATAATACCAGTAAACAGAAAGACGCCTGGAGGAGAAGAAATATTAAAAGAAGTCTCAGGCTTCCTTGAACAAAGAGCCGCTGAAACGCTTCCTGAACCGCCCGCTACTCTAAAAACCCCAGAAGCTGAAAAAACTACGCTAAAAGAGATGGTTGCCTTAGCAGCTAACTGCTCGCAGGCAATTGGCCACGAGACAGTTGCGGAAGCTGATGGAGATTCTTCTCAAACTCTCTTTTCTTATAAAAAGGCTGAAATTCAAGAGTTTTCCCTGAAGGTTGAAAAACCACCATTAGAAGATGTGCTTCTCGACTATGTTAAGAAAAGTAATGGCGAAATTGACATAGCACGTTGTTCGGTGGATTTGAAAACCTCGTATGGGGAAGTTGAGAGAGCCCTTGAAAGTTTAGGGGCAAAAGGAAAAATAAAAATCGAATTAAAGTCGGAAGGATAGAGGTAGAAGGCTTATGAGCGCTTCCCAAGAGCTTGAGAAAGCTGCAACCAACTATGCTTTAGAAGCAGTGCGCCTAGACAAGCAAGGAGCAAGAGGCATGGCGATAACGATGTATCAGAAAGCCATAGAAAGTCTCCTGAGACTCGTCCAACTGTATCCCGAATACAGCCTAAACAAAGTTTACATACAAAGGGCAATAGCTTATCAAGAAAGAATAAAAGCATTACAAGGGGCAGTAGTATCTGTCGAATCACAAGATGAGCCTAGAGTCGTTGAAGGTGCAAAAAGCACCGCAGGCGGAAAATCAAGCTACGAGGAATTGATAGTCACCGAAAAACCAGATGTAAGATGGGATGGAGTTGTTGGGCTTGAAACCGCCAAAAAAGCAGTAAAAGAAGCGATAGTCTATCCTGTTCAGAGACCAGACCTATTTCCATTAGGATGGCCGAGAGGGATTCTTCTGTTCGGACCGCCAGGCTGTGGGAAAACGCTGCTGGCTGCAGCAGTTGCCACAGAAATAGATGCAACTTTCGTTTCTATTGATGCAGCCTCAATAATGTCTAAGTGGTTGGGTGAAGGTGAACAAAATGTTGCCAAACTTTTCGGTTCAGCTAGAAAATCAGCAACAGAAGGAAAGCCGGCAATAGTTTTTATTGATGAGTTAGACTCCCTCATGGGTAAACATTCAAACGAAGTCGGCGGAGAAGTTCGTGTTCGAAACCAATTCTTGAAAGAGATGGACGGCATTATAGATAAAGGCAAAAATCTCCACGTTTACGTTATTGGAGCGACAAACAAGCCTTGGGACTTGGACTGGCCCTTCATAAGAAGGTTTCAGAAAAGAATTTTGGTGCCGCTTCCAGACCATCACACTCGCTTAATGATGCTCAAACTCTATACGAGCAATCTGCAACTTGCTCCCGATGTTGATTTGCATGAAGCAGCTAGATTATCAGAAGGATTTTCAGGCAGCGACATAAGAGACGTTTGCCAAGCAGCGCACCTAAAGCTTATAGGCGAATTCTTCGAATCAGGTCAAGCAGCAAACAGGCAGGCTAAGCCGAGATCCATAAGAATGACTGACTTCAGACAGATACTAGAAGAGAGAAAACCGAGTGTTTCCCTTGACATGTTATCATTATACAACAGATGGTTTGAAGCCTTCAAGGCTCTTTAAAGGAGGAGATGCGAAAAAAATCTTTAAAACTTTGGGTGGAAAGGTTTGGAGAAAATAATTGTATCTTTTTGAAAGCTCTCCTTTCTCCCCCTCAACAAAATCTCCAAACCCCACAATCCAAAAAACATGAGTTATGCGCAGCTTTTTCTGATAGTTTTCTCAACAATATCTATTATTTTTTCCGGGTTCTTTAATATATCTACATATGAAACTTTTAGATTCAATTTTTCGGTTGAATAAGGTCCAGTGAAAGCCAAAATAGGCTCAAACAGTTTCAAAGCCTCTAAAGCCTCTTCCTCGGATTTTACAACAACGATCTTTTGTATGCTCCTATTTTTGCCTACAAGTTTTCTGAATCCTTCGAGAAAAACTACGTCGCTGCCTTCGCATTTTTTCAAAACTTCTTCCAGCGAAAAGTTGCCTTCATCAATTTTTTCTATTGTGGTTATCTCGTTGGATGCCACGCTGATTACTGTTTTGGCTCCAGATTTTGCAAACCTCCAAGTGTCTTTCCTTTCCGTGTCAATCGTGAAGTTTTGTTCCGGGATGTGCTTTATTGCCGCGATTTTATAGCCCCTTTTCGTCAGCTCTTGCGTTAAGATTTCTATTGTTGTTGTTTTTCCAGAGCTTTTGCTTCCAACAACTGCGATGACTGTTGCTTTCATTTTTACACCTTTGTTACTTCATTTCTTCTATGAAGACTTTTTCCAACATTTTTTTGCTTACTTGTAGTTTTTCTGAGAGATCCTTCACCCATTTTATGTATGTTCTAAAAAGGTTTTGGAGTATTTCCGCTTTTTCTTTTTGGGACAATTCTCTTTCTTCTGCAAGCAATAAGGCAAACCACTTACCTATGTCTGAGAGTTGATAAGCCTTTACCCATACAATTCGTCCTTTCTTCTCAATTTTCTCCATATCCTCTTTTAAAACGCCTAGTTTTGTTAACGCCTTCAAGTTCTCAATAATCGTTTTGTTTGAGAAAGAAAGCTTCGTAACAAGGTCTTTCTGGTAAATCTTGTTTGAGATACCTTGATTAAGCGAAAATTTTAAAACATCAACCGCTGCCTTTGAACCGAAAATCGCACTCAATATTTTATTTTTTTGTTCCGATGGAAGGAACACTACATACGGATGTAAATTCCTATTCAAACTAATTCACTCATAGATTGCTCTATCTCAAACATATTTTAAACATTGTGGCTCTAGGGCAATAGGTTTTTTAACATTCTAATTACATTCTATCGAGGTGTTCCAAAACGACTCCTAAGAACTGGGTTCCCTCTGATGGAGACACTTTTGTAACTAAAGAGGGATTCATATTCAACGTTTTCGGATATGAACATCCAAACAACCGAGTTTTTGCATTCCTAAAATATATTCCGTCCAAGTTTCACAAACTTTTCCACATTCAATTTTTGGAAAAAACATGGAAATACAGAAGAATGAACCTTTTTCGAGCTGAAAAACTTTACACAGCACAGAATTATCAAGCATTCCTTGAAACTTTTCGGAATAATTTCCCGAATTACGTGTATTCTTGTCCATTTAGAGGAAAAGAAGTAATTAGCGCACCATTAAATTCCATCAAAAAAGTTTACATCCCTAAGGAATGCTTGCATTTTCTAACTAAACTTAAACGTAAGGATAGCTTACAAAAAATGACTTTGAAATTTATCAATTTGTTATCCAGCGAATCAGATATTGCCGTAGAAGCTTTTGGTGTTCACGGTTCTATCGCTTTGGATATGCACACGCTTAAATCAGACATAGACATTGTTGTATACGGATCGCGAAACTTTCGCACATTAGAAACAGCAATAAGCAGGCTTGTTGAGGCTGGAACATTAAACTACGTGTTTAATAACCGTTTAGATGCAGCCCGAAGATATAAAGGGCGATACTTAAACACGATTTTCATGTATAACGCAATTCGCAAACCAGAAGAGGTTAATTCAAAATATGGAACATTCAAGTATTCCCCACTAACCCACATCAAGTTTCATTGCACAATCAAAGACGACACGGAAGCCATGTTTCGTCCAGCAATCTACAAAATCAAAGATTACAAACCAGCCGATCAGGTTTCAGCGCTTCCTAAAGATGAAATTCCAGAACTCATTGTTTCTATGATTGGATGCTACCGAAACATCGCCAAACAAGAGGGCAAAATTAGGGTTTCTGGAATGCTGGAGCGTGTTGAAAATCTCGAAACAGGCGAAGTGTTTCACCAAGTTATTGTCGGAACGGGCACAAGCGAGGAAGAACATATTTGGCCACTTTAAGGCTTAGGGATCGAGATGCAATCGTAACGAAAGAAGGCTTGATTTTTCGTGTTTTCGGCTACTCTCACCCACCAAATGCCTACATTTGCGATGTTGAATATGCGCCCGCAGAAATCTTCAAATCTGAAAATCCGAAGGCTTTTAGAAACAAGGGGCAACATGTGTTCTATAAGTTTTATGAGGATAAGGGCTGGAAGTTTATCAAAAGCAATTTTCCAAAGCACATGATTCTTCATAGAATGCTTCGCAACAACGTTGTAGGCGTTGAACGCAAGGATATCGTGAAGGTACTAAAGCCAAACAAGGAGCTTAGAAAACTAGTCAACGAGAAACCAAAAGACGAACTTCTTACAGCTTTACAAAAGGCTCTAGAATTCACAAAGCGCCATTCTGGCTTGTCAATGAAGAATTTTGGCGTGTTCGGTTCTCTGCTTCACGGATTTTATCATCCAAAATTCTCCGACATAGACCTGATCATCTACGGCAGAGAAAACTTAGCCAAGTTGCGTGAAACTTTGCATGAATTGTATAGGGCTAGGGGTTCTACGCTTAGAAACGAGTTTGAAAGCGATGAATCAATTAAAGGAAAGCATTGGAAATTCCAAAATTACAGCCTCAAAGACTTTGTGTGGCACCAGCAAAGAAAAATGATTTATGCGTTGTTCAACGACGAGAAAAGTGGTAGAATCATCAAAACAGAGTTTGAACCTGTGAAAAACTGGTCAGAAATCAGAGATGAGCATTTTTCTGGAGCGAAAATTGTGCAGAGGGGCTGGGTGAAAATGTTTGCACACATTATAAATGATCATGACGCACCTTTTATTCCATCGGTCTATCGCATCAAACCACTAAAAGTTTTACATGGACCAAAGGGCTCTGATGAAGTAAAACGCATAGTTTCTTACATGGAAGAGTTTCGAATGCAAGCACAAAAAGACGAGAAAATTTACGTGGAAGGAAACTTGGAAGAGGTTAAAGCTTCTGAAGGCAACTTTCACCAAACAGTGTTGACATATTGCCCAAGATACTACGAGCAAGTCTTAAAGGTTGTAAAAGCTTGACTGCTATGCTAGAATCATGTAGTCTGAAGGCTTGTTTCCAAGCAACAGCCTAAAATGTTCCCGATTTTGGCGGTGATCTGTGACATGTTCAATTTTTCCTTGTGCAACAACAATCTCGCTAGTTCTTGCTTGTTCGCAAAATCTGCCACGAAACGATGCAATTTCTTGTATTGGCTGAAGTTTAGGTCCTTCAACGATTTTTACGTTTTCGATTTTGTATGTGCAGGGCGTGAAAATTGATTCTGAATCATCTGCAATTGTTGCCTCAATTTTCGCGTAGCCAGAATTCTTGTAGCGAACCTCACCATACTTTTCGCTTATTTCGCTCCAGTCCTTCACAAAACGGATGAAATAATCTTTTCCCATAAACTTGCCCTGCAAGACTTTTCTAGATTCGATGGCAACGAAGTCCCCAAAATCCATCGAAGTGTCTTTCGAACGAAAATCGAAAAGCGCTTTCAAATCATCTCTCGTGTAAGGTTTGACGGGTGTGTCCCTATCTTTCAACATTTGCTGTAAAGCTGAATAGACTTTTCGGCAGTTTTCGGAGCCATAAACAATGGGGTCAATATCCGAATTTGGTGTATGTAGTCTAACCATTACTGAGCCGGAAATACCAATGGTGTTCCATGAAATGTTTGCAGTTTCTTTTATTAACTGCGACAATTCCAAAGCCAGACTTTCAAGCGCATCTAAACCCGTATTACTGCGAAGTTCCTGAAGTCTTTGAATTGGCTTATAATAGCTCTTGACGGCTTTTACGGGAACCTCACAAAGAACCTCATCAAAAACTGGGTCGTAAACAAGATAGCTAGGGAAGTTTTGTCTCAGCCAATCATAGCGCTTGGAGAGAGAATAAACCTTTTCATATGTTCTCTCTTCACGTTTTCTTTCTTTCTTTTTGTGTGGAAAATAGCGTATGAAAGCTATTATTCGTGTTGGAGGATGAACTAAGCCTTTTACATCAAATATCAAGTTATCAACTGATTCTATGAAATCTCCTTCTCGTGCCCTCATCTGCATCTCTGTGTTAAGATAGTTACGATGTTTTTTGTGTTTTTCGATAAGTGATTCCAGCCCTGCGCAGAGTTGACAAAAGCGCCACAGCGATTGTTGCCGCAATTGCCGTGAATAGCGAACGTTCTGCAACAGAAACCGGAAGAACAATCATAAAAAGGTCTGGAACGTCCGTTAATCCTGGAGCTACAACCTCTATCATACCTATGAAAATCAAATTCCCTAGCATATGATCAGCAATTATACCGCAGTAACAGGCTAAAGCTACAGCCGTAACGAATCCGGGTCTAATCCAGCTGAAAAATCCATAAATGATTGAGAAAGCTCCAATTACAAGCATCGAATAAGCAAAAAACGGAAGCATTCCAAGAATATTTGAGCCTTCACTAATGCTGACCAGATCTAAATAAGTGAAGTAGCACGTAATACCAAGGGTTAAGCAAATCACACCCCATGTAAGAGCTTGTGAATCAAACCATTTCACCGGAGAAAGTGTTTCTTCTTTTCTTTTTTCTTCAATTTTGTCTGCAATCCAGCCTCTTGTAGTTAAGATTGCTAGGAGTCCTATTCCCTGCAATATTGGATAAAATGGCGCTTGTCTCCCAATTTCCGTTGAATACCATCCAACAATGAGTAAAGCTACGGCAATTGCAGAAAATCCCCATCCTGGTAAGATTTTGCCAACACCAGCTTTTCGAGTTACAAGCATTCCTGCAACGAAAGCAGAAATACCTGTGCAAAACGACGTTAAGATTGTGAACAAGCTTCCTGCAGCTACCAATCCGCCTATTAACGCTGCGAGAAATCCAAGATATGGTCCGATAAGTATGCCGTAAATTGGTGCTAAAGCGGCGTCAAAACTGATTCTAGAGCCTGAAGCACCTATGATTGGTATTCCGGGAACAAATTCCGAAACAATCCACGACAATGCCGCGAAAATAGCCGTCAACGCTATATCAAGTGCGGATATACGGAGGCTGGTCATTAGAGAGACATCCCATGTAAATTTTTAAGTCACTGTGTAATTTTTTACACAACATTAATAAAACTTTCCACTATAAACATCAAGAGGGTTCTCTTTAACATGCATCCATTTAACAAGGCAAAACACATTTCAAAGTGCCTAGAGTTAGCCATTCTCTTTGAAGTGAGTGCTGATAAACCCGGAAACGTGAATTTGGTTGTTGGTTTTGAGGGTACGCGTTATGAGCATTTTCTTGCTTCCGCGGTTGCCGCAGGATCATGTTTTGAATGGGCGGTGGAACAAGGCGTTGCTGTTTCCTCTGGAAAAATAAGCGTTAGTAATGTTGGTTTAGGTCGTATCATCAAGGATTGCGTAACGGATATAAATTCTTGGCAACGTGGCGGTAACACATTGCTTGGCACGGTTATCTTGCTTTCGCCTATTGCGGTCTCTGCAGGAATGACTCCCACTAAGGAAGAGTATATTTTTGAAGTTCCAAAATTGAGAGAAAACTTGAAGCGTGTTGTAGAATCAACCACGCCAGAAGACGCAGTTAACGTTTACGAAGCAATAAAAATCGCCAATCCCAGTGGACTTGGCAAGGCTCCAGAACTAGACATCAACGACCCAAATTCAGTGAATAGAATAGTTAAGGAGAATGTTTCGCTCTTTCAAGTCTTCAAAATAGCTTCAGAATATGATAGGGTCTGTTCTGAATGGGTCAACAATTACCCAATAACTTTCAACATTGCCTATCCTTATTTAATGGAACAAATTAGGGAAACTAAAGACTTGAATGTAGCCATAATTCACACGTTCTTAAAGGTTTTAGCTGAATATCCCGACACTTTTATAACCAGAAAGGTTGGCATTGAAAAAGCCAGAGAAGCTTCTTTCATGGCAGAAGAGGTTTTGAAGCGTGGTGGACTTGAAACTTCCGAAGGCAAGAGTCGCCTTAGCGAACTCGACAAAGAGCTTAGAAAATCGAGTAATCTTTTGAATCCTGGGACAACTGCAGACATTATTGCAGCAGCTTTGGCTTTATGTGCTCTCAGCGGATATCGACCGTAGTACAGTTTTTCAAATCATTCTCATATACATAGTCATTCGGTTCAAACCTAAGAGAGACGTAAGCTTTAAATTTAGCAAATTATTAGGGTTGACCGCGTTTTTGGTTGGAGTCCAAATGGAAAAAGTAGTTGTGGAAGTAAATTCACTTGTCAAGGAGTACGGAAGCCTTAAAGCTGTTAATGATGTTTCCTTTGAGGTTTATGAGGGAGAGGTCTTCGCCTTCTTAGGTCCTAACGGGGCTGGGAAGACGACGACCGTTGAAATTCTTGAGGGCATAAGGCCTCTCACTGGTGGTTCTGCCAACGTCTTTGGTTACGATGTAAGTAAGAGGGAGGATGTGAAAGAGATTAAACGGAGGATAGGCGTTCTACCCCAAGAATTCAACGCCTTGGATAAGCTTTCAGTTAAGGAAAACATAGACCTCATAGGAGGTATGTATGAGAAAAAACTGGAAGCCCTTGAAGTCATAAAGCTCCTTGACTTAGAAGATAAAACTAACGATAGATTTGAAAACCTCTCTGGTGGCTTAAAACAGAGGGTTGGCGTTGCCGCAGCGCTTGTTAATGATCCTCAATTGGTATTCTTAGATGAGCCGACTACAGGACTTGATCCTAAAGCGAGAAGAGAAGTTTGGGCAGTCATTGAGAATCTGAAGAGGTTGGGTAAGACTGTCTTCTTAACAACTCACTATATGGAGGAGGCTCAGATACTTGCTGACAGAATAGCCATCATAAACAAGGGAAAAATTGCCGTTATAGGCTCTCCTCAAGAATTAATATCTCAACATGGTGGACTCAAAGTACTCATCATAAGGAAAGGAGGCAAGAAACTAGCAGAGACTTTACAAGACAAGTATGGCGGCACGACTCTAAACCATAACAGAGACGTACTGGTAAAAGTTGATGACGTTAAAGAGATGTGGCAAGCTCTGTCCACCCTGACAGAAATGAAAATGGACAAAGAAATTGAAATCCAGACTCCTTCAATCGAGGATGTATTCTTAAAGATTGTTGGAAGAACAATAACTGAAGAGGGTGAGCTAAAATGAACAGATCCATAATAATATTCAAGGCGGTCACAAAAAATTGGATGAGAAGCAGGTCCGGCCTCTTCTTTAGCATAATGTTCCCTGTTTTGCTATTACTGGTTTTTGGGGCAATATTTAGCGGTCAAGGGGGAGCATCAGCTACAGGCTTGTTCGTTCAAAATCTTGACAGAGATGCAAATGAAGTAGCTACAAGCCTTTCTACGAGTTTTATTGAAGCATTGAATTCTACAAAGTTCTTTGATGTAAAAGATGTACCTGTGGACGCAGATGCGAAGTTATACGCCAGAGATGCCTTAGGTCCATTAGGGGGCAATATCCGAATTCTCATAATAGGACAAGACTTCCAAGATAATTTGGTAAACGGCACCTTCAAGGTTAGGGTTGGAATATCCTACACTACCCTTAACACCACATATTATCAGTTTTTCAAATGGAACTTAAATGAAACTCAACAGCAGGCTTTTGAACAAGGCTTGCAAGACCTGCAACTGTATAACGAGAGTCTGCTTGGCGGACAAGCGTCGTTGACGTTAATGCTTGATGCCTCCGACCAGTCAGCACCCACAATCAAGAACGTAGTGTTGAGCGTTGCAAACGCATTCAATTATCAGATGATAGGCGCTGAAAATGTAATAGACTTCAATGAGGAATCTGTTACATCTACACAGTTCTCTGCGGTTGACTTCTATATTCCCGGTATCATTGCGGCGTTTATTATGACTAACGGAATAATCGGGTTAACAGCAAATACGACAGAATTCAAAAGAAGGGGCATAATAAAGAGACTTTCAATAACACCTCTCACAAAAATGGATTGGATAGTGGGAAACGTCCTCAGCCAAACCCTCTTAAACCTCATGTTGACAGCAATCATAATCGTGATCGGCTGGATAGTCTTCAATGTCCAAGTTATACCTGACATCTTTGCAGTCATTCTAATCTTTCTAGGCTCGGTCATGTTCTCAGGCATAGGTATGCTATTGTCCGGTCTAGTAAAGGACGTTGAAGCTGCTTCTGCAATTGGAAATGCTATAGCTTTTCCTATGATGTTTTTGTCTGGAACCTACTTTCCAATGGACTTTATGCCATCTTATCTGCAATCTTTTGCCAAAGTACTTCCATTGACATACTTTTCAGAAGGTCTCAGATCCGCCATGATCTTAAAATATAGCGAAGGAATATTTTCAAACATGGCTATTGTAATCGCACTTGCAATCGGCTTCATAGTCTTAGGTTCACTAGTAACAAGATGGAAAGAAAAGTAAAGAGTTCCACTTCTTTTAATCTAAGCCCCCAACCTCGTTGATCCTATGCTCAACAACAAACCTTAATCCAATATAGAAATCCTAGCGATAATTCTTCTCAGCTCTAAAAGTTTCTGATTCATATAAACTGAAAAATTAGTAAGATTAAAATTACACTGGGTTTTCAAGAAGCTTATTAAATCAACGATTGATAATCTTCAAACCAAGAAGTTGAGGTTAGCGGATGAGTGGACATTCAAAACTGCGGGTAACGCTGCTTACTGGACGAACAATAGAGCAAGGCGTGGGAAAAGAGCGGGGAAAAGCCTCAAAGGAGTATATGGAAAGCGTTTCAGTCTGCTACATGGACGCTGAGGATTTAAGGAAGCTTGGAATTAAAGAGAAAGCCAACGTTTTAGTTTCAACTAACTACGGTTCGGTGGTTCTCAAAGCCCTAAAATCTCTGAGGGCTCCACACATTGGAGTAATTTATGTTCCTTATGGACCATGGGCAAATGCCGTGGTTAATCCAGAAACCCACAGCATTGGAATGCCCTCTTTGAAAGGGATTCCAGCACAAGTTGAGCCCGCTATAGACAAACCTCTTCTAAACATGCAAGAGCTTCTGAAGAAACAGTTTGGGAAGAAGTAGATATGCCAGTTGTTAAAGCAGTGACGTGTCCAGTTTGCGGAAGCGTATGCGACGACATAGAATTAACAATTGAAAATGGAAACATAGTCAAGGTTAAAAATGGCTGTGCCATGTGCGAATCAAAATTTTTAGGCTATAACGGCGAACATAGGGTTTTGAAGCCGTTAATAAGAAAAAACGGAGAACTTGTTAAGGCTTCAGCTAGAGAAGCTATAAAAAAAGCTGCTGAAATCCTTGTCGAAGCAAACTATCCAATATTGTACGGTTGGAGCTCGACAAGCTGCGAAGCCACGCGTGTAGGCATAGAATTAGCGGAGGAAGTTGGAGGAGTAATTGACAACACTTCAGTTGTTTGTCACGGTCCATCGCTTCTGAGCATTCAGGAAGTGGGGGTTCCATCATGCACTCTGGGGCAGATTAGGCATAGAGCTGACCTCGTTATTTACTGGGGAAGTGACCCTTGGAGCGCCCATCCCAGACACATTGAAAGATACACCAACTTTTCTGAAGGAAGGTTTGAAAAGAGCGAGTGGATGGGATACATAGATAAAATCAAAGCCTTCATAGCCAGAAAAAAGATTGAAAGCGTCATCCGAAGACTATTCCTCAAGAAAAAATCTACAGCTCCCTCTCCTCATCTTGAGAAAGATGTTTGCCCGGCAATTTCCAAAGAAGGTAGGAAACTAATAGTCGTTGACGTTAGAAAGACAAGATCTGCCGAGATTGCTGATTATTTTATTCAGGTCGAACCTAACAAGGATTATGAGCTTCTCCAAGCCTTTAGGGCGTTGATTCGCGACCAAGAAATTGATGTTGACAAAATTGCAGGCGTTTCCGTAGAAAATTTGGAAGAAGTTGCTGACGCAATGATTAGATGCCATTTTGGAGCACTATTCTTCGGACTTGGATTGACAATGAGCCAAGGTAAACTCAGAAACATTGATGCGGCGCTTTCCTTAGTTCGTGATTTAAACATGCGAACAAAGTTCGTGATAATGCCCATGAGAGGTCACTTTAACGTCACTGGCGCAAACACGGTTTCCACTTGGCAGACAGGGTATCCATACGCTGTTGATTTTTCTTTAGGCTATCCACGGTATAATCCGGGCGAAACGTCTGTTGTTGATGTTCTTTTGCGTAGAGAATCAGATGCCGCTCTGATAGTTGCGTCAGATCCTGTGGCAAACTTTCCCAAAAAAGCAGTTGAACATCTTGTTAAGAATCCATTAATAGTCATAGATCCCCACATGAATGCCACGTCTCAATTGGCTGATGTTGTTTTTCCCTCAGCCTTCGTTGGGATAGAAGCGGAGGGAACAGCCTACCGCATGGATCACGTGCCGCTTCCACTCAAAAAAGTTGTTGATCCGCCACGAGGAGTACTTCCAGACGAAGAAATCCTGCGAAGAATACTTTCAGAAACCAGAAAAATAAAGAAGAGAAAACAGGAGGCATCGTAAATGGAGTTTCTAATAAGAAACGGTTTCGTTTACGACCCTATTAATGGAGTTAACGGCGAAAAAATGGACATTGCAGTTAAAGACGGGAAAATAGTTGAAAGTGTCAATGAGCGTAAGGCGAGGAAGATAGACGCCTCTGGAATGATCGTCATGCCAGGTGGAGTGGATATCCATTGTCACATTGCTGGTTCGGAAGTGAACACTGGTAGGCTCCTGAGACCTGAAGATCATGTCAAAGATTTTGAGCCGAGAACGCCGAAAACTAGGTCGGGCGTTGGCTATTCAATCCCATCGACTTTTACAACTGGTTACCGCTATGCAAGAATGGGTTACACCACGATAATGAATCCTTCGATGCCTCCTTTAGAGGCTAAGCACACGCATGAGGAGTTGAGCGACACTCCCATGGTTGATAAGGCGAGCTACCCGCTTCTCGGCGACTGGTGGTTCGTGCTAGAGTATTTGAGTCAGGGAAACATCGAAGAACTCGCGAAACATGTGGCGTGGATTATGACTTCGACGAAAGGCTACGCCATAAAAATCGTCAACCCCGGCGGTTTAGAAGCTTGGGGTTTCGGGCAAAACGTTCACAGCCTAGACGATCAAGTTCCGCACTTCTGCATAACTCCACGTGAAATAATCAGGGGACTATGCAAGGTGAACAAGCTCCTAAACTTGCCTCACACTATCCACGTTCACACGAATAATCTTGGACAGCCTGGGAACTATGTAACAGCTTTGGAGACAATGGAATGCGTAAAGGATCTGGCTTGCGATAGCAAGCCAGCAATCCATATTACCCATTGTCAATTCAGCGCGTTTAACGGTGATGACTGGCGAACATTCAGGTCAGGAGCAGAAAGCATCGCAAACTACGTGAACAGTCATTCTCATGCGACCCTTGACATGGGGCAAGTCATATTTACAGACACAACAACCATGACTGCCGACGGACCGTTTCAATTTGGACTTTACGGACTTACTGGAAACAAGTGGGTAAACCATGACGTGGAAACCGAAACAAGCGCGGGAATTGTGCCCTTCCGTTATCGTCGCAAAAGCTACGTCCACGCAATCCAATGGTCCATAGGCTTGGAACTAGCCTTACTAATTAAGGATCCTTGGAAAATTTTCTTGACAACAGACCACCCGAACGGTGGTCCTTTTACTGCTTATCCAAAAATTATCGCTTGGCTCATAAGCCAAAAAGCTAGAGAAGTAACCTTGAAAAAGATTAATCCACGGGCAAGGAGTAGAAGTCTCCTTCCGTCAATAGACCGAGAATTGAGTTTTTATGAAATTGCAGTAATGACAAGAGCGGGGCAAGCAAAAGCGCTGGGACTTAAAAATAAAGGGCATCTAGGCATAGGAGCAGAGGCAGATATAGCCATTTACGACGTAAATCCAGAATCAGCAGACCCATCCAAGAAGTATAAGACCGTAAGAAGAGCGTTTAAACGCGCTGCCTATACCATCAAAAATGGGGCGATAGTTGCCAAAAACGGTGAGATACTGAAGCATGTTGAAGGCGCCACCATGTGGCTCGACATGCAAACCTCCCAGCCAGTTAAAATAACTGAGGACATGAAAAGAAGATTCAAAGAATACTGGACAGTTGAATACGAAAATTATCCTGTAACAGAAAATTATCTTGAAGTTTCGCATCCGATTGCAGTAAAGGCTGATGTCTAAATGATAAACCTCCATCCATTGAGAAGCTTCAGATTCCCAGTAATAGCCGAGTGCATAAACCCAGACATTTTTCAAAGCAAAAAACGCGAAGAAATAGAAGAATTAAAGGTTTGGGAAGGTAACAAACAGAAAAAGCTTGGAGAACTATTTAATGTTGAAGAAATCAAGACAGAAAATCAGACAGAAATGACTGGGATAACAATTCACGGCGATGCAAGCAAGATTCGAAGAATAGGAGCAAACATGACTAATGGAGAAATAGTAATTCACGGCGATGTTGGCATGCACTTGGGCGAAAAAATGAAAGGCGGCAAAATAACGGTGCATGGAAATGTTGGTGGATGGGCTGGCTCAACGATGAAGGGGGGAACAATTGAGATTCACGGTAATGCTAGTCACTATTTGGGTGCTCCATATCGCGGAAGCAGCGAAGGCATGGGTGGAGGAAAAATAATTGTTCACGGAAATGTTGGAAACGAAGCAGGAGCCCACATGAGGAAAGGCATAATGAAAATTTATGGAAACGCAGGTCAATTTGTAGGTTTTAGACTGCGTAACGGAATAATCTATGTTCAAAAAGACTGTGAAGGAAGAGCCGGCGCATGTATGACCAAAGGCACCATAGTTATTGGTGGATTTTTAGAGTCTGTTCTGCCAACCTTCACAATTGATGGCGTTAAGAAAAAGGCTAAAATCGAAGAAGACGAAGTTATTCAGGCGCCATTTTATCTTTTTCTTGGAGACCTTACAGAAAATGGTAAAGGCAAACTTTATGTTGCCAAAGAAAAAAATCCACAGTTAAGCCATTATGAAAGGCTTCTGTAAAATTAGGACTGGAGGAAAAATCCTTTGAAAGAAGTGTTGAGCGTAAACCGTTTGGCTTGGAAACTATTAGAGAAACTTTGCGAAAACCCAGATTTTTACGGAGTGAAGATTGAAAAAACCGGCTCTGGAGCAACAATTGTTGACGCTGGAATAAACGTTAAGGGAGGATTTCAAACTGGAAAAATCATAACCGAAATCTGCATGGGCGGATGTGGAAAAGCACAAATAACCTATAGAAATTATGGGAAAATTGAACTTCCGTCAATACTCATCTACACAGACCACCCGGTTATCGCAACCTTGGGTTCACAGTATGCAGGCTGGCAAATAAAAGAGGATGAATATTTTGCAATAGGCTCTGGACCGGCAAGAGCCTTAGCTTTAAAGCCGAAGGAAATCTACAAGAAAATCGGATACAAGGATGATTTTGATAAGGCTATTGTGGTTTTAGAAACTGATAAGCACCCGCCAGCGAAGCTAGTGGAACGTTTTGCAAAAGACTGTGGTGTTCCATCCAAAAATCTGGCTATAATCTTAACACCAACGGTCAGCGTTGTCGGTGCAATACAAGTTTCTGGCAGAATAGTTGAAACAGGAATTCACAAACTCAGTAAACTTGGATTAGATCCAAACGTGATTTTGTATGCTTGGGGATGTGCCCCCATTCCGCCTATTCATCCTAAATTTGTGCACGCAATGGCGAGAACAAACGATGCAATTCTCTACGGTGGAATAGCCTACTATACTGTTAGATACGACAATGAAGAAGAGTTAAAGAAGATTGCAAAGAAGGCTCCATCTAAAGCTTCTGAGGCTTACGGGAAGCCCTTCATAGAAATCTTCAAAGAGGCAAATTATGACTTTTATAAGATTGACCCTAACCTTTTTGCACCTGCAATTATAACAATTAATAACACAAAAACTGGCAATACATTCAAAAGTGGAGAAATCAATGTTGATGCGCTGATACAATCGTTCGGTTTCCAAAGTAGCTAATTTAGATTTTATAGGCTTTCTCAATTCAAATTGCATCATCAAACTGATTTTTCTATTTTCATAGGGCGTAAGAATCTGAAGATGAATTCTTTGAAACCTGTGTTTCCTACAAGTGCGCCCATAATGAGACTCATTAGAGTTATTTCTATCCATGCTTTTGGAATCACTATGGGTATCATAAATGGAAGTAAGTACAGAAAATAGAAAACGGTAAAAACGCATTCTGGAACATAGGATATCAGTATTATGGGAACAGTTAAAGTAGAAGACTTTGACCTACTGTTTATTTTAAGTTTTTTATAGAGAAAGCCAGCGGCTAATCCAGTTAAAGCTTTTCCAAAGGGCACTCCTATAAGAGAAACCAATCCAAGCGAGCCTATTACGTAACCAAAATAATAACCAGCATAAATGCCACTTATGAATCCTGTTAAGGCACCTATGTAGGGTCCACCAAAAATAGCCGCTATGAAGGTTGCAACATGGGACAAATCAAGCGCTGCTCCACCTTGAGGGAGATTGATTGATATAGGTGCAATTTGTAACGAGATTCCAGAGAGAAGTGTGCCTAAAGCACTCATTATTGCGACAAACGCGGTTTGTTTTGAATCCAATCGAACACAACCTCGTCTAGTAGCAAATGTTCACGTCTATAATTATTTAAGAGTAGCTACCTAAAAAAGAGTTCCATAATTCACTAAACTTGAAAGATAAATATTGCTTGTGCATATTTTCTATTGGGGATTCCATTGTCTGACGTTACAAAATTCTCTTCAAGCAACATCAAAGGCTGGCTGGAAAGCGAAACAAGTTCAATTTTTATTCCTGTTCATGAGAAAGCTCAAAAATCGCTTGATGAAATGCGTAGAGCATTAGAAAATCTTACAGAAACAAGTAAAATGCTTCTTGAAAACAGTAGCAAAGAGATTGAGAAAAGAAACATGAAAACCTATCGCAGAGCCAGAGCCTTAAACAAGCTTGCTCGCTTATTCTTAGATAGAATGCGACAGATTAAAGTTCCAGACAAAGTTTCGTATGATAGTTTTCACGAGTTCGTTCAGGAAACTCAAAAGGCATTTTTAGTGATTGATGTAGACATTAGAAACTGGTTTCCAAGAATATCTCCCTTCTTCATTCTTGACAGAAGAAAATTTTCATCAATTTTTGAAAAGGCGAAAGTACTGCTCAAAGAGCTTAACGGCTTCCTAACAAAGGACTATATTAAGACCAAAACCTTGGAAGAAACCTTCCAACTCATAGATAAACTCCAAACCCTTGAAGAGCAACTTGCAAACCTAGGTGAGCAGAGAAAAAAGGCTGAAGGTGAAAAGGCTTTAGTTGAAAAGGAAATAGCTGAAACACAGCAAAAAATGGCTGACCTAAAAAGTAAAGGAGGAATAAGCCAATTAAATCAAATAAACATGGAAATAGAAAAATTAAGAAAGGAAGTGAAACATAATCTGCGGCATCTTAGAAAGCCATTTATAAAATTCTCGAGGCTGGTTTCTCACAAAGGCGGTTTGACACCAGAAGAGTTAAGAAAACTCAACCAGTACATTGAGAACCCCTTCAATGCTCTTGCAACAGAACAAGCAGATTATCCAATGTTAAGGCAGATTCTCCAAAAGCTAGACCGTTCAATGTCGGAAAAAAAGCTAAAACTGAAATCAGATAAAATGCGAAAAGCAGAACAAGACATGGATAATATCCTAGACAAGAATTCTTTGACGAATCTTCATCAAAAATGCATGAATATAACTATGCGGAAAAAGCAACTTTCAACATCGGCTGAAGTGGCAGAAACGAAAAGTGACTTGTCAAAGCTTCAAGAACAACTTGAAAATCTGGAGAGAAGAAAGGGAATTGCCGAATCGAAGCAGAATGTCGTAAACCGAACTTATGGCGAGACGCTGGAAAAGATTCAAAATCACAAAACCACAATAGAGAAGAACGTTTTTGATTTTATGGACAGAAGAATTCACGTTGACTAATGAGGCATAGTATTTGCAAACAAGTCTTTCGCAGATTGTTAAAGAAGCCTTAGAACTTAAGTGTGAAGATTTTACCCAACTGGTTGAAGATACTATGCAGCAGCTTTGCAAGGAAAATGGAAGTGTTGGAAACTTTAACATCTCTGGAAGACTTGTCAAACTCAAACCCTCAGGCGAAGCATTGATAGTTGGCGACTTACACGGTGACCTAGAAAGCCTAATTGACATACTAAAAGGAAGCGAATTCCTACAAAAGATGAGCCAGAACAGCACCGCAGTTCTAATTTTCCTCGGCGACTATGGTGACAGAGGGGCACACTCGACAGAAGTCTATTGCACCGTCTTAAAACTTAAGCTTCTTTTTCCAGAACAAGTCATTCTCATGCGCGGAAACCACGAGGGACCAGAAGACCTCTTGGCTTCTCCCCATGATTTGCCGATGGAGTTTCAAATGAAATT
>Ga0172363_10000968_pt1 | contig 22651 bp, 19 predicted proteins | sample LakKivs2_kivu2a2_FD_114541 | JGI IMG/M metagenome (GOLD analysis project Ga0172363, IMG submission 114541) | Sediment microbial communities from Lake Kivu, Rwanda - Sediment s2_kivu2a2 | ecosystem: Environmental > Aquatic > Freshwater > Lake > Sediment | place: Rwanda: Western Province, Lake... | reverse complement strand
CGGTCGCGGCGGCGGTTACGGGAATGTAGAGCGTCTGGCCGGCGCTGATACTGTTCACGTCGGCCAGCCCGTTGGCGGCGGCGATCTCCTCGATGGTGCAGCCGAACACGGCCGCGATCAGGCCCAGCGTCTCGCCCGGCTGCACGACGTACGATTCCACGCCTGTGCTGTCTGCGCGGCTGGTGGGCGTGGGGTTAGGCGTGGGCGTGCCCGCGTAGATGCCAGGATAGGCGGGTGAGGGAGAAGGAAGCGGGGTGACCGTCGCCATAGTAGCGACAGGTGCGGGAGGCTCGGCTTGCCCGGTGGGTATGCCCTGCCCAGACCGCTGCCGGGGCGCGGAGCGCGTGCAGGCAGTGGCAACACATAATATGCACACCCAGAACAAGCGCGACCATCGTCGCCGCCGTGCGATCACCGACGGTTTTCTCCCTCCATCGCAAATTCGCCGCCCGATGGCGGCGAAGGAAAGTCTACCAGAGATGGGGGAAAAGGGCAAGTGGAGGAGGGGGGGACAAGGAGAGGGGGAGACAGGGGGATGGGAAAGAGTGGCGCGATGGGAGACCGGCCATAGTGGAAGGGGGGAAAAGGGAAAGGGCAGGCTGGAAAGCCTGCCCCACAGTGTTGTCAGCAGAGGAGTGAGGCAGGCTGGAAAGCCTGCCCCACGTATGTCTATTCGAGGCGCCACACGCGCAGGTTGTCGAGGCAGACGGTCGCGTTGCCCTGATCGTACGTGGAGCCGCCGATCCCGAGGCGGCCGGTCGGGAAACGGTCGCTGTTGACCTGGCCTACCAACACGCCGTTGACGTACAGCGACACCACCCCCGAGACCCGCTCCATGCTCAGATAGTTCGCCCCGTCAGGATCAATGCTCTTGGACGTAGTCCAATCAAGCAGTTTTTCCTGCCACGCTCCGCCCTCCAACAGAAAGAGTGCAAGCGTCTGGTCGGAGGGGGAGACTTCATACCAATACAGGTTGTCCCCGTCCGGACCGAAGCCCAGCCCGCAACTGGCGTCCTCTGCTCCCGTAAGGTAGCATGAGACCTCGGCGACGAACTGGTCGGTGCGGAAAGGCTCGTATCATTCCCAGGCCGTGAAGTTCGTGCTCTTGATCAAGATGCAGTACTCGCCGTTGGCCGGGTTCTTGAAAAGACGATTTTCGTTCTCGTCGTTGAGTCCCCAGTTGTTGCGGTTGTCCGTGAAGTATTCCTCGAAGCGCACCACGGCGTTGTCCGGCACCGGGGCCTTGCCCACGACCGTCCAGGTGTTGTACCCGTAGAGGTCCACGTGATAGACCACCTCGATCACGTTCCCATCCGCATCGGTGGCCTTGATGTCGTATTTGCCGCGCGTGATGTCGCCGGCCGTGTAGGCGGCGCCGGCGCCGATCTCACTGCTGCCCAGCCAGTCCTCGCCCCAGGAGTCGCTCTCGGAGAGGGAGATGTAGAGATAGGTGATGGGGGTACTGGAGTTGTTGGTGATTTCGAGGGAGGCCAGCCCGGTGATGGTCCAGGTCATCACGCCTTCCAACTCTGCCTCCCACACGACGTCAACCACTTCGTTGTTCTGATCTTCGGCCTTGACGTCGTAGGCGCCTTCGGGAATACCGGTGATCGAGTACGTCTCGCCGTCCTTGATCACATAGTCCTTCAGCCAATCCTCACCCCACTGATCGGAATCGCTGGGCGAGAGGTACACGTACCATATCTCCGCGCCCGAGTTGTTGGTGATCTCGAGCGTGGCCCCTTCTTGCGGCGGTGACGTCGGTTCCGGTACGGGTGTGTTCGTCGGCATGAGCGTAGGGGGTGCTGCCTCAGTAGGCAACACCTGTGGAGTGGGTGTCCCAGTGGGAACACACGCCAAGGTAACCAGCACCAATATGGCGGTTGCCAGTAAAATCCAACGGATGCCTTTCATGTTTTTTCTCCTATCTGTAAGGTCTGCATTCGCACGTCTATTGTAACGCACTTCTGTCCACATCGCGTCAACGGCATGTGAAACATTCCCTAAAATGCGCTTTGAGACTTCCGAAGTCTCGCTAGAATTTTTTCATCGCCTCTTGCAAGCGTTCACGGGCCTCATCGGAATACCAGCGTTCGATGAAGAACCGCTCTTTTTCCCCCATGTGTGCCAGAACCTGTGCTTCAACCGTCTCGACACGGTTCCGTTTGATCATCGCAAACGCTGCTTGAGGCAACGCGCCCAACGCGCCGGCCTTCTCGATAGACCTGGGCAACACCTGATCCAGCGGCAGCGCCTGGTCTACCATGCCCTTATGGAGCAACTGTTCGGGCAGATAGAATTCGCCGCTATCCACGACGTCACGGGCATTCCGAGTCCCAACCAGGTGCCGCAGAGCACAATCGGCCAGATATGGGACCGGAACTCCCAGCTTGATCTCGTTCAGTCCCATGAACTTCCGGCCTTCTGCGATGAACCGGTAGTCGCAACAGAGCGCCAGGATGCACCCACCCGCGGTCGCGTGGCCTGCTATGGCTGCAACCGCCGGCTTGGGCAACGTATACAAGTCCAGGCACATTTGATTGAATGTGTGGAAAAAGAAGGCAAAGTCCTCCCTGGCAAGTTCAAACAGGTGCGGGATGTCAAAACCGATGCAGAAGAATTTATCGTTGGAACTGCCCAGGACCAGGCTATGTACATCGGAGTTGTGCTTCACCTTCTGTAGCATCTCCGCCAACTCATTCACCAGTTGCAGGTTGAGCGCATTGGCGACGGGGCGATTCAATTTTACGATGGCTACATGGTCATAGTATTCTACGTGGATCATCTCCATGCCCATAACTCCTCTTTGATCGGACGTCCCGCTTCAGCGGGGGTTTCCCGATTTGTCCGGACGCCCCGCTTCAGCGGGGGTTTCCCGGCTGAAGCCAGGCATCCCACCCATCAGGTTGATAAAGTGGTTGTTCTCAAAGATCCTGGTCCCTCCACACCCTCTCGTGCTCAAGATGCGCGCGTTAGCAAAGTACGGAAAGTCAAAGTCCGTCACGTCGCCCGCGTGCTTACCTGGGATCGGCATCAAGCGGGCCGTGAGTGGCTTGTCAGCCACCAGCGCCAGCGTAGCCACGTCGAGTAAAATCGCGGCCAACTCGTCCACCGATACGTCGCCAGGCAGTGGGACCGTGTCCAGCCCGGTCCCACACACGGCAGAGTACAACAGCAGGCTGTCCAACGTGAACAGATTCTCGGCGCTGCGCTCGGCTAGCCGGCGGTCCTCCAACACAGGCAGGAGCAGGCCAGAGAACCCACAGCGTGGGAAGCGGGCTTCCCGGAGGGCGCGGGTGGTGAAGGCAACGGCGAACAGGGTGGCGCTGGCTCCAAAGGCATCTACTCCCAACTGCTCGATGGCATACCCGATGCTGCGCGCCACCTCCGGGTAGGGAGCCAGTGAGAAGTCTATGCCGCCGAAGCGGAAGCCAAACTCCGTTTCCAGCGCGCGGCAGACCCCTTCGACAATCTGGGCCGTCTCCTCTACGGCTGTGCGCAGGTTTTCGCGGGCCTCTGCCAACGTCCCGGCTCGCGCGAAACTGTCTACTGCCAGATCGGCGGCCTCAGTGGCGACGGAAAAGACGTGCCCTGGCCCCTGGTGGAAGGCAGCCGGGAAGAACGGGGAGCCCGCTGCGCAGTTCGCCAGGACCGCAAAGCGCAGGTTGCCGAAACCCTGGGGCGTCGTGTGGGCGACGTCGGCAATGACCTGCGCGGCCCGGGCGATGGCAGCCAGGCTGACGCCCGAAGCAGGCGAGGCCACCAGCGCCGAGGCAAAGGCCATCTGTGTCTCGCGGATGACGGCCGGGATGACGTCCACGTAGGCCAGGTCGTTTTCGGGCTGGGTGGCCACGACCGTGCCGATGGAGCAATAGTCAATGCCGTGCGCCTGGCATAGCTCTTCCAATGCGCGGGCGAATGGGACTGCACTGGCCGGCCCTTCATTCTGCAGGATCTCTGGGAAGGGTTGGGTGGCCAGGCGCACAGTCTGGACCTCCAGCCCGGCGTCCGCAAAGAGCGCCCGGGCGCGCGCCTGGAACCGGCCGAAGGTGCGAAAGTGGTTTGCCTCAGCCGGGTAACTCACGTTCGTGCCGACGGTGACTGACCGGATGCGCACAACATCTCCTCTCTAGGTTCTCCAGACTTCCGAAGTCTTCCGAGACTTCGGAAGTCTTAATGTTTCAGGGCGTGGCTGAGGGCCACTGCACGGCGCATGGCCCACCCCATGCAACCCGGCCGCATCTGGAGGCGCACCCGCTCCAGGAAATACCGGTCTTGCGCCAGGTCGGGGAGCTCCACCCGCTCGCCAATCTCTACGGCTCGCTCTAACAGGGACGCGGCCTCGGCCAGACGCCCCTGGCTCTCGCACAGCAAGGCCAGGTTGGACAGCGTCACGCGCCCGGTGACGACGTCGCCCAACTCCCGGCACAGCGCGAGATTCTGCCGGTAGAGCCGTTCCGCCTTCGCCAGATCGCCTTCCGCTCCGGCCAGGAGCGCCAACTGCCCCAGCGTGCTGGCGATACCAGGTCGATCGCCCAATTCTTCCGCGATGCCCAGGCTTTGCCGGTACAGGCGGTGCGCCTCAGCCCGGTCTCCTGCCAGAAAGGCCAGGTTCCCCATCTGGTGCAGCGCGATGGCGACGACCGAGCGATCCCCCACTTCCTGCGCAATCGTCATGCTGCGCCGGTACAAGCGTTGCGCTTCGGCCACGTCCCCCGCCTCGGCGGCCAGGTTCCCCAACTCGCCTAACGTGTTGGCAACGTTCGTCCGGTCCTCAAATTCTTCTGCGATTGTCATGCTGCGCCGGTACAGGCGATGTGCCTCGGCAATATCTCCCGCCAGGGAGGCCAGGCTCCCCAACTCGTGCAGCGATCTGGCGATACCGGCCCGGTTCCCCAGTTCTTCTTCGATGTCCAGGCTTTGCTGGTACAGGCGCCGCGCTTTGGCCACGTCCCCGGCGTTCAGGGCCAGCATCCCCAACTGGTGCAGCGTGCTGGCGATGCCCGCCCGGTCACCCAGGTCTTGCGCAATTGTCATGCTGCGCTGGTACAGGCGGTGCGCCTCGGCATAGTCTCCGGTCAGGCAGGCCAGGTTGCCCAGATTGTGCAGCACAATGGCGGTGGCCGGCCGGTCCTCCAATTCCTCTGCGATTGTCATGCTGTGCTGGTATAACTGTCGCGCTTCGGCAATCTCCCCTACGCTATGGGCCAGCCGCCCCATCTCGCAGCAGGCGGCAGCCATTCCCGCGCGGTCTCCCAGAGCCTCCAGGATGGCTACCGCGCGCTCGTATTCCTGGCGAGCCGCAGCCAGGTCGCCAGTGGCGATGGCCTGGGCCAGCGCGGCCAGCGCGGCCTGGCTGCCATTGAGCTGGGCTGGTGGCACGGGCTCAGTGGATTGGGGAGAAGAGTCGGGTGGCAAGTGCTTCGTCATCCTCCTCCTTATCTAGCGACACAGTCGAAACCCATTTCAGCCCTCGTTTCTAGAGCGTCCTTCCCAAAGTATATCCTGCCTTGGTGGCGGCGAAGACCTGGCCGGCGGCAAAGGAATCGCCGACGTTGTGAATCTCCGGGGCCACGCGCTCCTTCACGCAGGTCTCGTACAGCGTGTCGTCGGGTTCCACACCTACCGCGAGCACGACCAGGTCCGCCGCGATAGTGACTTCCTCTTCCTGCACACGGATGGGGCGCGCCAGTGGATTGATCACGTTTTCCGGCAAAACGGGAGCCCAGGTCACGTAGGGCGATGGGACGGTGGAGGAGACGTTTCGCACGACGGTAACGCCGTGTTCGTGGACGCGCTGGAGCCGCGTGCAGTTCCAGAGCAATACGCCCTTCTTCTCCAGGTAGTGGATGAGATAGCCGCGGTTGGCCGTACAACTGTCCTTCATAAAAACGGGCAACATCTCGATCACGGTGACCGTCTTACCGCGCTCGCAGGCCAGGAAACAGGCCGTCTCGCAGCCCACGTCGCCCCCGCCGACCACGACGACACGCTCAGCCCCGTCGGCCAGCGCAGGGTTCCACAGAAGGTCTACCGCCTGCACCACGTGCGGGAGGTCAATCCCCTCCACAGGGGGCTTTTTCGGCCTGCCCCCCGTGCAGAGGACGACCACGTCAAACTCCCCTTCTCGCAGCAGGTCCACGGTGGCGACGGTGTTGAAGCGCACCTCAAGCGGGTACTCACGGCTGTGCTGCTGGAGCAATGTTTCGAGGTACTCCCTATAGTTCGCCACGTCAAACTTGATACGAGGCCGGGAGCCGGGGATCAGCATCCCGCCGGCGCGGTCACGGCGCTCAAAGAGAGTCACGCGATGGCCGCGCTCGGCCGCCGTGCAAGCGCACAAGGCGCCCGCCGGTCCGGCCCCCACGACGGCGATCTTTCTGGGCCTGGGAGCAGGCAGTACGTCAGCGGAAATCTGTTCCTCAAAGCCGGCGCGCGGGTTGACTGCACACTGGAGGTGCCCGCCGTGGATGAACTCGTTGATGCACGCCTCGTGGTCGCCGATGCACGGCACGATCTCGCGCGTCTTGCCCGCGAATGCCTTCTGCGGCCAGCAGGGGTCTGCCAACAGCGGCCGGGCCAGCATCACCATGTCGCACGCCCCCTCGCGCAGCGCCCGCTCTGCCAGGTCAGGATATCCCAGCTTGCCGACGGCCACCACCGGCACCTCCAGCCCGGCGTTGGAGCGGACGTTATGTCCGGCAAAATAGTCCTTGACCAGCCGGGCGACGGCCAGGTAAGGGCCGGGCGGCATCGGCCCCGGCGGATGGGGAAGCCACCAGTTGTCGTAGCATCCCAGGTCCACGTCGAACATGTCCACGCCGGCCTCGACCAGGCGGCGCATGGTTACAAGCGTCATATCCACAGTGCGCTCGTTCCTGAAGCGCCTGAGCGCTCTTACGCGCTCCATCCGCTCGCCGTAGCACTCCCGCAGCGCCAGCGAGAGGTCAATGCGGTACCAGATCGGGTATGTGTCGCCGCACCTGTGGCGGATCTCTTTCACCAGCTCCAGGCCAAGGGCTTCCCAAGCGGCGAAGCGGCCCAGTTTACGCCGGTTGAAGGCGGGGTTCGCGAATTGCTCCAACAGGTACCCCTCGTGCCCGTGCAAATAGACCCCGTCAATCAGGCAGGCTTTGGCATCGGCGGCGGCCTGGCCGGCGGCCCGGATGATCTTCCAGCACTCGCGATCGGTCAAGCGGCGGCAAGGAACGACGGGCATATAGAAGTTGGGGTTCCAGGAAGCCGAGACGGGCCATTTGTGTCGCTTGACGAGGCACTCGGGGGAGCCGACCCGCCCGAGGCCGGGGGTCAGTTGGATGAAGAAGTGCGCACCGAAGGCGTGGACGGTCTCTGCCAGGTCCCGCCAGCCGGCAAAGACCGTCCTGGAGCCGTCAATCCTGGGGAAGTAGGTGAGGTTGCCCGGTTCCGTGAACGAGGGGTCTACCGCAAAGGTGACGGGCACGAGCCCCGAGGCGATCAACCCCACGCCGCCCCTGGCCCGCTCGGCGAAGTAGTGGATCATTTTGGCGCTGGGGCGCCCCGTCTCATCGGCCATCGAGACGTTGCCCATGGGGCCCATCACGATGCGGTTCTTGATCTTGAGGCTGTTCACCTGGATGGGGGAAAAGAGCCGCTCGTAGGGATACAGATGGCTGGTCATCCGCCCATCTGCCAGCGCCTGCTCGTCCTCGAACCAGTTGCCATAGCTCTCTACGAGCTGTGCCAGCAGTTCCTGATTGCTGGATGGCATGTGACCCTTTACCCGGCCTCACATAGCTTCTTGAGATTCTCCATGGTCTGGTCGGCAGAGCGGTCCTGGGTGCGCTCGATGATCAGGCGGTCGACGATCTTGCCCAGCGCCTTACCGGGCACAGTGTATTCCAGGTCCACTGCTACCTCTGTGTCGCCATCTTTGGGCGCGTAGATCCAGGTTTGTTCGCCGGCCAGAGGTCCTTCGATCGTACCTCTCCAGCGGGCTCCCTCTGGACCGATGTGATCCTCCAACACTTTGGTGACGACCGGGAAGTGCATGCCGGCCATCGCGTAACTGAACTCAGCGACGGTGCCAGCCTCACCCGTGCCGGTCAGTTTCTCGATCTCGCCCATCCCGACGAACCAGGTGGGCCAGCGGTTGGGGTCCCGCGCCACCGCATACACCTTCTCGACAGGTGCATGGATCAAGATACTTTTCTTGATGTGAGCCATTGGTATTCCTCCTTATCACAACTATCGGCAGCGACTATTGACAGATGCCCCGCGTGCCCCCACTGCCACGAAGCACGGGGCGCAGTCGCTCATATACCGGCCCTGCGCCTCCCCACAGGCAGGGCACGCTCTGCTCCCACTGTCCGGCAGACAGCCAGCCGGCGGCCACCACCAGTTCCTGGCGGATGGCAGCCAATTTATCGAGGATGACGTTCAGCGGGACGTCCCGCTTGCGGGCCGCTTGTATCCTTAATCATAGCACAATTACGCCAATCTGAAAATCGCGGAGAGGGGGGCCCGTTTGACAGATTTTTTCCCCTATGGTATGATTGGAGATTGGGTTTTAGCACTCTCGTGGTGAGAGTGCTAAAACGGGGGATGAAAATGGATGAGTTGACACCGCGCCAACGGATGATCCTGGGCCTGGTCGTGCGGGAGCACGTGAACAGTGCCTTCCCGGTCAGTTCCCGTGTACTCGTCGAACACTATGGCCTGCGGGTGAGCACAGCCACCGTGCGCAACGAGTTGGCACGGCTGGAAGAGCTGGGCTATCTTACCCATCCTCACACGTCGGCCGGGCGCATCCCCACGCACAAGGGCTACCGGTACTTTGTCGAGCAGATGCTGGACGAGGTCGAACTGCCCCTGCAGGAGCGCCGTACCATCGCCCACCAATTCTACCAGGCGCGCCGGGACCTGGAACAGTGGATGCCGCTGGCGGCTTCTATTCTGGCCCGCACTGCCCGTGGGGCTGCGCTGGTGACTGTGCCTCAGGCGCCCCAGTCGTGTTACAAGCACCTGCAGCTCATCTCGACGCAGGGGCGCATGGTGTTGCTCGTCCTGGTTCTGCGTGGAGGGGTGGTCAAACAACAGATGCTGGCCCTGGCCGAACCTTTCGATCAGGCAGCGCTCAATGAGGCCAGTGACCGGCTCAACCAGCTCTGTACCGGGCTGGGTGCCGATGAGATCCAGGCCCGCATCAGCACGCTGCCTTCTTTTGAGGCTGACGTGGCCAGGCTCGTGGTGGACATTGTCCGTCACACCGACGCGCAAACGGCTGGGGTCGTCTACCGGGATGGGTTGAGCGAAGTGTTGCAACAGCCCGAGTTTGCCGAGGGGGAATGGGCGCAGGGGCTGGTGCGGGTGATGGAGGAACACAGTTTTCTCGAGGCGGTGCTGACCGATGCGCTCAGCCCGGAGGTCGGCAGTGTGCGGGTGCTGATCGGCGGCGAGGGGCAGTGGGACGAATTGCGGGCCTGCAGCCTGGTGTTGGGACGTTATGGCGTGGCTGACTTTGCCACCGGTGCGCTGGGTATCGTGGGGCCTACCCGCATGTGGTACGGCCGTGCCATCTCGACCGTGCGTTTCGTCGCCGGGCTGCTTTCGGACCTGGTGTATGATGTGTATGCGGAGTAGCAAATAGCAAATAGCAAATAGCAAATAGCAGATTGCAGATTGTGAATGGCGAATGGCGAATAGCGAATGGCGAATGGCGAATAGCGAATGGCGAATAGCGAATGGCGATAAGCGATAGGCGATTTGCCGGTTTGCTATTTGCTATTTGCAATTGGTATTGAGGAGGGCAAGGTGGCACAGGAGAAGCAAGCGGGAGTTGATGAAGAGGCTGTGGTAGGTGGAGAGGAGCAGGTAGAACAGGCGAAGGTGGAGGTGGAAGAAGCAGTTGTGGCGGAGGAGGCAGCAGTAGCGGAGGAAGCAGTTGTAGTTGAGGAGGGGCCGGGGGAGGCGGGCGAGGAACTGGCGGAAGTGCAGGAGCAGTTAGCGCAGGCCGAGGCCCAGGCTGCCGAGTATCTGGACGGCTGGCAGCGGGCTCAGGCGGAGTTTTCCAACTACAAGAAGCGCCAGGAAGCCGAGCGAGCCCAGATGATCATGCTCGCCAACGCGACGTTGGTGCGTAAGTTGTTGCCGGTCGTGGACGACTTTGAGCGGGCGATAGCGACGCTGCCGGCCAATTTGAGCCAACTGACCTGGTGCGAAGGCATCTTTCTGATCAGACACAAGCTGGATGCTATTCTGGAGTCCGAAGGCGTCAAGCCGATCAAGACCGAGGGACAGGCGTTCGACCCTCTGTACCACGAGGCCGTGACACACGAGGAGGTCTCAGGCTACAGCGAGGGTCAGATCATCGGTGAGGTGCAGCGGGGATACATCCTCGGTGAGCGCGTGTTGCGGCCCGCGCTGGTGCGGGTGGCCAAAGCGGCAGCGCCGGTTCCTCAGCCTGAGGAAAGCAAAGAATAAGACTTCGGAAGTCTGACAGCAATTAAGGAGTAACGTGAATGGGCAAAATTATCGGCATTGATCTGGGCACGACGAACTCAGTCTGCTCAGTGATGTTGGGCGGTGAGCCTACAGTCATTCCAAGCGCCGAGGGGGGACGGCTGCATCCTTCGGTCGTGGCGGTCAATCCCAGCACGGGCGAGCGGATGGTTGGGCAGATCGCCAAGCGCCAGGCGGTCATCAACCCTGAGAACACCATCTTTTCCATCAAACGCTTCATGGGGCGCAAGTTCGATGACGCGGCAGTACAGCGGGCACTGGGCGTGGTTCCCTACAAGGTCACGGCAGCGCCCAACGGGGACATCCGGGTCTGGATGGGGGACAAGGAGTACAGTCCGCCGGAGATCTCGGCCATGATCTTGCAGAAGATCAAGGCCGATGCCGAGGCCTACCTGGGTGAACCGATCACCCAGGCGGTCATCACCGTCCCGGCCTACTTTAACGATAGCCAACGCCAGGCGACGAAGGACGCCGGGCGGATCGCCGGGTTGGAGGTGCTGCGGATCATCAACGAGCCGACCGCCTCCAGCCTGGCCTACGGCCTCGACAGGAAGAAGGACGAAACGATCGCCGTCTTTGACCTGGGCGGCGGCACGTTCGACATTTCCATCCTCGACGTCGGTGACGGCGTGTTCGAGGTGCGTTCAACCAACGGCGATACCTTCCTCGGCGGAGATGACTGGGACCAGCGCGTCATTGACTGGGTGGCCGGCGAATTCAAGAGGGAGCAGGGAATTGACCTGCGCGACGACCGGCAGGCGCTGCAGCGGCTGAAGGAGGCGGGCGAGAAGGCTAAGGTCGAACTGAGCACGGTGCTGGAGACGGAGATCAGCCTGCCTTTCATCACCGCCGATGCCTCTGGCCCCAAGCACCTGCAGATGAAGCTCACGCGGGCGAAGTTGGAGCAACTGACGGAGGATCTGCTCGAACGTACGGTGGAACCGTGCCGGCACGCGCTGGCGGACGCCAAGCTGAAGCCTGCCGAAATTGACGAGGTCGTCCTGGTGGGCGGAATGACGCGCATGCCGGTCGTACAGCGCAAGGTAGCCGAGCTCTTCGGCAAGGAGCCGCACAAGGGGGTCAACCCGGACGAGGTGGTGGCGCTGGGCGCTTCGATCCAGGCCGGCGTCCTTGGCGGCGAGGTCAAGGACGTGCTCCTGCTCGACGTGACCCCGTTGACGCTGAGCATCGAGACGTTGGGTGGTGTGGCGACGTCGCTCATCGAGCGCAACACGACTATCCCCACCCGCAAGAGCCAGATCTTCTCGACCGCCACCGACGGCCAGATGCAGGTCGAGATTCACGTGGTGCAGGGGGAGCGCCCCATGGCGGCCGACAACAAGAGCCTGGGCAAGTTCATTCTCGACGGCATCCCGCCTGCGCCTCGGGGCGTCCCGCAGATCGAGGTCACCTTTGACATTGACGCCAACGGTATCCTGAACGTTTCTGCCAAAGACAAAGCGACTGCGCGTGAACAGTCTATGCAGATTATTCCCTCCAGTGGTCTCGCCGACGAAGAGGTGGAGCGTATGGTCCGCGAAGCCGAGCAACACGGCGAGGAGGACCGGCGGAAGAAGGAGGAAGTGGAGGCGCGCAACGTCGGCGACAACGCGGTCTACAGCGCCGAAAAGTTCCTGCGAGAGCAGGGAGACAAAGTGCCATCTCACCTGCGCTCGGAGACGGAGACCAAGATCGAAACGCTCAAGCGCGCGCTTCAGGGCAGCGACGTGAGCGCCATCCGCCGGTACACGGACGAATTGAGCCAGGCGATGCAGCAGGTGGGGGCTGCGATGTACCAGGGGGCTGGTCCAGGTGCGTCTTCGTCACCAGAGGGTGAGCCGCCCAAAGGGGGCGAGGAAGACGTGATTGAGGGGGAATTCAGCGAAACCCAGTAAGAAACAAGAGACAAGAGGCAAGAAGCAGGAGGCAAGAAGCAGGAAGCAGGAGGCAAGAGGCAAGGGGGTACAAGTGTCTTGCGTCGTGCATCCTGCGTCGTGCATCCTGCATCCTGCATCTTGCGCTAAGTAGGGGGCAATGGCAGACAGCAGGCGCGACTACTACGAGGTGCTGGGTGTGGGCCGCTCGGCCACCCAGGAAGAGATCAAGAAGGCCTACCGGCAACTGGCGCGCAAGTACCACCCAGACGTCAGCGATGTGCCCGGTGCCGAGGGGCGTTTCAAGGAAATCAACGAGGCCTACGAGGTACTCTCCGATCCCGAGAAGCGGACCACGTACGACCGCTTTGGGCGCGTGGGGCCGGGGGGCCTGGGCTTTGGCTTCGACTTTGGCTTCCGCGATCCGTTCGAGATTTTCGAAGAAGTCTTCGGACAGGGGTTTGGATTTCGCACGTCCACTCGCCGTGGGCCACGGCGTGGTGCCGACCTGCGTTACGATTTGCACCTGGCGTTTGAGGAAGCGGTCTTTGGGTGCGAGAAAGAGATCGAGGTCACGCGCTACGAGACGTGTCCGGAGTGCAAAGGGAGTGGAGCGGAGCCGGGAACGTCGCCGGTCCGCTGTTCGGAGTGCAGTGGTACCGGCCAGGTGCGGCGGGTGCAGCGTTCGATCCTGGGTTCTTTCGTCAGCGTGACCACGTGTCCCGTGTGCCAGGGCGAGGGCGAAACCATCCCACTTCCTTGTTCCCGGTGTAGTGGTAAGCGACAGGTTTACATTACCCGCAGGCTGTCCGTCACCGTCCCCCCTGGCGTGGACCACGGTACGCAGATTCGGTTGGCGGGCGAAGGGGAGATTGGGGAGCAAGGGGGGCCACGCGGCAACCTCTACGTCGTTCTGGCCGTAGAGCCGCATCCCATCTTTCAGCGGCGTGGCGACGACGTCCTGGTCGAGTTGCAGGTCAACGTGGCTCAGGCGGCGTTGGGGGCAGAGGTGAAGGTGCCCACGCTAGAGGGGGAGGAGAAAGTCCCCATCCCGGCCGGGACGCAGAGTGGCACTGTGTTGCGCCTGCCCAAAAAAGGGGTGCCTCACCTGCGGCAGAATGGCCGGGGCGACGAGCTGGTGTTGGTGCGAGTTGCTGTTCCAACCAAACTGTCCCGTGAACAGAAATCTCTCTTACAGGAACTGGGTAAGACGTTGGAGCCAGAGGCCGTCTGGAAAGAGAAACACGGTTTCGTGGACGAACTGCGAGAATTGTTCGGCCTGTAACACAGAATTTATGCCAACCAGATGCAGTGAGATTCTTCGCGCCCTGCGGGCGCTCAGAATGACGGGCCCTGCGGGCGCTCAGAATGACGAGCCTGAGCAGTTATGGAGTGGCTTGAGGTCAGTGTAACGGCGGACAACGAGGCTGCAGAGGCCGTGGCCGAGGTCCTGTCGCGCTATGCATATCGTGGGGTGGTCATCGAAGCCGGGCCCGAGGGTTGGAATGTGGGCCCGGTCGTCGTTAAGGCGTACCTGCCTGCCGATGGTCAACTGGAGGCCCACAAGCGCCGCATCGAGGAGGCGCTGTGGCACCTGGGGCAGATCCGGCCTGTTTCTATTCCGTCCTACCATCCTGTCGCCGAGGCGGACTGGGCGGAAGCGTGGAAGGAACAGTTGAATGTCATGCACGTCGGCCGGCACATCGTGATCCGGCCCTCGTGGCGGGATTATGTGCCTGCACCCGGAGACGTGGTCATCCAGTTGGACCCTGGCATGGCGTTTGGCACCGGGTTGCATCCGACGACGCAGATGTGCCTGGTGGCGCTGGAGGAGCTGATTCAGCCAGGTGCGGCTGTGCTCGACCTGGGTACTGGTTCTGGTATCCTGGCGATTGCAGCCGCCAAATTGGGCGCCGGGCGTGTGCTGGCGGTGGACAACGATCCCGTGGCGGTTCAAACGGCACGCGGCAACGTGGCCGTCAATGGGGTTCAGGAGATCGTGAGCGCCGTGTGTGGCTCTCTGGCAGAGGCGCCGGGAAGCTACGAACTGGCAATGGCCAACATCCTGGCGAGGGTGATCATCGAGATGGTGCAGGAGGGACTCGCAGCGCGGGTGCGTCCTGGGGGAAGACTGATTGCCACCGGCATCATCGCCGAGCAGGAGCCAGAAGTCGTTATGGTGTTGGAGCAGAACGGGCTTACGTTGGCGCAGCGGCTGCAGAGAGACGATTGGGTGTGCCTGGTGGCGAAACCGGCTTACTCCTTTGGCTGAATGGCTGGCGGGGCGGCTGACTGAACGGGACGCTTGTAGCGGTAGACGATTCGACCGCGTGTCAGGTCATACGGTGAGAGTTCCACCCGCACGCGGTCTCCCAGCAGGATCCGGATGTAGTACTTGCGCATCTTGCCGGAGAGGTAAGCCAGTATGTCGTGGCCGTTGTCAAGCCGCACACGGAACTGAGTGGCTGGCAATGCTTCGATGATGGTACCCTCTACGTCTATTTTATCTTCTTTCTTTTTGCCCATTATGGCTTACCCTCTTCGCGTCGGCTGCGCTTGTTAGACAGCGCTAATCTGTAGTGTTGTCTCTGTCACCTCTGGCATTACAGTCTCTTCCTCGGTCATTGCACGGGTCATCACTTCTGTTTCCACCTCTGACACAGGAGCTTTTTCCGCAGCGATTTCGCTGATGGCCGTTTCTGCCTCTGGCACTATGGCCTCTTCCTCGACTGCTTCACTGATGGCCGTTTCTGCCTCTGGCACTGCGACCTCTTCCTCGACTGCTTCGCTGAGCGCTGCCTCTGCTTCCTGGGCCTCGCGGACTGTCTGTTGTTCTGCCACCCAGCGTTCCCACTCGCTCTTCCGCACTTGCCTGGCGCTCAGCGCGAGTCGTTTTTTCCGGCCGTCCATGCGGATGATCTTGGCCAGCAGCTTTTCACCAGGATGGACAATGTCTGAGGGGACGAGTTCTGGTGTACCGATCATCTCGCTGGCGTGGAGCAGCCCTTCAACGCCGAGGTCCAGTTCGACGAAAGCGCCAAAGTCCAGCACGCGGGTCACGTACCCTTCAACTAACTGCCCTACCCGGTAGTGGTCGTCTACGATGGTCCAGGGATCGGGCTGGAGTTTCTTGAGGCTGAGCGCGATCCGTTTCCGTTGCTGGTCTACGTCGAGCACGTACACGTCCACCTCGTCGCCGACCTTGAGCACCTGGCGGGGATTGTCCACGCGGCCCCAACTGAGTTCTGACACGTGGATCAGGCCATCAGCCCCACCCAGGTCCACAAAAGCGCCAAAGTTGGTGATACTGGTAACCTTGCCATGTCGCGTCTCTCCTGGGGTTAACTGGTCCATCACCCGCTTGCGCTGCAGTTCCTGCCAGGTGCGGAGCGCCCGCCGCTGGGAAAAGATCAGGCGGCGGCGCTGGCGATCCACCTCGATGATCTTGAGCCCGATCTGTTCGCCGGTCATCGCTTCCAGGCGCTCGCGGCGCTGGTCCTCTCGCATACGCTTGGGCAGTCCCACGATTTGCGAGGCAGGGACAAAGCCGCGGATCTTGCCGAACCGAACGATGAGGCCACCGCGATTGTAGCCAGCGACCTCACCCTCGTAGAGCTCACCGCTGGCCATCATCTGCTCAGCCTTGATCCAGTCCTCGTACAGATGGGCCTGGTGAATGGACAAGAGGGGATGTCCATCTTTATCCTCGGGCCGGAGTACGAACACAGCAACCTCGGCACCGGTCTGAATGGCAGAGCGGGTCTCCTCGTCCAGACGTTCCAGGTCTTCAGCGGGGACCAGGCCCTCCCGCTTGAAGCCGATGTCCACGACTAAGCCCTGGTCGTTGACTTCGATGACGACGCCGGTGCGGATGTCGCCGCGCCGGGGTGCCTGATAGTCGTACCCGTTGGTCAGGTACTCGTTCATCCCTTGCAGACCTGCGTCATTTGAACCCTGGTCGGGCAGATCGTGCTCGGTTGAACCCTGGTCACTTGACACTTCTATGTTCATCAATTCGAATTACTCCTCTACGATACTGCACCTCCAACAAATAACCCGGCATCACCTCACTGAATGGACATGTAGGCGATACCGGGTCCGATAATCACGCCTGACGTTAGACGCAATGCTGAATCAGATCGTTTTATCCATGCCTACCTCGCAAAAAGGCCGACATGTCAGAGACGGTTCGTCGTCGCACAGTCCGCACGGTAGAGGAGCAGCATCTCAAATGTGCACATATTTTATCACGTCGTGCAGGAATGTCAAATCTCTTATCCTACTATAACTCAGCCAAAATCTCGTGCAGGGCATCGCAGACGGCCTGTTGCTCGGCGTCGGTCAGGCTGGGGTACATGGGCAGAGAAAAGACCTCTTTGGCAGCGGCTTCGGTGTGGGGCAGGTCGCCTTCCCGATAGCCCAGGCACTGATAGCCCCGCATGACGTGGATGGGCCAGGGATAGCTGACGTTGACCAGGATGTCGCGCGCCTTCAAGGCGGCGATGATTTCGTCGCGGCGCGGATGGCGGACCACGTAGAGGTAATAGGTGTGGCGATTGCCTGGAGCCTCCTGGGGCAGGATCAGAGGTGTGTCGGCCAGCACTTCGTCGTAGCGGCGGGCCAGTTGGCGCCGCCGGGCGATGTAATCGTCCAGGTGGGCCAGTTTGCGGCGCAGGATTTCGGCGTGGAGTTCGTCCAGGCGGCAGTTGTAGCCGTGCTCCTCGGCATAGTACGTTTCCTCCATCCCATAAAAGCGCAGGCGCCGCAATTTGTGCGCGACGTCCTCACGGTCCGTGATGACCATGCCGCCGTCGCCATACGTGCCCAGGACCTTGGTGGGGTAGAACGAGAAGGCGGCCGCATCGGACATGGAGCCTGCTTTGCGGCCTTTGCACTCAGCGCCGTGGCTCTGGGCGCAGTCTTCTAGCACCTTCAGGCCGTGCTTGCCGGCCACCTGGCGTACCTCGTCCATGGGGACGCACTGGCCGTAGAGGTGCACGGGCAAAATGCACGTGGTCTTGCCGGTGATGGCGTCTTTCAATTGGGAGGTGTCCATCAGGCAGGTGGCCGGGTCAACGTCCACGAAGCGAGGCGTGGCGCCTGCCGTGACGATGGCCGAGACGGTGGGGACGGCCGTATTGGAAACGGTGATGACCTCGTCGCCGGGCTGGACGCCGATGGCCCGCAGACCCAAGGTGATCGCGTTCGTGCCGTTGTCCACCCCGACGCCGTACCTGACGCCGCAATAGGCGGCAAATTCGGCCTCAAAGTCCTGCACGCTCTGGCCCAGGATCAGGCGGCCCGAGGTGAGCACTTGTTCAATCGCCGCATAGATTTCCTCTTTTTCGGCTTCGTATTCTTTCAGGTAACTCCAGACAGTAATAGGCATCGGTTCTCCGTCTCCTTCTGCAAATCTCAAATCAGCAAATCAGCAAATCAGCAAATCGCCAATTACCAGTCGCTATTCGCCATTCGCCACTCGCCATTCGCCATTTGCTATTTGCTATTTGCCTATCCCGCTTGCCTGCCTCAACCGGTGTAGCACGTTCGCATCCGACAGCAGGTTCTGCGCCAGCGACTCAAACTGGCCGGTCTCGATCGCCGCGACGACGGCGCGGAAGAAGAGCGCGAAGCTGTCGGCGGGGGGGACGGCAACGGCCTGAGGCTGGTCGTGTTGGTTGACGTGCAGGACGCTGGCCTGGCCGGCAGGGGTGGTGAAGACGCGCTCCATGACGATGGTCGTGTGCGGCCCCAGGATTTCCAGCCGGTTGCAGTAGCCGGTGTTGAAACCAAAATGCCCCACCATCGCGCGCCCGCCGGGGTACGTGGCCAGCATGCTGAAGCCTGTTTCCACCTCGTCGCCCCGTTCGGTGATGCAGCAAGACATCTCCTCCGGCTCTGCGCCAAAGAAGAGCCGCCCCGGCGTGACGGCGTAGGGGCCTAAATCCCACAGTGCTCCACCGCCATAGTCTTTCCTGTAGCGGAAGTTGTCGGCTGCGAGAGGCGGGAAGGAGAAGGTGGCCGTCAGGCGGGTCGGCTGGAGGCCTGCGTCCAGAAAGGTTTGCCTGGCGATCTGAATTTGAGGGTGGTAGGCGTAGACCGTCGCCTCGGCCAGGCAGCGCTTGTGTTGCCGGGCCAGGTCAAGGAGCCGCTGCGTGTCGTCCAGGCTGGTGAAGGCCGGCTTGTCCACGACGACGTGGTAGCCGCGCCGGAGGGCTTCTGCTGTCCATACGGCGTGGGTACTGTTGATGGTCGAGACGTAGGCCAAATTGGCTGTGCTGTGGACCAGCGCGGTCTCATAGTCGCCAAAGACGCGGCCCGTGACTCCCTCCGGCAGTGTCACGCGATCGGCACGGGTACGAGAGGCCACGTCCACGTGGGTGAGCCCGACGTGGGCCAGCGCAGGCAAGGCGCGCTTTTGGGCGATTCGAGAGTAGCCGATGAGGAGGAGTTTCACGTGCTAATCTCCCAGCAGACTCAGGCAGGCCAGCAGGTTGCGCGCCTCGATGTTAAAGTAGCTGTACCTGGTGAAGTCAATGATCTGGCCCAGCGTCATCCAGATAAAGTTTTCCGGCAGGTCGAGCGGAGTGTCGGGTGGCAGTTCGAGGATCATGTAGCGGTTCTGGAAGTGATAAAAGCGCCCTCCCTCTTCGGATTGGATGGCCGAGTAACGGATTTGCTCGGGCGGAGCATTGAGGAACAGCTCCAGGAAATGAGGACGGTTGGGCTGCTTGCTGCGTTCTTCGGCGTTGGAGCAGGCCACGGTCGGCCCCATTTCGATGAGGTCAATTGTGCCCGGTTCCAGGCTGGCACGGACGAGAAAGTGGAGCGTGCCGTTGATTTTTTGGGTCAGGAAGCCGACCACGCCGTAGCCAAAGTGCTTGAGCAGCGGCTGCGTCCAACTGAACACTTCCCGGTTGCCGGCCTGCACTGCCACCGCGATGACGGAGAAATATTTGCCCGTCTCGTGGCGGATCTCGTAAGCGGTGTGAACCCAGCGCCGGAGCTCATGCAGGCCGACCTGTTTCACCGCGATGTGGTAGCGCGTTTTCAGCTCGGTGAACCAACTGATGATCTCGTCCAGCGTGTGGCGGACGGGTTTGCGATCCAGCATGGAGAGGAACAGGTCCTTGGCAAACCCGGTCAGGTGATAGCCGAAGGCGGAGACAGGATCGGCATAGTCCTGGGGGGAGGCGGCGTAATAATGCTTCCAGTCCGTATTGACGAAGGGGATGCAGGAAAGCGCGGTGCGGGCGTCCATGTTGACCAGGTTGTCTATAGTGAGGAGCTGCTTGATCTGGCCAAGCGTGAGCCAGCAGAATTCGTCGTGGGGGGGGACGTCCTGGGTGACTTGGACGATCATGTTGCGGTTGCGCTTGCGGAGAAAGCGCGCGCCTTGCTCCGATTGGAGCTGGTCTACCAGGATCCTGGCCTTGCTGCGGTCAATGAAGTACTCCAGGTACAGCGGTTGCCGGCCCTGGTGAACCTGGGTGTAGTTGCTGCGGGTCGCCTGCACCGTGGGCGACAGTTGCAAGATGTTCGCGTTGCCCGGCTCCATCTTGGCCTGCATGAGAAAGTGGCGCACGCCGTCGAACTCGCGGGTAATGATGCCGAGAATCCCGATTTCCGGCTGGTTGATGATCGGTTGATCCCACTCCGGCACAGCGCCGTAATTGGTCTGCACCCGGATGCCCTCGACGGTGAAGAACTTGCCGGAGCGATGGGCCAGCCGGCAAGGGTGCTCGGCCAAGTACCATTGGTCCATCCCGGCGAGCGGAATCTGCTCGACCACGAACCGGTTGGCAGTCCGGCGCGCCTGGAACCAGGCCAGAAATGTGTCAAGCGTATGGAAAGGGCTGCCAGTGGTCAGCGTGGAGCGCAGGAAGCTGGCTTCTTTGGACGTTTGTTGCCAGGGCGTGTCCATCAGGTTCGTATCGCTTTCAGGTATTCTTCCCAGGAGCGGATAGATTTGGACATGTCGTAGTGCGTGCTGGCCAGCACCAGGCACACCGCTCCGGGAGAAAAATCGTACAGCTTGATAAAGACCATGCGCGGCGTGTAGACCCCGCGGGTGGGGTCATTCAGCGTGTAGGTCTGGGTATGGGCGCCGTCGGACAGATCCATGTTGAAGCAGCCGGCAGCGGCAATCACGACCTGCTCGGTGTCGGCGTGGGCGTGGCCCCCGCGATCGGTGATGACGTGATGCATGTAAAACACGCGCCTGATCTCAAAGGGAATGTCCAACTCGCCCTCGATGGAAGTCAACACACCGCGCGGGTCCACACTAGAGGGCAGGTCAACCCATCTGACATCGTTCAAAACACTCATAGACCTGGTCATTCGCCATCCGCCATTCGCCATTCGCCATTTGCTATCTGCTATTTGCCAGATGCTCCTTGCGTACGACCAGTTTCCACCACAGGACGTACAACTGCCGGGCAGTCTTGAACAGTCGCCGCCAGTTGAAGAACTGGGAGACGCCGTACTGGCGATGATAGTGGTGCACCGGCACTTCGACGAAAACACACCCGGCATCCTGGAACTTTTTGACCATTTCCAGGCAGATGGTGCCCGTATCGCTCTCCAGCTCGATCTCGTCGAAGATGGAGCGCCGGATGAGCCGGAAGTCGCAGTCCACGTCCCGCAGCTTGAAGCCGAAGGCCAGTTTCACGAAATGGTGGTACAGGCGGCCGATGATACGCCGGCCGATGGGATCGTGGCGCGTGATTTTGTAGCCGTTGACGACGTCCACGCCGTCTTTGAGTGCGGCGGCGAGCGTGGTCAATTCCAGAGGGTTGTACTGGGCATCGCCGTCGGTATAGAAGAGCCATTCCCTGGTCGCCGCGGCGAAGCCGGAGCGCAGTGCCGCGCCGTAGCCCCGGTTCTGCGGATGGTGGATCACGCGCAGCTCGGGGTAGCGGCTGGCGAGCTCTTCCAGCACAGCAGCGGTGTAATCGGCGCTGCCGTCGTTGACGACGACGACCTCGTAATCGTCGGTCACCTGGCGCAGGGCCAGGAGCGCCGTCAGAACCATGCTCGGAATGGTGCCGCCGTCGTTGTAGGCGGGAAAGAAAGCGGTGATGCTGTTGGGACGTGTCATAAACTGTCTCCTGGTGTAAAATACAGGCCTATGGAACGGATCACGATCCGCAAGCTCGACCACGCTGGCCGCCAGGTCACTGCGTATCCGGGCCAGGTGCTCCGGCGCGATGGGACTGCCATTGTGCTGCGCACCGGGTGGGAGCGGCCCCCACTCGACCTGGGCTTCGCCGTCTTCGAGCCTGGTGACTGCTGGACGGAGTATTTCTACACCGACCGATGGTACAACATTTTTGAGATTTGCGCCAGTGACGGGCGGCTGAAGGGCTGGTACTGTAACGTCACCCGTCCGGCCTACGTCAGTGCGGACGAGGTGGCCGCCGAAGACCTGGCGCTCGACCTGTGGGTCAGGCCGGACGGGGAGATGCTCGTGCTCGACGAAGACGAGTTTCTGGCCTTGCCGTTGTCCGAGGCAGAGCACCAGGCCGCGCAGAGGGCGCTGGCCGAACTGCAGGCGCTGGTCGTGCGGAAGGCGGCGCCTTTCGACAGGTGGTGCGACGATGAATGACTCTGCCGGCCTGCGACGCTGGGAATTGTGGGGCATGGTCGTGCTCCTGCTGGCGGCGGCGGCGCTGCGGCTGGTCGCGCTGCGCGACGTGCCGCCGGGCCTGCGATACGACGAGCTGCTCGACTACCGCATGGCTGAGCGCGTGCTGGCGGGTGAACGCCCCCTGTATTTCACCGAGTCGCTCAGTTGGGGCGAGGAGGCGCTGTTCCCCTACACTCAGGCTGCCGTCATCGCGCTGACGAAGGCGTGTGACTGGAGCCTGCGCCTGCCTGCGGCACTGTTTGGCTGGCTGGGCGTGCTTACGGCGTGGCTGGCGGCCCGCCGGCTGCTGGGGCCGCGCGTCGCGGTTCTGACCGCCGCGGCGCTGGCAGTCTCGTTCTGGTCCGTCTTTTACAGCCGCGAAGGCATCCGCGTGATCGCCGTCACGCCGTTCTACGGGTTGATGGTTTACTTTGTCTGGCGCGGGCTGGAACGGCTGGTGGAGCAGCACCGGTCTGGCTCATCCGGGGGTTCCCCGCTGAAGCGGGGCGTCCGTGCGGCTGGAGGCCCGGCTGAAGCCGGGGCTCCCCCGCTGAAGCGGGGCGTCCGTGTGGCTGGAGGCCCGGCTGAAGCCGGGGTTCCCCCGCTGAAGCGGGGCGTCCGTGTGGCTGGAGGCCCGGCTGAAGCCGGG
>Ga0172363_10000965_pt1 | contig 22663 bp, 20 predicted proteins | sample LakKivs2_kivu2a2_FD_114541 | JGI IMG/M metagenome (GOLD analysis project Ga0172363, IMG submission 114541) | Sediment microbial communities from Lake Kivu, Rwanda - Sediment s2_kivu2a2 | ecosystem: Environmental > Aquatic > Freshwater > Lake > Sediment | place: Rwanda: Western Province, Lake... | reverse complement strand
CTTCGCCCGGCCGAGGACGGACACCAGGCGTCTCAGCGAGAGCCTGATCCAGCACTTCGGCTCTCTCCGCGGAGTGCTCAGCCAGCCTCCGGACATGATCGCACGGGTTTCCGGGGCCGGACCTTCGGTCTCGGTCCTGCTCGGCCTGGTCCCCTCACTCGCGGCGAGAGCCCTGAGCCCGGAGCCGAGGAAGGTCCTGGACAGCGCCGGTTCGGTGAGGCAGTATCTGAGGGAACGGCTGGGCCTGCAGCGCCGCGAGAGGCTCGTCGCCCTCCTGCTGGACTCGTCCGGAAGGCTGCTGGCGGAGAAGGACCTCGAGTTCGGGACCGTGGACAGGGCTTCCGTGCACCCCAGGAATCTTCTGGAGAAGGTCATCGCTACGAATGCGACCGCGGTCATCCTGGTCCACAACCACCCCGGCGGCAGGGCCGAGCCGAGTGCGGAGGATCTCGCTCTCACATCAAGGCTGCAGGATCTCGGGAGGTCACTGGGTTTCCGGGTGCTCGACCACTTCATCGTCACGGAGGAGGCGGCGGTGAGCCTGAGGGAGCTCGGCCGCATGTCTCCGTGAGATCGGGACGGCCTGCGTGATCCTCCTCGCGATTGCCTCTGCTCTGCCCTTCCTGGCCAGGACCCCGGGCGGCGTCGAACGGGTCGACCTCTCCCCCTTCGTCAGGCTCGAGGTGATAACCGCGGACACGCTCTTCACGGGAACCGGCCTGACGTTCGACTACTCGGTCCAGGGGCTCAGGATGGTCTCGGACTACGGGGCCGACACGCTGTGCTGGGTCGCGGACGGCCCTGCCGCGGCGCTGGCCTCGGCAATGGCCTCCGGAGCGTCCTCCGTCGTCGAGCGAAGGACCCTGGCGGTTCTGGCGTGCACGGAGAGCTACGTCGGCGGGGTCATCGCCGTGAACTCCTCGAGGGATGCCAGGAGCATCTCCAGGTACAGGGCGTACAGGACATGGCTCCTGAGCGGGGTCCCTCTCGATCTCGACGCGGTCGTCCAGCGCGACTCGCTGTTCGAGTGCACTCTCAGGACCGCCATCGGTGTGCCCATGGGCAGGGACCTGGACAGCTGGCTGTGGAGGAGGGGTTACTGGCTCGATCCCCAGAGCTTCCTGCTGCTCCCCTCGAGCGAGGGGGGCATGATCCTGGAGCTTGGCCTCCCGTCATGGCAGGGCATAGACAGCCTTCTGGTGGTCGATCTCGACCTCGGGGACCTTCATACTGCGGCGGCGGCGATGCTGGACTGAGGGCAGGCCGTCTCCCTCAGACCTTCCCCTCGGCCCATCTCTGTCTGAGGTAGATGTCGTCGGTATGCCACCTGCCGCGTGGGTCGCGGCCGAGCTCCAGACATCTCGCGAAGAGCTCGGGCAGGCCTGCGTCGCGGCTCTTCCGGGCATAGGCCGCCGCGTCGAAGGGGACCCTCAGCATGGAGAAGCACACCGGACCCCGCTCGGGCATGTCCAGCAGGGCGGCGGTGCCCGCCGACGGCAGGGTCCCGCCCCCAAGGCTCCCGGGATTCGATATCCATCCCGCAGGCCTCTGGAAGAGGGCGGGCTCGTGCGTGTGGCCGACAACCACCACACCTGCTCTCGAGGACGCCAGGATCCTGTCGCAGACTTCGGCGAAGGGCCTCGAAGGCAGGCTCCCGGAGACGTTTCCGGGAAGACCGTGAGTCACCATGACGATCCGCCGGCCCGCTTCGAACCTGACCTCCTCGGGCAGGTCCCTCAGCCATGACCGATCCATCCCCCTGATCTCCGCGGCCGTCCACTCGAGAGCCTCCGCGGCGAGGGATGCCCAGTACCGGTTCTCGTATTCGTCGCCGGTGCTCTTCCTGCCGCGGGCGACCGCCCTGTCGCAGTTTCCCTGGACGCAGTCGCAGCCGTGCTCCCTCAGGAATGCCACGCACTCGGCCGGCTCGGGTCCGTACTGGACAACGTCTCCGGTGCAGACGAACAGGTCGGCGCCTGCGGCCGAGAGAGCCTTCCAAGCCCCCTCGAGCGCCTGGAAGTTCCCGTGCACGTCTCCGAAGAGCCCGATCCTCACGAGATGAAATCCCTTCGGTACAGCAGCCTCCCTGCGGTCGCCGCCGCGTGCGCGTCGAGGTCCGGGCTCGAGAGGTCCAGCAGGGCACGCTCGTCGCCCCGTTCCACCGCCAGCCTCACCCCCGGTCCGCCCGCCAGGATGTCGATGGGCAGACGCTCGTACTCGTATTCGTAGGGCGGCTCCTTCCAGGCCGTCCCTCCGCCCTGCCTGAAGCACTCCATCAGGATTCCGAGCCCGGTCCGCAGAGCCCTGAAGCGGGCCGCGTCCGTGACATGGATCTGCGCACCCCCGCAGAGCGATCCGCAGTGCTTGCCGAACGCGGGGACGAACCTGTGGGGCCTGAGGACGGCCCCCGGGAGGAAAGGGCCTCCGTTCAGGCGCCCGCAGAGCTCTTCCGGGGAGATCCAGGGCGCCCCGAAGATCTCGAACGGCCTGCAGGTGCCCCGCCCCTCGGAGAGGTTGGTCCCTTCGAGCAGGCAGGCCCCGGGGTAGACGAGCGCCGTGTCCCCGGTGGGCATGTTCGGAGAGGGAGGGACCCACTGATATCCGTCGGGCAGCCCATCGAGGGGAGGACCCTCCATCTTCACGATCGAGGGCGGCTCCATTCCGTCTAGCCCTGCGAAGAGGAGGGCGAGTTCGCCGATGCTCAAGGCATGCCGCACGGGCACCGGGTAGAGCCCCACGTAGGAGAGGAACCCGTCGTCCTGCGGCCTGCCCTCGACAATGCGGAGCCCGACCGGATTGGGCCTGTCGAGCACGACGACGGGGATGCCCATCCGCGAGGCCAGCCTCGCGGTCAGGGCCATGGCGTAGGCATAGGTGTAGTAGCGGGAACCCGCATCCTGGAGGTCGATCAGGACGCAGTCGCTTCCCCGTAGCATCTCCTCGGCGGGCTCGCGCGTCTCTCCGTACAGGCTGTGAACGGGGACGCCCCAGACCGGATGCCTGTATCCGCTCCACTCTATCATGTTGTCCTGCGTCTCGCCCCAGATGCCGTGCTGTGGGCCCAGGATGCACGAGAGCGAGTATCTGTCCGACCGGGCCAGGATCTCGGCCGCGGTGCGGTACCCTCGATCCACCGCCGCATGGTGTGTCAGGAGGGCGATTCTGCTGCCGGGCAGTTCGACGCCGTCCAGCAGGTCCAGCCCGGTCATCGTGCCCGGTCCGCACCCCCGTGCGTCCCCTCCGGCTCTGCCGCGCGGTCCAGGCATCGCTCGCGGCTCAGAAGGAGAGCCTGTCGCCCTTCATCAGGAGAACGGCACGATCGCTGAAGGATCGCGACAGATCCCTGTCGATCTCCTGCCTGTGCCAGGGCTTGAGGTGGAAGGCGTAGACAGGGACGCGGCTGCTCCCCAGGCGCGAGAGATCGTCGAGGAGGAGCTCCGGTGTGAGGTGGTCGGAGGCTATCGCCACGTCCTTCTCGGAGTCCGGGAAGGACACCTCTGCGACGACCAGGCGCAGATCATCGAGCCTGGCGGCCTCCTCCCAGATCGCGATCGTGGGCCCGGTATCCCCGGTGTAGACGATGCTCCCCGTGGCGGAGCGGAAGATGAACCCCCTGCCGCCGGCCCCGTGGTTCACAGGGATCGGCATGGCCCTGATGCCGCCGGGCAGGTCCAGCCACTGGAAATCGACGAGTTCCTCGTAGACTACCGTCAGGCCGCTCGAGGTCTGTATCCGGCTGAAGTCGGGCCAGATCAGGTCGTTCATGTAGTGCGTGCGGATGGCCTCTATACAGGCGTGGCTCGCCGCCACCCTGATGGGCCTGTCCCTGAAGCTCACCGAGGCGTCGACTATGAACCCGAGTTCGGCGATGTGGTCCAGATGGGCGTGAGTGACCAGGACTACCTCGAGGCCGGCCAGCTCCGAGTCATGCAGGCTCGATCCGGAGCCGGCGTCGACCAGGACCGAGGGCCCCAGCCTCATGCACACCAGACTGCTGCCCGAGTGCTTCCCGCCATCCGCACCGATCACCTCGAGGACGGCCATCTCAGGCTACCCCCCTCCCCCGCCCGAAGGCCGGACGATCCTGGGCAGGAGAGGACTGATGCGCGTCACGATCTCGTAGCTTATCGTACCGGCCCACGACGCGAGCATCTCCGCGGGGATCTGCTCGTCGCCGTCTCTGCCCAGGAGGACGACCTCCTCCTCGAGCGCCGGAGACTCGATGTCGGTGACGTCTACCATCGTGAGGTTCATGCAGATCCTGCCTACCACGGGGGCCCTCCTGCCTCGGATCAGCACATGCGCGGAGTTGCCCAGGGCCCTGTCGTACCCGTCGGCGTAGCCGACCGGCAGCACGCCTATGAGGCTCTTCCTGGTGGTCCTGTAGCTGCAGCCGTAGCCTATGTAGCTTCCCGCGGGCATCTCCCTGACCTGGACCAGGCGCGTCTTCCACGACAGAACCGGCGTCAGATCGGGCACCGGCCTCCCTCCCATCACGGCCGAGAGGTAGGTCTCGCGGGAGGGCCAGAGCCCGTATATGCCTATCCCGGCCCGAACCATCCTGAAGTGGGTCTCGGGAAACAGGATCGACGCCGCCGTGCAGGCCGTGTGGACTATGGGCGGAGCGAATCCGGCGGCTGACAGGGAGTCGAGGGTCGCGCGGAAGACCCGGAGCTGTTCCTCCGCATAGCCGTGGTTCAGCGTGTCCTCGATGTTGGCGTAGTGCGTCGAGATCCCCTCCAGGACCACCCCGGGGATCGAGGCGGCCTCGAGGGCGAATCCCACTGCCTCCGAAGGGAGCATGCCCTGCCTTCCGGTTCCGGTCTCGATCTTGAGGTGGATGAACGCCCGTGCCGGGTTCCCCGCGACGGAGGCCAGGGCGCGCAGAGTCTCCCTGTTGAAGACAGTGAGCCTCATCCCCTGCGAGACGGCCTCCCCGAGACGCTCCAGAGGCACATGCCCCAGGAGGATGACCGGCCGGGTCTCTCCCAGCTGTCGGAGCTCGATGCCCTCGTCGAGCGAGTTCACAGCCAGCCAGTCCGCCGAGGGCAGGAGGCCTCTGATCTCCCTCACGCCGTGGCCGTAGGCGTTGCTCTTGACCACGGCGCAGAAGAGCACCCCGTCACCGGCACAGCGGCGCAGCTCCCTGATATTCCTGTCGGGAGCCTCCGAATCGATCTCGACCCAGACAAGGCTGCTCATGGCCGAAGAATACGGCAGAGCCATCCGGGCTGCAACATCGCACGCTTCCCATCACGCTCCCTCTTCCGGTATGAAACCCGCCTGGAGGTGGAGATGTCCAAGGTATTCTTCCTGCCCGCAAGCTCGATGTCGGCCGATGGCTACCGCCGCCTGCTGGCCGGTTTCGCCGACCGCTTCCCCGCCGGGACTACCGAACTGATCGCCGTGAAGATCCACGCCGGTGAGCAGGGCAACACCAGATACGTTCGCCCGGACCGCGTCAACTCCGTCATCGAGGGACTGGGCCTTCCGCAGGGAAGGGTCTTTCTGACCGACACGACGGTTCTCTACAGGGGCAGGCGCCTGACCGCCCCAAGTTACATGACCCTTGCCTCGGAGCACGGATTCGGGGCGCCCTCCACGCCTCCGTTCATCGTGGCCGACGGGCTGAGGGGCACCGACGAGGTGGCCGTGAAGCTCCCCTCCTGCTGTGAGAACCCAACCGCCAGGATAGCGAAGGCCATATGCGAGGCAGATGCCCTGGTGGCAGTCAGCCACTTCAAGGCTCATCTCCTTGCCGGCTTCGGAGGGGCTCTGAAGAACCTGGGCATGGGCTGCTCCTCCCGTGGCGGGAAGCTGTTCCAGCACAGTTCGGTGAAGCCTGTCATACGGCAGAACAGGTGCACGGCCTGCGGGACCTGCGCCGCCCACTGCCCCGAGCACGCCATAGCCGTCGACCGCTCCGCGTCGATCGTCTCGTCCAGGTGCGTCGGCTGCGGCGAGTGCATAGCACGCTGCCCCGCGGGCGCCATCTCGGTCGACTGGAATCAGGATCAGGGAGTCTTCACGCGGAGGATGGTGGAGCACGCGCTGGCCGTCCAGACGGTCACCAGGGTCTCACTGTGCGTCAACTTCCTCACGGATATCGCTCCGGACTGCGACTGCATGGAGGACTCCGGCGGCCTTCTCGTGGACGACCTGGGCGTGCTGGCGTCAACCGATCCTGTCGCGGTCGACCAGGCCAGCCTGGACCTTGTGACGGCCGCACCCGCGGCCCGGAAGTCACCCGCTCCAGGAGCCGGGGCGGGAACGGACAAGTTCCGCGCCATCCGGCCCTCGATCGACGACACGGCACAACTTGCCCTGGCTCAATCGCTGGGGCTGGGCTCGCGAAGCTACGAGCTGGAGAGTGTGTAGGGGATCCCTGGTCCGGGGTCCGGGGTCTCCGGTCCGGAGCCGCTGCATGAGGGGCAGCCCGCTGCACTGGCCGCCATGACCCGGCTTCAGGCTCCGGACTGCTGCCTGCCGTCTCCCGGCTTCCCGAGCAGGTAGAAGTCCTGTTGCGTGTCCCTCGATCCCAGAGGCTCGTGCTCCAGGACATCGAGCCCCCGTGCGAGCACGTCCCTGACGTAGCGGTCCGGATGGAACGCGGCGCAGTAGTTGCTGCCCGAGGTCTCCGACTCCTTCACGACCAGCATGCCGGCCCGGAATCTCTCTTCCTCGGCCGCTGACAACTCGTTCCAGAGGTCTCTCCCCTTCACGGTGACCAGGAGGAGGCCGCCGGGGCGGAGGATCCTTGTCAGCTCGTCCATCCACCATCGCTGAAGCGGCTCTGACAGATGCGTGAAAACCGACACGGCATAGACGAGATCGAAGGAGCAGTCCCGGTACGGGAGTCTCGCAGAAAGCCCGTTCACATCGAACTTCCCGAAGCGGAGGTTCCTCCCGGCCCAGCGCACGAGGGCCGGGTTGATGTCGCTGCCGGTGACCGCCGTTGCATGCAGGCCGCTCCAGTGCCTCGCGATCCTCCCGCATCCGCAGCCGAAATCCAGGATGGACGACATGCCCTCGATGGGGGCGCCGTTCCGCTGCAGCAGGCTCCTGATGCAGGAGGCGCCTTGCTCTCCCGTGCGAAGGAAGTACCTCGGATCGTAGTTGGCGCTCACGAGGAAGCAGAGTCGGGGAGCCGGGTAGGGGAGCCCGTCCGGGGCCGCCCGGCCCCTGTTGACCAGCGCCCATCGAAGGTCCATCGTCAGTCCGGTGAGGAGCCTCTTCAGGGCCCTGGCCGGCCCCAGCAGCCCGGCCGAGCGGAGACATCCCGCGAGAAACGACTTCCCGGGCACCTGCTGCCGCCGCTCCTCCCCTGCCATCCCGGCCTCACGACCCCGTGGGGGCGAACCGCCCGCCGGACGACCCGGGAGGGCTCAGCCTCCAGAAGTGCGTCACCGCCATGTCCTCCGGGATGTCCTCTCCGTGATCCCCCCGGCCGCCTGGCAAGACGTGGGCTCCGTGATCGGGGGCGAACGACGCGAACCATGGCGGGCCCGCCCAGTGGGCTTCCGCCGCGCCCACGAGGGCGGCGAAGTCCTCCGAGTGTCTTCTGACAGCCTCGAGCGCCGCTGCGTCGAACGGGCCCCTTTCGTGGAGAAGGTCATCGTAGTCCTGCTGGTAGACGACGAGAAGCTCGTGCTCGCGAGCCTCGATCAGCTCGATCGCCCTTCTCCGGACGGCCCTGTCGTCCGGCATGGAGAAGTAGTCGATCGGCCTTCCGCGGAAGATGAGGTCGATGCTGCTTCCCCTGACCGCGACGATCCCTGCCCCGAGTCCCGCCCGCACGGCGCAGTCGAAGACGGTGTCGCAGGACAGGACAGGCTTCTCGTACCTCACTATCCCGTGTATCCCGGGAGGCGCGCCCGTGAACATCGACGCGAAGCAGACCGGCGTCACCGGAGGGACACAGGCTCTCAGCGCGAGCTCCAGAGGCGCGCTGCGTCTCACCAGGGCCATCGCCGTGCCCGCCGAATCCGCCAGATGGTCCCCTACCGCGTCCGGGCAGAACACCAGCCCTCTTGCCGGGCCGCCGACGCCCACCGGCCACGCCAGGCGTCCGGGCACCGCGGAAGTCGAGTGCAGCGGCGCCGGGATGCCGAGAAGCGAGCAGATGGACGGAGCAACGGTTTCTATCCCTGGTCTGGCTGGAACCACCGGGCCACACCTCCGAAGCATGGACTATGGCCCCCCGCGGGCTCCGAGTCATCTCCAGACCGGCCTGACGACTTCTTGACGATCGTCCGGGGCCGGGTTATTGAAGCGCGACTTCGGAGGGAGCGGGGCAGCACCATGGATTCAGCGACAGTGCGCAGGGGCCGTCTGGCGTGGTTCGCCGGCATGGTGATGCCCGTGCCCCGGGACTAGGCCCGGAGCCTCCCCTCCAGGGAGCGTCAGCCCCGGGCCCGCCCCGGGGCTTCTTCGTTCAGCCGTGAAGGCTCATGTCGAACGAAGACACTCTGGAGGTGATCTACCGATGGAACAGTACGGAGAGCGGTTCTACCGCAGTTGGACGAGGCGGGGCGGCCTCCACACCTGGCGTGCCGTCGTGGCCGAGAGCGATCTGCTGATCACCTGCGACAGGGACCTCCGCCGGGAGGCCATGGAGTGCCTCCTGCAGGCGAGGAGGGACCTCGAGGGATGGATCGCGGTTCAGCCCGGCTTCGCCACGTCGATGTCGCCTGTCGATGTCCCGGCGCGTGCGCCGGCCATCGCACGGGAGATGTCGGAGGCGGCGGCAAGGTGGGGGGTCGGGCCCATGGCGGCCGTCGCCGGAGCCGTGGCGGAGCTGGTCGCGCGTTCGCTCCTGTCCTGCTCCGCCCGGGTGGCGATAGCGGAGAACGGAGGCGACGTCTTCGCCTTCTCGCCGGATCCTGTGAGGTTCGGGCTCTACGCAGGCGAGGAGTCCCCCTTCTCCGACAGGTTTTCCTTCGAGGTCGACTCGTCGGGAGGGGTCGCGGTCTGCACCTCGAGCGGCAAGGTGGGCCACTCCCTGTCCATGGGCAGGGCTGATGCGGCCGTGGCGATCAGTCCCTCGGGCGCCCTTTCGGATGCCGCCGCGACGGCCGTGGCGAACAGGATAACCTGCCCCGGGGACGTCTCGAGGGTCCTGTCTGCGGCACATCCCGGGAGCGGGCTCTCCGGCCTGATCGCATGCGAAGGCGGGAGCATCGGGTTCTTCGGTCACTTCAGGCTCTCCGTCTGGGGAGAGGAGGACTCAGGATGCCTTCGCAGAGCGTGATCCTCACCTTTCCCGGCTCCCTCGTCGACAAGCCCGTGGTGAGCAGGGCGATCAGGCTGTTCGACATAGAGTTCAACATCCTGAGGGCATCGGTGACTCCCAGCGAGGAAGGGAGGATCCTGGCGATAGTCTCCTCGGGGGGGGAGGAAGGCATCGAAGCCTCCCTGGACTACTTCAGGCAGGCCGGCGTCGGCGTGGTCCTGCCGGTCAGGAACCTCGTCTGGAACGAGGACAAGTGCATCTCCTGCGGAGCATGCACGGGCCACTGCCCGTCGGGGGCTCTGGCGCTCGACGGCGGGACGGCCGAGGTCGTCTTCACGGCCGGGAAGTGCATCGCCTGCGAACTCTGCATCCCCGCCTGCGGCTACGGGGCGGTCGAATCGGTCGAGGGACTTCTCGACAGGACAGGAGGATCCAGATGGCCAGGTCGATAGCCGAGATCAACGACAGGATAAGGCGTGGGAAGGCCGTGGTCGTCACGGCGGCGGAGATGAAGCCGATAGTCGCCGGGAAGGGTGCGGCGGCCGCGGCGAGGGACGTCGACGTCGTGACGACCGGCACCTTCTCGCCCATGTGCTCGAGCGCCCTGCTCATCAACCTGGGACACTCCACTCCCAGGATGAAGATCCGGAAGGCCTGGCTGAACGGGGTCCCGGCACATGCCGGTCTGGCCGCGGTGGACCTCCTCCTCGGAGCGACCGAGCTCCACGAGGAAGACCCGGATAACAGGGTCTACCCCGGGGCATTCAGGTACGGCGGCGGGCATGTCATAGAGGACCTGGTGAGAGGGAGGGACGTCGAGCTGAGAGCCTTGGGATACGGCACGGACTGCTACCCGAGGAGGGAGCTGAGAACCCTGGTCGGCCTTTCCGACCTCAACACTGCCAGCCTGCTCGATCCCCGCAACTGCTGTCAGAACTACAACGTCGCGGTGAACATGGGATCGAGGACGATCTACACATACATGGGCGTCCTGAGGCCCGGCCCCGGCAATGCCAACTACTGCAGCGCCGGAGGCCTGTCCCCCCTCCTCAACGATCCCTTCTACAGGACGATCGGCATTGGAACCAGGGTCTTCGTGGGAGGTGCCGCCGGATTCGTCGTGGGACCCGGCACGCAGCACTCGCCGTGCGAGCCCAGGACCGGGAAGGGAGTCCCGACCGGCGGGGCAGGCACGCTCTCGCTCACGGCAGACCTCAGGCGCATGAGCCCGGAGTTCGTCAGGGGTGTCTCGGTGACCGGGTACGGAGTCTCCCTCGCACTGGGCATAGGGATCCCCATACCGATTCTGGACGAGGAGTTGGCCGCGTCGACGGGAGTCGGCGAAGAGGAGATCCTGGCCCCGGTGATCGACTACTCCAGGGACTACCCGGGAAACAGGGCGGAACCCATGTGCCATGTGACCTACGCCCAGCTGAGATCCGGATGGATAGAGGTAGGCGGGAAGCGCGTGAGGACGGCTCCGCTCTCCAGTCTGTCGGGAGCGGCCAGGGTGGCTGCGGCGCTCCGGAGGATGATCCTCGAAGGCTCGTTCGAGCTCACGAACCCCGTCGAGAAGCTGCCCGGGGCGGAGTCGGGCATCGAGCCGAGGCCGCTGAGGATCAGGCTGTAGGGCGAGGGGCGGAGGCCGGAGGGCCCTGCGCCGTGCCGCCTATCTCGCCTTCAGGAGATCCCTGATCTCCGCGAGCAGCTTCACCTCCGCGGAGGGTTCGGGAGCGGGAGCCGGGGCGGCGGTCGCGGGCTTCTTCAGCTTGTTGACGGCCTTCACGAGCAGGAAGACCACGAACGCGACTATGAGGAAGTCTATCAGCTTGTTGGCGAAGATGCCGTAGTTGATGGTGGCTGCGCCGGCGGCCTGCGCCTCGGCAAGCGAGCCGTAGCTGCCCCCGGACAGGTTCGCGTACAGGTTCGAGAAGTCGACGCCGCCGAGCAGGAGACCGATCGGCGGCATGATGACGTCTGCGACGAGCGAGGACACGATGGCGCCGAATGCGGCACCCATGATGACCGCTACGGCCAGGTCCACGACGTTGCCTCTGGAGACGAACTCGCGGAACTCCTTGAGCATGACTGCCTCCTCTGTACACGGGGCTCCGTCGGGCGGGGCCCCGCGGCCTTCCTCAGCCGGAGCTTGCGGCGGCCTTCGACCGAAGGCCCGTCAGCCTCCTCAACCAGAGTAGACCGGGCCTGCCGAACGGACCTGGTCGAGGTCGTCCAGCGTGGCGGTCCAGTCGTAGGCTTCCATGACGGGGACTCCGGTGCGGGTGTAGGTGTCCCCGTCCTCGTCTATGAGTCGGATGTTGTAGATGCCGGCAGGCACCTGGAGGCGCCACTCCCCGCCCTCGGTCAGCGTCGAGTCGGCAAGCCGGTTCGCCCCCCAGTCCCTCGAGCAGAAGTTCGACACGTAGATGTCCGTGAAGTCCCAGCCGCCGGTCCCGTTCACGATCCTGATCGTCGCCGCCTGGGCCGAGCACAGGGCTCCGAGCAACAGGACGGCCGCAAGGGTCCTGATCATCTTGCCTCCCGTTCAGCCTCCAGGCCCGCGGGCGCAGGCGGGCGCGGGGAGCTAGGTCTCGTAGTCGACGCATCTCCTGTCGGAGCAGGCCGACCTCACTATCGGAATGACCGCCAGATGGGTCGGATGCACCTTGTACCCCTCCAGGGCCTCCCGGTTCGCGAACTCCGAGTAGAGGACTATCTCGGACTCGGCTTCGCCGGGGGTGCCGGCGATCCCGACCTCCAGCTTCAGAAGGCCCGGTATCCTTCCCCTCAGAGCCTCCAGGGCCCTCCCGACGCGCATGGCATTGACCGGGCCCCGAGACGGATCGGCACTCTCCCTGACCTTCCACATGACGATGTGCTTGACCATGCATGACCCCCGGATGCGTGAACATAACCTGCCCGGGACACCCCGCGGACACCCGGAGACGGAGCTCGAGGCGAGTGACCCGGAGTGAACTCCTCCCCCTCCCGGCCGGCGCCGGTCAGTGCATCAGCACTACCCTGAGACCCGCCTGCCTTCCTCCGCACGCTATCCCGATGAAGTAAACCCCGTCAGGCACATCGGGGCCGGGTGTCCACGAGATCGTGTACGCGCCCTGCACCTGGCCGGAGAGGACGGTCTGCACCAGTCTGCCCTGGATGTCGTAGACCGAGGCTGTCACGAAGGCGGGCCGGCCCATGGATATCGGGACGGCAACCGTGCCCGAGAAGGGATTGGGCGAGGCCGGTGCGGCAAGCATCCCGTCAAGGAGCCCGGTCTCGTCTGCGAAGCCGGTGCCGTTGACCACGTACTGGTTGCACCAGGTCGCAGGCGCGTACCTGGGATGCTGCTCGGACCTGCCGCTGTTGTCGGTGGCGCTGATGTAGTAGTCCACCACCGTGCCGGCGGAGGCTCCCGGTATGTCCGCGGTGTACTGGCCGGCTCCGGCGGAGGTCATCGCAACCGCGCTGAACGCTCCTCCGCCGTACCTGTAGTGGAGCACCGTGGACGTGAGCGCGTGCGACGGGTGGCAGCGTATAAGGGCGTCTATCGTCACGGGTGTGGAAGCGGGCTGAGTGGATGCGACGGGCGTGTGGTCGATCCAGAGCATCTCCGGATCGGTCAGGCCCATCGCCCTGCAGTGCAGGGCGTCGGTGTTGAGCCAGCCGCTGTAGTAGACCCCGTAGATGTCGTAACCCGGGAGGGCGGCCTGGTAGGAGGCGATCGCGGGGGCGTCGTTGGACGAGTTCCAGGTCGGGACGTAGACGCGGTCGTTCAGTATCAGGCTGTTCGTGTACCCCTCCGTGCCGCTGGAGTACACGCGAAAGACCTGCCAGTTCGTCCCGTAGGGGTCCTGCGTATCGGCGAGGAGGTCGGCAGTCGCCTCGAGCGCGGCATAGTCGGGATGGCCCGGCGGAACCTGGAGCACGATCACCCTGGTCGGGCTGAGCATCTTGGCCCAGCAGTCTATGTGGTCGATGTAGCTCCCCTGCGGGTCCTGCATCGTGAAGTAGTCGTCGACGCCGCAGTAGAGAGCCATCTGGGAGTCCACCCAGTCCTCGTCCCCGCCGTTCTCGCTGATCACGAGGTTGGTGGACATCGACTGCCCGAGCCCGCTCGACATGTAGTTGCCGCCGGTGTGGACGATGTCGGAAGTGAAGACCGGGACTCCCCAGTCCGCGCCGAGCACAACGGGGAAATTGTCGTCGTCCGGGCGGGGCCTGTTGTACGTGAAGTTGAAGATCCCGCTGGTGCCCTCCGGCAGCATGAGGAACCAGGGACCGTAGTCCCGTACCCAGATCGAGTTGGTCGGAGCGAAGACGAAGCCGACGTTGCCCATGTTGACGCCCTGAGCAGTGAACGCGCTGGTGACCGCAGCCTGTTCCGATGACTGGCAGATGACCCAGATGAAGGTCTGGTTCGACAGCGGGACGATGAAGTTGTAGGGCAGGCCGAGGGGCCAGCGTATGAAGACGCCGGTCATGGTCTCGAACTCGGCCGGGTTCCTGGTGCCGTCGGGCGGGGGAGCCGTGGCGACGGTCGAGGATCCTATCTCGTCCAGCCTGGTGAGCTCCGCGGCGGTGAACCCGATCGGGAGGAGCTCCTCCGAGCCGTCGACGGACCTCTCGGCGAGGGCGACTGCCGAGAATGACAGCAGAAGGCAGATGATCTTCAAGGCGGGGACCTCCAGGGAGTCGGGGGCCGGAGCCCGGGGCGTGTGCCGGTCAGTTTGCCACTGTGCGAAGATCGCCCGACGGAGGCGCAGGCGCAATACGGGGCCGCGGGAGGTATGTCGTCCGTCCGGGGCCCGAAACCCCTACTTCAATGCCTCCTGCGAAGACCAGGACCTGTCCGCCCTGAGTGCGGAGAGGACCATCCCGTCACCTTCGGCCGGCTCTCCGGTCGCGAGCCGCGACAGCAGACTGCCGACCCCGGGCCCCAGCATGAACCCCTGACCGCACATCCCCGCGGCCACGAAATGGTTCTCCGGCCCTGCCCCCCCGACGATGGGGGAGCCGTCCGGCGTCTGCGGATAGCATCCCCGCCAGGTCCTCCTGACCTTCAGGTTGGCCAGCCTCGGCCAGAGCGAGACCATTCGCGGAGCCACCAGCGGGAGGAACTCGGATGTCTCGCTCGTCGACGCCCCGAGTATCGGCGGGTCCGGGGTGATGCAGAACACGACCTGGCCCGTGGAGTGCTGGTAGAAGTAGTAGTTCGCCGATCCCGGAGCCTTCCGGATGTCCACGACCATCGGCGTGAAGAACGACCTGACGGGCTCGGTGACCCCGCCCTCGTGGCAGTCGGGGAAGACCGGCAGGTCGAGCCCGGCCATCCCTCCCAGCCTCCTCGCCTCGTTTCCGGCGCAGTTGAGGAAGGCGCCGCAGGAGTACCTGCCCCTGTCCGTGACCACTTCCGTGATCCTCGACCCTGACGACTCGAGGGAGGTCACACGCTCGCCGAAGCTGAACGAAGCTCCAAGGGAGCGGGCCCGGCGGCAGAAGGCGTAGCATGAGGACATCGGGCTGGCGCTACCGTCCCTGGGGGACCAGGTGCCCCCGAGCAGGCCTTCGGGGTCTATGCCCGGCACGATCCGCCGGATCGTCGCGGCGTCCACCCAGTCTATGTCGAGGCCCGCCGCTCTCTGCCCCGGGAGCATTCCCCTGAGGAGCGACTCGGTCTTCCCGTCATAGGCCACGTATGTGTATCCGCCGCGCACCCAGCCGATCTCCTCCCCGTGCCTCTCCGCCCAGGAGCTGAAGACGTCGATCGACTCCAGGCAGAGCCTGACCTTCGCCGGCTCGCCGTGGGTCGCACGGATCCCACCTATCGCGCACTTGTTGTTGCCCTGTCCAGCCGAGGCCATCGGATCGACGCACAGGACCGAGAGCCCCTTCTCCGCAAGGTACATCGCGGCGGGAGTCCCGACGCTTCCCGCCCCCGCGACGACGACATCCCAGGAGCGCCCGACGCTCACTCGCCACACCTCCCGGAGAAGCTCCCGAGCCGGGTCTCGGCGAAGAGGGGCCTCTCGGTCAGCGGCTCTATCTCGGCCTCGGGTATGCCCTCCTCCCGGCACAGCCTGAGGAGGAGGTTGCGGCAGGTCTTCCCGCCGCACGCTCCGAACCCGCACCTCGTCAGAGCCTTGATCTCGTTGAGGTCCCTCACACCCTTCCTCAGGAGGCCGCGGATCGTCCCGGCCGTGACGCGCTCGCATCTGCAGACCACCGCCTCGTCCGGTGGCGAGCCTTCGAGCTGCACGGGAAGGGGCAGCAGGCCCTCCGGATCCTGGACCCTCACACCGGCCACGCGCGCGGCTATCGACGCATCCACGGAGATCCTGAGAAGGGTGGTCGACCTGACTCCCGGGACCTGCCTCGTCTTCTCGAGCACTCCCGTCCCGATTGGAAGGCCTTCCCAGTCAGTGACCGTCAGCTCTCCACCCACCTCGAGTCCCCGCGGATCGAGCTCGAATGGGATGGTGACGACCGGCCTCTCCGCGGACCTGCGGAAGTCCACCAGCGTGATCGCGAGGCCGGGACAGATCGCCACGCACTTGTCGCAGCCGATGCAGCCGGATCTGTACTCCGGATTTCCGAGGACCGGGTGCCCGGTCGTGCCTATGAGCCCCTTCGGGCAGCAGGTCATGCATGGGTTGCACGGGATCTCCTGAGTGCAGTGGAGGACGGGGAACACTCCCTCACGCGCCTCGGGGACCCTGTACGGCATGACCCTGCCTCCGGGGCTCTTGAGCACCGCGGCCTTCTCGGCCCAGTTGGGAGGGACCGCATCCGAGCAGACGCCCAGGCGGCACGCTATCTCCATCCCGCGTATCCTGCCGGAGAACATCGCCGCGCTGGCTTCGGCTATCTCCTCGGCATCCCCCGCGCATTCGGCAGGTATCCCGAAGGCGACGGCCTTCCTGTAGAACTCGTCGACGGGATCTAGGCCGACGGCGATCAGGAGAGTGTCGACCTCCCAGGTCCGGCCCGTGCCCTCGACGGGCCTGAGCCTCTCGTCGACCGCCGAGATCGTGACCGCCTCCAGGCGCTCCGTTCCATGCGCGGCAACCACGGTGTGGGACGTCAGGATCGGCACTCCGAGCCGCCTGATCTTGTCGGCGTGGACCTTGTAGCCTCCGCAGGCGGGCATGGCCTCGGCGAGCCCCAGGACCTTCATCCCGGCCTGGAGGGCATGGTAGGCCGCTATCAGCCCGACATTCCCGCCCCCGACCACGAAGAGCCGCCGCGAACAGCGCACGAGGTCCCTGTTCACGAGTGTCTGGAACGCACCGGCCCCGAACACCCCCGGAAGGGTGTTGCCCGGGAAGACGAGCGACTTCTCGCGTGCTCCGGACGCGACGAGAAGGTGGCGGGGCCTGACCATGGCGATCGACTCGCCCCTCCGGAGGCAGACGAAGCCGTCCGCGTAGCAGGACAGGGCCGTCGTCTCCAGCCAGAGCCTCACGGACGGCAGCTTCTCGAGTTCGCCCGCGAGTATGCCGGCGATGTCCACCCCCCTGGTGCCTGCGTAGCAATCTTCCTCCGAGCCGAAGAACTTATGCGTCTGGAGGACCAGCTTGCCCCCGGGAGACTGCTTGTCGTCTGCGACGATCACATCGAGGTTCCGCCTGCCGAGCTCGACGGCGGCCGCCAGCCCGGCCGGCCCCGCCCCGATGATCAGGACGTCGACATCGAGTCGTGACGGTTTCCCGACGTCGGGTCCGGGCAGGTCCGGAAGCTCCGGAAGGCCATCCACGGTCCGCACGTCCATCCCCTCGCGCAGCGGGACGATGCAGCTCTTGAGGACTATCCCGTCTATCACGAGGTTGCACTGCGAGCACTGCCCGTTGGCGCAGAAGAGGCCCTGGGGACTGCCGTCCTTCGCATGGTGGCCGAAGACCGGGAGCCCGTTCGCCACGAGAGCGGAGGAAACAGCCTCCCCCTCGACCCCCGTTGCCGGGCGGCCGTCGATGGTGAAGCGGACGACCCGGCGGGGAGACGGCTCCATGACCGGGTGGTGATCGATCCTCAGGCCGTCGGTCCTGTCCTGGTCAGAAGTCACTTCCTGCATGCCCCCTGCCGTCGGGTTGCGTGTGGCGGCGCCCGCGCCCGGCCCGCCCGTGCTCCCACCTGGCCGCGAATGCCGCGCGGCGGCTCTTCCTGGCCTTGATGAACCCCCGGCACTCCGGGAACCTCACACAGCGCCAGACCTCCAGATGGGGATACCTGTGGAAGCGGGTCTCCGAGCCGCACAGCGGGCACGGATGGGGGCTCTTCGCCTCTCTCGCCTCCCGCTCCGCCTCGGCGTCGAGTCGCCTGAGCTGCTCACTGCGTCCCGACTTCGCCTGCGACAGGTCGGAGAGGGCCCTGCGCACCAGCATGAAGACGAGTACGGCCCCGATTGCGAAGAGAGCGATCTGAAGAGCAGGCAAGAGTCCTCCATCGGGTTGACAGCTTTGCAGTAGTCGGGTAGATAATCAAATTTGTGACGGAGTTCCAGTTCTGCATAGTCCGCTGTGCTGCTTTATCTTCCCCGACAGGAGTGGGCAGTTGAAGGAATACGGGTCTCGAATGCTCCGCAGCCTCGCCGTGATCGGCCACGGCTCGGTGGGCAAGACAAGCCTCTGCGATGCGGTCCTCTTCGCCGCCGGTGCTGTCGAGCGGCTGGGCAGCGTCGCGGAGGGCACGAGCGTCTTCGACTTCTCCGTGGAGAGCAGGGAGAGGGAGCAGAGCCTCTCGGCATCCATCGCCACCTGCGAATGGCGGGATCACAGGATAACCCTGATCGACACGCCCGGCTTCGCGGACTTCTACGGCGAGACAATCGGCGCGATCGCGGTATGCGACGGGGCGGTCCTGGTGCTCGACGGAAGCGCCGGCGTCGAGGTGGGCTCCCTCCAGACATGGAACTTCGCCGCGAAGGCATCGGTGCCCACCTTCATCTGGGTCAACAGGCTCGACAAGGAGAACTCGGACTTCGACCGGGTGGTCGACAGGGCGCGCGACGCTCTCAACCGCAGGATCATCCCGTTCACGTTCCCCTTCTCCTCCGGCACAGGCTTCGGCGGCGTCATAGACGTGCTGTCCGGAAAGGCATTCGATTCCGGCGGCGCCGCCGTTCAGGTTCCGGAAGCGGAGCGAGGCAGGCTCGAGGCCTGGAGGAAGGAACTCGTCGAGTCCGCCGCCGAGACCGACGAGGCGCTCATGGAGAGCTTCTTCGCCAACGATGCGCTCACTCCCGAGGAGCTCTCGAAGGGCCTCAAGGCCGCGGTCGCCTCGAGGCAGCTCTTCCCGGTGTTCGCGGGCACGTCGACTCCCCCGTGCGGCCAGGCCCTCATGCTGGACGCGGCGGTGGAACTCCTCCCGTCTCCCCTCGACCGCAGGCCCGAAGAGGTGGAGGGCGATTCAGAGAGCCCGGTCAGGCCTGATCCCGAAGGGCCCTTCGTCGCAAGGGTATTCCGGACGACGCTGGACCGGCATCTCGGCGACATGGTCTACTTCAGGGTCCTCAGGGGGGGCATAGAGGGCTCCACGGATGTCCAGAACTCCACCAGGAACTCCACGGAGCGGCTCGGCAGCTACTACTTCGTCTCGGGAGCAAGGAGAATAGACACCACGAAGCTGGTCACGGGCGACATATCGGCGGCAGCCAAGCTGAAGGCTACCAGCACCAACGACACTCTCTGCGACAGGCAGAGGCAGGTGCGCCTCCGACCGATCTCCTTCCCCGAGCCCGTGTACAGGGCCGCCATAGCGCCGAAGAGGCGGGGCGAGGAGGACAAGATGGGCGCCGGGCTGGCCAGGCTGACGGCGCAGGATCCGACCCTCGTGTTCCGCAACGAGTCCGAGATAGGCCAGACGACGGTATCGGGAATGGGCGAGCAGCACCTCGCCATAATGCTCACCCGCCTGAAGGATCTCTTCGGGATAGAGGCCGAGCTGTCCAAGCCGCGGATCGCCTACCACGAGACTGTCTCCAAGGTGGCGAGCGGCCAGTACAAGCACAAGAAGCAGACAGGAGGCCGGGGCCAGTACGGCCATGTCTTCATGCGCATCGAACCCAGGCCCAGGGGCGAGGGCTTCGAGTTCTCGTCCGAGGTCGTCGGCGGCACGGTGCCCACGAAGTTCATCCCTGCAGTGGAGAAGGGCGTCACAGAGACCCTTGACAGGGGACCCATCTCGGGCAGCAGGGTGGTCGACGTCAAGGCCGTCGTCTACGACGGCTCCTCGCATCCGGTCGATTCGTCCGACATGGCCTTCAAGCTCGCAGCCAGCAAGTGCTTCAAACAGCTCATGCTGCAGGCCGGGCCCCAGTTGCTGGAGCCGGTGATGTCCCTCGAGATAACCGTGCCCGAGGAGTTCATGGGCGACGTGATCGGCGACATCAACTCGCGCCGGGGGAGGATCCTCGGGATGGAGGCCGAAGGAGGCTTCCAGGTCATCAAGGCGACTGCGCCTCAGGCCGAGCTCTACCAGTACACGAGTTCCCTGCGCTCGCTCACCCAGGCTCGCGGCAGCTTCAGCGCCACCTTCTCCCATTACGAGCCGGTGCCGAAGGAGATCCAGGAGCGCATCATGGCCGAGACCGCGCAGGAAGAGGAAGAGGAGTAGGCCGACAGGCCCGGCATTGAAGATCTACGGCTCCGGACTCGCCGGCGCGGTGCTCTGCTCTGCGGCCATCCTGCCCATGCAGCCGGTTCTGGCCTCGGATGTGTCGGGAGGCTCGGATGGCCCTGCGGGAGGCAATTCCGACCTCGTGCTGGCCGTCGGCGCGACACTGGCCGTGGCCACGCTGCTGATACTGGACATACTGCACGATTCGCGGGCGACGCAGGCGGAGACCACTGAGGCGGTCCCTCTCCCCGAGGTCGAGTCCACCGGTGTGGACTGGTCCTCGGTCGAGTCGGTTCTCGCCGACTCCACCATCGTCGTGGCGGTCGCGCCCTGCTCCCCTGATCTGGACACGCCTGCAGGATCGCTCCTCGGGAGCCTCGAGGAGATGGCTCCGCACGGAGTGACGGTCGTCGCAGACCTCCTCGATCTCGGCGGGGCGACGGGGCCGGAGGCCTTCGGCATGGCTTCGGAGTTCTTCGGCGCTTCCCGGCTCGTGCTGATGGCCGGCGGCGAGGACGATCCGGAGCTGACTCTGATCTCCGCCCGCGGGGTCCTGTGGGAAGGGCTGGAGGGACCCGACCAGCGCGCCGCCGCGGACTCCATCCTGACGGCCCTGTGGAACTCGCCGGCTCCATAGATGTTCGATATGATGAAACGAGACGGAACAACAGGCGGTCGTGCCGGGCCCGGCAGGATCGCCATACCCCGAAAGGATGGAGCGGTGATGAGGTCCTTCCTCCTGTCGATACTGGTTGCGTCCTCGCTGGCCGCCGCGTCGACGGTCGATCTCGCCATACCGGTGGACCCGTCCGCGGTGAGCGTGGACTTCGTCGGCCCGTACGCGAGGGTGACGATGCGCGGAGCGACCGTCATAAACGGCGAGGGCCTTCCGAGCCTGCCCGTCCTGCCGGTCACGGTCGCACTTCCCACCGGCACGCTGGCCAGGAGCCTCGAGATCGTCGACGCGACCTGGGTGCCCCTCAGGGGAAGGTTCGACGTGATGCCCAACGGCCCGGCGCTCCCCTTCTCCGTCGAGCACCAGGTGAGGCCGGTCAGGCCTGACCCGCACATCTACGATCGCAACGGCTACTTCCCCTTCCAGACCGTGGAGCTGTCCGGATCGGGTCCCATCCTCGGCATCCCTGTCGCCGACCTCAGGCTGTACCCGGTCAGGTGGAACCCGATGGACGGCGACCTCGAGGTCCTCTCCTCGATCTCCGTCCGGCTCACCTGCGAGAGCGACCCGGCCGCCACTACGATCCAGAGGCGCTCCGCCGAGAGCGAGCAGCGTTCGATGGACATGGTGCGGGCAATCGTTGCGAACCCCGACGGAGTCTCGCCGTCCGGGGCACAGATAGTCGCCTCGCGGGACCTCGCCTACGGCGAGTACGTGATCATCACCCATCCCGACTTCCAGGCGGCCATGCAGGAGCTGGCGGACTGGAAGACCAGCAAGGGCGTCCCCACGAACGTCTACACGACCACCTGGATCCAGAGTCAGTACTCGGGCTTCGACCTCCAGCAGATGATGAGGAGCTTCCTGATCGACTGCCGGGAGCAGGGCGTGGAGTACGTCCTGATAGCCGGAGATGACGACAAGGTGGCCGCGCGGGACGCGCAGTTGAATGCCGGCGTATACGTCGAGGCCGCGCCGTGCGACCTCTACTTCGCAGACAACAACGACACGGCGCCCCTCGCCGATCACTGGGACAGCAACAACAACCACATCTGGGGCGAGTTCGGCGTCGACCAGATGGACTACCATCCCGACTTCTGGGTGGGACGCGCCTCCGTCCAGACGACCGCCGACGCGGCTCTCTTCGTCGACAAGGTCCTCATCTACGAGCACATGCAGTCCGTCCCCAGAACCGACTACTTCGAGACGGCCCCGGTGGAGATGAGGATAGGATACTCCACCGGCTACCTCTGGGACGACGGCGGGGTGCCCGTCTACGGAAGCGCCCTGGCCTACCTCGTGGACGACTACATCCCGGCAGACTGGGAGCAGGAGGGTTGTCACGAGGAGGTCCCGCCGGGCAACAGCGAAGCGATAACCCAGGCGATGATCAATGCCGGCCCCCATCAGGTGATGCATTCGAGCCACGGGGCCGAGACGGGCATGTACACCTCCTACGGGAGCATGTGGACCGTCAGTGACATCATGGCGCTCACCAACATCAGCCAGCACGGATCGGTCGCGATCTGGAACTCCATCTCCTGCCTCATAGGGGCCATCGACACACCCACCTGCTGCGGGGATGCCTGGAACCGCTCGCCCAACGGCGGGGGCTTCGGCGACTTCAACAGCCGGTTCGGCTGGGGAGAGCTCGGAGTCGCCCCCGGGACGGGCCTGAGCAACGACATAGTCAGGCAGTTCTATGTGGAGTATCTCCAGAACGGCCTGTACAGCCTCGGAGAGGCCCATGCGGTCGGCGTCGACCAGTTCCTCCCGCCCGCAGACGAGTACTGGCACTGGTGCGCCCTGGAGTACAATCTCCTGGGCGACCCCGAGCTGCCGATGTGGACCACCGAGCACATGGACATGACAGCCTCCTATCCCGCGTCGATCTCGGAGGCGACCAACGTCATGGTGACGGTGTCGGGGCAGGGCGGGTCGCCCCTGGCGGGCGCCAGGGTCTGCCTCCAGAAGGGCAACTGGCAGACGGGCGACACCTACGCGGTCGGGACCACGGACGCCTCGGGCCAGGTCTCGCTCTACGTCAATCCGGAATCCACGGGCACGATCTCGCTGAGGGTCTGGGCCCATGACTACGACACCTTCACAGGATCCATCGAGGTCACCGGCACCGGCATCGG
>Ga0172363_10000964_pt1 | contig 22669 bp, 36 predicted proteins | sample LakKivs2_kivu2a2_FD_114541 | JGI IMG/M metagenome (GOLD analysis project Ga0172363, IMG submission 114541) | Sediment microbial communities from Lake Kivu, Rwanda - Sediment s2_kivu2a2 | ecosystem: Environmental > Aquatic > Freshwater > Lake > Sediment | place: Rwanda: Western Province, Lake... | reverse complement strand
TATTGTCCTGACTGTCATGGTCCACTGAGCATGAAAGAGGAGCCGCCTGGCGTTCTCTATAAGGGGCATCTTGATTTAATGGCGCGGCGGAGGATGCAGCAACTCTTTAGTGACCACCTTAATGTTGTTTGGCGAAGGTCACTCGGCCTGTCGGTGCGAGAAACACCCTATGCCGTAGAGTATAAAGGGCACTCTGCCATCATTTACCCCGAGGACATGATGGACAAGAAGTGCGGGGTGAAGGGTTGTCCCGTCTGCCAGAAATATGGGTTAAAACAGGGTAGCCACAAAACGAAAGTAAACCATGACTATAGAGCGAGCCATGGGGGTAGAGTAAACCATACTGTCCGAGCGAGCCATTGTTGATGAGTAAACCAGAGGAGGGGAGCGAGAGCGATTTGTTCTGAGGAAGCAACAAGATGAAAGTTAATCCCTTTGCCAGACTATCACAGAAATTTCTTGAAGATCTCCAGAAAGAGATGAGTAGCTGGATTCAGGATGCCTTCCGTGGTGTCTATAATCCGGAAGACCTCATGAAGTTTGCCAAGTCTTTTGGCATTGACCCGGCAAAGCTTGCTAGTATGGCGAAGCAAGGAGTTGCCCTTGACCCCTACAGGATACTGGGTTTATGGCGTTCCGCGTCAGATGAAGAGATAAAGATGCGTTACCATTCACTTCTCAACTACTTACATCCTGATAAGAGTAAAGTGAAGGGAACTGAGATGTTGGTCCAGGTAGTAATGGCGGCTTACGAAGCGATCAAAAAGGAAAGGGGGTGGGAAAAATGAAAGAGAGCGATATTGAACTACTAAAACAAATAGCTAACTATGAGGCTAGCTTAGACTTCGGTATCCCGGGGATGGAGCTCGGTTGGTGCTGGAGGGATGTGCGTATCCAGCCCGCGGTGCTTAATCGCTTGTTTATCGAAGGCTATCTTAATAATCCCTTCAAATCAAATTCATATTGTGGATATCTTCTTTCAGAGAAAGGGAAAGCAGCCTTAATGATGGAAGAATCACTTGCAGAGATTATTACCGAGCCTAGATCTCTACAGCTTCCTGATGACTTATTTGATGTCATTGAGGGCTACTCCGAGATTAAGGACTTAATAATGGCCGTGCTCAAGAGTGACAAGCCAGTGCATCTTCTCTTTACTGGTGTACCAAGCTCAGCAAAGACAATGTTTTTGATCGAGCTGTCGCGTTTGGGGGCACCATATATACTTGGCTCTCAGGCAACCAAGGCTGGGCTGGCCGACATTCTCTTTGACACAGAACCTGAGGTACTCCTGGTGGATGAAGTAGATCGGATTGGCACTCGTGATATTGCTATCTTACTTTCGCTTATGGAGACAGGGATAGTCTCGGAGGCCAAACACAGCAGGCACCGAGAGGTGAAGCTTAATACTAAAGTTTTCGCCACCTCTAACACTACCAAGATGCCCCCGGAGCTTCTGTCCCGTTTCATGGTGCTTCATTTCACTCCTTATTCACATGAAGATTTCCTGACAGTGGCAAGCAATGTCCTTGTTAAGCGGGAGAGCGTTGACCGGGAGCTCGCGTTATACATTGCTGATAAGGTATGGCATCTGAGTCAAACTTTTCCTGACCCGAGGCAAGCGGTCCGTGTAGCTCGGTTGGCTAAGACTGAGGAAGAGTGTGATAGGGTTTTCAACCTTTTGGTTAGGTATGGCTAGATACGACATCAGGGAGGGGGTAACCATCTATCCCTTGGGGTAGGCTTTTGAGTCCAAACATAGCTATTTTGAATTTGAGTCCAGAATGTACTAAAGCTAGAAATCAGTGGACTCCCAGCTTTGGGGTAGTTGGAGTCCAAGTGTATTAGCTTGAGGGGTAGGTTGGAGTCCAATTGGAGTCCAAGTTGAATTTGACAAATGACTGGGTTTTGTTTATCATATCATCAAGCCCTGAGAGCTTAACGATTATTGGCTCTTGGGGCCTTTGTTTTTGGAGGTTAGATGGAAGAGAAGGTATTCCTTTGCAATGAATGTGGGGAGAGTTTCAGCACTAAGGCAGCATTGCTCAGTCACACTAGAAGTAAGCATGCCAAGAGGGCTCTCATAGAAAAAAAGCCTCTTGACATGTTGATTGAGGATACCAGGTTACCTGAGCTAGTTAATGGCGCAGCTCCTGTTTTTGATGCCGGGGTCCAGTATGGCATGAAGTGCATCCTGGTTGGTGTCAGGGTGGCGCAAGAGCTGTCGGCCATGGGAGTTCAACAGGCTACACCCATAATCCAGATGGCTAAGGAAATGAGGGAAAGCGAGGGAATGGCGGCCAAAGAGATAGCCGCTGATCTGGCACAGGCTACGCTCCAGGCTAATCGGGAGCTAAAAGAGGAGATAAGGAATATCTCAGTGACCCAGAGTCCGAATCCCATGATGGCGTTGATGTCGCAGACGATGCAGCCATACTTCTCTCAGGCGATAGGTAATGTGATGAAGGCATTTGGCGTTGGCGGGATGGGGCAGTCAGGGCAAGCTCAAGCTTCCCCCGGTCAACCCGCTCCTCCTGCCGGGTCAGGATTTCAACAGATGACCGATGAGGAACGAAAGGAGGTATTTGGACTTGAGTGAGATGCAGAGGATACAGCAGCAGGCAGCAGCATTCAGGCAAATGACCGGTGGCCTACCGGCCACAGTTTATATTCAGAAGGAAGGTAATGGTTTCCATGTGGTAGTTAAAGCTGCCGAGAATAGTCCTGTTCAGGCTGAGGCTCTAGTTGATAATCTGGTCAGTGCTGTGGGATTGTGTTGCCAGCAGCTAGGTATGACGGTCAAAGTTTAGGGGACTTTATGGGAAACGCATTAGAAGAATTTATTTCTAAGCTAAGGAATTCGGACAAAAAACATGAGATTGACTTGGCTGAGATGTTTCCACCGGAAAAGATAGAGAGGATCATGAAGAAAGAAGTTCGCCGGTATCGTGAAGCGCTGAATAAGAAGTGGGAAAACTGGCTGGACGCGGTTAGGCGCTGAAACTTGACAAAAAAATAGACTAGTTTTAGCATATATTTAAGCCCTGAGAGCTTGCCGATGAAAGTCGGCTCTCAGGGTTTTTTGCTTTCATCGGTAGAGCTCTAAGGCAATTAAAAGGGGTTGGCAACCTTTGGCCGAAAGGTTGAAGGCCAACCCCTTTCCTTTTGGTCAAGGTTGCACCCCGAAAGTCGAGGCCAGATGCCATGCTGTCTGGTCAGAATAAAAAACAGGAGGTGCAAGTATGCCACTAACACTAGAGGAGATGGCGGAGAAGGGGCAGCGGAAGTTCAGGACCAAGGCGCCAGTCATGGGAGCCAATTATGATGCAGCCAAGCCAGACATGAAGACTACCTATGGTGAGCTACCTTTTGGTCCAAACACCAAGGCTGCCTACAATGCAGGCATAGATGCCGGGAAGTGGCGCATGCCTGATGTGGCCAAGTGGGCTCGTAACTGGATACGAAAGGTTCGCAGGTAGTCTTTCATGTTTGCCTCTCGGGGCTATGAGTCCATAGTGGGGTTTGCTACCGCGCTTATTACCTTAGCTGGCATGGCAGTTATGGGGAAAGGGCTGACTGGAGCCATAGGCTACAGATTCAGCCAGCAGTCGGAGGCACAAAGACACCGCTCTATACCACCGGAGAAGTTGAGGCGGATAGCGGAAAAGTATGGCTGGTGGGCGGCGAGAAGAGCCGAGGCATCTGTTCCCCATATGGATGTTGAAGCCTGTGAGAGAGAGGCGAAAAGACTATACGAGTCAATGGTTGCCAGGAGATTCTAAATTCTAAAAAAGGAGGTGTAGTATGGTTAAGTCCCAGCAAGTTGCAACGGGAGTGCTTCCCGGACAGTTAACGACCGGGGTTCTCCCCGGACAGATAACCACGGCTCCAGGGTATACTGCCACCCAGGACATCGGCACCCTTCTGGAATCCATCATGCCCCTCATTATGTTGATGATGGTCATGATGATGATCATGCCGATGATGAAGGGGATGGCGGAAGCATTTAAGGCAGACTAAAAAGGAGGTATGAAATGAAGGCACAACAGATTAGGCCGGGCCAGTTAACCGTTTCGCCCGGAGTGCTTCCTGCCCAGGACATCGGCACCCTTCTGACCAGCATCATGCCCCTCATTATGTTGATGATGGTCATGATGATGATCATGCCGATGATGAAGGGTATGGCGGAAGCATTTAAGAGCACATAAAAATAAGTAAAGGAGGTGTTCTATGAGTCGACAAAGGATAGTGGATAAGAGCTATCCCGAAGGGGTAACTCCGCAGCAGGCCGGTTATACCCCGATAATCTCCCTGGGTAGAGGGGAAGGTAGGTTCAGTCTAGGCTACTTCCGAGGGGTACCGGCATTCGTTGACCTTGACAAGCTGGTAATCCAGCCACTGATTCTGGCTGAGAAGCAGTGGACACTTGACAAGGTTGACACCAGGAGCCTTGCCCAGGTAGAGGTGCCTATTGGCGCAGCTGTTAATAGTCTCCATACGGATGAGATTGAGGTCCCAGCGGGTGAAGTTTGGTATCTCTGTGAGCATGAGATTGCCATCCCTCAAGTTGCTGGTTTGACTGCCGGCGATATTGGTGTCAACTTCAGGGTATCCTCATTCCCCAAGGTTAACGGTGTTGACAAGGGGTATTATGACCCCGAAGACCCACAGGTATATCTGGTTACCAAAGGGGCCAAGGTCGCTGGTGGCGGACTTGTTGCCACTCAGGCTGAAATTGCCGCTGCGGCCATTTACGACCACAAGCTTATAACCACTCACGGATGGATTTACACCACTGAGGTGGTTGCCAAAGACTGGGTCCAAGAGATAAAGCGTGATTTCCGTGAGGGTGATGAGCTGAACACTGAGCTCAGGCTTGTTGGTGGTGATAAGCTCACCCTGGTGGTGACTGTATTAACTGCTGCCATCGCCGGCGCTGCGGTTGATGTCTACCTGAGAGTCTGGGGTAGAGTAGGCAAGCTGCTAGTATCATAAAGAGAACTTGGCTTAGGTCCTACTGCTAAGCCAGTGAGAGGTTTCCTATGATACTGGGATTAGATTTATATGCCTGAAGTGATCCCCTAGTTGGATAGGGGGCGACCAGGCTGGCTTGGTAGAAAGGTGTGCCTTGCTGTCAAGCCAGCCTTTCTATTAGGAGGTGAGCCTTGATACCTACAGGTTACCAGACAAGGCTGATAGGCACGGCTAACAGCCTTGATGAGCTGAATATGTTTGTCCCACTTGAGGAAGGGCTTCCGGAGCTATCAAGAGTCCTTCTACAGGTGGCTGTGTCCCCAGATGCCGACATTCAGACTATTGCCGGGGAGCTTAATGCCAAGTGCCTTGAGCAGGGAGTCCCCCAATGGCCAGAATATCCCGGGCAGATTGTCTTTATTCAGGATAATACTCTCTACCTTGCCTGGACCAAGGGCATTGCCTGGCTGCCGATAATAATCGGCCTACTTGTGGCGATACCCTTTATAGCCCCGATAATCCTGTTATTTGTTTCCCCAACGTTCAGGGCTATCGTCGAGTTCATTCCTACACTGCTGCTAATGTTCGTGCTGATGATATTCATGCGTAAGATGTCTGAGGCCATGGTAGGGCCTCCAAAGCCTAAGAAGGAATTACCACCTCTTGTTGACCGGCTGGAGGCAAGACTGATGAAAATCTCCGGGTCGATAGCTGGCTTGAGAAGAGAGTTGGCAGGTATCTCAGACATTGTCAGTGAGACTCGGGCACTGGCTACAGAGGCTGCCGGGGTATTTGTAACTCCAGCGGAGAGGGAGAGACTGGCAGGGAAAGCTGCCAGGGCAGAATCAGAAGTTGAGAGAAAGCTCAGGGAATATAAGGCAGCTCTTACCCCGGAGCAGATGGCGAAGCTTGAGGAAGCGAGAAGGCTGGTAAGGGAGATAAAGGAGACATGGGAAGAGTAGAGAACCAGCAATATCAGGAATATCAGGCTCAGCAGATTCCAGCTTTGCAGTATCAGGCTATGCAGTGGAGCCTCATAGGGTGGATAGTAGCGGCTGTCCTTATTATGGGCCTACTGACTGAGGTGGGAAGGAGTGTTAAGGGTGCAATCTTCGGTTGAAACTCTGCAGGACACTTATCTTTCTTGGGACCTCCCAAGTCAGGTTGAATATCTGGCTGGACAGGAACTCCAGTTCACTTTGCAGTTCTTGGCTCCTGAAGGGTCCCTTGCTAAATACTACACAGTGGGTGCCCTGTACACCAAAGACTTTGCCTATATACCAAATACTCTTTTCTCTATCTATGTTCCGCCGGACCATGATTATGCCATTGGTAGCACTCAGTATGTAAGTCTCTGGGAATTAAACCCCGGAGAGAGCGTTAGCTTGCCATGTAGACTTACTCTTGATAGGTCTGATGTTATCCTTGGACTCTTTCTGTTCGAGATGGAGGGGGACACACCTATTATTGGGGTCGATGAGGAGATTTGGTCCGTGTCCACAGAGCTTGTCTCGCCTGTACCGGCATATGTGTCAATTGTGGACATTGCGACGATGGTCATAGCACTGGCATTAACTGGTTACGTAGCATACACAGCACTGGAGGAGGCAAAATGAGACAAGAAACAGTAAGATTTCCAGCCGTTGAACCATTGTTTCTCGAAATGATAAAGAGCCTTGCGGTTGATAGTGGAATAGTCACAACATCACAACCTGTTGGTAGTAACATTCTACAGGACTCCAAGAAGAATTGGCAGGCGGACATTCATAGGAACCGTCTAGTCAAGATAGTGAGTGGGGCTGGAGCAGGGCAGGTAAGGTCAATAAGGAGTAATGGCCCCAGTACTCTGGTTATTGAAGGAACCTGGGCTATAGCACTCGGCACTACTTCGGCCTATGTGATCTTAGATGTTGGCCTGGATCTGGGTAAGCTTGATGTAGCTTTATCCACTAGAGCTACAGAAGCTACACTAGCCAAACTAATGCCTACTGCAGCGACAAAGTATGCGGTAACTATGACTAACGCCAACACCGAGTATTCACAGGCTTTGCCCGCAAACACCAAGAAGTTTCGTATTCATTTAAGAGACTGGACTGGCTTCAGACTTGCTTATGAGACTGGGAAAGTAGCAACACCTACTGACCCTTATGAGACTATCCCGGATGGGGCTGAGAAATACGAAGAAGAACTTAATTTAGCTAGCCATACTTTATATTTCGCTTCAGCTGCCGCAGGGAAAACGGCGGAGATTGAAGCATGGAGCTAAACATATGCCAGTTAACAGAGTTTTAATACGAGATTTAGAGCCACCTCACAAGGATGCCACTACTGGAGTCCACGGTGTAGGGGCAAGCACAGTTGATAGCTTCGCTAATAGAGACGCAGCAATAAGTACCCACAAGGCTGATGCATCGGCCCACCACACCAAATATACCGACGCTGAAGCTCAAGCTACGGTCAAGGCCAATGTAGAGGTAGGTGACCTCAAAACTCCAACTAAAGCACTAGCTATGGACTCTCAGAAGATAACTGGTTTAGGTGCCCCTGATTCCGGCGACGATGCCATTAGAAAAGATAGCGTATTACCAACCCTGTTTGACTTAAATGGCCTGTACTGGGCAATGGTTTTAGATAGCCTTGATGGATTCGGGCAGCGTGTATCCGGAGGCACAATTACCCTCGACCCTGGAAGTTCCCCATGGTGGTATGGGGCGATTGAATTGGCAACCGGTGCTACTAGCGGCAATTACTGCGAGCTAATAAAGGGATTATCGAAAAGCTTTTTTGGAGGGGGCCCCCCTATTTGCACTCTGAGTTGGACCAAGAAGAGACGTTTTAAGACTAGGATACGTATCGACCAGATAACAAATCAAGACGCATGGGTAATCTTGGGATGGCCGAGCGATACGACTAACAACGTCGGGTTCAGAATTATCAATAATAAGTTATATTCGGTGGTGACTAACGATTATACTCTCGTCCAGGATTTGTTTGAGATTGAGACTTTGCCTGATACGTGCGATAGGTTATTAGAGGTGATATACAGTCCCGAGATTGGTGTCGATTTCTATGTCGACGGAATCCTGAGACATACCAGTGTGGGTTCTTGTCTTCCTACGACCGAAAACCACGCAAATAAGCTAATGTTTATTCGTCTTAAGACAACTGCTGCTGAAGACAAAAAGTTGCATCTTAGCGAGTTTCGGTTCTTGCAGGAGGAGTAGGGAAAAGTAGAGGCAGATGAATCTCGAGGTTGGATAAAATGAAAGTTTGGATTCAGTCAGGAATGGCGGGAGCCTTTACGATTGCTCTTTGTGTTCACAGCAAAGGGAATAGTGCCCGTAGAGGTGTTTTGCGGGCTTTGTGGGGTTGCTGTCACTTATTTCTTTGAAGAGAGAAGGATGGAGAGAAGGATGGAAAGATGGATGAAAAAGTAGAGTCGGAGCTGAACTTCATAGTGGCAGTCAAACAGGCGCAGCTTGCTAAAGAGGAGCTGGAAAGAGAGCTCGGTATTAGGGCGGAGGAAAGGGAGGATGAAAGAGGTGCAGGCGAAGCGGGTCTTTACCTGGGCAAATCACCAGCTCAGGGTTTCTGCCGCGTTCCTCCCCATGAGGAGATTCTCCTTGTGGGCCTGCACCGTGGAGTTAACTATGGCTAAAACGAAGTATCTCTATTGTTGGAATTGTAAAAGGTGGGGCTGGACTAAGCTAGAAGGTGTTAAGTGAATATGTCTGGACTGCGGGATGGAAATTAGGAGCTTATGATGAGTAAATGGTTACCATTACACCATCGTATAAAGTCCAAGAAGTGGACTTCAGCAGCACATATAGCCGCTGGGGTATTTTGTGGGATACTTTACCACTGGTATCCAGGGCTAGCAGTCAGCTTATTTGCAGGGTTTGCCTGGTTTGAATGGTGGGAGGCCAAGATCATCAAAGACCAAGGCCACAGGGATTTTTGGGAAGGATTACTGGGATACTTTGTCGGGGGCGCAATTATCCTGATATTGAAGATAGCAGGTGTAATATGAGTTGGATTAAAAAAGAGATGCCACTCATCTTAGGATACGAGTCGCTCGGGGATACCGTGGAAGCGAAACGCTGGCTTGACTTCAAGCTCTCACAGCTCCTTGATACTGGGGACCCCCTCTGGGAATACCGCAGCATATTAAAGTCCAAGAAAAACATCTGCGATTTCGTTATTTCGCAGTTCGCTTACCCCATGGTTCGGGGGTTGCCAAGCGATGTTCACAGGAATAATTGGTTCCAGAATCTTTGCTGCCATCAGGTCACGGAAGATTACTGGCAAATGGCTAGCGAAACTCTCCGAACGTTACACCTGAACCGGAGAGAGGGAGAAAAGGGCTACGGCGATTGTGAGGATGTCGCCGCGTTGTTTGTAACCCTGTTCCTCATGAAGAGGTGGAAGACATGGGGTTGCCTGGGATTGGTCTACGAAAATGCGCAGGTGCTGGGAGGACATGGTTGGGGCTTATTCCAGGATGAAAAAGGAATCTGGAGGCTGTATGAGGCTACGTTATCTACTCCGCCAGAATACCCCGATGGCTATCTCGTAGCCGACCCTGATGCCAACGATTGGCATCTCCATGGTATTACCTATCAGGCTTTGGTCAAATTTATTAGAAAAGAGTATTACGAGTGGGAGACAGAAGAAGAGAGGGGTGGTTTAGAGAAATACTTACACTTGCCGCTAGGAAGAAAAGAGACTAGAGCAAAGCATGAGGCCCTCTCTCGGGCCTGGGGGATAAAAACAAAGCCTCTGAGAGAGCTAGGAATCTTAGCCAAGGTGAGGTGGAGATAAAAATGCCCACTCTTGAATTTATAACTGCCCTGGCAGTGGTTGCTTCTGGATTTGGGGGAATAATCAAGAAGCTATTTGACCACGAGGCCAGGATGTCGCGTATGGAGGGGAAGATAGATGCTTTGCTGAAGCACAATAATATGAATCCAGATGATATGTTTAAGAAAAGGGGGAAAAAATGAGGTGTATTATCGCTAAAACAGGACTGACGGTATCTGAAATCGAGTCCAGGTGCAGACAAGCAGGGGCGAAGAATGTTAAGGCAATGCCTCTTGTCAAACAGGTGGCCTGTGACCTTGATGAGGCTCAGGTAACGAGATTGAAGGATATGGGGCTGAAAGTGAAGCCAGTTGAGAGAGTGGAAACATCACAACTTGTTCGCTATCCTGTGTATACAATGGGTTTCATAATTGGAGATGAGCTAGACCCCCTTAGAAGAGCTTTTTCCCCTGCTCTCACCGGTACAGGGCTTACAGTGGCTGTTTTGGATTCGGGTATCAGAAGCACGCATGGGGACTTAGTGGGCAAAGTGGTCTATGAGAGGAACTTCAGCTTGTCTGAGACTCTTAGCGATATTTTTAACCACGGCACGAACATAGCTTCCATTATTGCCGGAGACAGATGCGGGGTAGCTCCCGGGGCGGCTTTGATAAATATCAAAGTCCTTAATGACGATGGGACGGGAACAGAGGAAAGTGTTATTGATGGGCTAGAAGCGGTATGTGAACTAGTTGAGGAGGCGAAAATAGGTGGACTCCTGGTTTATGACCCCGAGTATCCGAATGTGGCAAATATAAGTCTTGGGGCACCTGATGACCCCGACCCGGACAGCCCGCTGAAGCTAGCGGCAAGAATAGCCATGGAAGAATACCAGCTTGAAGTGATTGCCTCTGCGGGAAACTCCGGTCCTGAAGCCCATACAATCATGTGCCCTGCCTCAGAACCGTCAGTGATCGCGGTTGGCGGGATGGAATCTGAGCAGATGGCAATTTGGGAGAGGTCGTCTAGGGGGCCGACTCTTGCTGGGGAGATAAAGCCTGACTTTGTTGCCTGGTGTGTTGCTATTGAAGGAGCTTCAGCCACAGCCGATGATGAATATGTAGCGAAGACTGGGACATCGTTTGCAACACCGGTCCTCTCTGGGATGAGAGGTCTTATGGATGAGGCAGGAAGGGCAAGGTATGGACTTGACTTTCAGCTACCCTGGTCAACGGTGAGGTCATTTGCTCCGTTTGTCTGCACTAAGGCGCCGGGGGTGCCTTTGAGCAAGGACAATGATTGGGGATATGGCTTGCCCCTGTTTGCGGACATAGCTCGGAGTGTGGCGAAGCCAGTTGTGGATGTGACTCCAGCAATTGCCTTGATGGGTATTGGCATGGTGGGAATGTTCATGATACCAATGGCCGAAGCTTGGAGGTAGTATGGCATATTATGCTGAAATCGTTCATGTAGGAGTCCAAACTGAAGCCAGAGAAGGAGAGATTGTTGATATTCTTGTTGGGGTTAAGAACCTATATACAAGCACCATAGGGATACTAATAGGGGGTGCTCTGGAATATGGTGTTACTCCCTGGCCAGGGATTACCTTTGTCGACACTTCCTATAATACACCAGCAGGAGCAACGCACTACTTTTCGGGAGCATTCACTATGCCGAATAAGGAGGTGAAGGTGCATGTCTATAGCTACTATTATGGTGTGGATAGCGGCTGGCATTTTGATGATGAAGAGGTTAGAACTGTGAAATTGTCAGCACTAGCTCCGGAGTTCGATGCCTTGAAGATAACAGACTACGAAAGGAGGTGAAGCATGATAGAGGGACTAGCAGTCTCAGTGGAAAATCTAGGAAAGGTCGAGTCTCTTGAAGCTCTCATCGAGCCTATTACCGGGTGGTACTATGACTCAAGCATTGGCCAGTGGTATTACCTCTATATTGATGAGGCCGGCATAGTCCACAGGTACTATAGGGCTCTAGGCGTAGAGGCACTGGGCTTTGTTCCCAGAGAAGTGTACCCCGCCACCAATATAAGACCTGATGCACCGATAAATGTGGTAGAGGGAGACACGATAAGGGTGGGCTACAGCTTCAAATATATGGGTGATGCTGGCTCAGTTACCATCCAAGTAGGCAACGCCTATAAACTGTCTGGCATGAATGTCTGGGATAGGGGAGAGACAGAAGAGAAGACGGTAACCCTGACTAAATCTGATACGCCCAAAACATACACTGGGAGTATAGATTTTGTATATGGGACTTGGCTACAGCCAAAACCTGACCTATTTGTCCTCCTGCATGGGCAAGAGTATGAGGTTGTCTACACCAACGCTTTCAAGAAGGTAGTGGCCGAGTTCACTGAGCTTAAGATAACAAGTTATACGAAAGTGTGATGGAGATAGGAGCGCTGATGGCGATAACTCCTTCCGGGATAGTTCTGGCTGCCCAGGGAGAAAAACTCACTATTGCGCAGGGGGATACTGTCCGTGTCTCCGTGAGCTTTAGTTATAGGCATTCTCACACTGAGCCAATAGGTGTAACCCTGCACGGTTTTATTGGGACAAGACAGTATGGTGGTTCCTTCCAGTCAGTAGCTGACGGAAAGAAATCATTAAGTCTTCCCCCATCAACTGAATTCACTCCTGTGGAGGAGTTTGTAGATATTGGCACGAGTTCAGGTACCCTTGGCATCGGGAAGACTCCTGTGGGGATTTATGATTTGTTTGTCAGGATTGATGAGCAGCCTGATGTCAATGCTGAGCTATCTCAGTGCATCGAGATAATCGAGAAGCCCCCTCTGATTTCATCAGAGCTGATAGGGATGATGGTTATGCTGATGGTGTTGGGGATGATGGGTATGATGATGAGCAGTGCAGTGCAAGGAACGCGAGAGGAAGCATGAACACCAAAATTATCAGTAACGAGAAGATAGCGGATGAGTTAACCGAAGTTATGGTGAAGGACCTGCTGGCACATTGGTCGAGAAGGAAAAAACCCTATCTCACAGCTCGTGTAGGGAGAGCTACCTTGAAGAGGCTGGGGCTGGGAGCTGAGGAGATTAATGCTTTCGTGGACTGGCTTGAAACACCAGAGGGGACACAGTATACCCGGAGGGCTCTCGGTCTTAAACTATTTAACGCTGGTTTTAGACCAAAAGGGTGGCAGGAATGAATAAATATGAAAAATTGAGCAAGATTGCTTCAAGGGAAGCAGCGAAGGTATTTGAGACGTTTATACCGCCCAAAGGAGGTATTATGGCTGAAGCAGGAGAATTCAAGATGGGTCCAGTACTTGCGGGAATGATGGGGGTAATGGCTGCCTTGATTGGGCTATCCCTTGTGGCGCAGATGGTCAGTGCTGCACCACCGGGAGCTTATGTCTGTCCCTATTGTGGTAGCTCATTTGCTACCTATGAGGAACTTGTCCAGCATGTTCAGACAGAGCATCCTGGAGAGCGGATCCCGATAGAGGTAATCTGGACAGGAGATTAAATTTAAAGGAGGTGTAAAAATGGTCGAAGCAACACAATATCTCTACCCCGTGGTTTACTGGCCGCTCGCTGTGGGGTACACCTTTGAGCCAAGCTCAGTACACACAGCTAAGGTAAGGGTAAGAAACCCAAGCACAGTGTCGTTCAGTTACACTGCCGAGCTCTACTTGGGCAAGTACGAGGGGGACAAAAAGGCGACAAAGTCTGTGTCTTTCACCTTAACTGCTGGTCAAGAAAAAGATGTGGATTTCAGCATAACCATGCCGGCGGTGCAGGACATATACCATGTCTACCTTGACATTTACCATGAGGGTACTGTGATAGCGAAGTACACTGCTACGCAGGACGTGCAGGTATATACTGCTCCCAAGATTGAGATTATCAGCATAATATGGGTATAGAAATGAAAGCCTTGCAGGTTTATCCAACGCAGTGGTACCAGCTACTGGCATATAGCTTCACGCCAGGCTCTGTCCATACTGCCCGTGTTCGTGTCCGTAATCCCAGCACGCAGAGCCTTGCCTACAGTGCTGAGCTTTATTTGGGTAAGTATGAGGGGGATAAAGCAGCATCAAAGACTCAGTCCTTTACTCTGACTGCCGGTCAAGAGAAAGATGTCGATTTTACAGTAACCATGCCAGCCATTGCCGGTACCTATCATGTTTATCTTGATGTTTATGTGGCTGGAGAGCTCATTGCTGCCTACCAAGCCACTGAAGATGTTAGCCTAACACTTGCCCCCTCAACATATATCTTTGGATGCATAACTGATAGCACAACAGGTTTAGCAGTGCCTGGTGTAAAAGTTTCCCTTATGGACACTAGTGTAGTAGTTTATAGCAATGCCAGTGGGATGTATTATATTCCAGACTTAATTGCTGGTGAAATATATGGTCTCGTATTCGAGAAGAATGGGTATGCTTCACATACACTGCGATGGATAACCCCAAGGGTGGGTGAAAACAGAATTGATGTTTCCCTCACACCCATTCCAACAGGAATACCAGTTGAATTTCTGTCAGTTAGACCAACTGAATTTAGCTGGAATTATCTTATGGACTACTGTAAAACAACTGGGCTACTACTTGGTGCTGTGGTTCCTAGATGCTTATACAAACCAGAAGCAGCAGGTTACTACTACCTTTATCGGCTTTATATTAAAATCCCAGAAGGCAATCAGTATTTCGACCCGAACTATCCTTTGATGTCAGTAATGTGCAGTTACTGGGACCACGTAGTAGCTAAGAGTATAGCTGCGTTGCCACCCCTGTCAGTGCCACTCCCCGAGCCTAGTGATTTAATCGAGCCAGGCATTCATGACATGCCTTTCCTGAGGCCATACTTGGCTCAGTTAATAAGATTCCCTAACCTGCTAACTGTGAGTACTAGCATATATGACATGGACCAGCTTGGAGCCATAATCACACCGCCGCAGCGTTTGTCAGAACCTCCTGTAGGTTTATATGGTACCTATGATTTGTATCTAGCCATGATTCAACGCTTAGCAATATTCGGAACGGATTCCTATGGTCATTTGGAAATATATGGTGGTGACTGGTTCAGACTAATCATTAAAGATTTAGTAATCGGAACATTCCATATACCATAAGTGTTGTCTGAAGAAGGCTATGTATGAGATATGCAATTGTAGATAAAGTCCTGGGGCTATCACAGACAGAGAAGGAGTGTTTGAGATTTGGAGATGAGATACTCAGTTTACTCACCTGACTATGAATATACCCTGAAGTCTGTAGTCTCAGTGGGGGGCAAGGACATACAGGCGGCGAGGAACACTAGGATTGTGTTTGCCACGCTCTCACAGAGCCAAGTAGAGCGACTCGTGTCCCAAGGATTCATTGTTAGAAAAGTGAAGAGGGTATCTGCTCCAGTAACCCCACCAAAACCTGTTGCTGCTACCCCAAGATTTTCCTTGGAAGAAATGGTCTTTGCTACTGGAATTGAAGAACTGAGGAGGTTGATGCCTCTGTATGGTGAAGGCTTTAATGCAGCGGTGGTGGATACAGGCATTAGGGAGTCCCACGAAATGGTAAAGGATAGAGTTGTCTATAGTAAAAATTATACCAGTGACCCTATGGAGGATAAGTATGATCATGGAACAGGGGTAGCCTCAGCTGTAGCAGCCGTGGTTCCAAAAGGTGGTATCCTTAATCTTAAAGTCCTTGATAGTACCGGATATGGCACTGAGGAGAGTGTCGTCATGGCCATAGATGACTGCATTCTCCTAAGGGAAACAGAACCCGCAATGGCACGCATTGCAATAAACCTTAGTCTTGGGTCACCTGATGATGGAGATTCCTATAATCCTATTAGGACAGCCTGCCGAGAGGCAATAGAGAGAGGTATATATGTAATAGCTGCAGCAGGTAATGATGGTCCTCACCAGGGAACGATCATCTCACCTGCCTGTGAAGAATTTGTTGTTGCAGTCGGCTCCTGTGGTTATGAGCCATTTGTTATCAGCGAGTTTAGCTCTAGGGGTCCTACAAAGGAGGGGCTAACCAAGCCAGACATGGTTACCTTCGGGGAGAACATTGTTGTAGCGAGTAGCAAGAATGATACTGCTACAACTGCGAAGAGTGGTACAAGTTTTTCTGTGCCGTTTATCACTGGACTTAATATCCTCGGCGGAGAATTGCGGGTAAAGGGACCCTCTTATGGTTTAGGAGTACCAGAGGAGGTCTTAGCAAGGTTGATGCCCCCGATGTCAGTCGCTGAACGATTTGCTTCCCTACTTCATGTGCTGTGCGTTAAGCCAGAAGGAGTATTAGCAGGAAAAGATAATGACTATGGATATGGTCTACCCCTTGCTAACCTCGCCTTCAAAGCAATGACAGAAGAGATAAGAGGATTAACCTATGTGGGGCTCTTGGAGCCAGTGACAAGCATAGTATCAATTGGCCTTGTCAGTACGGTCATGCGATCTCTGGTGAAGGGAGTCATGGGAGCTATGAAATAGGGGGAACCTGTGAGTAAGAGACTAGGGGTCACCTTAACTGTGCTGTTGGTATTGGCTGTATTGGCTGGCTGCTTATTAGCTCGAGCTAGTCCGAGACCCACTAGGGCCTACTTCAGAGAGCCCCTCAACATTGCCCACCGAGGAGCATCAGGGCTTGCCCCAGAGAACACCTTAGTCGCCTTCAAAAAGGCCCTAGAGTTAGGTGCCGATGTGCTTGAGCTGGATGTCCATACTACTAAAGATGGTGAAGTGGTGGTGATCCATGATGAAAGGGTGGACCGCACTACTAATGGAACAGGTGCGGTGAAGGAATTAACCCTGACTAGTCTGAAGAGGCTGGACGCCGGTTATTACTTTACTCTTGATGGAGGGAAAACCTATCCCTACCGTGGTCAGGGCATCACTATCCCTACATTAAAGGAGGTCTTTACCGAGTTTCCCGACTACCGTATCAATATAGAAATCAAGCAACTCGACCCCCCCATCGAATTAAAGGTGCTGGAATTGATAGAGGAAGCAGGGATGGTGGATAAGGTCCTAGTTGTTTCCCGGTATTATGAGGTGATGAAGAGGTTCAGAGCGTTAGATGGTGATACCGCCACTGGTGCTAGCGAAAGTGAGCTAAGGGACTTTATGGTCTGTCTAAAGCTCAAGGTGGTACCCTTTTATACTCCTAAGGCCGATGCCTTCCAAGTCCCTGAGTGGCATGATAAATATCACATTGTGACGCAAGCTTTTCTTAAAGCTGCACATTCAAAGAATATCAAAGTGCATGTCTGGACAGTGAACGATGAGGATAGTATGCGAAGGCTGCTGGAGATAGGAGTAGATGGTATTATCACTGATTACCCAGACCGCCTAAACAAGGTATTAGCCAGAGAGAAGAGATAGGATAAATGCCGAGACAGGGAACAATCACGATAAGAGAAAATGAGTGGCAGGTATCCCTTGCCACTACATACTCTGAGCTAACAAGAGGACTGGGAGGGCTAGAATCCATTCCCTCCGGCACAGGCATGCTATTTGTTTTCGCTTATGATATGCCGGCGCAGGTTACTACCGCCCCAATGCTCTTTAACCTGGATATTATCTTCATCAGTAGTGCCCTTGAGGTAGCCAGTGTAGCCAGAGATATACCACCCGGAATGATTGTAAGTGAAGCCACGCCTGTCAGATATTTCCTTGAAGTTAATGCTGGAGAGGCTGAGAATGTTAATGTGGGTGATATGGTAGAGATGACACTGCCGCCAGCTGAGCTCCCCACCCTTTTTGAGCAAGGGATGAGAGCAATACTGATTGGCTCTATGCTCGGGTTTGTGGCTGGGTTTATGGTAGGAGTAGGGAGGCTTGTTTTTGGACATGAGGAGAAAGAACTCCCCCAAACCAAAGAGGAAGCTCCTCGCTTCATTGGCGGATGTAAGATAATCAGATTCCTCTGTCACACACATGGTTATTCCGTCAGTAAGGAAGTCAAATGTCCAGAGTCACCCCTTACTGATGAGGAGTGGGCCGCAGCCTGGGAACTGGTTGAGTCAGCTTTCCCCGAGGGCATGAGTAATCCCTGGCTCAATGGATGGTGGCCAAAAGACATTTTGGAGGCTGAGAGGGCAGTCAGAAACTATGCAGATAGCCTATGGCGCGCCTTCCGAAAGTATGAAAGTGCTGCTCGTAAGGCTATTGAAAATTACCGCCGGAGTGCCAAAAAGGCGATCTACAACTACCGGGAATATGTGATGGGGGAATATGAGAGGGGAAAGGAATTGGCGCCAAGCCCTCAGGCCCAATATTTCACTGACACAGAGGATACCATCAACAACTCGGGTCTAATGTTTCAGACAGAGCTAGACGATGCATTTATTAGAGCTATTACCAGAGCGAGAAAATTTGCCGGAGCTGGAGGGGCAATTAGAGAGCTGGGGAGGGAATTGGCATGAATGTCAAGATTGACAGAATCCCCGAGGAGAAACTAACTCCCAGACAGAGGACACACCTTAAAGTCGCAAGGGAGGTGGCAGGAGAAGTGCCCGTGATAGCTGCAAAGCTGAGTGATCATCTTCATATCATTGGTGCCTATGACACTTTAGGAAGTAAGATTTATATTACTCCAGAAAGACTCGAACGACTCAGCACAACACTAAATACAGGCATCCATGAGCTTGCTCATCACCAGACACACAGAGATGATGGCACTAGAGAACACAGCGAGGCCATCTCGAGAATATCAAAGAAGGTGACAGCGGAAGCAGGGTGGGGAAAGTATGATGGACTACTCAGAGATGCAATATGGTAGCCAGCAGCTGGCCAGTCCCGGTCTCGCGGTACAGATACTACGAGCTTCTAAGGACCTTGTCATTACCCCTCAGGAGTTCTCGGAGATTATAGGGATAATGACAAACATAGTATCTGGTGTGATGGTTATGGGTATGGTGGGGGTTATCTTTAGAAGTGTGGCCAGTTCATTCCTGCCTGAAAGTAAAGAACTTCCTCAGACCCAGGTTGGGACCTGCTACGAAGATGCATGGCGGTTTCTAATTAAGACCGAGGAAGGAGAGCTGGTTCACGGTTCAGTTGAATCACAAGGCAGGAGGACAGGACATGCCTGGGTAGAGTTCCCTACAGGCTTTGTCTGGGAGCCACAAACAGGTAGCTTTATGCGACTAGATACGTTTAAGACTGCCTTCAAGCCCAGAGAGGAAGCCAAGTACAGCCCTATCCAAGCAGCTATTATAGCTGCCAGGACGGGCAATTTTGGTCCATGGATGGAGGAAGAACGGAGGAAATGGGTTAGGAAGACTGGCCCTGAGTCCCAATATTTCACTGACACAGAGGAGGTTCTGGCATCAGCTTATATCCAGGAATTAAAAACAGGAGCGTGGAAGAAACAACTAAACAGAATGACTGATGAGAAATTTATGGTTGAGGTTTTTTGGGTTCCGTGGTATCTCGAAGCTGAGAGGCCCGAGAGGTGGGAGAAATGGTTCGATACAGAAAACGAAGCAACTGTTTTCTATAAAGAGTTAGGGAATATGAAGCAAGTCAGAAAAATGATGTAAGGCGGTAGAGTGGTGCATAAATGCCAAAAATCTATCTCGAGCCAGAAGAAATCACAAGACTTGAGGAAGAGGCAGAATACCTCAGAGACAAACTGCTCGTAAGGATTCTAGCTAGAACTGGCTGCCGTATCTCTGAGGCTCTGTCATTGAAGCCCTCGGATATTGATTTTGACAGAGGCCTCATAACCATCAAGCACCTCAAGGTGAGGGCAAAATTAACCTGCCCGTCCTGTGGCAGCAGGCTGGCTAAAAAGGCAAGATTCTGTCCCAGCTGTGGAACAATGGTAACAGAGATTGTTAGCAAGGCGGAAGAACAGCAAAGAGTAAGAACTATTCCAATCGATGATGAAACCCTAGACATTATTAAGGAATATATTGAGCGCGGTGGCGTAAGAAATGAGACTTTGCTAGGCATAAAGCCCTCTCGCGCCTGGCAGATAATACATGAGCTGGCTGAGAGGGCAGGCTTGCCTAGTATGGTCCATCCTGAAACTGGTAAGAGACACGGGGTCTCGCCACACCGGTTACGAGATGCCTTCGCCATTCACGCTGTGAAAACAGATGACTCCGGAGATTCCTTAAGGATGCTCCAGGAACAATTGGGACATAGAAGCTTTGATACCACAGCTAGATACAGAAAAATCGCCGCTGAAGAATTAAAGGATTGGTATCATAAACTCTGGAATGAATAGGAGGCGAGAAATGACAGGAGATGAAGGGTTCAAGAGCATGGATGCTGGGACTAGCCCTGAAATTGGGCCTATGTCTAATCTACCTCCACAGTCTTTTGATTGGACAAATGCCATGGTTTCCCTCCTGAGGTTGGTTTTAGTGGGGATGTTTATGGCCACTGTAACAAGAATGGTTGTGAAGGCAGCTTTAGGCAAGCCGGAAGGAAGGCCAATACTCTATGAGCCTAAAGGGGGGAAACTTCTGTCCCAAGCAAGGCCAAGGCTGAAACAAATTACAGCAAAGGAAAGGGAGACCGGGAACCTGCGGCAAGCAATAAGGGATTGGGCAAAACAATACAAAGAAACACCTTGGTTAGCAGAAGCCAAGGAGAGTTTTAAGCTACTGAAAGGAAGAGCGAAAGCAATTGGTCTGAGTGATCAGGAATTTGAGAAGCTTTGGGTAGCCGAGGCAGAACACTTGCAGACCAAACTCGGGATTTGGGATGCGGTCGATAGGGAAAAACTAAGGGAGTACTGTGAACAAACATATGGAGTCCCGGTTAAAACCGAGGCAGCGAACTATTTTGCTCGGCTGATGGATCGGCGCATTCACGAGTTTAAGCTATATCTTCCACTGCACTTGATTGACCGTCGCGAGCTGACCGCTGAAGATATGTATCGAGCAGCATCGGCCTACTTTGGCCAGTTAGGATAATTATGTACAGTAACTATCAGAACAACAATAACTGGATAGGTGCCATCGCTTCCATTATGGGAGTCTTTTTAGTAGGCATGTTCATGGCCACTTTGACAAGGACATTTACTAGGGCAGCTTTGGGTAAGTCAGAAAGGCTGCCCCAAACCCAGTCTAACTGGCTAGAGCCCTTCTACTTTCGTGGCCTAAAGTTCAGAGAACATTCCAGCGGTATAGGATTGCAGGTCTACAACCCCGGCGATTTTGTGACTCCACTGGGTGTAGTTAAAAAGGGCTGGTATAGCATAGAAGGCTTGAATTGGAAAACCTCTAAAGACTACTACTCTTACCAGTACGAGGTTGGGTTGTGGAAAGACAGGAGGCACTATGGGTCGCTAAAGTTTCCTGAGCCGCCAAGATCAGAAAAGAGGTCTCCTCAGTTGTCTCCCCAGGTACTCATTAAAGATTACCCCGAACTGTATCTTTCCCCGGCGCAACGCACCGAGTTCACTACCAAGGATAGTGGAGAGGCCATAAAAAGGCTAACAGAACATGAGCTGGTTAACTGTCTTGTTATGGGTTACTTTCATGAACCTGGTGGTTTAACACCTGAACGGTTATTGGAACTGCTAGGAGACTATCCTCGAACCAGAAGTATTATAGCTACATATGAGGAATGGAAACGAGGTTACGAAAATCCTGACCTTTACTGGGGTGAGCGTATAAATAGGCTGAAAGAGCACCTAAGGGAACTTGAAGAGAAGAAAGCAAGAAAAGAGAAGCCGCCATGCCCTTATAGATTTTAGCAGATGGTAATGGACTATCGTATTCAGCAACAAATAAACGACGTCATGGCCTTCGGCATGAGGCTCATATTCATGGCAGTCATATTCGAAGTAGATTGAGGGTCAAAAATGGCAACATTAACACCAGTCAGAGGAGGTTTTCTTCAGCCCTTCGGATGCGGGTGGTTTATCCGTGAGTTCCTTTTAGGTCGTGGGCCTGAGGGAACCCCGAAGATAGACCCAGATGAAGGTGCCTGCCAGGCTGATATCTTTTTCCACTACAAGAGAGCACTCCACAGAGCCTATGCCGAGGACGCCATTGCCTACGAGAATGAGGCAAGGATCAAGAAGGGACTACCTATCTATACTGACACAGAATACTTGGAGAGGCTTGAGTGGCATCTGGGAAGGATTCCGTATAAGCTGGTCAAGTGCCGATACCATAGCCTGGTAACCTACTTTGGTATGCTCAAGAAATTAGGTTGGGTAGAGGAAACTGGTAAGGAGGAAAAGTCAGCACCACAGGATTACTACGAAGGCTTCCAAACAAGAAGGTATTACCGCTTAACCCGGAAAGGAATCGAAGCCCCTGACTATCAGTGGTCAAATCCGCACCGTACTCTTTACCCGGAGTTTAGCCTGCAATACTTCAGAGAAAAACGAAGACAACACCACTACTCAAAGAGAGCTCCCACCAGAAGCAGAAGAGTCCAAGTAGCAGCTTAAACTAAAAGGAAGATGGCATACAACCGCTTCAACTCCTGGCAAGAGGGTCTTAATGACATCTGTGGCTTTGGCATTAGTCTAGTACCCTTATTGCTCATGGTAGGAATGGTAAGAATTATGACTGCGAGTCTGTTCCCCAAACCCGAGAAGCCTGAAGGCAAGGTTTTACACTTTACCACAAGGATATTAGGGCCGGGGGCATCACAAAGATTACGGAAGCACGGCATTACCCAGACAATAAGAAGTGATAGGGAAATCCGGGATCTTTCCATCGGCGACGAAGTTTCAGTAACACTAGATAATTATCTTGTAGGAAAAGCTAGAATAGTTTACATCGATAAGGTCAGGCTAGGGGACCTTGATAAAGGTGATGCCTTGAGAGGTGGATTTGTCACAGTCGAGGAGCTTAGGAGTGCTCTAACAAAAGCCGGCTTCAGATTTCTACCTCTTGAGAGATATGTAGCGAACAGGGTTCAATTTGAGTGGC
>Ga0172363_10000961_pt1 | contig 22684 bp, 26 predicted proteins | sample LakKivs2_kivu2a2_FD_114541 | JGI IMG/M metagenome (GOLD analysis project Ga0172363, IMG submission 114541) | Sediment microbial communities from Lake Kivu, Rwanda - Sediment s2_kivu2a2 | ecosystem: Environmental > Aquatic > Freshwater > Lake > Sediment | place: Rwanda: Western Province, Lake... | reverse complement strand
GCGGCCCATGATCTCGACCACCAAGACGCGGTGGTGGCTCTCGGCCGTCGTGTGCAGGCGGTCAAGGGCCTCCATCGCGATGTTGACCGCCGTGTCGAAACCGAAGGTGTAGTCGGTCGCCGAGAGGTCGTTGTCGATCGTTTTGGGCACGCCGATGAGGGGCAGGCCCTCTTTCGTAAGCTTGTTGGCCACCCCGAGCGTGTCCTCCCCGCCGACCGCGACCAGCGCGTCGAGGCCGATCTTCTTGAAGGCGGCCTTGACGTTCTCCACGCCCTTTTCGACCTTGTAAGGGTTGGTGCGGCTTGTGCCGAGGATCGTCCCGCCCCTGTGCAAGATGCCGGCGACGGCGTCCCGGTCCAGGGGTATCGTGTTGCCCTCGATGACTCCCTTCCAGCCGTCCCTGAACCCGATGACCGTGTGGCCGTCGATGTGGGCCTTGCGGACGACAGCCCGGATTACGGCGTTGAGTCCCGGGCAATCTCCCCCACCCGTTAAAATGCCGATTTTCATGCCTACGTTTCCTCCATATGTAATGTACTTCTAGATTTGCTCACGGCGGGTCCTGTCCGAGGCGTTCGCCCCCATCCGCGCTCGCTCCACCCATCCCCCCGTGGGACCCCTTGCGCCCGCGCGTCTGGGGCCGACCCGCCCCGGCCACCCGCCGGTAGAGCCCCAACCTAAAACTTCATCCCCTGGTAGGGGTAGCCGAGCTCCTCCTGTTGCGCGGCGGTGCGCGGTTCCTCTTTCTTTTTGGGCTTTTCTTCGTTGGTCACGATCTTCGCGACGTGGATGCGCACGACGATCGGCTCGTCGATCCCGAAGACCTCCTGGATCTTGCCGGCGATAAGGTCCTGCAGCTTGGCCGTGAAGTCGGGCACGCTCGTCTCGGCGCGCAGGACCACGCGCATCCGAATATCGATGCCCTTCTTGGTTGCCTTGACGACCGCCCGGGCGTCCCTGATCTCCCGCAGTTGAAAGGCGAGCCTCTTGACCAGGTCCTCGACCGCCGAGAGGGTGATCGTGACCTGGCCGTTGGGGTTGACGAAGGCAATGGTCTTTTCGCGCTGGATCCTTCCGCTGACGGTCTGGACCGCCGCCAGGCTCACGAGAACGAAAAGGAGGCCGGCCGCGCCGGAGATGAGCCGGCTCTGCCAATCGGTGTAGATAAAGACGATGATGTCAGACACCTGTTCCGGGTTGACGAGACGGAAGGCGAAGGCCAAGGCCATCGCGCCCAGGATCGCGCACAGCAGGGCAAAGAAGAGGGTGTTGAAGACCATACGCATGGGGACTCCTCGTTTATCAAACGGCTCTATTTTTCCACGCCCTTGATCTTGATGATCACTTCTTTGAGCGCGAGGTCCGTGGCCTCCTCCACCGCCGCGCGCACGCGCTCCTGGACCTTGCCGGCGATGTCGGGAATATTATAACCGTATTTGACGATCAAGGGAATACAGATGTTGATGGTGTCGCTCTCCTCCTGACGCACGTCGATGGCGCCGGTCTGGGTCTTCTTGCCCAGCCAGCGCAGGACGTGCGAGCGCGCGTCGTCGCAGACCCGGGCCACCCCCTCCACCTCGTTGGCCGCGATGAAGGCGATGGACGCCATGACGTTGTTGTGGATCTTGATCTGTCCGAGGTCGCTCTTGTCTTCTGTCAACATGGGGCCGTCCTTATTTGTGTTCCGCCTCCGCGTACGTCTTCATGAATTGATCCAAAAAGTGCGTTGAGACATCCCCCCGGCGGAAGGCCGGGTTGTCCAGGAGCATGCGATGGAACGGGATCGTCGTCTTGATGGGCGCGACGAGGAATTCATCGAGCGCCCGCTGCATCGTCTTGATGGCCTCGCTGCGCGTCGGCCGGTGCACGATGACCTTGGCGATCAGCGAGTAGTAATAGGGGCTGATGCGGTAACCCTGGTAGACGTGGCTGTCCACGCGCACGTCCGGCCCGCCGGGCAGGCTCAGCTGTTCGATCTTCCCGGGCGAGGGCATGAAATTGTTCTGCCAGTCTTCCGCGTTGATGCGGCACTCGATGGCCGCGCCGTTGATCCGGACGCTGTCCTGGTGGATCTTCATCTTTTCGCCCGCCGCCATGCGAAGCTGCAACTTGATCAGGTCGATGCCCGTCACCATCTCCGTGACAGGGTGCTCCACCTGAATGCGCGTGTTCATCTCCATGAAGTAGAAGTTCTTGTTCTTGTCGAGGAGGAACTCGACGGTGCCCACGCTCCGGTAGGCCGCGGCCTTGACCCCCTTGATGACGAGCTCGCCCATCTTCTTGCGCAGTTTCGCGTCGAGCGCGGGCGAGGGCGCCTCCTCGAGCAGCTTTTGGTGGCGGCGCTGGATGCTGCAGTCCCTCTCGCACAGGTGGATGATGTTGCCGTAATTGTCGGCGGCGACCTGGAACTCGATGTGGCGCGGCTCTTCGATGTACTTTTCGATATAGACGTCGGGCACGCCGAAGGCCTTCTCGGCCTCGGCCTGCGCCGTCAAGAGGGCCCCCACGAGGCGCACGTCGTTATGGCAGATGCGCATACCGCGGCCGCCGCCGCCGGCCGTGGCCTTGATGATGACAGGGTACTGGATGCGCCGGGCCACGCGCAGGGCCTCGTCCTTCGACTTGACGACAGCGGTGCTGCCCGGCGTGATGGGAAGGCCTGCCTTGTGCATGGTCTCCTTGGCGGCCATCTTGTCTCCCAGCAGGCGGATGTTCTGGGGGGTCGGGCCGATGAAGACAATCTGGCAGGACTCGCAGATCTCGGCAAAGTGGGCGTTCTCAGCCAGGAAGCCGTAACCCGGGTGGATGGCGTCGACGTCCGTGATCTCGGCCGCGCTGATGATGGCGGGCATATTGAGGTAGCTTGACCCCGGCGATGCAGGGCCGATGCAGACGGCCTCGTCCGCGAGGCGCACGTGCAGTGAGTCGTGATCAGGCTCCGAATAGACGGCGACCGTCCGGATGCCGAGCTCCTTGCAGGCTCGGATGATCCTCAGCGCGATCTCTCCGCGGTTGGCGATCAAAATTTTGGAGAACATAGGGCGGGGCGATTAGGCCGGTTCGATCAGGAAGAGCGGCTGGCCGAATTCGACGGGCTCGGCGTTGTCCACGAGGATGTCCACCACGCGGCCCTTGATGTCGGCCTTGATCTCGTTCATCAGCTTCATGGCCTCCAGGATGCAGACGACCTGGCCGACCTCGATGTCCTGGTTTATCTCGATGAAGGGCGGCGATTCCGGTGAGGGCGCGCGGTAAAAGGTGCCGACCATCGGCGCCTTGATCTCGACGGTCTTCTTGCCGCTCCCAGCCGGCGGCGCCTCGGCCGGGACGGCCGCTGGAGCGGCGGCGAGGGGCGTTGCGGGAACAGCGGCGGCAGAGGGCACGTTCTCCATCACGATTTCACCGCCGGGGCCTTTCTTCAGGCGCAGCTTCAGGCCCTCTTTCTCCACCTCGATCTCGGTGAGATTGTTCTCATTCATGAGATTGATGATCTCTTTGATCTCCTTGATGTTCATGGCCCCGTCTCCTTAGGCACTGCGCTCGATATAGGTGCCTGTGCGCGTATCGACCTTGACGCGCGTGCCGACATCGATGAACAGGGGGACCTGGATGACGGCGCCGCTCTCCAGGGTCGCGGGCTTGGTGCCGCTCTTGGCGGTGTCCCCCTTGATGCCGGGCTCGGTGTGCGTGACGGTGTAGACGACGAAGTTGGGCAGATTGACCGTGACGAACTCCCTGTTGTAGTACAGGGCGTCCACCACGAGGTCGTCGATGAGGAACTTCTCGGTCGCGTGCAGCTTGTCGGCTTCGATGGCGATGTCTTCGTACGTCTGGGTGTCGAGGAAGTGGTAGAAGTTGCCGGAATGGTAGGAGTATTGCAGGCTGCGCGTCTCGATGTAGGCGTCTTCGATCTTGTCGTCCGTCTTGAAGGTCCGCTCGATGACGAGCTCGGTCTTGACGCTCTTGAGCCTGGTCCGGCAGAAGGCGGCGCCCTTTCCGGGCTTGACGTGTTCGACGCCCACCACGACGTACGGCGCGCCGTCGATGTCTATGGTCAGGCCCACCTTGAGCTCGTTAATGCTAAGCGTTCCCACTTAAGACCTCCACCCCCGTCTTCGTCACCAGGACCATCTCTTCCATGCGGACACCAAAACGGCCCTCCAGGTAGATCCCCGGCTCCACCGTGAAGACCATTCCGGCCTGCGCAGGCCGGCCGTTCTTGCGGTTGACCGCCGGGCCCTCGTGGACTTCGAGGCCCACCCCGTGGCCGAGACCGTGTCCGAATTCTTTCGCGTACCCCTTTTGGGCGATAAAAGACCGTGCGGCGGCGTCCACAACCTTAAGCGGGACACCGGGTTTGATTGTTTGGATGGCGATCCTTTGTGCTTCGGCCACAATAGCGCTCACCCGTCGCACAACGGGGGGTATTTTACCCAAAAAGAAGGTACGTGTCAAGTCGCATTTGTACCCTTCCGCGTCAACGCCCATATCCACGACCACCGGTTCGCCGGGCCGCAGCCTGCGGTCGGTGACGCGGGCATGCGGATAGGAGCTGTTGGGACCCGAGGCCACGATGATGTCAAAGGCGCTGGCCCGGCCACCGTTAAGCCGGATAAAACGCTCAAGCTCTGCCGCAACCTGCCGCTCTGTGACCCCGGGCTTGATCGTCTTTTTGGCGAAACGCAGGGCCCTGAGGTTGATCCGCAGGGCTTTCTTTATCAGCCGCACTTCCTCGGCGGTCTTGATCTCGCGCAGCGGCTCAAGTGTCTCTTTCAGCGGCACGAAGGTCAGGCGCCGGCCGCAGCGCTTATGTAGGATGTCACAGGCCTCAAAGACGAGGTGCCGGGATTCAAAGCCGACGCGCCGGCAGCCCTCTTGACACAGCTGGCTGGCGCAGGCCTCGAAGAGACCGTCCTGATATTCGATGATGATAAGGGGAGGTCTTGCCCGGCGCTTGAAGTCAGCGCCATAGCGGAAGTCCGTGAGGAGGGTCATGCCGCGCCGGGTGAGGATGAGGAGTGATTCCGGCGCCTCAAATCCTGCCAGGTAGGCGACGTTGGGGCCGCTGTTGAGCAAGAGGACGTCGCACCGCAGGTCTTTGAGGAGACGCCGCCCTTTGGAGAAACGCCCGCGGCCGGTCACGGCTTTTTGCGCGGTCCGGCCTTGAGGAGGTTGGCCGCCTGGAGGCCCAGGAGGTAGCTGTCGGCGCCGAACCCGGAGATCTGCCCTACGCAGACCGGCGCGATGAGCGAGGTCTGGCGGAACTCCTCGCGGGAGTAAATGTTGGAAAGGTGGACCTCGACCGTCTTGACGCCCGAGGCCGCCACCGCGTCGCGGATGGCGACGCTGGTATGCGTGTAGGCGGCGGGGTTGATGACGATCGCGTCGAACCGGCTACGGGCGTTGCCGATGAGGTCGACGATCTCGCCCTCGTGGTTGGACTGGACGATCGTCAGGCGGATCCTGTTCTTGCGCGCGAACGTCTTGAGGTTTTTGTCGATTTCTTTGAGCGTGGTGCGGCCGTAGATCTCAGGCTCCCTCCTGCCCAAGAGGTCCAGATTGGGGCCGTGAATGACAAGGATCTTTTTCATGGGTCTCCTCTTCAGGATTTCGGCGGCGCGTCCTGGGCCTCGTCGATGAGCATGACCGGGATGCCGTTCCGGACCGGGTAGGCCTTGCGGCAGGCCTGGCAGACGAGCTTGTCGTCACGGAGTTCCACCGGTTTCTTGCAGAGCGGACACGCCAGGATATCAAGAAGGTCTCTGGGGATCATGGCGTCGCGGCCCCCGGCGTGCTCTCGCGCACGAAGGCGAGGCGCAGGTCGTGGAGAAGGTGCTCGAGGATCTCGGTCTCGTCCTTGTCGCGGTTGCCCTCGGTTTTTTCCTCCAGCATCCCGAGGGTGTCGATGATGTACTTGGCCTGGTCCAGGTTCTTCTCCGTCTTGTTCGTCAGGGGGTTGGCCACGAGGCCGAGGGCCACGTAGGCCTGCATCCCCAGCGATGTCAGGAAGAACGCGAGTGTCGGCTCGTGGAGGAAGCGGTCCTCGGCCGTCTCCTCAGCCAGCGGCTCCGCTTTCGCCTTGTCCTTCCAGCTCTCGTCGACCTTCTTTTCCGGTTGCTGGTCCATCGCATTTCCTTGAAGCCGAACAGAACCCTCCACCGTCAGACGGAAGTTTTTCGCCGTCGGCTACGGTTTGCGACGCGCCGCTCGGCGCATAGACCCGCGCCTCCGCACGCGTCGCAACTCCTTGCCGACCTTTGCCGAAAAACTTTTTTATCCCACCTCAGCAGTTATCTCGCTTCGGCGGGATGTTCCATTGTCTGCCGATAGAGGGTCCTTGTCCGGCTAGACAATTCAACGCAACGTCAGGCCGGCGTAGCCGACGACGGCGCTGTAGTCCCTCGTGACGTCGCCGCTCGTCTGATACGCGATGAGGCGGCTCTGGGTGGCGCCGAGCAGCTTGGCGGCGCAGATGACCGTCGCCGCCGGCAGCACCCCGCACATCGAGATGGCGTGTTCCCCGACCTGCCGCACCAGGCCCTCGTCGTCGCGGCCAAGCATAGCTTCTATCGCGATCTTGTCCTTCCTGTTTGCCTGCTGCTGCGGTTCGTAGTGGGTCAGGTCCGTGCTCGCGATCACGAGGGTCGGCGCCTTCGTTTCGCGCACGGCAAGGGCGACGGCGGACGCAATATCTTTATACACTAAATTAGGGACCGATGCAAGCACGATGGGCACGATGCTGAAAGGTTTTCCGCGCAGGGCCTGGATCAGGGGCAGCTGGACTTCGATGGCGTGTTCCTGAGCGTGGGCCGTATCGTCTCCTTCGAGGTGCGCTGATTTTTTGAGCAAGGCACGGGCCAGATCCTCGCACACCGGCACGTCGCCGAAAGGGGTGCTCCAGGTGCCCTGCGTCATGATGCTGGCGTCCGGCCCCCAGCCCGTGTGGTTGGGGCAGATGATGATGCAGACCTCGGGGAGGGCGACGCTGGCCAGCGTCTGCGCGGCCACGGCCCCGGAGTAGACGTAGCCCGCGTGCGGCACAATGCAGGCGATGGCGCTGGTCTTCTGCGGGCGGCGGGTCCTGTCCGGGGCGTTCGCCCCTTCCGCGCTCGCTCCACCCATCCCCCCGTGGGGCCCCTTCCGCTCGCGCGGCAGGGTCGAGCCGCCCCGGCCACCCGCCGCATTCCCAAGCAGAGCGTCAATCATGCGGCGCAGGGTCTCGGGACGGTGCGGGTAAAAGGTGCCGGCAAAGGCGGCAGGCCGGTTCATGACAAAGTCTCCTCCATCTTCTTGCGGCAGGCCGCAAGATCCTGGGCCGGCACGTGGCCGTGAGGTTCGAAGACGCGGATGACGTCTCTCTTGAGATAGGGCTTGAGGATCATCATGTCGAAGTCGCCCTCGCACGGCGACTGGTGATCCCGCATGTCCTTGATGTTATGCAGGTGCAGGCCGCACAGCCGGCCGCCGTGGGCCTCGAGCCAGGCGTTGGGCCTGACGAGGCCCAGCTCCTCGAAGATGAAGGCGTGTCCCACGTCGTGCCAGTACCCGACGAGCGGGTGGTTCTTGTAACGCTTGAAAATGTCTCCGCACTCCTCCAGGTTCGGGATCTCGCGGACATAAAAGCGGTTCTCGATGCCCAGCACGATGCGGTTTTCTTCGGCCGAGATGAGCAGGGTGTCGAGGCTTTTGAAGAGCTGGTCCATGTGCAGGCCCTCCTTCTTCGTCCTTTCGGTGATGCAGTTCAGGAAGGCGTCGGTGTACGCCGGCCCGCCGGCCGGCCGCAACCGTATGAGGAGATGGGTCTGGTCGGGGATCTCGACGCGTCCGCAGTGCAGGACCACGGCCCGTGCCCCGAGCTGGCGCGCGGTCTCGATGGTGCGCTTGGTGTAAAGGACCGCCTGGCGCCGTTCTTCCTCATCGGCGGCCGCCAGCGAATAACAGTCCGGGAGGGCGTTTTCCTTGGAGAAGGTCTCGGGGAAGGGGCAGTAATTGTGGAGGCTTACGATGGCGAGGCGGCGGGTCTGCGCCTGGTGGCTGATGCCGCGGACGAGCGCCTCGGAGAGCGAGAAGCCCAACTCTAACTGTCTGAACCCCAGTCCTGCGATCTCATCGACCAGGGGCGCGGCATCCGGCCACCGGTCAGCATTCCAGGCGGTTGAGAGCGCGAACATAGGTCAGAACTTGCGCCGCGTGCGCCTTCTCTTTTTTTCGCTTGGCTTCTCGTAGTGCTTGCGCTCTTTGACCTCCCGGAGGATCCCCTCACGCTCGATCTTCCTCTTGAAGCGCCGCAGAGCGGACTCAAAGGACTCGTCTTTTCTGACTTCGACTTCAGGCATACGTTCGTTCACCCCTTACGTGTTTAGTTATTCAGAAGCGCCAGTATAGCACCCCCCTGCCCCCTTTTCAATACCTATTTCACTTGAAAATGAGACAAAGGTCCGACCTTTTTGGGCTCCAAATTGAGACAGGTGCCTACTTCAGCTCGAAGTCGATGATGACGTTGAAGGCGAGCTCGGTGTGGGCCTGAAGCTTCTGGGGGAAGGGCGGATAGGGTGCGGCCTCGCTGACGCTCTTGCGCGCTATCTCCTTGAGGTAGTCGCTCGGGGTCGAGCGGACCTCGTCGATGGCCAGGTCCACGAGGCCGCCGTCTGGAGTCAGGCTGAAACTGAGGTAGACCTCTCCTTCCTCCAGCTTGCGGTAGTAGAAGTAGGCGTACTTGCGGATCTTCTCGCGCACCAGCGAATAATAGCTGCGGTACTCCGGCGTCTTGAGCGTTTCGCCGGGGATCGCAGGGATCGAGACGGACTTCTTGAGTTTCTCCTTGTCGTCAAAGGGCCGCTCGGCGGGTTTCTTGTCGACGATTTTAAGGACGTCCTTCTTGATGAAGTCCGTGAGGGCCCTCGTATTCACTTCCAAGGGGCTTGCGGTGGCCGGGCCCGGCACGAGGTCCTGCTCAGGCACGGGCTCCTCGAGCACGGCAACGTGTCCCTCGTAGGCGACCTCGATGGTGCGCTGGGGCACAGTCGGCTTCGCCACGGGCCGCGGCACCAAGCTCAAGAGGCCGGCGTGCAGGACGACGGACCAAGTCAAAAAGACGATGAACGGATAGCGCGTGTCCATAACAGATATTATATCACCACGTCACCGTGTTGCGCGAGGGAGTCGCAACGCGGTGGTGAGGCCGCGATCAGAACTTCAGGCGGCAGCCGGCGATGACGTTGCGGCCCGGCGCCGGGTAGAAGTTGCGGGTGCCCGCGAAGGCCGAGACGATGCCGTACTCCGAGTAGTCGGCGTCGAAGACGTTGTTGATCCCGCAGAAAAACTCGATGCCCTTCCACAGGTAGCGGGCCTTCACGTTGAGCGTCACGTAGTCATTCATGCGGCCGTAGTCGTTGTTCAGGTCGCTGATCAGGTACATCTCGCCGACGTAGTTTAAGAGGAGGTCCAGGTACAGCGCCTCGGTCGCCTGCCAGTCGATGCGCAGGGAGGCCTTGTGCGGCGGGACTGCCGGCATCTCCTTGTCCTCATAGGTCCCCTCTCCGAAGCGGGCGTGCGTGTAGGTATAGTCGGCACGCAAGGAAAGGCGGTCCATCGCCTTCCAGCAGACCTCGCAGATTCCGCCCTGGTGCCGGGTCTTGTCGTAGTTCGTGTTCTGGAAGGTCAGCGGGTCAAAGTAGATCTCGTTCTTGATGTCATGCTGAAAATAGTTGATCTGTCCTGAAAACGCCTCTGAAAAGCTGTGGCGCAGACCTGCCTCGATGTTGCGGCCCCTCTGCGTGCTCAGGGCCGTGTTCAGGCCCCCGAATCCCCACGTGTTGGACGTGAAGAACTCGTCAACCAGCGGGTGGCGAAAGCTCTGGGCGAAGTCGCAGTAGACGCTGGACTCCGGTCCCAGCCCATAGACGATACCGGCCTGGAAGACCTCATCCACGAGGTCCTTCTTGGCCTTGTTGTCGACCTGGGTGAACTGCCGGAAGCGGTAATAGGCGGCCTCGCGCCGGCCGCCGGCCTTAAAGGAAAGCCGGTCTGTCAGGCTAATCTGATCGAGGCCGTAGATGCCCCACGAGGTCTTGGTGATCTCCAGGTCGTCATTGGCGCCGGCGAGCGCGCCGTCCAGGATGTCGTCCTCGGCGCGGTAGACATCACAGCCGAGGATGAGGGTGTTGGCACGGCCGCCAACCTCACCTTTTAGAGTGTACTTCGGGGTCAGGCCGCTCGTGACGATGTGGTTTTCATTGCGCCACGCGGACGACATGTAGACGGCGTCCACGCTGCGCGAGCGCACGGAGCCACGGACTTCCAGGATGCCGTTTTCGTCGCCGTCCGCCCGGACCCCCAAGTCGAGGAAGGAGTCGAGCGTCTCGGCATTGTCATCGGGATATATGCTGGCGCGCCGGCCCAGCGCGAGGAGGTTGGCCTCGCTCAGGGCGCCGGGCAAGCCGTATGCGTCCTGGTGGTGGCCGGCGTTGAGGTCGACCAGCCACGCCTCGCCGAACCGGCGGCTGACCCCGAGGCCGAAGTCCTGGCGCTCCAGTTCGCTGTTCGTCCGAAAGCCGTCCGTGTCAAAGGTCTCGGCCGTCAGCCGGAAGTTGGAGGGCCCTATCTCGCCGCCGGTCTCCGCCATGACGCCCCAGGTGTCGTAACTGCCGCCCTTCGCCTCAAAGGTCACGCCCGGCTTCCCCCTGCCCTTCTTCGTGATGATGTGGATGACGCCGCCGGCGGCGTTGTCGCCGTAGAGGACGGAGCCGGCCCCGCGCATGACCTCGATGCGCTCGACCTGGGAGAGGGCGATCTGGCTCCAGTCCGTGTTGGAGAGGTCGATCGCGTTGACGCGGCGGCCGTCCACGAGGACGAGAACGTTGCTGGGGGCCGATTCGCTGAAGCCGGCCATGTCCACGTTGACGGACTTGCCGGTGCCGGTGTAGTCGCGCACCGAGACGCCGGAGATCGTGCGCAAAAGGTCCGTGATGGTGCGCGCGTTGGTGGCGGCTATGTCTTCGGCGTCGAGGATGGTGGTGAAGCGGGGCGTGCGCTGGACGGTTTCGTCCGTGCGCGAAGAGGTGACGACGATGCGCTCGATATCGACGGCCGGCGCAGCGGCTCCCAAGGAAGGGGACAACAGGGCGGCCGCGGCCGTCGCGAGGGACACAACAAATAGGATTTTTTTCATCGTTTTCTCCTGATTCGGAAAGTCCTTGTTATCCCGGCGGCAAGCGATCTTCTTAGGACCATATTCGTGACGCCGGGATTATTTGCTCGAAGGCCAGTGACGGCAAACAAAAAACCCTTGACCTCATTTTGAAGTCAAGGGTTGCAGAGCGCGTCTATCACCCCCGGCTTTGCCTCGAAGCCAAAATCAGGCGCGAAACTGCGGGCAGGTCTTCTGGCTCACCCGCACGTCTCGGACGACCTTCCCATCGAGCACTCGTCGTATCGGCGGTGCAAGATAGTGGTCACCGTGTCCTGACGTTTGGACCTCGCCTGAGCGCGAGGGCAGGTTCACAGCGGCGGGACCGCGGCCGATTCCCTCCGCGTTAGCGGAGGTCACGGCACTTCCCTTCTCCCACAGAGAACTGAATTAATTTGTCAAAAGCGCCTTGGCCAGCGACGTGCGACGGATCGCCCGCGCGGCAAGCGCGAATGTTCCGAAAAAGGCCGCCGAATAGACCAGCGTGCCGGCGAGAAAGTTCCTGAAAAACGGGATCCCCGCGACGTAGCACTCCAACAGGCCCTGCGGGGTCGGCGGGTACCAGCCGGCCGCCCAGACGCCGAAGTTCGTCACGAGGTAGAAAACCACGGAGGACGCCAGCGACCCAAACAAGACGGTCGTCGTCTTGGGGCTCCGGCGCAGGCCCAGGCCGATAAGACTGACCAGGACCACGCTGCCCCATGTGAAGATGACGATGTCGTGAAGGCCGAGGAAGAGATCGCTCGTCACGATGAGGGCCAGCGGCATGATGAGCGCCTGGCGCCTGTTCGGCAGAAAGGACGCCCCGAACAGGGCGATCGCCGCCACCGGCGTGAAATTCGGTGCGTGGGGAATGATGCGAAAGAGTATCCCGAACATCATCAAGATCAGGGCGAGCATGCGTCCTCCTCTATTTTCGCTCTGTTTTTACTTTTTATCCCAACGCAGGGCAAAAGTCAAGAACTATTATGAACAAGATATGGCCTATTTGTCCTCGTGCACCATCGGGACAAAGCGGACGGGGATGACGTTTTCCTCGTGCGTCTTGCCATCGGCGTCCTTGGTGACGAGGACGAGGTCCTGGAAGAGCGTGCCCACCGGCACGACGAGGCGTCCGCCGGGCTTGAGCTGACGCACGAGCTCTTTCGGGATGCTGGGCGGCGCGGCCGTCACGATGACGGCGTCAAAGGGGGCCTCTTCGGGCCAACCCTTGTAGCCGTCGCCGTGGCGGACCGTGACGTTGGCGTAGCCCATCCGCTTGAGCCGAGCGGCGGCGCTCTCGGCGAGCTCCGGGATGATCTCGATGGAGAAGACCTCGGCCGCCAAAAGCGACAGGATCGCGGCCTGATAGCCGCAGCCGGTGCCGATCTCCAGGACCTTGTCTTCGGGCCGGACCTTCGCCATCTCGGTCATCAAGCCCACGATGTAAGGCTGCGAGATGGTTTGATCGTGGCCGATGGGCAGCGGTCGGTCGGCGTACGCCTCGCGGCTCAGGTAGCCGGGGACGAAGTCGTGGCGCGGGACGCGTTTCATGGCCTCGAGGACGCGCCCGTCTGTCACCCCCCTCGCCTCGATTTGCGCCTCGACCATGAGGCTGCGTTCGGCGGCTCGCTCATCCGCACTGCCGCAGGCTTCGTTGGGTTTAAGGGCGTGGCTCATGACGCACAGTGATAGAAGGACGAGAAGGGTACTTTTAGGCATTGAACCGGCACATCGCTCCCGTCTCTTTGCGGTTTTTCTCTTTCGGAAGTTCGTCCGGACGCCCCACGGCGATCACGAAGCAGACGCGCTGGCGTGCGGGGATGCCGAGGACGCGCTTGGCGGCTTTCTCGTTGAACCAGCCGATCCAGCACGTGCCGAGCCCCTCCTCTGTCGCCTGCAGGATGAAGTGTTCCCCGGCGATGCCCACGTCGATCAAATAAAACGGCGTCTTCCTCAGCCAGCTGCCGACCTGGGTCAGCCCGCCGGGGTTCTGCGCCAGGACCGCGACCAGGGCGCCGGCCTGCTTGGCAAAACGGTTGATGGCGTAGGGGCCGTCGAAGATAGCGTCGGCCACCCTCTCTTTGAGCGCCGGGTCGTCCACGACCACGAAGTGCCAGGGTTGGCTGTTGCAGGCCGAGGGTGCCAGCCGCGCCGCTTCGACACAGCGCTCAAGCGCGTCGCGGCTGACAGGACGCGGGTCGAAACGGCGTATGCTCGAGCGTCTTTTGACGAGGTCGAGAAACATCACAAGACGAGAAGGACGAAAGCCAGCACCATCAACAGGACGACGGCCGCGAGGACCAGGGGCGCCGGCCTGTGTTTGAGGCAGGCCAGGAAGCCGGCCGACCGGCGCAGGGATGCCCCGCAGTAAAGGCACAGGAGGGCGTCTTCGTCTTCAATGGGCCGTCGGCACTCGGGGCATGCGACCGTCACAAGATGTATTTTACACCTTGAAAAGAGGCATGTCGAGGGCCGTTACACTTTCTCGGAGAGCCTCGGAGGCGTTTGCAAAAAAAACGGGACAGGCGCCTGTTAAGGCCGCCTGTCCCTATTCCCCCCGTAGCGGGTCGACCGATTTACGGATGCGCGGGGTGTGGATCTTGGCAGAGGTCGATCTTGAGCGTATGACAAAAGTTAATAAAGAAGCACTTCTGCTTCGTGACGCAGTAGACCCCTCCCTTCATCCGTATGTGGAATTTTTCCGTCTTCTCCTCTGTGTCGCGGCACCGCAGGACGTGGATGGCGGGCCGCTGGCTTTGGTGGACTTCTGTCTTGTCCACCTCTTTGACGATGTAAATGAGGTACTTGTGGATCTTGGTCAGGAGGCCGTTCTCGGTGATGGTCTCCGAGGCCCACAGGACCCTCTTCTTCTTGTCCGGTGACGTGAGATTTTTGAAGACCATATCGCGCATCGTCGTGTCCTTAATTTGTCTCAACTGCCTTCCCTCAAATTATCCCTGAGGCTGCGGTTTAAGGCAGCCGAAGGGATAGGTTCTTTTACCTTAATTTGCCTCCACTTTCATGGCGGCCGCTTACCTATATAAATACAAAGGCCGAGTCCCCCAACTTTTTTACGGCTTCTACTCTGTCACTTGAGGCAACCCGGCGTCATTGCCTATACCATGCTCAGCTAAAATATAACACGCGGATCGACAAAAACAATGGTATTGCAGGGGGTTACGGAAAGCGTTTTCTACGGGGTTTTTTTGAAGAAGCGGCGGGTGTTGAAGCGGTTTTCTTTTTTCTGCAACAGCCTGACAATATTAGCCTTATGCCTAAACACGGCGAGGACGCTCAGGACGGTCAGGAACACGATGATCTCTTTCGGGACGCGGAAAAGGACGGCCGTGGGGGTCAAGAGGAGCGCCGTCAAAACCGACGCGAGCGAGACGTAGCCAGAGACGAGGAAGACGATGCCCCAAAGGACCAGCATGCACGCCAGGGTGCCGGCAAAGCCGGGGATGAACACGGCAAAGGCCGCCAGCGCGCCCAGGCTTGTGGCCATGCCCTTGCCGCCTTTGAAGCCGAGGAAGAGCGTCCAGTTGTGGCCGGCCACGACCGTGAGGGCCACGCAGCACAGGTACGTATTGAGGCTGATGTGCGGCACCGGCTTGTAGAAGAGCGCCTGGCCCAGTGCCACGGCGGCAAAGCCCTTGGCAATGTCAATCGCGAGGACCGCCGTGCCGATCCCCTTGCCCAGAACGCGGAAGGCATTGGTGGCGCCGACATTGCCCGACCCGTGCCGGCGGATGTCTATCTTCCTGAGCATCCGGCCCAGGAGAAAGGCCGTCGGGATGCTGCCCAAAAGATAGCTGACGACCAGTCCCAGAAGGATGTTTAACATGTCTTTGCCGGCAGTTGGGTCTCGTTGAGTGCGACGATGCCGCGCCGCGCGTAGTCCGCGCCCGATATGGCCGTCAGGAGGCACGCCGCCCACCAGACGTAACGCACGGCGGCAACTTCGAGGAGGATGCCGATCACCGTCGCCATCTGTAAGAAGGTGGTTGCCTTTCCCCACCACGTGGGCGTGATTATCTTTGATTTGTTCACCATGAGGATCAGCGCCCCGCCGACGAGGATGATGACGTCGCGGCTCACGACGAGGATGACGACCCACAGCGGCAGGGCCACGGCCAGGTTGGCCTTGGCGACGCGGTACAAAAGCAGGATCGCCGTGATCAAAAGCACCTTGTCCGCCACCGGGTCGAGGATGGCGCCGGCCAGCGTCTTCTGGCGGCGGGAGCGCGCGATGGCGCCGTCAATGGCGTCCGAGACGGCGGCCAAGAGAAAGATGCCCAGGGCGATCCACTTCAGGTAGGCCCGCTCGGGCGCATAGAACGCGAGGCTGGCGACGAAGAAGGGCGTGCTGATGACGCGAAAGAGGGTGACCTTGTTGGCGAACGTCATGTGTGAATTGGATCCGGCTGTTCTTTTATCCCCCGAAGGGGGATGAAATTCGGCCACATCACTTATGTCGCTTCGCTCCATAGGTGATGGCCTCATTTCAAGATCCGGACGCGGTTGGGCGGCCAATAGATCAGCATCGCCTTGCCGATAAGGTACCTGTCTTCGAGAAATCCCCAGTAGCGCGAGTCCTTGGAAGAGGCGCTGTTGTCGCCGAGGCAGAAGTACTGGTCGTCGGGCACGACCACTTCCTCCCCCTCCTGCCCGAGGGGGCCCTTGTTGTAGTAGAAGAGACGCAGGAAGGGTTCTTCCTCGAGCGGCGTGCCATTGCGGACCAACCGGCCGTGGCGGATCGAGACCGTGTCGCCCGGCAGGCCCACGCAGCGCTTGATGAAGTCTCTCTTGGGTTCCTCGGGGTAATTGAAGACGATGATGTCCCCGACCTGGGGGCCGCGTCCCTTGAAGAAGCGCAGGGTCGTAAAGGGAACCCTCAGGCCGTAGGCGTAACGCAGCACGAGGATCCGGTCCCCGGGCTGGAGGGTCGGTTCCATCGAGCCCGTCGGGATCTTGAAGGGCTGGATGATGAAGGAGCGGATGAGGAAGGCGAGGACCAGCGCCCAGGTGACGGTCTCCCCCATCTCCTTGAGCCAGGCCTTCTTCTTCGGGTCCAGGTCGCGCCAGAACTTGGTCATATCTTGAGGGCCGCGAGGAACGCTTCCTGCGGGATCTCCACGTTGCCGATCTGTTTGAGGCGTTTCTTGCCTTCCTTTTGTTTCTCCCAGAGCTTGCGCTTGCGCGTGATGTCGCCACCGTAGCATTTGGCCGTCACGTTCTTGCCCACCGGCCGGATCCGCTCTGAGGCGATGACGGTGGCGCCCACCGCGGCCTGGACCGTGATGAGGTAGAGCTGCCGCGGGATGAGCTCTTTCAGTTTCTGCGTCAGGGCCCGGCCCTTGGCCTGGGCCTTGGCCTTGTGGATGAGGCACGAAAAGGCGTCGCAGATCTTGTCGTTCAGGAGGATGTCGAGCTTGACGAGCTCGGTCGGCTCGTAGCCGTCAAACTCGTAGTCGAGCGAGCCGTAGCCCTTGGTCACCGACTTTATTTTATCATAGAAGTCAACGATGATTTCGGACAGCGGCATCCGGTAGACGATCTTGACGCGGTCCTCGCCCAGGTAGTCGTTGGCCACGAATGTGCCCCGCCGCGCCTTGGCCATCTCGCAGGCCGGCTCGATGGCCCACGTCGGCACCATCATGAAGACGCGCACGAAAGGCTCCTGTGCCCCGCGGATCTGGGCCGGGTCCGGGTACTTGGCCGGATTGTCGATCTCGAGGACGCTGTCATCGCGGCCGATGATGCGGTAAACGACGTTGGGGGTCGTCAGGACCAGGTTGAGGTTGTATTCGCGCTCCAGGCGCTCCTGGACGATCTCCATGTGCAGCAGCCCCAGGAAGCCGCAGCGGAAACCGTAGCCGAAGGACTGGGAGCTCTCAGGCTCATAGACGAAGGATGAGTCATTGAGGCTGAGTTTTTCCATCGCCTCCTTGAGCGCGGGGAAGTCCATGGCGTTGACGGGGTAGATCCCGCAGAAGACGAGCGGCTTGACCGGCTTGTAGCCTGGCAGCGCCGTGGCCGCGGGGTTCTGACGGAACGTGACCGTATCGCCGATCACCACCTCTTTGGGGTCGCGGATGTTGGCCGTCAGGTAACCGACGTCGCCGCACGCGAGGCCGCCGGTCGGCGTGATGTCGGGTCTGAAGACCCCGACCTCCTCGACGGTGTAGTTTTTCTGGCTGCGCATCATCGTGACGCTGTCGCCGACCTTGAGGCTGCCGTTGAAAAGGCGCACGTAGATGACGACGCCCTTATAGGTATCGAACTGGGAATCGAAGATGAGTCCCTCGAGCGGGGAACCGCTGCTCCCGGGCGGCGGGGGGATGGCCTGAATGACGCGCTCGAGGATTTCCGAAATGCCGGTCCCTTCCTTTGCGGAGGCGAGCAGGATCTTTTCTTCGGGCATGCGCAGGATGTCCCGGATCTGGTGCTTGACCCTGTTGATGTCGATACCGCCGATGTCGATCTTGTTGATGACGGGGATGATCGTGAGGTTGTGCTCGCGGGCGAGATAAAAGTTGGCCACCGTCTGGGCCTCGATGCCCTGGCTGGCGTCGACCAAAAGAAGCGCCCCCTCGCAGGCGGCCAGCGATTTGGCCACTTCGTAGGTGAAATCCACGTGGCCTGGCGTGTCGATGAGGTTGAGCGTGTAGGTTGCGCCGTCCCCGGCGCGGTAGGCGAGCGTGACCGCCGAGGCCTTGATGGTGATGCCCCGCTCCTGCTCGATGTCCATATCGTCCAAAAGCTGGTTGTGGAAGCGGCGTTCGTCGATGGCGCCCGTGACTTGCAGGAAACGGTCGGCCAGCGTCGATTTGCCGTGGTCGATGTGGGCGATGATCGAGAAGTTCCGGATGAGGCGCTGGTCGCTCATGCCTTGTTGATCTCCGCGATGACACGGTCGGTCACCTCGTCGATGGACAGGTGCGTCGTGTCGATGTAGATGGCGTCGGCCGCGCGGCGCAGCGGCGCGTGCTCGCGCGTGGAGTCGAGGCGGTCACGCTGCTCGATGTCGCGCCGGACGGCCGGCTCCTCGATGGGTATGCGCCTTTCCTTCATCTCCAGGAAGCGCCGGCGCACGCGCGTGGCGGGCTGCGCGTCGAGGTAGAACTTCTTGTGGGCGTCCGGGAAGACGACCGTCGTCGTGTCGCGGCCCTCCAGGATCGCCCGGCGGCCTTGGGCCAAGCGGCGCTGGACCTTTACCATCTGTTCGCGGACTTCCTTGATCTTGGCGATGGTGGAGACGCTCTGCGTGATCTCGGGTCCGCGGATGGCCGCGGTGACGTCCTCGCCGTCCAGCCGCACGCACAGCTCGCCGGTGGCCGGGTTATAGTCCAAGTCGAGGGCGGTGGCGCGGGCCATCGCGATCACGGCCGGCGTGTCCTTCGGGTCGAGGTTCTGACGCAGGGCCTTGAGCGCCAGGCAGCGGTACATGGCACCCGTGTCGATGTAGAAGAGGCCGAGGCGCTGCGCCACGCGTCGGGCGATGGTGCTTTTTCCCGAGCCGGCAGGACCGTCTATGGCCACGATGGGTTTGAGAGGGGTCATGTCACCGAACGGCTTGTCGTTTGTGCTGACTGGCCGTCAAGAAGGACAACAAACGGCGCCGGCAACGGCTGCGTAGCGCGGCCTTAAAGAGGGCCAGCGCGCGCTCGTAAGAGGCGAGGGCCGGGAGGAGCTCGCGGCGGTTGGCCAGAAAGATGTCCGCCCAGAGCAGCGGCGAGGAGAGGGCGATGCGCGTCGTGTCCTTGAGGCCTCCGGCGGCAAAGGGCAGGGCCTGCCGGGGGACGGCCGCCATGAGCGCGAAGGCGGCCAGGTGCGGCAGATGGCTAATGCGGCCTAAAATGAAGTCATGGCGCTGGGCCTTCATGGTGAAGACGCGGCACCCTAACCTATTCCAAAAGAGCACGGCCTTCTTCCACGCCTTGGTCCTTTTCTTGGGCGTCAGGATGCAGATGCTGTCGCGCAGGAGGTCGGCGTGCGCCGCAGAAGCGCCGCTCTGCTCAGAGCCTGAGAGCGGGTGCGCGCCGATAAAATTGAGGCGGCCGGCCGCCCGCAGGATGGAGACCTTGGCGCTGCCGGTGTCGGTGACGAGCGCCTGGGGACCAACGAGTGTTTTCAGCAGGGTCAGCTTGCGCTCGATATCGCTGACCGGCGTGCACACCACGACGACGTCCGCGTCGCGCACGGCCTCCTTGAGGTCTGTCGTCCCTGTGTCGATCAAGCCAAGGCGCACGGCGGGCCGTATCTTTTTGGGGTTGCGGAAGTGGCCGACGATCTCTTGGGCAAGCCGGCGCTTTTTCAGGACCAGCCCAATGGAACCGCCCAAGAGCCCCACTCCCAGGATGGCCACCTTCTTGTAGGCCTTCATGTCAGATCTCCCTTTGGACGGCGTGGGCGATGCGGCGCAGTTCCTGCATGAGATCGACCAGCCTCTGTGGCAAGAGCGACTGCGCGCCGTCCGACAGGGCCTCTTCGGGCCGCGTGTGCGTCTCGACGATCAGGCCGTCGCAACCCGCTGCCACCGCCGCCTTGGCCAGAGCCGGAACGTATTTCCAATTGCCGGAGGCGTGGCTGGGATCGGCTATGACCGGCAGGTGCGAGAGCTCCTTGACGATGGGGATGGCGCTGACGTCGAAGGTGTTGCGCGTGGCGGTCTCGAAGGTCCGGATGCCGCGCTCGCAAAGGATGACGTTCTGGTTGCCCTCGGAGAGTATGTACTCCGCAGACATGAGCCATTCCTGGATGGTCGAGGCCAGCCCCCGTTTCAAAAGGACCGGCTTCTGGGCCTGGCCCACTTCTTTCAAGAGGTTGAAGTTCTGCATATTGCGGGCGCCGATCTGCAGGATGTCGGCATAGGCGGCGACGCGCCCCACGTCGCGCGGGTCCATCACCTCGGTCACGGTCGGCATGTCGAGCTGGACGCTGACGCGCTTCAGGATCTTGAGCCCCTCTTCCCCCATCCCCTGAAAGGCGTACGGCGAGGTGCGCGGCTTGAAGGCCCCGCCGCGCAGCACCGAGGCGCCGGCGAACTTGGCCTCTTGCGCGATCTCGAGAAGCCGCTCTTCGCTCTCAATGGCGCACGGCCCGGCGATGAGGATGATCTTTTTCCCGCCTATCGTGACGCGGTCCGTGACCCGGATCTCGGACGACTCGGCCTTGAACTCGCGCGAGACGAGCCGGTACGGCGCCAGGACGGGGATGACGTTTTCCACGCCCGGGAAGACCTCGAGCGGCACCGTGCGCAAAACGTCCTCGGGCCCGATGAGGCCGACGATCGTCCTCTTCGTCCCCTTGGAGATGTGGGGCTTCAGGCCCAGCTTCTGGGCGCGTTCAATGATGTGGTCGATGTCTGCCTGTGTCGCGTCGGGACGCAAGACGATGATCATCGGGTCGCCTCCAGGGTCTCTTTGAGAGCCTTGATCAGTTTTGAGTTCTGTGCGCGGGTGCCGACGGTGATGCGGGCGTAGCGCTCGAGGCCGTACATGTCCATGTCGCGGATGATGACCCCCTTTTTCAAAAGCGCGCGGCAGAGGCGGCGCGCGCCCGTGGCAAAGCGCACGAAGACGAAGTTGGTCTCGCTTTTCTTGTACCACACGCCGAGCCGGCCCAGCGCCCGGTAAAGGCGCCGTTTCTCGCTTTTGAGCACACGGCTGTTCGTGCCGACGAACGCGCGGTCGTCCAGGGCGGCGGCGGCGGCCGCCTGGGCGAGGCTGTTGACGTTGAACGGCTGTCGCACGCGCTCGGCCGCTGCGATGAAGCCGGGGTCGGCGATCATGTAGCCGATGCGGCAGCCGGCCAGCCCGTAGGCCTTTGAAAAGGTGCGCAGGATCGCCACGTTCTTCCTCTTCAAGAACTGCAGCGAATCGGGATACGTCCGGGAGGTCACGTATTCGAGGTAGGCTTCGTCAAAGACGACGAGGACGTTGCGCCTGACCCTGCCCAGGAACCCGAGGACCGCGGCCTGGTCCACCATCGTGCCCGTTGGGTTGTTGGGGTTGGCGATGAAGACGGCCCGCGTCCGGGGCGTGACCCGGCGGGCCATCGCCTCCAGGTCATAGGCAAAGTCTTTGAGCGGCACCTCGATGACGCGAAAGCCATTCACCTGGCCGATGATCCTGTATTCGACGAAGGTCGTTTGGGCCGTGACGATGTCGGCCTTGGGGGCCCGCAGGGCCTTCAGGATGATGTCGATCAGTTCGTCCGAGCCATTGCCAAAAAGGAGGTTCTTCTCGGCAACGCCGAGCCGGCTGGCCAGTTTCTTTTTCAGGACCGGGCAGCTGCCCTCGGGATACCTGTGGAGGTTGGCGCAGGCCCTTCGGATGGCCGCCACCGCCTTGGGGCTGGGCCCCCGCGCGTTTTCGTTGGAGGCGAGCTTGACGACGTCCTTCAGGCCCAGCTCGCGCTGGACCTCTTCGATGGGTTTGCCCGGCACGTAGGCCTGGATCGCGTTGATGTCTTTGCGTATGCGCACCATCATCGTATTTGGGTTGTCTGACGGGATATCTATTCCAGGCAGACGAAGTTTTTCGCCGTCGGCTACGGTTTGCATTTTCGCCGTTACGCTCCATTGACCCGTGTCGCTACGGCAAAAATGCAATCCCTTGCAGACGTTTGCCGAAAAACTTCCTTATTGTCTGTCTGGAAAAGATATCCCCGTCAGGCAGACCCCCTCTCTACTCCGTCATGGGGTAAGAGCCCAGGACCTTCAGGAACTTGCACTTTTCCTCGAGCTCGGCCAGCGCCTTCCAAACGCGCTTTTGTGATCGGTGGCCGATGAAGTCTATGAAGAAGAAGTAGTCCCAGGCCCGGCGCTTGGACGGTCGGGACTCGATCTTGGTCAGATTGATGCGGTGGCGCTTGAACGGCATCAGCATGTCGTGCAGGGCGCCGACTCGGTCCTTGATCGAGAACATGATCGAGGTCTTATCCTCGCCCGTCGGTTCGGACTCGAACTTGCCGATCACGAGGAACTTCGTGATGTTGTGCGGGCTGTCCTCGATGCCCCGCGCAATGATCTTGAGGTTATACTCCTTGGCCGCCAAAAGCGACGCGATGCAGGCCGCGCCCCTCTCCTTCGTGGCGACCTGCGCGGCGCGCGTGGTGCTCGAGACCTCGACGAGATCGGCCTTAGGAAGGTTTGATTCGATCCATAGGCGGCACTGGCCGAAGACCTGGGGGTTCGAGTAGATGCGCTGGATCCGACCCTCGGGTTCACGGCTCAACAGGTTGTGTGTGATGTCGAGCATGATCTGGGCGCAGACCTTGAGGTCCGCGTCCACCAGCATGTCGAGGGTGTGGGAGACCGCCCCCTCGATCGAGTTTTCGATCGGGACGACGCCGTAGTCGGCGTGCTCGCGGCTGACGGCGAGAAAGACGTCGCGGACCTCCGGCTGCGGCAGGTACTCCATCCGCGCGCCGAATTTCTCGATCGCGGCCTGGTGGGTGAACGAGCCGTTCTGGCCGAAGAAGGCGATGCGCGTCGGCTTCTCCAGCGCG
>Ga0172363_10000959_pt1 | contig 22719 bp, 20 predicted proteins | sample LakKivs2_kivu2a2_FD_114541 | JGI IMG/M metagenome (GOLD analysis project Ga0172363, IMG submission 114541) | Sediment microbial communities from Lake Kivu, Rwanda - Sediment s2_kivu2a2 | ecosystem: Environmental > Aquatic > Freshwater > Lake > Sediment | place: Rwanda: Western Province, Lake... | reverse complement strand
TAACGGAATTTTTGGCGCTGGGAGATTCTGGTTCCCAGCTGAAATTGCAGGTTAAATCAGTAACAGAAGGAGTGGGACTGAAACTCGGAGTTGGAGTAGGAGTGGGAGTTGGGGTAGGAGTGGCTGCGGTTTTAGTAAACTCACAAGTATCAACAAGAAGCCATGTTGCATCACTCCTCTGTTTATATATCCGAACAGTATGGGCTCCGACTGATTTTCCGCTCAAATCGATGCTGCCAGTGCTATAGTCGTATAAGTATTGGAGGACGTCATTGCAAGGACGGGTGCAGGAGCTCGAATGGCCAGCTTGTTTTTGCGACCAAGTAGTTTCTTTTCTGTCAGCTACACTGGTGGAATCTAAACTATATTTTATGTCAATAATCGTATAGACTATGTGTTGATCGCTGCCGCATTGTTTCGGCTCACAGTCAGCCCTATAAAACCCTCCATCCACCCAGCCCTTGACTGTTATACTATTATTAACCGGGTTCGGGCAGGAGGTGATAACGGCAGCCGCCTTATCAGCAAAAGCCAAGGCGCCAGCCAATGTCAAAAGAGTAATTAAAATGAAATAAAATTTTTGATTGGTGGTTAAATTAAACATATTTTATTTTTGTTTATTTTACGATTGCCGTCTCTTTATTTAAATTATATAGCACAATTTTTAGCAATGCAAACTATCGGAGATTAAAACAGCCACCCTCCCAAATTAAGAGGATGGCCGTTCATTTTGGTTCAACTCGTGGCTCAACGGTAATAGACATCAAACCAGTCCTGGATCCACTGGGGGCAATTGGCAGCTCGGTAGTAATAGTAGGCTTCGGCAAAGAGCTCGTTGGGGCCGACCTTGGAATACTTTGACGGCGCCTCAAGATCTCCAAGTTTGACGTGCATATAAAACAGGTTCCAATCGCGCCGCTGCTCCTGAGTCAGATTGTTGTAGTAAACCGCGTGGCCGATTTCATGGATAAGATAGTACTTGCCGCGTGAATCGCCCAGGGCTTCTTCTCTAAGATAGATTATCTTGGTCTTGATGTGGTAAGTAGCGCCGGCATTGGCAAGGGACTGGACATTTGCTCTTGTGGCATTCGCAACTTCGGTAATGAAGGCCCTGCTGCTTATAATTTTAAAGCTGGTAACGGCCTTCACATCTTGCTCTGGGATTCCCACAAGATAAGCTTCCAGGGCACCAGCTGATTTGCTGCCGTGCTTGGCCAGCCAAGTGTCCACTTCCACCGCTTGCGCAGTTTGTGTGAACATCGAGAAAAGAATCACGAGACAAAATAGAAGATTTTTTCTCATCGTCTCTCTCCTTATTTATTTTTTAACTTTGGGAGAGATTAAAAGCCAAAGCTTTCAATCTTCCACTGACCCTATTATGTCATACTTCAGTGCCATTTGTCAAGCCTCCAGCCGCATCAGCGCTTTTTTGGTCAAATTAACGAATAGTTGCTCTGAGAGCCAAATTAGCGCATCTCTCTGAGCGCCAAACCAGTGGCCACCGACAAAGACGGTCCGATTTCTTTCAGAAGCGGCTCCAAAAACTGCTGGTATGAGATGTGATTAAACGGCCAAGCTCTTTGAACGTCTAAATTAAGCGCCTGACTCAAATAACCATCCAGGCCCGGCAGGTTGGCTGTGCCGCCAGCCAGCATTACCTTTTTAACGTCGCGGCTCGTTCTCTCTTTGTAGATACTCATTGCCCGAGTTATTTCACTCCCGAAATAATCAATGATGGGCATCATCAAATTTACCACTTCTGCTTCCTGGGGCGTCACATTAAAACCTTTCACTCTTTTGAATTCTTCGGCCCGCTCTTTGGAAATGCCCAGCCCCTGAGCTAAAACATGAGTAATTTCGGCGCCAGCCGTGGTCAAACTTTCATTGCTCACCAAATAGCCATTGTCAATGACTGCTAAATTACTGGATTGGCTGCCAATGTCCAAAATTAATACCGGGGATTTCTCCTGACCAATCAATGAACGGCCGAGGGCTACGCTTTCCAATTCAAAGGCCACCGCATCAAGACCGCTATCTTTGGCAATTTTTTGATAGCGCCGAATCAACTCTTTGGGAATAGCAATTAAAAGAATTTTGGAGCCGACATTCTTGACCGCTGCCTCGGGTCCGCCGATAATGGCCCAGTCAATGGTCAGTTCTTCTAAGGGCAAGGGAATGTATTTTTTCGCCTCAAAAGGAATGGCCCGGCTGATTTCCTTTTCTTCCTGAAAGGGAACTTCAAAAACCGTAACAAAACTGGAGAAAATCGGCAAAGAAATGACCGACCGTCTGGTCTTCGGTTTGAGAGTGGATAGTAATTTTTTCACCAGATCGCTGGTGACTTCCTCCACAATCTTGAAGTAGCTGCTCTGAATGGCGGCATTTGGCCTTTCTAAATAGCTGTAGGTTTCCAAAACGCCGTAGTTTTCCAAACTAATTTCATTGCCAGAGCTGGAAAGCTCCACCATTTTAATATTAGTAGTTCCGATATCAACGCCCAAAGAACGCATAAGAGATTTTGTGGATTATTTAATTGTGGTAATATATTTTATTATACGATACTTTCTGCTTCGGAACAAATTTTTATCCACATATGTTTTTCCGAAAAATAAAAAATTTGCTCCTCGATTACATTTTTCCGACCTATTGCCTCGGCTGCGGCTGTTTTTTGGAAAGCGCGACCAAAACCTATCTCTGTCAAAGCTGCCAAAACAAAATAACTATCAATTCGGAATTCTTTTGCCCCGTCTGTTTAAAAAGATTGGCTGATTCAACTTTTAAAAAATGCCAGCACTCTAATAAAAAATCGTCATTGGATTTTCTCGGTTTCGCGACGAGTTACGAAAACCCCGTCATTAAAGATTTAATCCATAAATATAAATATGCCTTTGCTAAAGAAATTCGCTGGACGCTGGCGCAAACTTTGATTTTTTACCTAAAACGGGCGTTTAAAGATGATTTCTCCCGATACACTCTCGTGGCCATTCCTCTTCACCGCCGCCGCTTTAATTGGCGGGGCTTCAATCAATCGGAAGAAATTGCCAAAATTTTAAGCGGGCATTTCCGGATGCCGATTTTGAATAATTGCCTTTTTAGGGCCAAACAAACCGACAGCCAGGCAAGCTTGAAAGATTTCCAAAAGAGAAAATTAAATTTGGAAAATGCCTTCGGCCTAAAAAATCGGGAACTGCTCAAAAATAAAAACATCATCTTAGTGGATGACGTCTACACCTCCGGCGCCACTCTGGAAGAGGCCGCAAAAATCCTGAAATCAGGCGGCGCCAAAAGAATTATTGGATTAGTTGCGGCGAAATAGGTATCAGGAAGCGCTTTTCCAGTAAACGTTCGGCAAATAGCGCAAATCCAGATAGTTTAAAGAATTAAAATTGAAGTTATCCTGAATGAGATTTTGAAGAGCCATAAAAGTTCTGGCCAAATCTTCTGGATTAAGATAAATCTCCCAGCCCGCTGAACTTTTGATTGTTAAATCAGCGGTATTAATTTGAATTAAATCCAAACGAAAATAATTGGTCAATAGATTTCTGATGGTGATTAACTCATCAAACCTTTCGGCACTTAAAATTCCATCGCCCAGATTATAAATTCGACCGGAGCTGTCCCGAATGAGAAAAATCAGACTGCCTTCAGTTTGCGGGGCGTCAGCAAAAACTACTCCTCTATTATCAAAATAAAAACAGGTTTCTCCTTCGTTCCCAAAACATAAGATGCCGATAATCTGGCGTTCCCAGATATTAAAAACCAGGATTCTATTTTTAAAATTTTTAGCCAGAGAAAAATCTTTTATTGCCGGCTGGCTCAATAATAAATTCTTAAATTTGCTGGCAGTAAGAAAAATCAGATTATTTTTAAAATTAATAAGGCCCAAAAATTTGGGGGCTCTTAGATATTGATCGATTTCCTGTTTCAATTGCTCGGCATTGCTAAAATGGCTGCCTATTACCTGGACATCTTTTACTTGAAACCATCCGGACAAAAACAGAGTGTAAAAAACCGCAATAGCGATTATTATCAGTGTCGTCATAAATAAAAAAGGGCGCCGCCGCTTCCTGCGATTTTTCCACGCTCTCGTCCGATGCGATGGCCAAGTCGTCATTGATTTTACGAAATTGGAAATTTTTTACAGATATTTTTTCAAAACCTCTGGAATTCCAATTGAACCGTCTTTTTGTTGATAATTTTCAATGATGGCAATTAAAATCCGGCCAATAGCAAAAGCCGTACCATTTAAGGTGTGAACAAACTTTATACCCTCCTTGCCTTTATAACGGATATTGAGGCGCCGGCTTTGAAAATCCGTACAATTGCTGTTGGAATGTGTTTCCCGGTATTGACCAGAGCCCGGCATCCAAGCTTCAATGTCATAACTGGAAACTGAGGGATTGTACATATCGGCAGTAGCCATACGCACGACCCGATAGGGAATTTCCAGGGCCCGCATCAAGTCCTCCTCCATCTTAAGAATCAATTCCTGTTCTTTCGACGATTCTTCGGGTTTGGCGAAAACAAACATTTCCAATTTTTCGAAATAATGGGCGCGTAAAATTCCTTTGGTGTCTTTGCCGTAAGAACCGGCTTCCCGCCGGAAACACGGCGAAAATGCAATATAACGCAAGGGTAGATCCTTTTCTTCAAAAATTTCATCCTGGTGCATAGCACCGATGGCCTGCTCCGCGGTTGCAATTAAAAATAAATCGTCATCAGGAAAATAATAACACTCCGCCAAGCTTTTCTCCGTATCAATGTATCCCATCCCCTTCATCGATTTTTTGGAAATCATCGCCGGTGGCACAATGGGAATAAAACCTTTCTCCATCAATTTGTGTAACGTCATCTCTACCAAAGCATATTCAAAAAGAACGATGTCGCCTTTAAGATAGCCGAACCTCGTGCCAATGGCCTTGGCCGCTCGTTTAACATCAATCCATTTGTCTTCAACTAAAGCCAGATAATCTTTTGGAGCAAAAGAAAACTTGGGCTTCTTGCCCACTTCCCGAATGACTTTATTGGCTTTTTCGTCGCCAATCGGCACATCAACCAAAGGAATGTTCGGCACCAAATAAAGCAGTTGTTCCAATTGTTTTTCCAGCGGTTCCAGCTCTTTATCCAATTCTTTAATCCTTTCTTTTATAGACTTGGCTTTTTCCAACTCATCCTGACTGAATTTTTTGTTTTTGGAAATCCGATTCTGTTCAGCGCGCAAAAATTCCGCCTCCGATGTCAGCGAACGCCATTCTTTGTCCAGCGCCAAAATTTTGTCAATATCAACCGCGGCTTGCCTATTTTTAATCGCCTGCCGAAAAACTTCCGGCTTTTCTCTTATTTGTTTTAATAAATCTATAAGCATATCTTTATTTTTCTTTTTTCCTCATTAAAGGAAAGAAAATTATTTCCTTGATGCTTAAAGCATTGGTCAAAAGCATCACCAAGCGATCCACGCCAATCCCCACTCCAGCTGTCGGCGGCATTCCGTATTCCAAGGCCTCGACATAATCCTTGTCGTAGCGAGCCGCCTCTTGATTGCCAGCCCGGCGCCGCACTTCCTGATCTTTAAACCGCTGGGCCTGATCAGTGGGATCATTTAACTCGGAATAACCGTTGGCGTATTCAATGCCAGCGGCAATAGCTTGGAATCTTTGAACCTCTTGGGGATTCTCTTTTCTTAATTTTGCCAATGGCGACAAACTCAAAGGATGATGGATTACAAAAGTCGGCTGAATAATTTTTGGCAAACAAATCTTTTTATAAACTTCATCCAAAAGTTCCCATTTATTCTGTTTTTTGGTTTCTTCGGTAATTTCCAGATTAGCCGCCTTCATTTTCTCTAAAATTTCCTTTTCGTTGGCCGTATCCATATTCAAACCGCTGTGTTGTTTAATCAATTCTTTAAAATCTTTTCTTGGCCAGGGCTTTTTGAAATTAATCAGCTGGCCGCCGTAATTGATTAAAAGCGGATTCTTTGTTTCCGGAAAAGCAGTTTTTAAAATATGAATCGTCAGATCCTCAATGAAGCTCATCAGTCCTTGATAATCCTGATAGGCCCAATAAAGCTCCATAATTGTAAATTCCGGATTATGAGCGCGGTCCATTCCCTCGTTGCGAAAACTTTTTCCAATCTCATAAATTTTCTCAAAACCAGCAACAATCAATCTTTTCAGATACAATTCCGGGGCAATCCGCAAATATAAATCCATTTCCAGTGCGTTAAGTTTGGTTTTAAAGGGCCGGGCCAGGGCGCCGCCAGCCAGATTCTGTAAAATCGGCGTTTCCACCTCCAAAAAGCCGTAGGAATTAAAAAATTCCCGCATGGCCTGAATAATTTGAGAGCGCTCCATAAATCTTTTTTTGACATCCTCGTTCATCAATAAATCCAGATAGCGCCTGCGGAATCTTTCTTCGGCGTCTTTTAAGCCGTACCATTTGGAAGGCAGTGGCCGCAGAGTTTTTGTCAATAATTTCCAATTCTCCACCAAAAGCGAATTTTCGCCTCGTTGGGTTTTAAAAAGATAGCCTCGGACTTCAACGAAATCTCCGATATCCAAATAATTCTGGAGCGCCTCAAAATTCTTCAAGTTGTCTTTTTTGAAAACCAGTTGGAGATCGCCGCTGGAATCCCTGAGGTCAACAAAAATAATTCCGCCCTGAACCCGCAAACTTATAATTCGGCCGGCAATGGTGATAATTTTTTTGGATTGGCTCCAATCGGAAAAATTCCGCTGAGCCAAAGCAATGTCTGCATCGCGACCAGAATGAGCCGGATAAGCTTCGAGGTTGGCCTTTATCAGGGCCTTTAATTTTTTAATTCTTAAATTTTTGATTTGGTCTTGAGTGGCCATATAATTTATTCAATAGAAATAATCTTGTATTTAATTAAACCGCTTGGAGTTTTTACCTCCACCTCTTCGCCCGCCTTTCGACCGAGGAATGCCTTAGCCATCGGAGATTCATTGGAAATCAAATTTTGCTTAGGGTCAGAATCGTGGGAGCCAACAATGGTGAACTCTTTGACGCTCCTAAAATTTGTGATTTTTATCTTACAACCCACCTCCACTGTTTCCAGATTATTTCTCGCCTCATGGTTAATAATCTCTGCTTCTCCCAAGATTGACTCCAATTCCAAAATCCGACGCTCATTAGCCGCTCTGGCTTCTTTGGCTCCGCTATAATCGGCGTTCTCCGACAAATCGCCGTGTTCCTTAGCTCTTTTTAGCCGCTCGCCGATTTCCAAGCGCCAATCAGATTTCCTCTTCTGGAGTTCTTTTTTTAGCTCCTCGCATTTTTCTTTAGTTAAATAAACTTTGGGCATAACAATTTTAATTTGCGAACAAAATTTCAACAAAGCTCTTTATAGCCCTCTATTTTGATGATACCACAGTAATGCGTCCTTTGCCACTGGAATAGCATTAAGAGAACCCTCGCGGGCATTCTCGATTAAAATCAAAAGCGAAATTTTGGGGTGATCGGTCGGAGCAAAGGCAAAAAACAAGGCATTGACTTTGGTGTTGGCCGACACCTGGGCCGTACCACTTTTGCCGCCAGCATCAAATGGCAAGTCGTTTAAACTGTAGCCGGTGCCTTGGGGGCTTTTAACGGTTTCTATCATTGCTTCTTTAAGTATTTTCACATTCTCCGGTTTTAAAAAATTTTCCGCCAAGGTCTCTGGTTTATTTTCCCGAATCACCTTTCCTTCAGCGTCGGAAATTGTTTCTAACAAGTACGGCTTCATGATTCTGCCGCCATTCACCAAAGAATTAAGGTTGATTAATAGCCGAACGGGGGTGGTCAGCAAATCGCCCTGCCCGATACTGACGTTGTAAGTGTCACCGATGCGCCAAATCTCCCCTTTCTTTTGGTCTGGTTCGGGAATAAATCCGGTATTCTCTCCGACCAAGTCAATTCCGCTCAACTGGTCAAAGCCAAATTTCTTCAAATACTCATCAATTCGATTAATGCCCAATCCTTCTATATTGCCATAGCCGCCGCCAACAGTATAAAAATAAACGTTGCTAGAACGAGCGATGGCATCGTATAAATTAACATAACCATGATTTTTCCAATCAACAAAAACCGAAGGATGCTCCGGGTCATAAGGATTTGGAATGCTAATAAAACCGTGGGTTTCAATTTTTTTATTTGGATCAATCAAATTTTCCTCCAGCGCCGCCGCCGCCATAATCGGCTTAATAGTGGAGCCGGGATTGTATAAACCGGCAATGGCTCGATTGAAAAACGGCTTGTTTTTGGAATTAACCAAAGCGTCAAACTCTTCTTGGGAAAGACCCGAACTGAAATTATTGCTGTCAAAACCAGGATAGCTTACTATGGCTAAAACTCCGCCGCTATCCGAATCAATGGCCAAGGCCAAACCGCCCCTGTTGCCGCCCAAGCTGTTTATCTGACTTTTCAGGCGCCCATACAAATACTCCTGAAATTCCTTATCAATGGTCAAATGTAAATTGTTGCCGCTTTGGGGTTCTTCGCCGTAGCTCTGGCCTAAAATATCCATGGCCGCATTCCTGAGAATGGTAATTTGTCCCGGTTTCCCGCGCAATTCATTTTCATAAAAAGCTTCAAGCCCACTTTTGCCAATCCGTTCAAAATCCAAAAGCTGCGGATCTCTCGCTAAATCCTCTGCCGAAACACGGCCTAAATAACCCAGCAAATGGCTGAAAATCACTGGCTCTTCATATTGGCGGATGTTTTGCCGGATGACCTGCACCGCCGCAAATCCGCCAAAATAGCTCTCCAAAGAAATCGCCTCCTCGTTGGTTAAATTTGGCTTCACAATTAAGCTGCGAAGGAAAAACTCTGGCTTAATGATTTCGTTTTCTAATTCCGAGGGAGAAATTTTCAATACTTCTTCAATTTTTGTAAAAACCTCCTGTCTTTTATTTTTGTCGGCTGGCAAATAGCTGGGGAAAAAAACGAGGTCAAAAATTGGCTTGTTGTACAAGAGCGTTTTTCCACTTCTATCATAAATTAAACCTCTCTCGGCTGGAATAGAAATGTATTTCAAAGAATTTTTTTCCGCCGAAGCTCTAAAATAATCCCCTTTTATTACTCCAAAATAAAAAACCAGGCCGACGCTCGCCGCCAAAAACAGAATAACCAAATAAGACAAAAATCGAATGCCCCAGCCGCCGACCTCCACCTCCAAACGTTGAATATCCTCTTCCGGCCCAAGGCGCGAAAGTGATTCTTTATTAAAAAGAATTTCCTCCGGCTCCAAAAAGTCGCTTTTTCTCTTGAGTTTTTTGTACCTTTTAAAACCAAATATCATACTCTTTTAAATTTAGTGATGACCAGAAAGGGGCTGCCAAAAACTAAGGCCGTTAAACCATTCAACCCCATTTCCAATAACTGTCTGGCGCTCAAAAAATAATCAAAGAAATTATAATGGAAAATTAAATAACTGAGGCTAATATAAATAAGATTGAAAACGGCGGTGCCGAAAATGCTAAAAATCAAAAGCGGCAAAAAATGACGACTGACAATGTATTTTTTACCGAAAAACCAGAATATTAAAAAAGTTAGAATCAAGACAACGGCGTTGAGTCCGAAAAAATAATCATTCCAATCATAAATTAATCCTCCAATAACGGCTGCCAAAATGATGTCCCAAAAATTCTTGGTGAATATCAAAAGAACGAACAGCCCCGCCAAAACAAAATTGGGCCTTACTCCGAAAACAGTCAGTTTGGATGCAAAGGTAATTTGGATGATGGCTAAGATTAAAATAAAAAGAATTGGGAGGGCTATTTTCATAATTAAAATTTGAGGAGGGTTTTTTATTTAATAATTAAAACCTCCTCCAATTCATCCCAACGCAAAGGCGGCTCTACCAATATTTTTTGAAAGACTTTACCTTCTAAAACTTTGACGTCTTTCACTTCTCCCAAATAAAGTCCGCGGGGGAATTTTTTGTCCAAACCAGAAGTAATAATGCGATCGCCGACAATCACCCTCGCCTGAGACGGCACCAGATCCAGCTGCGCCGGCTCAAGCCCATAGCCCTTTAAAACCGCTTCAGTTCTGTCTTCGCCGACAAAAACTGCCGCCCGGAATTCGCTGTCGCTAGTCGCCCTGATTTCACTGGTATTTTTGCTGACGTCTCTTACTTCTCCAACCAAAACTTGACCCGCCCAAATAGCCGGCTGTCCCGTTTTAATGCCGGCATCAGCCCCTTGATTAATAGTAAAACTCTGAGAAAAATTCAACGGCGAGCGAGAAATGACATTCGCCAAAATAAACTCAAAATTTTTCTGTTCCTTTATTTTTAAAGCTTCTTTTAGGGCCGTATTCTCCGCCTTCATCTCCAAATAGTTATTCAAAATTGATTTAAGGGTTCTGTTCTGGAAAATTAATTTTTCATTTTCTTCCTTTAAATTCTTGGAATTTAAAAGACCGCTAAAAATATCCGCAATGCTGTCTGCGGCCTTCAAAAAATAAGCCCTGACCGGGCTGAAAATCTGGCTGACAAAACCTTGATTGGCAGCCGAACTTTTCCGACTACCAATGGAAAAAAACAAAAATCCGCAAATAGCAATCATCAAAAAAAGAGCTGCTCTCTTAACCTGTTGATTTTTCCTCATAAATCAAAATTTTTTTGAATTTATCCAAATCCTCCAGAATCATTCCCGTGCCTCGCACAACCGCGGTCAGAGGATCGTCCACTAATTGAACGGGAATCTCACAATAATCTTCAATCAGTCTTTCCAGCCCCCTTAATAAACTGCCGCCGCCCGAAAGCCAGATATTTTTCAAATAAATATCGGCAACAAGCTCCGGCGGAGTTTCCTCAATGGTGGAGTGAATTGCTTCAATTAAAGTTTTTAGAGATTTATCCAGTGCTTTAGCAATTTCCTGGCTATTAATAATAATTTCTTTGGGCAAGCCGGTGGAAAGATCGCGCCCCCTCACGGCCGTTTCCAATTTCTCAGCTAAAGGTTTGGCTGAGCCGATGCTGATTTTCGCCTGCTCAGCTGTCGGCTCGCCAATCAAAAGCCGATATTCATCGCGCACGTATTTAATAATGTCATCATTAAATTTCTGGCCAGCAACCTTTAAACTTCTCGATCTCACAATTCCGCCCAAAGAAATCACCGCCACTTCGCTGGTGCCGCCGCCGATATCCAGAATAATGTTGCCAGTTGGTTCAAAAATCGGCAAACGCGAACCGATGGCCGCGGCCATCGGTTCCTCAATTAAATAAACCTGGCCAGCGCCGGCATTATAAGCTGCATCTTCCACGGCCTTTCTTTCCACTTCGGTCACGCCGCAGGGGACGCCCACCACCACTGTCGGCCGATGGGGCAAAACTCCCAGAGACGACTTGCGAAATTGACGGAAAAAGTATTTCAACATTTCCTCGGTCAATTCAAAATCAGAAATCACGCCGTTAATTAAGGGCTGCACCGCCGCGATATGAGGCGGCGTTTTGCCGATCATTTGCTGGGCCTCCCGGCCGATCGCTAAAATTTCGCCAGTTTTTTGATTAACCGCTACCACCGACGGCTCATTAACCATAATTCCACTGCCCTTCAGATAAACCAGGGTGCTGGAAGTTCCCAAATCAATGCCTAAAAATGGAGAAAAAGATGAAAATATTTTCTTAAACATATCTTTATTTATTAATAGGCCTGAGCGAAAATCCATTTTCCTCGACTTGGTTTCCCGCAATAAATACACTTCCCTTCTTTGTCCTCTGTCCCAAGGACCAAAACCCGAGCCGTAGCCATTGTTTCCTCTTTAATTCTCTCCTCACATTGAGAATGGCCGCACCAGAAAACTTTGATAAATCCTTTTTGATTCGCCATAATTTTTTTAAATTCTTGATAATCAGTGGCTTCTCTTGTATTCTCTTTTAAAAATTTACTGTTTTTTACTAACAAATTCTTCTGAATGTCAGTTAGAGTTTTCTGAACCTCTTTGGCCAAATTCTTAAAAGAACTAAAGGAGTGCTTGCCGTTATCCCGCCTCACTAAAGTTGCTTTATCGCTAACTATTTCTTTTTCGCCGATCTCAATTCGAAGCGGAACGCCCTTTAATTCCCATTCATTAAATTTCCAACCAACCGAATATTCCGGTCTTTTGTCAATTTCAATCCTAAAATCTTTAAGAATTTCTTTAATTTTCCTTAATTTCATTTCCAAATTTTTGGTCACTTTTTTTTGCTGAATAATTGGAACGACAACAATCTGAATGGGGGCCAATTGAGGCGGAACAACCAAGCCGTGGTCATCGCCGTGAGCCATAATGAGAGCACCGATACTTCTGGTTGAAAGTCCCCAAGAAGTCTGCCAAACCATTTTTTCTTTCGCCTCTTTGTCCAAAAATTTAATATTAAAAACTTTGGCAAAATTTTGGCCCAGATCATGGGAAGTGCAGCCCTGAAGAGCCCGACCGTCAGGCATCAACATTTCATAACTATAGGTGGCGTGGGCGCCGGCAAATTTCTCGGCTTCGGACTTTTTGCCAACTATCCCATCAATAGCAAAAAATTCGCGATAAAGGTTTTGATAAATCTCTAAAATCGCCATTACTTCTTCAGAAGCTTCCTCGTGGCTACTATGACAGGTATGGCCTTCCTGCCATAAAAATTCTGTTGTTCTCAAAAATAACCGAGTCCTTTTTTCCCAGCGGACGATATTACACCATTGGTTAATCATCAGCGGCAAATCTCGCCAGGATTGAACCCATTTGGAAAACATCTCATACATAATCGTCTCGGAGGTTGGTCGAATAACTAGTTTTTCCTGAAGCTCCTCTCCGCCGCCAATGGTTACCACGGCTAATTCCGGAGAGAAACCCTTGACGTGCTCCTTTTCTTTTTTTAAAAATCTCTCAGGGATAAAAAGCGGGAAATAGGCATTTTGGGCCCCGGTCTTTTTAATTTTTTCATCAAGTGCCTTTTGAATATTCTCCCAGATGGCATAGCCATAAGGTCGAATAACCATGCAACCCTTGACTGGCGCATAGTCAGCTAAACCGGCCCTCAAAACCACATCAACATACCATTGAGAAAAATCTTCGGATTTTTTGGTGATTTCTTTTTTTTCAAATTGTTTTTCCATAAGAGGTAAGATTTAGTCCGCCGAATAATCTGCTAAAGCGGGCGGTTATTCCCGTAAAGTAAATTTTAACCCCAAATCAACTTTTTTTCAAATCTCTCGTTGGAATATTTTTTAAAATAGCCGCAGCACATCTTTGGTGGTAATAATAATAGTCAACAAAATCAAGAAGGCGAAACCGAAAGAATGAATGAAATTCTCCACTCGAACCGAAACGGGCTTGCCTTTTATTTTTTCAATCAAAACAAAAAGAATGCGGCTGCCGTCTAGGGCCGGAAAGGGTACTAAATTTAGGGCAGCTAAATTAACGGAGAGGGCGGCTAAAAACTGAAGAACATAACGAATCCCCAATTTTACGGTTTGGCTGCCCAAGGCGGTAATCCCTACTACGCCGACCACGTCATTTACCGACTGGGTGCCGACAAATAGCCCTTTTATAAAATAAAATAGGGCCAGAAAAATATTAAGGAATAAACGAAGGCCATCGCGAATGCCGTTGATAAAGCTCTGCCACCAGGAATAACGCAAAATCCCGACTTCGCCAATTACAATGCCCAAAGGACCTTCGCCTGACGGCGGATTTAATCTGCTGGTTAGCGACTTTTCAACGACGCTGTTTTGACGCTGAATAACCAAGACAATGGTTTCGCCTTGGTGTTTTTTCACGAATTTTTGAAAATCCTCGCTGATTGATTGAGAGGTTTGCTCTCCATCGGCCTTGACGGCCAAGATAATATCGCCAGCTTTTAGTCCGGCGGCAGCGGCCGGAGTTTTAGCGCTGACGTTCAAAATGGATAGATTGATGTCCTGTAGTTGGCCGATGTTTTCTTCGGTAACTGCCGCTGGCAAGCCGATAAAATAACCAAAGCCCAAAAGCGCCATTCCAACTGCCAAATTAAGCGCGATGCCGGCAGCCAAAATCCCCATTCTTGTTCCGGGCTTGCGTGAGGCAAAACTTCTCCGATTATGTCTCTCTTTGCCGTCTTCGCCGAAAATTTTAACAAAGCCGCCGAAAGGCAGAGCATTGATGGAATAAAAAGTTCCTCTTTTTTTGAATCCCCAAATCCGCGGTGGATAGCCGAAGCCGAACTCCTCTACTTTAATACCGGCTTTTTTGGCCGCCAAAAAATGCCCAAATTCATGGATAAAAATTAAAGCGCTTAAACAAAGAATAAAAATAAGAATAGCCATAACAAATTTATTAAAATTTTACGAGCAACAGCTCGGTTAAAATTTAGTAGTAAAATTTTCTACGCCCCGAGGCCTAAAAAATTTTAACTAAGCCTTTAGTTCCTCTTCCTTGCTCTTAATCAAATCGGCAATTGTCTTATTAAGGTCATCAACAACTTTCTGAATTTCTTCCTTGCGGCGGAATTTATCGTCTTCGCCAATTTTTTTATCATCAAACAACTTCTGGATTTGTTTGACTGCCTCGTCGCGAATGTGACGCAAATTAACTTTGGCTTCCTCAGCTCGACGATGAACCAAATCAATAATTTCCTGACGCCGCTCTTGAGAAAGAGGCGGCAAAATCACTCTAATCTGCGTGCCCTCAATACTAACATTAACGCCCAAATTAGCGGCCTGAATTGCCTTCTCGCAAGGAGACAAAGCGTTTTTGTCCCACGGTTGAACAAGTAAGGAATTGGGCAAATTCACCTGAATCATCGCCAGCTGTTTTATGGGCAAAAGCGAGTTATAATAATCAACCTTCACGTTCTCCAAAAGGCCGGGGTGCGGCCGATTAGAACGAATGGAGGCCAACTCTTTTCTAAAAAAATCTGTGCCGGCGTCGGCATCTTTTTTAAATTTTTTAATAATTTCTTCCATAAGATTGTTTTATAAGCGGCCGCCAGATACCTTTAGCGGCCCTGCATCTGAAAAATCATATTTTCAATCTGCAATCGCGAATTAACATTAGAATCATTAAGGCGGCGCAGTGTTTCTAAGGCGATTTGGAGGTTTCGCCAATCGCCATCTCCCGAAAGCGAACTAATTTTTAAATCTTGAAGCCCTAAAGAATTAAAATTTTGGTCTCGCCACAAAATAACCAAGGCCTCCAAAAACTTCTTTTCTGCTTCGGCTCCTTGGCCAAAAATCTTTTTGGCCAAATGAAAATTTCTCTTCGGGTCGCGGCAAAAATTGATTGCCTCCTCAGGGATTTGTTTTTGGAAATAAATTTTGGGTTGGGACAAAGGAATGTTTATCGCCTTAAGTCGTGAATAAAGCGTGGGCAAAATCCTTTTCTCGTTGCGGACCAAAAAGAATAGAACCGCATTTGGCGGCGGCTCCTCCGTCACTTTTAAGAGGGCATTCTGCGCTTCAAATTCCAAATCCTCCAGATGGTCAACAATTAGAAACTTCTTGTTGTCAGTGGTTAAATAAAGAAAATGAATGGCCTGGCGGACACTATCAATTGACGGTTCCAAAACAGAAAAATTGTCACAAATTTTACAATCTAGGTGCTTGTCTGAGGCAATAATTAAAATATCGCGCCAATCAGAAACTCTCCGGACAATTTGAAAAACCGAATGAAATTTAGCGTCTTCGTCTAATCCCAAAAAAAGCCAGCTTCCTTCCAGCAGGTTTTTATCAATAATTTTTTGAAAATATTTCTCCAAAGAAAACATCTCAATTTTTTCCGTTTGGTGTAATTATTTGGAGCGAGGACGAATCATTTTCTCCTACTTTTTGCTCATTACTGCCCTTTTATAAATGTCCAAGTGTTCCAGAATGATGCCCGTGCCTTTGGCCACGCAAAACATAGGGTCTTCGGCGCTGTAAGCATTAACGCCAGTTACTTTAGTGATAAATTCATCAATATTTCTAAGCAGCGCCCCGCCTCCGGAAATGACAATTCCTTTTTCAATAATATCAGCAGCCAATTCCGGCGGGGTATTCAAAAAAACCGAACGGATGGTCTCGCTGATTTCTTCCAAATGGCCGGAAATCGCCTCTGCCACCTCATTGGAATTCATAATAACAGAACGCGGCAAACCAGTGTCCAAATCTCGGCCCCGCACCTCGCATTCCAGTTTGGTCTTCTGGCTGACCGCCGAACCAATGTCAATTTTGACTTTTTCCGCGGTCTGCTCGCCAATAGCCAAATTATATTTTTTCTTCGTATATTCAGCGATGGCTTCGTCAAATTTATTGCCGGCAATCCGAAGGGATGCCCAAGCTACAATTCCGCCCAAAGAAATCACCGCCACTTCGCTGGTGCCCCCGCCGATATTAACAATCATATGGCCGGAAGCGGAGTTAATGGGAATGCTCGCGCCCAAGGCCGCCAAAATCGGCTCTCTGACCAAATAGGCCTCTCGGGCGCCAGCTTCCAAAGTGGCATTAATCACTGCCCGACGTTCCGTTGAAGTAATGCCGGCGGGGCCGGAAACAATCACAATCGGTTTAAAAATATTAAAACTGCCCAAAGTTTTGGAAATAAAATATTTGAGCATCGCCTTGGTGGTTTTATAATCGGCAATCACTCCGTCTTTTAAGGGGCGGTAAGCACCAATATCATTGGGCGTACGACCAATCATTTCTTTGGCTTCATGGCCTACGGCTAAAATTTTGTTATCATTCAAATCATAAGCGACAATTGTCGGCTCAAAAATCACCACCCCTTTGGTGGGAATAAAAACCAGAGTAGTAGTTGTTCCTAAATCAATGCCGATTTTTTTGATAAACATACCAGATTTGTCGAAATTAGGGGGAAATTAATCAACTTGTGCTCTCTTGATTTCCGCCCCTATTTTTTGCAGCCTCTTTTCTATCTCTTCATATCCCCTGTCAACTTCGTTCGCGCCGGCCAGAACGCTTTTACCTTGAGCGGCCAAAGCAGCGATAATCAAGGTAACGCCGGCTCGTAGATCAAAAGATTTAATGTTTGCAGCGTACAAAGGCGTTGGCCCAATAATTAAAATCCGATGGGGGTCGCAAACCGTAATTTTCGCACCCATTTGATTCAATTCTTCCACGTAACGGAATCGGCCCTCAAACAAAGTGTCAAAAATCAGAGTTTGACCTTGAGCTTGCGTGCCCAAAACCGAAAAGGGCGCCTGCAAATCAGTTGGGAATCCCGGGTAAGGAAGAGTTTGAATTTTTGCTCCAACTAATTTTGAATGTTCTCCTTCAATCCAGACTGCCTGTTCTTCTATTTTATAGGAAATCCCCATTTTTTTCAAATTTCTAAAAACCATTTCCAGCTGTTCTATCGGAACATTTTTAATATACAAATTGCTTCTGGTGACGGTTGCCAAAGAAAAAAAGGTGCCGGCTTCAATATAATCGGGCCAAATCGTATGCTCGGCGCCTCTCAAACTTTTCTTCCCATGAATCTTAATGGTGTGAGTTCCCAAACCATCAATCTCGGCGCCCATAGCTTTCAAAAATTCACCCAATTCCTGAATGTGCGGCTCAGTGGCAGCCAAATGAATTTCGCTGTAGCTGTCCAATCCGGCCAAGAACATCATTAAATTTTCTGTGGCAGTAACGCTGAATTCTTTTAAAACCACGGCTGTCGGCTCAATTTTTTTCGGCGCTTTCAAATAATAAACTTCCCTTAAATCTTCTTCGCCTTTCTCCGCGACAATTCCCAAATCGCCAAAGCCCTCAAAATGGGCATCCAAGCCCCTGACGCCAATGTGGCAGCCGCCGGGTTTCCCGATTTTAAGCTCTTTTTTCCGGGCCAAAACCGGGCCGGCAATCAAAATTGAGGCCCGAATTTTTCTGGTTAATTTCATATCTTTTGGCTCGGTTTTTAAATCTTTGGCCCAAATCTTAACTGTCCGCTCGCCTAACCACTCCACCTCTGCTCCCAAACTTTTCAAAATTTCTATCATCACCAAAATATCAGCCACTAATGGTAAGTTTTTAATAATGCAAGGTTCCTCAGTTAAAAGAGTAGCAGCTAAAATCGCCAAGCTGCCATTTTTCGTGCCTCGCACTTCAATTTCTCCTTTTAATTTTTTACCGCCTTCAATTTCAAAAACTTCAGCCATCATTAACATTTAAACCGAAAAATAACAAAAAATCAAACCTTCTCACCAAAAGCAGCAAAGACAATGGCCACCTCAATAGCGTCTCCCAAAATTAAAATTATGTTATACTATTATTAATGCTCAGCTCTTCTCCCAAACAAACCCAGAAAATAGCAGAGATTTTGGTAAAATCCGTATTGGATAGCCCGGGAAAAAGCCCGCGGATTTTTTGTTTAGAAGGAGATTTGGGCGCTGGCAAAACCACTTTTATTCAGGGCGCGGCCCGAGCCCTCAAAATCAGGAATAAAATTTTAAGCCCGACTTTCGTTATAATGAAAAACTTCCAAATCCCTGGCAATTTAGCCATTCATTTTTTCTGCCACATTGACTGCTACCGGATTGAAGGGCCGAAAGAAATATTGAATTTGGGTTTTAAAGAAATTATAAAAAATCCTCAAAATTTGGTTTTTATTGAATGGCCGGAAAAGATTAAAAAAATTATTCCCAAAAATGCCCTCTGGTTAAAATTCAAAATTAAAGGGAAAAATAAAAGGGAAATTATAATAAAATGACTAATCAAACCCAAAGCCCAAATAGCAAAAATTTTACATTTGGGCTTTGAAATTTATACTATGAAAACCTTTGTCCTCATTGATGCCAATGCCCTAATTCACCGCTGTTTTCATGCTCTGCCGCCTTTAACCACGCCGGCTGGCGAGCCCATCGGCGCGGTCTATGGCACCACCACTATCATTTTGAAAATGCTTCGGGAAATTAAACCGGACTATATCGCGGCTTGTTTTGATTTGGCTGAGCCGACCTTTCGCCACGAAGAATACAAAGAATATAAAGCGAAGCGGCCAAAAACGCCCGAGAATTTAAACCCGCAATTTGCAGCCGCCAAAAAACTTTTTGATGTTTTCGGCATCAAGTATTTTGAAAAAGTTGGCTTTGAAGCCGACGACCTCATTGGCTCTTTGACCAAAAAGTTTCAATCGTCTGATTTAAAAATAATTATTGCTACCGGCGATTTGGACACTCTCCAGTTGGTGGATGATGATCGGATTGTGGTTTACACGATGAAAAGGGGGGTGCAGGAAACTGTGATTTATGACGAAAAAGCCGTTAAAGAACGTTTTGGTTTATCGCCTAAACAAATGGTTGATTTTAAGGGATTAAAGGGCGACCCTTCTGATAATATTCCCGGAGTTTACGGCATCGGTGAAAAAGGCGCCATTAAAATTCTGCAAAAATTCCCCAGCTTAGATGAGCTATATAAGGAAATCGAGCGGCCTAATTTTAAAAAATCTGCGGAATTAAATGAGAAATTAGTGACAAAGTTATTGGAGCAAAAAGAGCAGGCGTTTTTCAGCAAATATTTGACCTCCATCCGCACCGACATCGAACTGGACGCCCAACTAAAGGATTTGAAATTTGAGGGCTTAAACAGGGAAAAAATCATTCCGCTTTTCCAAGAGTGGCGCTTTGACAGCTTAATCTCCCGCCTGAGTGCCAACCAAGAACCTGCTCCTATTGCTCCTGGCGCTCCGGCCGCAGCTTTAACCCCAAGCACTAACATCCAATTTTTAATCGAAAACATAAAAGATGGCGAAGAAATAGCCCTTTATAAAGATGGCGCCACTTTGACTCTTTTCTGGCAAAACCAAATTTTTCTCGTTTCCCTCAACAAAAACGACTTAGAAGCCCTAAAACCAATTTTTACCTCGGCAAAAATCGCCAAAATCGGCTATGACCTTAAAGAAATTTATAAAATTTTTGCTGGTTTTAATTTAACTATTGATGGCCTAAAACATGACATTAAAATCGCCGCTTGGCTTTTAAATTCTGACGTCAAAGATTATTCCTTGGAAAAAATCTGGCAGCACAGCTTCCGTCAGCCCCTGCCGCCGCAGCCATCGGTTGTTTCTGTTTTGAAAATTAAAGAATTTCAGGAAGGAAAAATCAAAGAATGGGAATTGGCCAATGTTTTTAACAATATTGAAATGCCGCTTATTCCTGTTTTGGCAGAAATGGAAATCAAGGGCATTGAAATAGATAAAGATTATTTTTTAAAACTCAGCAAAAAAATTACGCTGGAAATAGAAAATTTGGAAAAAGAAATATATCAAACCAGCAATTCATCGTTTAACATTGGCTCGCCTAAGCAGCTTTCCGAAATTCTTTTTGAAAAACTGAAAATTCCAACCAAGGGATTAAAGAAAACTCCGGCGGGCGTCATTTCCACCCAAGAAAGCGAACTCGTAAAAATCAAAGACCAACATCCGGTTATTCCTTTAATTATTAAACACCGAGAATTGATGAAATTAAAAACCACTTATATTGACCCTCTGCCAAAACTGGCAGATAAAAACAATCGGATTCACACCAATTACAATCAAGTTGGCACCTCAACCGGCCGACTTTCCTCGGACAATCCGAATCTCCAAAATATCCCCAATCAAGGCGACTGGGCCAAAGAAATCCGAAAAGGATTTGTGGCGCAAAAAAATCATAAATTGCTGTCTTTGGATTATTCCCAAATTGAGTTGCGCATTGCTGCATCCCTGTCGCAAGATGAAAAAATGCTTAAGGCTTTTGAGGAAGGAAAAGATGTCCACATTTTGACTGCCGCTGAGGTCAATAATGTTGATTTTAACAAAGTCACGGCTGGAATGCGGCGCCAAGCCAAAACCTTGAATTTTGGTGTTTTATACGGTATGGGTCCAAAAGCATTTAGTGAAACGACGGGCATGCCCAAAGCTCAGGCCCAAAAATTCATTGAGGAGTATTACCGCGATTTTTTTGGCATCCGCAATTGGCAGGAAAAAATAAAAGCCGAAGGCAAAACTTTCGGCTATATCAAAACTTTGACTGGCCGCCGACGCTGGGTTCTGGACTTGATTTCAGACAACCAAAAATACCGGGCAATGGCCGAACGCGCCAGCGCTAATTTCCCTATTCAAGGCTTGGCCGCTGACATCATTAAACTGGCGATGATTGAAATAAACAAGGCCATCCAAACTGCAGAAATCGACGATAAAGTAAAAATGCTTTTGCAAATCCACGATGAATTGGTTTTTGAAGTGGCGGAAGATTTTGTCAGCGAAGCGGAAAAAATAATCAAAGAAAAAATGGAAAAAGCCTTTCCTTTGGCCGTGGCCTTAAAGGTGGAAAGCGGCTTCGGTCACAATTTGGAGGAAGCAAAATAAAAATTCAAAGACTTAGGGAATAAATTTTTTAATAAAAACCAAGGTGGCTAAGCTGAAAATCAGGCCGACGCCAAGCGCCAGAAAAATAACCTTGCGAAGCGGAAGAAGCATATTTATCAAATCGTCTTTGGTGGCTGCGCTTGCAACAGAATTAACGCCTGAATCATTGACGCTGGAGTTAGACATTATTTTTGGCGATTCGTCTTCTGAATACTGATTGGCTTTCCCCGGTGTTAAAATCTTTGTCCAACGCCAATCATTGGGGCCGAAACGGGCAAAAGAATAGCCCTCTTTTGACCCGCCAGAAAAAGAAATCTTGAATGCCTCAGTTCCGTCTGGCGCGACCAAAATCAGGGTCTCAGCGTCATTATTGATGCTGATTTTTGTTTGGGGCCGTCCTAAAACCAAATAATTCTTGGCTTTTATTACTTCCTTTTTAAAATTATAAGTTTTAGCGCTGGCATCTTGCAACTTCCAGCCATTCAAATCAATATCATTATCGCCGGCATTATAAATTTCAATCCATTCATTTTCTTCGTCAGAGCCAGCTGGATTGGGAATAAATTCATTAATAATCATTTCAGCAGTTATTTCTCGGGGAATTATTGGGATGGTTGGGCTGGGTTCTATATCCAAAGAAGGGGCGCTACTGGGACTTAGAAAAGGACTTGGGGAAGAAGTCGGCGTAGGAGCTGGTGTAAGTGCTGGTGTAGGCGCTGGCGTCGCTGTTGGCTCTGGTTTAAAATAACAATTGGGGTTATTATTAGAACCGGGCGAGCCGCCTAAATTCTGTGATGGGCAAAATTGCATTATAAAATCACTTATTCGCTCCAAGCTGTAGCCGTCGCCGTTGGCGCCCAAGCTCTTATCATAATTCGCCTCGTCAATAACTTGGCCGCTCTCATTAATTATTTTTAAAATTCCTGAAGTGTTATTTAAATTCAACACCGTATCAATGACAATTCCGGAAAATCCAGGGTGGTCAGCCAGAAAAACATCGGCCTTGTCCGCCAAAATCGCGTATTCTCCGGCTAAAATTACCAAAGAACCTTGACCTCCATTTTTCGGCGGCTCATTTAATAAATGATTGGCGCCGTCATTGAAGCGCCAATCATTTAAATTGATTGCCTCGGATGATATATTTTTTATTTCCACCCATTCGTGGTCATCGTCGCTTCCCGCTAAATCATACATTATTTCATTGATAATAATCGGGCCGCTGGCAAAAATTTTTTGGGCCGCGACTAAAAGAAAAATTATGGCTATTAAAAATGCGGTTCTTTTTATATTCATCTTCTCCTGGATAATTCATCCGAACAATGTAGTGAAGGTGCATTATCTTCCTTAGTTTTTCCTTTCAGAGGATAATTTCTCCGAACGAATAGCGGAATTTTAATTAGAAATCATTGAAGAAATAAATTTTTAGGAGCATCCGCAGCC
>Ga0172363_10000958_pt1 | contig 22725 bp, 25 predicted proteins | sample LakKivs2_kivu2a2_FD_114541 | JGI IMG/M metagenome (GOLD analysis project Ga0172363, IMG submission 114541) | Sediment microbial communities from Lake Kivu, Rwanda - Sediment s2_kivu2a2 | ecosystem: Environmental > Aquatic > Freshwater > Lake > Sediment | place: Rwanda: Western Province, Lake... | reverse complement strand
GGGAGGAGCAATAGATACAGCGCATATGTATCCTCCTTCCCTTTCTTTTCTTCCATTATTACTAAGAAACACTTATAGAACTAATTTTCGGTTTATTCATCACCCGTTAAATTTACAGAATCAAGGAGGAAAAGAAAGAAATAAACATTGCAATTCCTCTTATGGAAGGAAGGTCCATACTTTTTCTGATTAGAATGCTTTATATTGACGGATATGATGTAATTAATTTAAAATTTGAAAGCAACACAGCATATCATTCTAGGCGTAAAATTAATATGACTATGCTAAATCTCATTTCAAGGGAAGTAAATAGGCTTATGGGCTTTGAGATAATTGATATAGGGAAAAAGTCGTGCACCCTCAAATGTTTGGCAAAAGAATCAACAGAAGAATTTGAAAGTTCTCTTAAGAGAGTATTCACAATAATAGACCTAACCCTAAAAGAAATTCTAGAAATAATAACCACAAAAAATAATAAACAACTGGAACAACTAAGCGAAGATATCCACAATCAAGTGACTAGATTATTAGTGTACAATCTTCGCACCTTAAATAAACTAGGTTATAAAAATAAAGAAAATACGCTAAAAATGTATAATCTTCTCTATAAAATAGATGATTTTCTCGACCACATTAAATACTGGGTGGCAGAGATTAGCAATTATGCACCAATAAAAGACAAAGCAACTTTAGGCGTAACCCACGATTTTAATGAGTATTTTAATGCGTGCTTTAAGTTATTTTATAATTTTAGCCTTGAATCATATTCAAGAATGTTTCTGAGAAACTATATTATAAGAGAAAAAATTGTTCAAATAGAGCGCGAATCAAAAATAGAGACAAAAAGATATTTAAGTCATATAGAAAAAATGTTGGAAGAATTATTAAAAATAATAGTCGCTAGAATGTCTCTAGAACACTAAGCATTAATTCAATCTCCCGTCCCTTCTTCTTTCCACAATATTTTTTATCTTAAAAGAAAGCAAAAACAGAATTAACATGAAGATGCCGTATAAAAGGAAGAGGAAATTAAATGGAAGAATCAACAAAAACAGGGATGAAAGGATTTTCCCTATAAACTGGCTGGCATCTATTGTAGTGTTATAAGGCCCATAAAACCTTAATTCCTGTTTTCCTCTTAAGGTATCAAAGAAATACGCTTCTGTTGTTGCTCCTAACATTGCTAATCCTATGCTAGATAGAACTAAAAAAAACATAATGAGGTAAATATCTCCTACTAAAAAACATAAAAAGGAAAAGAAAAAAGGAACAAAAAAGCCAATCTTGAATATTTTCTTAAATCCTATTTTTCCTGCAAATTTAGAAAAAGGGTATTCTAATAAAACTAAAGGCACAGCGACAGCAAACAAAAAGTAGCCCACCCATCTTATTCCAAGACCCTCTCTTATTATATAAAGAGGCATAAACAAATAAATCAAAACCCACCATAAATTTACACCTCCTCCGATAATATAGGCATAAGTTCTATCTTTATTTTTGAAAAATTCGATAAAATTTTTTAGGACGTTCTTATGGAATTTCTTGTCTATATTAACATCTTTAATTTTAGAAACTCTGAAAAAAACAAATGCGAGAAAAACAAAAGCAGCAGCTAAAATAAACACTGAACGAATCCCGTAAGCCGCTGAAAAATAGCCTGCAATTAAAGGTCCAATCAGCCATGCCATATTGAAGAATGTGTAAGCCAGCCCTTCATCTCTGGAAAGATGCCTTTCAGAAGATTTATCCTTTACAATTATGCCAAAGCAGATTACTCTCAAACTAAAAAGAATAGAAACGAAAAAAGAAAGGGCAATAAAAAGATAAAAATTTGTTATCCAAGAAAACAAAAGATAAGAAAGAGCAAACAATATTAAGGAATAGGAAAATAATTTTGATTTGCTGTATTTTTCTATTACAGGAATGACAAAGAAAAAAGAAATGAAAGAAACTAAAGTTAAGAATCCTGAAATAAAACCGACAAGCACTATGCTGTTAACAAAGCTATCTATATAAACTGCCCAAATGGTATCAATAAAAGAAAAAGACAACCCCGCTATAGCTGCAACTATGGACAAATCAGCAATTGCAGTTAATGCAACTCCTTTCTGCCTTCTAAAAAATAGGCCCATTTTCCTCTTCTTATTAATACACCCAAAAAACTAAAATATTTAAACTTATTTCAAATGTACTTCAAACCTCAAGATAGCTGCGATTCCTCCAAGGCTGCTGAACTGCTTGCCTTCTTCTGTTTCTTCTGAAACTATTTCAATTTTAGCTGAAATATTTTCTGCTGCTTCTCTGTATTCCTTCCTGTATTTTTTATCCAGTTTATTGCTCATAATAAGAATGTCTACCGCCCCTGCCTCCATTGCCTTCTTGACATTTTCTAGTCCGTAAGTTACTTTTTCTGGGGTCTTAGCCAGTTTTGTCAGAAAATCATCTAATATTTTCTTTTCTTTGATTATTTCCTGTTCTGAAAGAACATCCTGGCTTGCTTCAACCAACAATTCCAGGCCATGCTCGTCTGCATAACCTATATCCTTAACTGCCAGAATCTTTTCTTTTAAAGATGTTACTAACTGCCCTTCCTTAAGAAAATCTTCTTTTGTAGGTCCCGGCCCACCAACTAGAATCCCTTTTAATTTTTTCATATCCCAAAAGTTATTTTTAACAGCCTCTGCAATCCTTCTGTAGAACTCTTTTTTCATACCCTCACGAATTCTGCCATAACGCGCAGCGCTCTGTCCCCCTTTCTCTGTCTTGCCCGGAACTCCAGAAGTCATTTTTTGCAGGACTTCTATTCTTTTTCCTTCCAACAAGCCAATAGTTGCCTCATTAATCTCTACTGCCACTAAACCATAAACTTCCTCTACCTCCAACATTTCTTTTAAAGGGTCAAGAACAAATTCCTGGTCGCATCTGTAAAGCCTTGCCTTCATTGGCTTAGGCGGCTCAAAGCTCCACACCTCTATTTGAGGCTGCCCCTCGTTATCACTTATGTTTCCTGCGAACAAAGCAAGCCCGTTTTCAGGATTTTTTGTAATTAATTTAAGATGGCGGGTCAGTCTTTCCAGAGCATCCAAAACATTCTTTCTTGTTGTTTTGCTTTTTATATTCATAGCAGTTGATTTTTCCTGCTCCAGCTGCTTCGCTATATTAATTAAGGAATATCCTTGAGGGACATATACTGTTACGAGTTCCGTATGCCTCCCTCTGTACTTTTCCATTTCTTGTACGAACTCTTCCAAGTCGACTTTGTCTGTCATAAAAGTACCAATAGAAATGGTTTTAAAACCCTTTGCATTATATACTAAATGGGAACAAGGGAAGAAGTTATAGAGAAAGTAAACCGCATAGTAAAAATAATTCTTGGACTGACATTGATTGCAGTAGGGGCAGCCGGAATATTTCTTCCAATAATTCCCGGAGTACTCTTTATGATTATTGGGGTACTTTTAATATCAAACAAAAACGTAAAAAAGACTATATCTAATATAATCAAGAAAATCAGGAAAAGCTTTTAAAATACATTTTTCTATAAGGCGTGTGTATAATTTGGTTTCAAACGTAATTGAACAATTAAGAAGGATTGACAGGGCGAACTATACAAATTTAGTAAGGCAAAAAGAAATCAGAAGAAGAAGGAAAGAAGATTACCCAATTCCGTTTTTCACGAAAATAGTTGCAATCTATTTGAGAAGCCAGGAAATAGAAGATGCATTAATAAAGGCTTATTCGAACACGGGAGATAAAACATTAGCATACTCAACCATACAAGCAAATTAAAGATTTCTAGACAAACTCCACATTAAATTTTCCTTCACTAATCTTAGTGGCATTTGCAACATCTTTCATGTCCTCAATTAGCTCTCCAATTTTCTTGAAATCTTCTTTATCTAAAGTTAACTTTATTTCAGAATTCATTGCTTTCTTGGCTTTTGTCTTTTCCTGCCTTATTTTGGCAAGAATAGAAACAAACAAATCCCATTCTTCTGCTTTTTCTTCTTTCCTAAACTCAGGCCACCTTAAAAGATGTATGCTTTTCTCTTTTTCTTTTTCAGCATAATAACTGTTATAAATTTCTTCTGCAATAAAAGGAGTTATTGGAGCCATTAACTTAAGAATTGTCAAAAGTGAATTATAAAGAGTATATTGGGCAGATTGTTTTCCTGGCTCTTTGTTATAAATTCTTTTCTTAACTATCTCCAGATAATTATCTGCAAAAGTATGCCAGAAAAAGCTCTCTATTTCAGCCTTAGCCTTGGAATAATCATAACTTTCAAAAGCTTCTGTACAGACATTTACAAGCGAATTCAGCTTCTTTAAGAATAGTCCATCTATTTTTTCTATTTTTGGCTTTTTTCCATCGTAGTCCTCCAGGTTCATAAACACAAATCTTGAAGCATTCCATAATTTAGTCAGGAACTTCTTTCCTGCAACTAAATCTTTTTCCTGGTAGTCAAGGTCATTTCCCAGCTTGCTTCCTGCTGCCCAATACCTCAAGGTATCTGCCCCATGCTCTTGAAAAACTTCCTGCGGACTAACAGAGTGTCCCTTGCTCTTGCTCATTTTCTCTCCTCCAAGAGTTACAAAACCAGAAACCATTATATCTTCCCAAGGAATTTTGTTTTCATGATAAAGAGACTTAACAATTGTATAGAAAGCCCAAGTCCTTATTATATCATGAGCCTGAGGCCTCAATGAAAAAGGTATTTTTATTTTATTTCCTACCAGCTCAGCAGCCAGTTGTGGTGTAAGGGAAGAAGTAGCCCATGTATCAAAAACCATTGTCTCTCCCTCTGCTTTTTTCCCGCATTTTTTGCACTTCTTTTCTAATTGAAGAGGGTCTACAGGCAACTCACTCTCTTCTGGAAGGATGATTTTCCCGCATTTTTTGCATTCCCAAACAGGAATAGGAACTCCAAAATGCCTGTTTCTAGAAATGCTCCAGTCCCATTCCAAACCGTTAATCCAATTCTCATACCTCTTTCTCATAAATTCAGGATGCCACTTGATTTTCCTTCCCTGCTCAATCAGTTTTTTCTTATTATTTATTATTTTAATAAACCACTGCTTAGTCGGATAAAATTCAATTTCTGTCCCGCATTTGTCATGTATATTAACTGTATGTGTTATTTGACTCTCCTTTTTAACTAAACTGTTTTCATTTAAGTCCTCTAGAATTTTCTTTCTTGCTTCTCTGACTTTCAAGCCTTTATAAACTCCTTCGACTATTTTTCCTTCTTTATCTAAAATTAATCTAAGTGGGAGTCTGTGCCTGTTAATTGCATCCACATCAAACTTATCTCCGTAACTGCATACCATTAACACGCCTGTTCCCTTTTCCATATCTGCAGATTCATCTTCAATAACCGGAACTTCGTAATTAAACAAAGGAACTCTTGCTTTTTTCCCAACTAATTTTTTATATCTTTTGTCTTTTGGGTGTACAAAAACAGCGACACATGCAGGTAACAGCTCAGGGCGCGTTGTGGCTATTAACAATTCCTTTCCTTCAACCTCAAACTTCAGTGTAGAGAACAGACTGTTTTCTTCTTTGTCTTCAAGCTCTGCCTGAGCAATGCTTGTCCGGCATTCAACACACCAAGGTGTAGGAATTTCGGTTCTGTAAATCAGTTTCTTCTTGTATAAATCAATAAAAGAGTTCTGGCTTATTCTCCTTGAGTGATCATCAATTGTTGAATAATAAATGTCGTAATCAGCTGAGACACCTAAAATCTTGAAATCCTCAATGCAAACAGGAGTTGCTTTTTTTAGAGTCTTAAGGCACAAAGATATGAAATCTGCCCTTGTCATGTCCTTGCTTCTTACCTTGTTTATTTTCTCAATAAATCTTTCTGTAGGAAGGCCGTTATCGTCTGTCCCAAAAGGATAAAAAACATTTTCTCTCATTCTCCAAAATCTTGCTATAAAATCCTGCTGGGAATATGAAAAAGCGTGCCCTATATGCATTCTCCCAGAAATGTAAGGCGGAGGGGTGTCAATTGAATAAACCCTCCCAGTTCTTTTTTCATCAAACCTGTACGTTTTTTGTTTTTCCCACTCTTTCTTCCATTTCTCTTCTGCTTTCTTAACATCGTACTGTTTATCCATATTAATCACAAAGTTTTTAAAGCATATGCTATTTTAAACTTTATGGCACAAAATAAAATAAACATACCTGCTGGTTTTGGGGGGCTCGTAAGATATGGAGAAGAATACCAATCAAGATTCATGATAAAGCCAGAGCATGTAATTATCTTCATAGTTCTAGTTATAGTTTTTATTATAGGCCTAAAATTATTCTATCCCCTAACTTGAAATGATGAATATAAATCCTAAAAAAATGCAGGCTATGATGAAGCAGCTTGGCATTAAGCAGGAAGCGATTGATGCTGAAAGAGTCATTATAGAAAAAAGTGACGGCAAGATAACTATTGAAAATCCTTCTGTCCTCAAAGTTAACATGCAAGGCCAGGAAACATTCCAGATTTCAGGAGATGTAATAGAAGAATCTGCTGAACAGGAAAAAGAAACAGAAAATTTAGAAAAAGATATTGACATGATAGCAGAAAAAACAGGAAAAAGCAAGGATGAGGTAGCTCTTGTTTTGGAAAAGAACAACGGAGATATTGCTGCCACAATAATGGAGCTAAATGGTTAAGCGGCTACCTCAATTTCTGTTAATAAACTTCTTTGAGAATAATGCTCTCTGACTTCTCTTGTGGCGTTTAAGGCGCGCTCATAAGTTAAAAAAGAATGAGGTAAAAGCACTTCTATCCTAGGAGATTTCCCAAATTCAATAGCATAAGTTATACCTGCCCTCATAACCCTAAAGAAAGGGTTTCTCCTAACTTTTAATACTAATCTCGTGGGATTGACGTCACAAACAATCCCATAGCCTTCAATCCCTGCATCAATACAGTCTATTAAAAGTTTTGTGCTTCTTCTCATCAATAGATTACTAGCTGAATATTTATAAGGATTATTACACTAAAATATAACCAATAGTTTTATTAATTCTGGCTGCTTTGCTTCTTAAACTAAGGGAAAGCCTTTTAGAAGAAGCTTTGGGAAAAATAGCTAAAGCTAAGCATAAGGGCAATGGAAATAGAATGGAAAAATATATTGAAAACTTGAATAAAGCTGCAACTATGCTGCAGACAGCAGACCACATGCTTTACATGACTTATCCTCTTATAAGAGAAAAAAGGCTCTTGCTGAAAATACTGAATGAGACTTATCTTGTCGTGTTAAATGTGGTTAATTCAATATTGCAGTACGAATATGTTCATAAAAGAATTAATCTTTATAAATCAGCAAGAGAAAACTTCTCTGTTTTTAAGAATAAATGTGCTGAAAGATACAGCATAACCCCGGAACAAGTGCAGCAAGTAGGACTTATTTTTGAATTAGCTGAAAAGCATAAAAACAGCCCTTTTGAGTTTGTAAGAAACAACAAAGTTGTTATTATGACTAATGCCTTAAAAACAGACACTATAACTGTTGAAAAAATGAAGGAATTCATAATCTTAAGTAAAGATATCCTAAGAAAAGCAGAAACAATAATCAGAAGCAGAAAATAAAAGTTATTGCTATGAAATATCACTTTCATTTTTCCAAAGGCAAAGGTATAAATACCTGAGCCGCATAATTTTACTGCCCCATCTAAACTTAAAGGGGTGGAACTATAAGAAATGCCATTAGAAAGAATTATGAAAGAGAAGACATCGGCAGACCATTTACTCTATGTAAGTTTAAAATACACTAAAACATGTGATGTAGTCCTCAATTTAATCGCAAGATGGAAAAGCATGATTGAATTATGCTTAGACGCGCTTCTTGTGAAATTAAAGAAAAAAAAGGCTATTTCTTTAATCCCTGACGCCCCTAAAATGAGGATAATAATCTTAAGAGATGTTTTCAAAAAAGAACCTACAATTATTGAGGCTCTTGATCTTTACGAATTCTTTAAAAAAATTCCAGACTTAGAAAAATTCAGAGAAAATGAGTTCAGAAAAAATGTGTGCCTAAGAATCATTGACAAAGAAGAAGTAAGAATCGACATGGAAAAACTAAAGGAATACTCTGAGAAATTGGAAAGATTTATAAAATTAGTAAGAGCTTATCTCTCATAAGCAAAAAATGGGAAAGGCATATAGCATTATTTCAGGTAAAGGAGGCACAGGAAAGACGAGCTCTGCAATAAATCTTGCAGCAGCATTCCACTCGCTTGGAGAAGAAGTTGTAGTTGTAGATGCCAACATTTCTACTCCGAATGTAGGCATCCATTTAGGTGCTCCAATTGTTCCAATAGCTTTAAACCACGTTTTAAACAACAAGGCAGAAATAACAGAAGCAATTTACAAGCATAATTCTGGATTAAAAATCCTTCCGTCTTCTCTTTCTGCTTATGATTTAAGCAAGGTAAATCATGAAAAACTGGCAGAAGTTGTAAAAAAAATAAAAAATATGTTAGGATATGTGATGATTGATTCTGCTGCCGGGCTTGGAAAAGAAACAGAATCTTCTATATCCGCATCGGATGAAGCAATAATAATCACACAGCCAGAAATGCCTGCTGTAACAGATGCCTTAAAAGCAATAAAGTTGTGCGAAAAATTAAAAAAACCAGTAAAAGGAGTGATTGTAACAAGGCATAAATGGAAAAAATCAGAGATGAAAATAGAAAATGTTTTAGAGATGCTTGAAGTCCCTGCAATAGGATTGATTCCAGAAGATAAAAACATGCAGAAAGCATTAATGTTGAAATCCCCGATAATTTATTCCCATCCAAGAAGCAAAGCAAGCAAGGCATATTTTGAAACAGCCAGAAGGCTGCTGGGAATTAAAGAGGAAAAAGGGTTCTTTAGAAGGATGTTTGGAAGCTAAATAAGAGGGGATTTATTAAATTTTATCCCTGATTTTATTAAAAAACTCTTTATCCTTTTTATGTTGCAATAATCCAACAACTTCCTCTTTATCCACCCACCTTACCCCTCCAATATCTTTATCAGCTGGTTTCAAATTTGTTTCAGAAGTTCTGAAAAGAAACATATGAATTGTTTTTATGATATCTGGATTTTCAGTGCCATCAGCATTTAAGGAGGTTCTTTTGTACTCTCCTAAATCTTCCAATAATTTCAGGTCTTTTATTCCAGATTCTTCATAAATCTCTCTTTTTGCTGTTTCAAGAGGCTTTTCTCCTGCTTCTTCCCTTCCTTTTGGAAATCCCAAAAGCATTCCCGGATTAGCAATTAAGAGAATTTGCTTTTTTCTATTCAAAACTATTCCCCCCGCTCCTGCATTATATTCCATTTTAAGTTTACATGGGCCTGCAAGGAATTGAACCTTGTACCTTCTCGATTTTCAAAATTATATTTCTCGTGAACGAGACGTTCTGCCGATGAACTACAAGCCCTTCTTAGCTTATCTTGCTGCCATTAGGGATATCTTTCTCTGGAGAAATCAAAACGCATAAATCTTTTTCAGGAGAGCCTGCTGCCAAAAGCATTCCCTGGCTTTCTATTCCTCTCATGACTCTTGGCTTTAGATTTGAAAAATAAATTATTTTCTTTCCAATCAATTCTTTTTTCTTATAATATTTCTTTATCCCTGCACAAATAACTCTCTTTCCTAATTCTCCAACATCTATCTGTAGCTTATAGAGCTTGTCTGCTCCTTCTATATCCTCAACTTTTTCTATCTGCGCAACTCTTAAGTCCAGTTTTTCCCATGTTGCAAAATCAACTTCGCTCATTTTCATAACCCCCTCAATATTTTGTTTTTGTTTATTGCCCTCTGTCTTCTGGTGGGCTTCAGCTTTAGCTGTTTTCTCCGAAGTCTTTCCTAAAGAGCTCTCGGTTTCTATTTTCCTGAACAATATCTCTCCTTTCTTAATTGCCTGCACTTTATAAGGCTTTTTAATTTCCTTATAATCTATTTTAAAATTCAAGTGTGAAGCAATTTTTTCGCTTGTTTCTGGAATAAACGGCCACAATAAAATAGCAATAGCTTTTATGCTGTCAATTAATTCGTACAAAACTTTCTTGTCTTTTGTCTCCCATGGCTTTTTTTCCTGAACATACTCGTTGCAGATGTCTATAAAAGCAAAAATCTCGTTCAGGGCTTTATCCAGCTCAAAATCATCAACATACTTTTCTATTCTCTTTACATTAAGTTTTTTTAGTAACTTATTTTCAGTTTTTTCAATGCCATACTTCTCAGCCAAAGCAGTAACCCTGCTTACAAGATTTCCTAAATTATCCGCCAGTTCGTTGTTATGCCTGTCTACCAGGCTTTTTTCGCTAAAATTCCCGTCTTCTCCGAGAATGAAGTTCCTGCATATAAAATACCTTATGCTATCTATTCCATAATTTTCAGCTAGATAATCAGGAGAAATAACATTCCCTAAACTCTTGCTTATTTTTTGCCCATTGAAAGTCAAAAATCCATGAATAAAAACAGTTTTAGGCAATTCATAGCCTGCTGAAATCAACATAGCGGGCCATATGACAGCATGAAACCACCCATTGTCTTTTCCTAACAGATGAACATCAGAAGGCCAGAATTCTTTATTTTTTCCAGCCCCGCTTAAATAATTTAGCAAGGCATCAAACCATACATAAATAACATGATTCTTATCAAGAGGAAATGGAATTCCCCACGAAAAATTAGTTCTTGTAATGCTCAAATCCTGCAAACCCTCATTAACCCTGTTTCTTATCTCGTTTCTTCTTTCTTCTGGAAGAACAAACTTGCTTTCGTAAAGCTTTAATAATTGTTTTTGATATTTGCTCAGCTTGAAATAATAAGTCTCTTCTTTTAAATTTTCAACTTTTTTTCCAGGATGATAAGGGCACTCTCCATTCTGTAAATCTTTCTCTGTGTAATATCTTTCACAGCCCATACAATAAAGTCCTTCGTACTCTCCTTTGTAGATATCTTTTTTAATTTTTTTAATAAATTCCTGCACAAGCCTTTCATGGTCTTTGTCAGTTGTTCTTATAAATCTATCATATCCAATATTTAATTTATCCCATGCTTCTCTAAATTTCTTGGTCATTTTATCAACAAACTGCTTCTCTGTCAAGCCAGCTTCTTTAGCGCTCTTAGCAATTTTTTGCCCGTGCTCGTCTGTTCCAGTCAAATACCAAACCTTCTCACCCTTCAGCTTATGCCACCTTGCCAAAGCATCAGCTATAATTTTCTGGTATGCATGCCCTATATGTGGCTCTGCATTTACATAATCTATTGCAGTTGTAATGTAAAATTTCTTTGCCATAAAAAACCTACAAGAAAAGTATATTTAAACCTTAGTTTCCTGACATTTTTATGCGTCATTAGTATAGCGGTTAGTATATCGCCTTCCCAAGGCGGTGACCCGGGTTCGAGTCCCGGATGGCGCATTTGCTTTACTAATCTTTTGCAGTATAAGAAACAAATGTGGCAGAGGCGCATTTCATTTAAGTCTCATGCTGCAGAATACAAATGATATGCGGCATGGGCGCACGTTCTAAATATTTCCGAAAGCCATTACAGGAGAGCCTGGAAATGCAACAGCAGAATCTGCGTATCCTAAAACTATCCCTTCTTCCAATGCCTTGACTGTCTCCATTAACTTGCCAAATGGATTATAAATTCTTGCCAAAGGTTGACCTTTATTAACAATCTCTCCTGGTTTAACTAAAAATCTTATAACCCCGCTGGTAAGGCTCGCTTGCTGCTGGGAGTAAGTCAAGATTTTATTCTTAATTCTTTCAGAAATAACCACCTTAAGAGGCTCCTCATCCGGCTTAACCATCCCTAACTCGCTTAAAAGATTCCAGATAGCCCCAACACCGTGTTCAACATCTTTTTCATTTACAGCATAAGATTCTCCCAACTCAACTGCCAAAGCAGGAATTCCCTCTTTAAGAAGGTTGTAAGTAAGAGTCTTTTCCACTTCTACGGTATCTAAAACAACCGGAAATCCTATTTTCTTAGCAAACTCTTTTGCTTTTTCATAATCTCCATCCTTTCCAGGATTAGGGTCTAAAAGTACATAAGGTATTGATTTTTTCCAGTCATTATGCAAATCAAGCACAAGAAAAGGATTAGTTTCTTTTATCTGTGTAAAAATAAGAAAAGCTATTCTTTCTGCAAGAGAACCGTCTTTGTTGCCTGGAAAAGATCTGTTAAGGTCTTCTGTTACAGGAGTTATTTCACTTCTTACTATAATTGTATGAGAACCAGTTTCAAAACCCATTGGATTCATTAAAGGAAAAGCATAAACCTCTCCTTTTAAAATTCCTTTTTTTAATTTCTTAAAAATCTCCTGAATAACCACCATCCCCCCAACTTCATCTCCGTGAACACATGCAGTAAGCCAGATAACTGGCCCCGGATTTACACTTTTAACAAACATAAATGGAAGCCTTCTCCTGGACAAATCAGAACCTGTAAGAATATTTATAGAAGAATATTCAACTTCAACAGAAGGATTAACAATCCTTTTTCTTATTTTTTTCCTAATTTTCTTCTTAGTTATTCTCTTTTCCATAGATTACTAACTCAAATGAATATTTAATGCTTTCTATCGAATCTATAAGATGCAATTTAAGCGCTCTGGTGAAATGCTCCGCATAGTAACAAATTATATTGATTATTTTAACCTTGGAAAGTCATAGTTTAAATTATGACTTTACTATTTGTTGTTTTCTTATTGGGATTATATGGTTTCAGCAAGGCTAATTTAAGTAATATTTTTAAACTAAAGATAATTACCTTAACCATGAAAAAAGAGGAAAAGAGAAAACTTGTCTGGATAGGTATATTTGCTATAGCAATGGCTTTTGTAGAAACTATGATAGTGTATTATTTAAGAAAGCTGTATTATCCAGACAATATCTTATTTCCATTAAATGTTTCAATGCCAACAGAAATACTCGTTCTAGAATGGATAAGAGAAGCATCTACCATCGTAATGCTTTTAGCAGTGGCGGTACTTGCAGGAAAGAAAGCAAAAGAGAAATTTGCTTATTTCATATATGCCTTTGCTGTTTGGGATATATTCTACTACGTCTGGCTAAAAGCAACTCTTGACTGGCCATCTTCTCTTATGACTTGGGATGTTTTGTTTCTTATTCCAGTAACCTGGGCTTCTCCTGTAATCTGCCCTATTATCGTCTCGGCATCCATGATTCTCTATGCCTTTGCTATTTTACGCTCTGATAAGAATAAGTTTACAAAAAAACAGATAGGGGCTCTTTCTATTGGGGGAATTTTAATCTACGTTTCTTTTGTCTGGAACTACTCTGCTCTATATCTAAAAAAAGGGTATGTCCTCAAGTTTTCTGAAATTGCAATTGAAAAAGATATAATGAATCTTGCATTAAATCTTGCTTCTTCTTACATACCAAATTACTTTAACTGGCCCCTATTTATATTAGGGATAATTCTTGCCTGGGGCTCTTTATACTTTTTCTATAAAGGAAGGAAAAAGTAAAAACTTAAATGTAAAATACATAATTAAGGACAACAATATTTTAAAACAACTTTCCCCGCTAATGAGTATGTCTGAAGAAGAAGGAACATGGATGACTATCAAGGATATACAAAAAGCGGGCTCAACACTTCGCTACTCATCTATTTATAATAAAATTAAGTATAGCGGGCAATTTGAATCAAGAAAACTTAAGGGAAGGCAACTAGAAGTCCTTGTAACACTTGAAAATATTTCTCAATTTAAAATAAGAAATGTATTGGATTTTAAAGATAGAAAGCCTTTAGAAAGAAATACCAGTGAAGTCCTGGTTCATACTGCTTCAGGAGACTATGCCATTTCAGCTAAGGAAGAATACGGCTTAAATTATTTTTCAGAAGTAATGAGGGGTATTTTGCCGAAATCAGCTAATTCAAAAACAATTGAAGAGCTGTTTGACATAACCGCAAGACAGGAAGGACTTTCAAAAAAAATTAATGGCTCAAGGCTAATCGGATTAGTATTGACATCAAAAGATGCTGAATTTTTAGATGATGATTTATTTACTTATCTTTCAGGAGAAGCGGGTATTAATATAGATGAAGTCGGCCAGGCACTGCAGAGAGCAGCTGAAGGTTGTATTAAAAAATTATCGCCAAATCTTCCTTATATTCCAAGAAAAGACATTCCAGAAGTAGCCAGGGCGATAAGAAGAGAAATTTATGGTGTTGATGACTGGCCTGAAGAAGTTGATTTTAAAAAAAGCGAAAAAATAGTTCAAGAGTCTACAGCAAAACAAGAAGCTGCAGAAAAAGTAACTGCAAAACCAGAGCCTGCCAACAGATTTTTTATAGAAGTTCCAGAAATTTTAGGGCGCGCAAAAATTTATTTTGAAACTCCCGGTAATCCGCTACATGTAAAAGAAGTAAGGACCAAACAAGGAGGAATTGAAGTGCTAGTTGACTCTGAAGAAACTTCGGAGCCTGCTGAAAAATCCAAAAAAAATGAGATAATATTAACTGCACCGGAATTAAGCGAGATTACCAGACTGCATATTGCTACAATAAGAACAAAACTAGAAAAATACAAAGCAGAGTTGCATGTAACCAGAAGAAGCACTTTAGGAAGGCCTTACGAAGCCAGAATTACCCCACAGAATTATCATTTAGCCGGAATCAAAGAAGAAAAGGCAAGGCAGCTTTTTCAAAGTGAAGGTCAAATTGAAGAAAATCCTAAACCAACTTCAACTGTGCAGAAACCTGCTTTTAGAAAAGAGGCTTTTCAAGAACAGCCAGTAGTAATTGATATTTCAGGAAAGAGCGAGGAAATTATTCTTTCAAAAATTTACAACCCAGAAGAAATAAGGAAAATTCTAAAACAGGTTCATGCAGGGATTTTTACGGATGTAACTGTAACAAATGTTCTTAGTGCCCTGAAGGCTGAGTCAGGATTAGAAGGAAAAAAGTTTGTTGAATACATAGGGCATGTTAATGGAATAATGGATTTATCCAGTACTGGAACACAACTAAAATTGGAACAGATTGGCATTACTGTAGAAGATCTAAAAACAGACATTAGCTTATCTCGGTATCTAAGGACCGCTCCCGGACTAAGAGAGCCTTATATAGTAAGAGCAGACATTTCTGAAATACAAAAAGCTGTTCCAGAAAGAAAGTCACTAAGAAGATATACCAGCGATTCAGAAAGGAGAGAGGAAGCAGAAAGACGAGATGCTTTTAATAATTGGATAGAAAGATTAAAAGAAAAAGGAATAATGCCCAGAGAAGATACTCTAGAAAGATTAGTTAATTTAGGTGTCTTAGTGACTAATACAAAAGCTTCAATTGAAAGTACTTTTCCGGTGTTTGAAAAAGAAATGGAGGGATTCTTATATGTGAATTTAAACAAGATAAGGATGGGCATTCCAGGAGAACCTAGCTGGCAAGAGTTTCATGAAAAATATGCTCCTAAGCTAACAGAAAAAGGAATTATAAAAAATATAGTTGAGGCATGTGGAGGTAGAAAAGGTTCTTCTTTCTATGTAATCAAAAGAGGGATTTATGTAGAGGATGCTTTAAGCGCTCTAGATACAGCGCCTGTTACTGTTGATCCTGCTACAACAAACCCACAATAAACCTTAAATAATCCCTCTTCCGAGTATAATTATGAAATCTGAAGTTAAATCTTTTATTAATGAAAAGACAAAAAAACTGGAAGTTCTTTACAAGAACCTCCAACTTGCTTACTGGGAAGCTGCTTTAAAAGGCGAGAAGGAGCTTTACGAAGAATACGGAAGAAAAGAGCTTGCTTTAAAAAAATTCTTTAACAATAAGGATGATTTTGAGAAAGTAAAAAAATTGCAAAAAGAAGAGGCTGATGAACTTACAGCACGCCAGTTAAAGCTTCTTCATGATGCTTATCTTTCTTATCAGGGAGATTTTTCCTTAATGACTGAAATCACAAACAAAGCAACAGAAGTAGAAAGAAAATTCAACACCTGGAGAGCAGAGTTTGAGGGCAAGAAACTTTCAGACAATGAATTAAAAGAAATCCTTAATAAAGAAACAGATAGTAAAAGACTTCAAAAAGTATGGGAATCAAACAAAACCAAAGGGAAGTTGGTGGCTAAAGATATCTTAGAAATAGTAAGGTTAAGGAACACTCTCGCTCGTTCGTTAGGCTTTAGGGATTATTATGAATTCTCACTTAAAGTAAACGAACAAAAAGAAGAAGAAATTGAGAAAATATTCTTAGAATTAGATAAATTAACTAAAGAGCCGTTTATAAAGCTTAAAGAAGAAATGGACACTGTTCTTGCCAAAAAATATAAGATAAAGAAAGAAGCCCTTGCGCCATGGCATTATGGAGATTTTTATTTTCAAGAAGGCCCAAGCATATACGAAGTAGACTTGGATAAATACTACCAAAAAGACATATTAAAAAAAGCAGAAGAATATTATAAAAGTTTAGGTTTAGAAGTTAGAACAATTCTAGATAAAAGCAGTTTATACGAACAGCCTGGAAAATATCAGCACGCTTTTTGCATTAATATTGACAGAAAAGGCGACATACGGACAATGCAAAATCTTAAGAATAACGAAAGATGGATGGAAACTCTCCTTCACGAGCTCGGGCACGGTGTTTATTCTAAGTATATTGACTCTTCTCTTCCGTTTATATTAAGAGACTATACTCATACGTTCACAACAGAAGCTATTGCAATGCTTTTTGGAAGAAAAGCAAGAAATTCAGAATTTGTTAAAAACTATTGCAACATAACGCAAGAAGAAGCAGAAAAAATAAAAGAAACAGTTAAAAAAATACTAAGACTAAGACAATTAGTTTTCTCAAGATGGGTTCAGGTTATGTTTCATTTTGAGAGAGCTTTATACAAAAACCCTGAGCAGGATTTAAACAAACTATGGTATGAGCTAGTTAAAAAATATCAAATGCTAAACTTCCAGAGAAACGAGCCTGACTGGGCTTCTAAAATACACCTGATAAGCAACCCAGTTTATTACCATAACTACATGCTTGGAGAAATGCTGGCATCTCAGCTTCACTGTCAAATAACTAAACACATAACTCACAATCCAAATTCCGATTACTCAGGCAAAGAGGAAGTGGGAAAATACCTTATAGATAAAATTTTCAAGCCTGGAGCAAGATATAAATGGGATAAACTCATAACAATGGCAACAGGAGAGCCTTTAACAGCCAAGTATTTTGTAGAAGAGTTTGCTTAATCAACATAACTCAGTACAAAATCAAACCATCTCAATTCTGTTCTGCAATCATCTTCAATAGAATATCTCACTTCTGCTGGCTGATTGTTTCTGCAGATTATTATTTCCCTGGCACTGCAAACATTAATTACATTAACTATTCCTAAAGCGAAAACAGGATCTTCGCTGCTGCATGAGTTACAAGGAAGTTCTCCTTCTTCTTGACATTCACAATACATCTCAGTGCAAGCTGTTGCGCCTCCCTGCAAAAAAGCTCCTGCTACTATTCCAATTATCCCTGCTGCAACAATAATAAATAGAATATAAACTAATTTGTTCATTTTCTAAGGCTCCAATTTTCCAAAAACCTCTTCTCTTATTTCCTTGGAGTATTTATGAGCTAAATGCAATGGTTCAGGAAGTTTATGAGGAAGTCTTACAAATTTACTGGAAAGTTCTAGAGCTGTTTTTATAGAGATTAAGTTTCCAGGACTTACATACATCGGCTTGCTTCCTGGCTTGCTAACCAATGTTTTTCCTACTTTCTTTCCACCAGCAATAATATCATCCCCTTTAACTTCTCCTTCAAGCAGAGAATTAGCCACTCCTATTGTAGGAACTCCCGTTGATATTGAAAAGTGGCTTGCTAATCCCAAGCGAGGATGAGCTATTCCGTGGCCTGGAATAAAAATAACATCCGGCCTTTCTTCTAGTTTGTTAAAAGCCTCAACCATTGATGGAATCTCTCTGTAAGATCTAAAGCCAGAAATATAAGGAAATTTCAGCTTATCTGAAAAATATTCCTGCTCAATGACTTCCAGTTCAGGGGTCAAAACAATACATGCAGAAATTATATTATTTTTGAAAAAAGCATTGTCAATTGCCCCAATTTTATCAATCAAGTTAAAATCAATAGAATCTAAAATTTTCAGCTCCTTGGCAAGTTTTTTCTGCTCTTGCTCCAGCTTCTTCAAATCAATGCCATATTTTTTAGCTACTTCTTCTACATCCATTATAACACCCTTTTTTATATAAATCTAAGATATCTATAATTAAAAAATGTTTCTATGGCTCAATAGCCACTAAACCACGTTTCTTATGTCTTGGCCTGACGTCTACAGCCTTTAAATCATCTTCAGTTGTATAACATCTATCTACTATCTGATTAGGGTTCCTGGAAGAGCATAATCCAAAAGAATAACATGTTCCGCATGTTGGAATCTCTCCTCTCACGCCTTCAAAACTTCCGGTTTCTGGAATAAACCTGTCAGAATCTGGAGTATATTCTTCTTCCATTTAATTCAAACAGTTTCAGGGTATAAAAAGATTTTTGTTCTGAATCACTATCCAAAAAACTTTTAAACCCTCCAGTCTCTCAATTACCATGTTTAACAAAAAATCTTGCAGGAAATGCGGAAAGAAAATTCATAAGGACTTTGAATATTGTCCTCATTGCGGCTTTTTTACAGGAGACAAGCAAAAAGAGCAGAAAGACTACGGATTTTTAGGCAGAAACGATTTAATGGACAATGTAAAACTCCCTTTTGGATTTAACACTGTCTTCAAACAATTAATGAAACAGATGGACAGGCAATTCAAGCAATTAGACCAAGAAATAGGAAAAGAAAAAGAAATGACTAGAAGGATGCCGAAAGATAAAAACCCTTACGTAAGGCAAGGAGGAATAAGCATTAACATTTCGAGCGGAGCAGGAACCCCTGTTATTAAAGTGAAATCTTTTGGGAACATGCCTGAATTCAAGGGCTTGGAAAGCCAGATTAAACGTCCCAAGAGAACAAGCATAAAAAATGAAGCACCAAAAATAGACGAAGAAAAGGCAAAAAAGCTTGCAAAACTTCCGAGAGAAGAGGCATCTTCTAAAGTAAGAAGGCTTTCTGGAAAAGTAGTTTATGAGATAGACCTCCCAGATGTTAAGGATTCCAAGGATATAATAATACAACAGCTTGAAAACAGCATAGAAATAAAGGCTTTTGCAAAAGATAAAGCCTATTTCAAGTTCCTGCCAGTGAGCCTTCCGTTGGAAAAATACAAGTTCGACAACGGAAAGCTTATTCTAGAATTGGGAGAAGAATAGCTACTCAAAAAAATAATTCATAGCATCACTTACTGTTTCAACTTCTCTCACTTCAATTCCAGCTTCTTTAGCCACATCCACTCTTTTTGGACGTGTTTCAGTAGTGCAGATTTCAGAATACCCAAATACCTCGCAATGCTCGCTTTCCTCATAAACAACATCCCTGCTCTGAAGCAAAGGGACTAAAAATAAAGTTGCACCTATAGACTTAGCAGCATTAGCTTTTTCCAAAATAGCAGATACAGGACTTATAGTCCCGTCGTGATTAATTCCCCCCGTTATCATTACCCCATCTTTCAACTCCCTGGCCTGCAAGACAGCGATTGTTGCAATTGCAAGAGCGGCTCCTGCACTTGGCCCTCCTATTAAACTGGCATTAGCTCTTATAGTATAAACTATGTCATAATCATCCACTCTCTTTCCGGTTATATTCTCAGCAACTCTCCGGGCTATCCTTATGCTGTGCTGCGTGTCTGCCCAGAATAATAAGTTGTCTATATCAGTTAGTGTCCTTCCTGTTCCAGGCGACGCTTCTACTGTCAGTACTGTATTTACACCATTTCCCTCGCTGTCAACAGCAGGAATGTGCATCTCAACTTTGGCAGAGTCGCCTAAAGAAAAAAACCCATTAATCTCCTTATCCCCTGGCTCAGCGATTTCCGGCAATTCTTCATTAAGCTTTGGACTTGCGTAGAGGATTATAATTATATTAAGCAAAGAAAGAATAATCACTACTATAATCAAAGAAAAAGTAATAAAAATTACACTTTTCCTGTAACTAAACTCTTCTTGCCTCTTTTTCTTTTCCATTTTATTACCAAGAATTGATGATTATTAAATGTTTTGAAAATATGAGTGAGGCTGCCCGGATTTGAACCGGGGACCCCTGCCTTATCAGACTCACCTCCTGCCTAAATTTTCTCAGGACAGGATGCAGTGCTCTAACCGGGCTGAGCTACAGCCTCATTGAGCAGTTTCGCGAGACAATTTTATCCTTATATTATCTCGAACGGGACTGCGAACCCAATATAATTCAGTTAGGATAGTTATTTAAAAGTTTTCCTATAGCAATAGCTTTAAAAATACCCTTTTTCTAATCAAAAGATGGCAAAAGGAATGTATTATTACTTAAGAGAAGCTTGGAAAAAGCCTGACGAAAAAGTGCTTAGAGAAAGGATGATTGAATGGAGAAAGGGAAATAGCATTGTTAAAGTGGACAAGCCATTAAGATTAGACAGGGCAAGAGCTCTTGGCTATAAAGCTAAAAAAGGGTTTGTTATAGCAAGAGTTACTGTAAAAAGAGGGGGCAGAAAAAGGCCTACTCAGAAAAAAGGAAGAAGAAGCAAAAGAATGACCAACAGAAAGACAGTTAAAATGAGCTACAGATGGGTCGCAGAGTCAAGAGCTGCAAGAAAATTCCCTAATCTGGAAGTGCTTAACTCTTATTTAGTCGGTAAAGATGGCGTTCATTATTTCTTTGAAGTAATTTTAGTTGATAAAAACAGACCAGAAATAAAAAACAGCAAAGATACTAAATGGCTAACTAATTCTGCAAATAAAAACAGGGCATTAAGAGGGCTTACTTCTGCTGGAAAAAAAAGCAGAGGATTAAGAAACAAGCACCCCGAAAACAGAAACAGGCCCTCAGTAAGAGCTGGCGGAAGAAGAGGAAAATAAACTCATCTGCCAATTATGAGAAAAATATACAAAGAAGGAGTTACTGGAATAGGATTTACACCTGATAAAAATAAAATAGTCCTTATTAAAAGACGAGATTTTGGAATATGGTATCTTCCAGGAGGTGGAAAAGAAAAGAATGAGTCTGAAAAAGAGGCTGTTAGTAGAGAGTTTGAAGAAGAAACAGGAGCAGATTTTAAAATAACACGCTTTCAGGGGATATACGATTTCAGACTTCCCATAAAAGATCCATTTTTTAGGGATATAGAATATGTTTATGTAGGAATTGTAACAGGTTCTTTAGAAGAAAATGAAGAAGCAAGGAAAGTTAAATATTTTGACCCTAACAAGCTGCCCCTTGGGTTTCCTTTTTGGCAAAAACACTATATAAATGATGCTCTCAAAAGAAAAAAACATCATTTTCCAGTAACTCAAAAAGTAGAAATTGGAGGCCTAATAAAACTTCTAGCTATGAACCCCCAGCTTGCATTAACTCCCTTCAAACTACTAAGAAAATTAAGTGAGGATTCTTAAATAACTATTCTCCTACAACAATGTTTAAAAAAGAAGTTTTGTATGGAAATCGATGGATGGACAGGGCACAGTAAAAAAGGTAATTCAGATGCAATGTGTTGAGCAATATGGCGGGAATCCGGGTATGGTGAGAATTCGCCCTTCAGACCCTGATACCGGAATTGTTTTTACAGACGGTAAAAGAAAAGCCCGGTTAAGACATGAGTTTTTAGATACCGCTTGGAGTGGAAGCCTTATCAAAACAATTGTGTTGAGTGACCCTGAAAGTGGGCTGAAAGTTAGAGGTATAGAACATTTTCTTTCTACTTCCTGGGTTTATGAATTGGACAATGCACTTGTAGAAATAGATATGGACCCTAAATTATCTTATAAGCTTTTCAGGCCTTTTGGCATAGCATTAAGAAATACAGTCATTTTCCCTCCTTTCCCAGATTTAGAAAAGTCTTTATGTGACAGAATAGAAGAAGTTGGAATAGTAAGAGGAGGTGAAAAAAAGGTTTTAAGATTAAAAGATGGAGAGAAAATTGATGCTGGAAAATTAAAGCTTGAGCGCATTGAAGGAGCTGATGTTCAAATAAGGGCAATAACAGAATATACGTTGCGTGACTGGGATGTAGTTCGTGATGATGTTACAGTTACTCTTGTTCCAGAAGACTATAAGAGGAGAGCTCATGCGAGGGCTTATTTTAGTGCTCCGCATCCAAAAAGGGCTCCAGAAGGATTAACCAGAGTTGTTGGCTGGATTCATAGCTTTCCGGCGTTAGTACCTAAGGGCGTGATGAAGTTCGCAGGGAATTTTTTATATCTAGGATATGGTCTTGGCCACGGAGTTAATGAAACAAATTCTTTTTATCCTCCAAGAACAAAAAAAGAATGGAGAGAAAAGGAAAATTTTGGCGAAGGAGACAAGGGAGAAGTTGCTTATCACACAGCAGCACTTGACAGAGCAGGAGATACTATCAAGAATTTGGATTTGGCTTTTGGTGCGAGACCTGCAGGAATGAAACTTACATGCAAGTTTGCTGGCCATAAAGATGCTTGTGATTTTGTCAGAGACTGTGTGACAAAGTATGCAGACAAATTCTATGTAAGCGAAGAATAAGCGATGAGTCTTGTAGAAAGTTTGATAAGTAAAAACCACCCCTAGTTATTATTGCAAAACAAAAAGAGGTGGTTTAAATGAAAAAGTCCAATAAGTATAAAAAACTTATCAATCGGACTAAGGGGAT
>Ga0172363_10000956_pt1 | contig 22752 bp, 29 predicted proteins | sample LakKivs2_kivu2a2_FD_114541 | JGI IMG/M metagenome (GOLD analysis project Ga0172363, IMG submission 114541) | Sediment microbial communities from Lake Kivu, Rwanda - Sediment s2_kivu2a2 | ecosystem: Environmental > Aquatic > Freshwater > Lake > Sediment | place: Rwanda: Western Province, Lake... | reverse complement strand
ATCTACGTTATGTTCCAAAATATGAGAGATACGAAAAAAGAACATCAACTTATCCTGCGCATTGCCCGCCATGTCTAAAAGTCGTGATAGGCGACAAAGTTAGGATAGCTGAATGCAGACCCATAAGCAAAACAATATCGTTTGTAACTGTTGAAAAATTATGATGGAGGATTAAGAATATGAAAGGTATCGCTGGCAGAACAATGCGAGGACTACCAGTCGGAGCAAGACTGGAATGCATAGATAACACTGGTGCTAAAGTAGTCCAAATAGTTATGACACCAAAGCTAAAAGGAACACACCGTCGGCTACCAACGGCAGGGATAGGCGACGTGGTCATAATCAGTGTTAAAAAAGGTACAATGGAAATGAGAAGGCAATTACTAAAAGCTGTTATAGTACGCCAGAGAAGACCTTTCAGAAGATCTGATGGTACCATGGTACAGTTTGAGGATAACGCTGCTGTTATAATCACAGAGACAGGAGAAACCAAGGGGACTATGATTAAAGGACCTGTTGCAATAGAAGCAGCAGAGAGATACCCGAAGATAGCTGCTATATCTTCAACAATAGTGTGAGTTGATTAAAAATGAAATCCACAAGACCTGGAAAACAAAGAAAAATGCTATTCAACGCGCCTCTTCATAAAAAAAGGAAGTGGCTATCATCTCATTTAGAAGAAAATTTGCTTTTAAAATATGATAGAAGAAACATGCCTGTAATAAAAGGTGACACAATCAAAGTCATGAGAGGAAGCTACAAGGGGCATGAAGACAAGGTTGCGAAAGTAGATGTTAAATCCGGCTACGTAGAAGTAGAAGGAGTCACAATTATAAAAGCTGATGGAAAAAAGATCCCAAAACTGCTACACGCAAGTAGTTTGTTAATCACAAAATTAAATCTTACTGATAAATGGAGAAGAGCAAATCTAGAGAAAGGACTCTCGGAAGAAGCAAAGAAAGAAATCGAGAGTGAAGCAGAGCAACAACTCAGAGACGAAGAAGAACAAAAAAGAAAAGATGAAGAAGAGAAAAAGAGAGAAGAAGCAAGACAAAAAGCAATGGAAGAGCAACAAGAGGAAACCGTTGAAAAACCATCAGAAACCAAAGAGGAAGAACCAAAAACAGAGGAAAAAGAAACAGAGAAACCAAAGACTGAAAAGAAAACTACAAAAAAAACTACTTCAACAAAACCCAAAAAGAAGAAGGAGGAAAAATAGATGAGCAAACACCTTAAAAGACTCAACGCGCCAAGAACACTAAGGCTTCATAGAAAAGAGAGAAAATGGACAATAAGAGCAATGCCAGGTCCTCATAAATTAGACAAAGCAATACCCCTTGGTTTAGCTGTTAGAGACTACCTTCATCTATGCGATACTTACAAGGAAGCAAAGAGGATAATATCAAACGGGGAAATCCTAGTTGATGGGGTCAAAAGAAAAGACATCAAATTCCCATGCGGATTAATGGATGTTATATCAATACCAAAATTAAAGAAAGACTACAGAGTCTTATACGACAGAAGAGGAAAACTAACCCTCACAGAAATCCCGTCTGAGAATGCTGAATGGAAACTATGCAGGGTTGAAAACAAAACAATACTGAATGGTAACAGAATACAGCTAAACCTGCACGATGGTAAAAACATAATAGTAAAAAAAGATGAATACAAAACAGGGGATGTACTAAAAATCTCATTATCAGACAAAAAGATAACAGACGTTTACCCATTTGACAAAGGAACAGTTGCAATGATTATCGATGGAAGTCACTCTGGCCAAATAGCAAACATTGTAGATATCGAGATAACACCCTCACCTAAACCAAACATTACAAAAATGAAGTCGGATGTAGAATTTCTAACAATTAAAAACTACGTTTTCCCAATTGGAAAAGATAAACCAGTGATTGCCTTACCTGAGGTGAAAATAGGATGAACGCAGCACAAAAAACAACAAAAAAACATACAAAGACAAAGAAAAAAATCGAACTTAATGAGAAACAAAAAAATATTTTCAAGCCAAGGATAGCGAAAGTTACGATAAACATAGGCGCGGGAGAAGCGGGAGAGAAGCTTGCTAAAGCAGAAACCGTTTTGAAAAACATAAGTAACAAAAAACCTGTTCAAACGCTTTCTAAAACCACAAACAAAGACTGGGGCATAAGAGAAAGGATGCCTATAGGTTGCAAGGTTACCTTGCGTAAGAAACAAGCAATGGATTTCTTAATAGAAGCGTTAAAGACTCGTGAGAATAAAATGGCTGACTATTCATTTGATGACCAAGGAAATCTTTCATTTGGTATACCAGACCACACACTTTTCAAGGATCAAAAATACGATCCAAGCATTGGCATATTTGGTATGGATATAGCAGTTACAATGGAGAAACCCGGTTATAGGATTAAACATAGACGTGTAAACAAAGCAAAAATACCAAAGAAGCACCAGGTAACAAGAGAAGAAACCATGAAATACTTCATAGAGGAACTTAAAGTGGAGGTCGTATAAACATGAAGATAAAAGAACGGAAAAAATTCTATGGCAGAACAAAAGGATGCGAAAGATGCGGAAGAAAAAGATCACTGATAAGACGATACGGTCTTCATCTATGTAGACAATGCTTTAGAGATAAAGCTGAAGAACTTGGATTTAAAAAATTTTCATAAGGAGGCAAGAAATTCATGTTAAATGATTCACTGGCAGATGCGTTATCAATCATAAAAAACGCTGAAGTAAAAGGAAAAGGAACATGCACGATACAGCCGTCATCAAAACTGATAGGTGGAGTTCTGAATCTTCTAAAAGAAAAAGGGTACATAGCTGAATTTGAACATATTGACGATGGTAAATCAGGCATCTTCCAAGTTAAATTACTCGGGCATATAAACGATTGCGGTGTGATAAAACCAAGATATCCTGTGAAAAGAGAAGATCTGGAGAAATGGGAGTCAAGATATTTACCAGCTCGTGATTTTGGTTTACTTATACTTACAACAACTCTAGGAATAGTTTCACATGCCGAAGCAAAAAAGAACGGAATCGGAGGAAAACTACTAGCATATATATACTAAACAATGGTGATTAAAGATGACTGAGAAAACAAAGAAAACTGAGATAAAAGATAAGGTGACAATACCAGACAACCTCCAGTTTACGTTAGAAAATAATGTACTAACAATAAAAGGTGAAAAAGGGCAGTTGTCAAGAGATTTCGCACAGCCTCAGATAACACTCAAAGCTAACGGCAGGGTTATAGAGATAAATAGTAAATCCACCCGTAAAAAAGAAAAAGCATTCGTTGGAACAACAGCTGCTCACATGAAAAACATGATAAAAGGAGCGACTAAAGGTTTTGAATACAAAATGAAAACAGTGTTTTCTCATTTCCCAATAAAAACATCTGTTGATGGAAATAATTTCGTAATACAGAATTTCCTTGGTGAACGCTCTGCTCGTCGAGCTGAAATTCTTGATGGCGTTAATATTGAGATTAAGGGCGAAGAAATCACAGTTCGCGGTGTTGATAAAGAAAAGGTAGGACAGACTGTCGCTAACATCGAGCGTGCTACTCTTGTTAAAAACAGGGATATACGTGTTTTCCAAGATGGCATATACAAAATTGTTAAAGGAGCGAGGTAGACAATGACTAAAGAAGATGTTGTCAAAGAGTTTTCATCATTAAAAGGGGTAGGTAAAGCAAAAGCTGAACTCCTATATGAAAATGGTTTTAATTCTTCAGATAAACTTAAAAAAGCATCTGTTAAGGATCTTACTAAGATTAAAGGAGTCAACGAAAAACTCGCGAAAGACATTAAAAATCAGCTAGATGAAAAGAAAGCAGAAGAAACAAAAGAAAAACCAAAAACGAAAAAGAGCGAGAAAGAAACTACCAAAGTTAAAAAGGAAAAAGAACCGAAAGAGAAACCAGAGCAAAAGAAGGAAGAAAAAGAAGAGAAGGTCGAAATCGTAGAAGAAGAGAAAAAAGAACATAAAGCTAAAATAAAACCCGAGCTTAGCAAAGATCTAAAAGAAAGCCTTGCAATTAGAAAACAAATTAAAAACAGGACACCTGATTTTTTACGGCAGGAATGGTTCAGATACAAACGCATACCAGAGCATTGGCGTAAGCCACGCGGTATGACATCTAAGCTTCGTAAACATATTGGTTACAGACCTAGTGTTGTTCGCGTAGGTTTCAGGGGACCAAAAGAGACTCGCGGGTTACATCCTTCTGGTTTCGAAGAAGTTCTTGTTTATAATGTTCGTGATCTCGAGAAGTTGAATCCAAAAACGCAAGCTGCAAGAATAGGCAGCTCAGTTGGAACTAAGAAACGCATTGAGATGGAGAAAAAAGCCGAGGATCTAGATTTGAGGGTGTTAAACCTATAATCAGGAGGAAAAGAAGACTATGACTGATTTAAGAAACCAGCGAAGAATGGCAGCATCTATCCTTAAATGCGGTGTAAATAGGGTCTGGATTGACCACGATAGAGTTGATGAGATTGCTAAAGCAGTTACCAAGGATGATATCAGGGTTCTAATTAATGGTGAAGCAATTAAAAGCAGGCAGATACAGGGCATATCAAATGGACGTAAAAACTACAGAAAAGAACAAAAAGAGAAAGGTCGACGACGTGGACATGGGTCACGTAAAGGAGCCACATATGCCCGTCTACCACGAAAAGAACGTTGGATACGCACAATACGACCTATCAGAGCCTATTTGGTTAACCTCAGAGACGAGAAAAAGATCGACGGAACAATCTACCGCAAATATTACCAAAGAGCAAAAGGCGGTGAGTTCAGGAGTAAAAGTCACCTGGAATCGCATCTTATTTCTGATGGTGTTATACAGAAAGGAGGAACGAAACAATGACGTTTGGACCACGTTACAAAGTCAAAACACGTAGAAGGCGAGATGGAAAAACCGACTACAGGAAGAGACTAGAGCTTTTAAAATCGAGAAAAGCTAGGATAGTAGTTAGAAAAACAATTAAAAACACTCAGGTTCAATTTGTTGAATATAATGCGCTGGGCGATAAGATTCTCGTTTCAGCTATGTCAAAAGAGCTTGCAAATAAATACAACTGGAAATACTCTACAGCCACAACACCTGCAGCGTATCTAACAGGTTTACTTGCCGGTAAAAGAGCAGCAGATAAAGGCATAAAAGAGGGTGTGCTGGACATAGGAAGATATGTACCAGTCACGGGCTCAAAGGTTTTTGCTGCGCTTAAGGGAGTTTTGGATGCAGGCGTTGAATGCTCGTTCAATGAAGAAAAGATACCAAAAGATGACAGACTTTTTGGTAAGCATTTGGATAAAGATATAGAACCCTCTGTTAAAGATATTAAAAATAGAATCGTCGGAGGCAAATAATGGCACAGAATAGACGAGGCGGAGGCAGATCAACGAGACAAGGTTCGAAAAAATTCGAAGAAAGAACTAGAACAATAGATTGGAGTCCAAAAACCAACCTAGGGATAATGGTTAAAAATGGGCAAATCAACACAATGAGTGATGCACTGAAATCAGGTTTACCATTGAGAGAACCAGAGGTAGTAGACATACTGCTGCCAGGTCTGGAGGACGAGGTGATAGACGTAAACATGGTGCAAAGAATGACAGATTCAGGCAGAAGAGTAAAATTCGTCATAACAGTAGCAGTTGGTAACTCAGATGGCTTCGTAGGACTAGGACAAGCAAAAGGAAAAGAAGTAGGATCAAGCATCAGGAAAGCCATAGAAAACGCAAAACTCAACCTGATAGAGATTAGAAGAGGATGCGGCTCATGGGAATGCGGTTGCGGTAAAGCACACACAGTACCATTTGCTGTAGTAGGAAAAAGCGGTAGCGTTGAAATAACGCTCAAACCAGCCCCGCAAGGCATAGGACTAGCTACTGGAGATGTAGCAAAAAAGATCCTTAAGCTGGCAGGGGTTAAAGACTGTTGGACTTTCACAAGTGGTAAAACAAAAACTACTGTTAACTACGCAAAAGCAGTGTTCAACGCCCTAAGAGAAAACACTCAAACTAGGGTTATGGTAAGTGAGGTTAAACAAATCAATATAGTGTCTGGTGGGATGAATATTCCACCGGAGCCAGAAAAGAACCAAATAACCAAAGAAGAGGCGAAATGAAATGGTATATGCCGCAGTTAGAGTTAGAGGAACAGTTAACATAAATCCTGACATCAAACAAACACTAAGGTTGCTTTCTCTTAGCAGAGCTAATCACTGTGTATTGCTAGAAGAAAATCCTAGCACAAAAGGTATGTTACAGACTGCCAAAGACTATATTACATGGGGCGAGATAGATAAAGAAGTATTATCAAAACTCATAAAAAATAGAGGTAAACTAGAGGGAGATCACGAGATCACAGAGGAATATATCAAATCTGCTACATCACATGACAGCATAGAAAAACTTTCTAAAGCGATCATTGACAACAAATTTAGTTACAAAGAAATACCCAATGTTAAACCCATTTTCAGGCTTAACCCACCTAAAAGAGGCTACGACGGTATCAAGAGATCTTTTGTGAAAGGCGGCGCTCTTGGTTACCGCGGTAAAGAGATAAACAAACTAATTGAGAGAATGCTGTAGAGAGAGGTTGATTTTTCCAAAAGATTTTTATATATCTCCGCTGTATTAAATGTGAGAGGGGGAAAAACCGGCATGGAAGAAACCCTTTATAACATAGAAATCCACAAGGATGAAGAGGGATATTTTGGGAGGATATATTCTGATATCGATGGCATGAAAGAGTTTAAAAGCAACAATATTGACAAGTTATTGAGGGATATAACACTTGATATGCAGTTGGCTCTTGAAGAGTTCACAGGCGCCCGATCTACTGATTTCATCGATATTCACGAAAAATAACCATTTTGATGCCCTTTTAGAGGGCAATCTTTTTAAAGATTTCGCATATTTGGTGTTCTTACCCATATCTAGAATTATATGGAGGATTAAATTTGAAATATACTCGGTTTGAAAAAGCACGCATTATAGGCGCTCGGGCTTTACAGATATCGATGGGTGCCCCATCTTTGATTAAAATACCAAAGGAGTTCATGGAACCCATTGAAATAGCTATGTTGGAGTTCAAAGAGGAAGCTATACCAATAACTGTTAGGCATCCTACTTCAAGAAACGAGGTTTAAAAGAGGAAAATTTCATGGGCGAAGAGGAACAAACAGGACAAATAAAGGATGTTACTACAACTGAGCAAAACCCTGACATGATGGTTTCTGAAGAAACCTACATGACGTCCGGTGTTCATATTGGCACTAGACAGAAAACAGCAGATATAAAAGATTTTATTTATAAAGTTAGGAATGATGGGCTTTATATCATTGATGTGAAAAAAACTGACGAAAAAATAAAGATGGCATCTAAGTTTCTTGCTAAATTTGATCCTTCCAAAATTTTGATTGTTTCTGTGCGTCAGTACGGTCAAAAACCTATCAGAAAATTTGCGGAAAACACAGGTATTACTGTGCTTGATGGACGTTTCAGGCCAGGTACTCTGACTAACCCGAATTCACAAGGTTTTTTTGAGCCGGAGTTGTTGTTTGTTACTGATCCATTAACTGATGCTCAGGCGTTACATGAAGCAAAAAACATCGGCATACCCGTTGTTGGACTTTGTGATACTAACAACGAGACAAAATACCTTGATTTAGTTATACCAACAAACAATAAAGGTAGACGTGCACTTGCTCTTGTTTATTGGCTTTTAACTAGATCCTTAATGAAAGAACAGGGCAAGATTAAAACATTTGAAGAGTTCACTCCTCAAGTCGAAGATTTTGAGGCTGAGTTGTAAAAACAGTCTTTTTTAAATAATTAGGAGTTGTTTATAGAACTAAAGAGGAGACGTTAATTTGCAGGTTAAAATTAACGACAATATTGTGCTTGTTGGCACAGCGCATATTTCTAAAGATAGCGTCGATGAGGTAAAGAGCGTAATCGAGGAATATAAACCTGATATTGTTGCTGTTGAGCTTTGTAAAAGAAGATATGAAGCCATAACAAAAAAAGACCAGTGGGAAAACACGCCTGTCACAAAACTTTTGAAATCTGGTAATGCCTATCTTATGCTTGCCCAAACTTTTTTAGCTTCAATTCAGAGAAGACTTGGTAAAGAATATGGTGTTGAGCCGGGTTCTGAAATGGTTGCGGCGATAAAAGAAGCGGAAAAAAATAATCTAAAAATTGCTTTAATAGATAGAGACATCACAGTTACTCTTAAAAGAGCCTGGCGTAAAATGGGCCTTAGAGAGAAATTCAGGCTTACCTGGGAGTTTTTAAAGGCAATTGTTGGGTATGATGAAGAGGAACTTGATGAAATTGATCTAAAGGAATTGATGAAAGAAGATGTAATTTCTGCGATGATGGAAGAATTTGGAGAAATTGCTCCTAGTGTTAAAACTGTTTTAATCACAGAAAGAGATCAATATATAGCTAAGAAAATATCTGATGAAAGTAAAAAAGGAAAGGTTGTTGCTGTTGTAGGGGCAGGACATCTAAAAGGTATTGAAAGTTATTTAAAAAAAGGTAAATTTGAGGTTGATTTAAAAGAGCTTGAATACATTCCAAAGAAAAAAATCAGATATCTAAAGGTTGTTGGCTATGCAATCCCTGTTATTTTTGCCGTTTTGATTATCTATGGGTTTTATACTAAAGGCTCAGGCCTAGCGATTCAAATGTTTGGCGCATGGTTTCTCATTAATGGTATTTGTGCAGCTGTAGGAACAATTATTGCCCGCGGGCATCCATTGTCAATTGCGACAGCCTTTGTTGCAGCACCAATTACATCATTAAATCCAGCTATTGCTGCTGGTTGGGTTGCAGGATACGTTGAAGCAAAACTACGCACCCCTGTCGTTAAGGATTTTCAAAATCTTAGCAAGATTGATAGCTTTAAAGACTTCTGGAATAACAGAGTAATCAGACTTCTTATGGTTGTTGCTTTTGCAAATCTTGGTAGCATGATTGGAACAATTATTGCGTTTCCGTATATCGCTAGTTTTGTAGTTTGATGATTATACATAACGTTAAAAATTAAAAAATAATATTTAGTTAAGAGTGATGAGGAACAATAATGCCTGAAGATAGAAAGATTTACACTTCATTCCATGAAATTCCTCCTAGAGAGTATATGTATTTTCCAAAAGGTGTAATTGAGGCAGATAAACCAGGTAGATTCAGTAGAACGGAGATCACACATCTTATAATATCTATTACTGTTCTTACAGTAGCTTTTTCCTTTGCTTTTACAAAAAATAATTTGTTGTATGGCGAGATAGATGTTAATTCTTTGATTTCTTTTCTTCCCATATCGTTTTTGGCTGTTTTAACTGCGTTTTTTTTCCACGAGTTGTCTCATAAGTTTATGGCACAAAAATATGGTCTGTGGTCAGAATTCAGAATGTACCCGCTTGGTTTGTTACTGGCGTTGGTACTAGGGTTTTCCACGGGTTTCGTATTTGCGGCGCCAGGGGCAGTGATGTTTAGAGGAGATACAAGAAACTTTGAAACAGGGAGAATAGCAACTGCTGGACCTCTAGCCAATCTTGCAGTAGCCTCTGTTGCGTTACTACTTTATTTTGTGTTCTTCGAATCAATGCTTGGTCAAGTTTTTGGTTTCATTTGTGCAATCAATGCTTTTCTAGCCGCATTCAATTTGCTTCCATTGGGACCACTTGATGGTGCCAAAATCGTTAGATGGAATGCAACGATCTGGATTATATTACTCAGCGTAGCTATTGCAATCACAGCCTACACTATGACAAACATATCATTTACTCTTAATTATTAAACAAAAAATTGTTTTTAAAACTTGAATTTCTTATTCTGTTTTTCCTGTTCACGCTTTATTTTAAGAAGTATTTTTTGTTTTTCACGCTCTGCCTCAGCAGATTCAGTATCAACATGTTCTACTTTCTCTTCTGCTTTTGGTTCTTCTACTTTTTCTTTTTTTAACGGAATTTTTTTCTCTTCTACAGCTTTTGATTTCTTTTCTTTTATCTTTTTAACTTTTGATTCTTTCTCTTTTTTAATAGTTTTTTGCTTCTTTCGTCTCTCTTTTTCTTTTATTGATTTAATGTAGTTTTCGTACCATAGCAACGAAGACTCATATTCCTCCCTCATCATCTGCATGACTTGTTCGTATTCTTTTTTGTTCTCTACTTTTAGTTTCTCCAAGTATTCCTTCTCTTCAGGTATGACCCAAGGTTTCTCTGGTTTTTTACAGAATTTTTCCTTACTTTTCTTAGAGATATAGATATACAATGCTGCAATTACGAATAAAACAACTACAAGCAAAACAGCAGTATATGTACTGCCACTAGAAAGATCAATACCTGATGTTGTTAATATTACTGTATTTGAAAATAATGTTTTTGGATCATCCACAGAATATGCATTTACAAATATCGAAGTGGCAGAACCTGCAACATCTGAAAATGTCTTTGGTGCAGCTACTCCGACTAAAGCCTGGCTTATCTCACCAGGTCTTAATGTAATCGCTGGCGGAGGAGTAACAATTATGTTTTTATCACTACAAGTAACGTTGAAATTGTAAGTATCAGTGTGGCTGCCAATGTTTTGTATAGTAATTGGTATAGACTTCACTTCGTAAGGCTGTATTTCAAGAGGTTGAGGAGCTGTTATTTGTGCTAAGTGGTATTTATTTACTTTAATCAAAACTTCAACAGTGCTGTCGATAGTTGTTTCAAGAAGAGGAAGTTGAACGTTCGATAAGAAAATAGAATATTTCCCGATTAAATTATACATTAAAACATAAGAACCTGTGAACCATGCCTTTTCACCAGATTCTTCACATTTTTGTATATACTCTTCCCTATGAGTTTTTACAAATTGCGGAGCACCTCTCAGGAGACCAAACTTATCCAAAGACTCTGTTTTAACAACATTTACTTTTAATACGGTATCCTGAGTAACAACAGTTGGATCTACATTGGATTTAAGCATAATAGTTACATTTGTTTTAAAAGGAGTTTCAGCTCCAGGCCAATCCAAATTATTTCTATTTGGTTTCAAAATTAAATATTCTGGATCAAATTGAACGTTCCATACATCTTCAGATGCATTTTCAGGATGAACAAATTCGAAATGAAAGATAATTTCTTTATCCATCCAAGCCCAACTCCACCCCATAGCAACCGCAACCATGGATTGCCATTCGGAAGAATTACTAGGATTTCTCCCACCAATCTCAAAAGTTACTGAATTAAGATAATTTAAACTTATACTTGCAGGAAATGACTGTATAGGAGTAGGTGGTCTTTGCTGAAATACAAAATATTTTCCCAAACCTGGTATTTGTTCTAAATATCCAATATTAAAACGAAGTTTTAGTAATTTGTAAATAATACTGTTTTCAGAAATACCACTGGTATTTCCCTCACGAGATGACGCAATTAACGAAATTGAAGGAAGAATGAGAATTAAAACTAACATAAGCACTAGCATTTTCCCCATCTTCATTTTTTCCTCCCTCCTGCTTGCTCTTTTTTAATTTTATTATTTTTTCTTTTCCAGATGGGAAATAACACAAAAATAAAAGCTAACAATACAATGCCAGTTTCAAACCCAGGTGTAGCATTAGTAGAAAATCCTTTACTTTGAACAATGAAAGATAGATAATATGGCTCTCCAACATATGCGGAGTTGTTATAGCACACTGGAGTCATTTTGACTTTTATTACTGCTCTATCCTCATGATAACCAAAGTTAATTGGTGGTTTAACATTTAATGATATAGTTCCTTCAAAGTTACTGACAGTAAGATTTGTTCCCAATGTTATATTTTCAGGTATACTGGCATGCCATCCTTTGGGAACATCCACTATTTCAGTAGTTACGTTTGTAGCGGCGTTACCAAAATTTTTAAGTCCTACAGTAAAATAAGCCGTTTCACTAGGGCTAATGCTTTTTACATTACCATTTGGATAAGAAAAGCTTAATTGAGGATAATAACCGACAAAGAATGGAAGATCTTGGGTGAAATTTCCAGGTTTAACAATAATGCCGAGAGGATCAGATTCCATCCTGACTTTTACGTTTTCTAGCGAAAAAGCAGGTAAATATTTATCTATAGTCAATGACAAAGTAGCATTTATTGGTATATATTGTTTGGATGGTGTATCATATCTTGTTGATACATATTGATCTGAAACATCAAGTTCTACTATCGGCGGATTAATTGATGCATGACATCCTTCAGAAACTTCAGCAATGGACATGTGAATAATTAGAATTGTTCCAGTACCAGGTCCTATTTTATCAAGTACTATATCCGATGCTGGACCGCTTACCTTGGCTTTTACTGTTATAGGGATTACTCTAGGTTGATCATAAGGAACAACTGGTTGTTGTAAAAGGGTCTGATTATATTCAAATATAACCGATGGAGTACACTGATAAATCTGATCAAGTGGGCCGGATTTGCCAATTGGACAGAAAACAAATAATGACGAATAAAAAAGCATCATGAATACAACGAATATCTTAACTTTTTGAAATTGTTTAATCATATTTTAATCGCCGTATATATATTTAATTCACATATTATTTGTTTTGCCCCATATATAAATATTATGGTATATCTATATACTTTTTTATAATTAACCGATAAAATATATTAGAATTGTAATATAAAAAAGTTGCTTCTACTCCAACCTATCTAATTAAAAAATAAAAAAAAGAAATAATTATTATTTTTTCCTGCGCATATATAGGTATATGACGAGCGCAATAACGATTAGAACTATAATAATCGAAGGCAACTCGTATCCCAACCCAAGAGAGAAACCTATACTTTGGATGGTAATCGGTATTACTTTTGTCGGACCTGACAGATTAGTTTGACCTGGATAGTAAGGAGTATAACTTACATAGAATGTATACACGTCATCATGGAAACCAAATCCGTGCGGAGGTTTAATTACTAAATCAGCAGTTCGTGTAGTACCTTCTGAATTTCCAAGTGCTGCTGAATTTAATTGAATATTTCCAGCAATATTAGCACTCCAACCATCTGGAATATTTGTGATCTCAATTCTTAGTTCAGTTAATCCGTTACCTAAATTACTAAAAACAATTGGAATATTAGCATTATCCATAGGTCCTATATACACAGAAGTACCTTTTGGTTCTTCATCAGAAATAACTGGCCAATAGCCAACTTGGAAAGAAACATCAAAATAACTTGTCACTTGTGCTATTGTAAAAAGTAAACCTGGTTGTTCCTGCGAGGTAGCACTTATTCTGACAATTCCCTGTTGAAATACTGGAGCCTCACCAGTAACAGTTATTGAAAGATAGGAGGTATATGGTGCATTTTGACCTATCTTTAATTGAACCTGTGAGTTCTCGATACTGGCAGTAACCCAACTTTCGGTATTTTCAACTTTTAATTGTATCAATATCGGGGTATCCTTTAACAGACTACTAGTTTCTACAGTGCTAGCCCCTATGCCACCAAGTGCAAAAGTTGTTTCAAGTGGAATTACCAAAACACCACTGTCAGGTATAACATTTTTTTCCGATGGAGAGAATGTAACAGTTATAATAGGTTTAACCTTAATAGGCCCAGCTGAAGCATTTGGAATAAAAACAGCAAACATGCTAATAAGAACTAATCCAAGTATCATTCCTGTTTTTACTGTTCTCAAATTCTTATTCATTTTTTATCACCATTTATTATATTTTCACTATATTATTTACTTTTGCCCCTATTTAAATATTATTGTACACTTCTTACACATTTTCTATTTATATTTAGTTTAATTACAGAATTATATATAACTTTCATTATATAAAAGGATTTCCTTTTTATATATATTAATACCAGATCATCTAAAGAGTTTCTCGTTTTTGTTGTTATTTTATTATCTGTTCTCAGCATGTTTTATCATATAATACTATAACAAAAAGTTATATAAATACATTATGTGATTATAGTCACAAAATAAAAGGTGTTTGTTATGGTAACAATAAGCCACATCGTACAAAAGCTGGTAGATGACAAGATATTCATACAAGAGCCGATGAGCAAAGGAATCGTTTCCTACGGTTCTTTAGCAGAACAACTAAAACCAGAAATAGAGGAAGAACTCGGCAAAAAAGTAAAAACACACGCAATAGTAATGGCATTAAGACGATATACAGACGATCTTAAAGAAAAACACAAAGAAGTAAATTTTGATTATTCATCAGAGATAATACTAAAAACAGACATATGTGATATTGCATTACTAAGATCCTCTTCTTTATTAAAAAAACTCAAAAGTTTATACGATATAGTAGATTTCGAAAAAGGAGACATTCTTGACATAATACATGGTGGACACGAAGTTAGTGTTGTTACTAACGAGAGATACAGAGAAAAATTACTTTCCATACTAAAAGGAGAAAAAATACTTAATCTAGAACAAAACCTCATATGTCTAACCCTCACATATTCAAAGAATTATCTATACACGCCAGGAGTGATTTACAATGTTGTTAGGAATCTAGCCTGGGAAAACATCAATATCTTTGAGATAGTATCAACCAATACAGAACTAACTTTTATTTTACACAAGAAAGACGCGGTTAAAGGCTATAAAGTTTTAGAAAAATTGGTTGCAAAAAATAAAATTTAATTGCTATGAAAAATTTTACTATAATAATCTAAAAAAATTAAATAAAGTTATAAATGTAAATTAGCAATAATTATTTTTACTGGATAACGTCAATATCTGAATTTTCTTGTTTATTTTCAGTTTTTTCTGCTGTTTTTGTTTCTTTTTTCTTCTTAGGAGCAGCAACCTTTGGTGGGAAATATGACAAGATGATTATATCGCCAACAGCGTTAACCCATCTGTATGGAACAGCAACGTCGACATTGCCATCTACTAATGTAGGGTTTGTGTTAGTGACAAGCAGGCTGCTTATGCGTTTTTCATCCATATCTAAAAAGATATTTCTAACATGCCCAACGTATACTCCTTCGCGTGTATAAACAGGTAATTTCAGAAAAGACGTAATCTCGTCTGCTTTTATGTTAGGGGCTTTTTCAATCATGAGACCAAAATACATTATCTAATATTAAAATGTGATGGTAAATTGAAATATTTTTGAACTGTGACGTATTACCCTGGAGTTAGATGAAAAATAAAAAATATAACAAGAAAAAAAAAGAAATAATATTAAAAGAATTAGATAAATATAGAAGCAAGGATTTCACTTTTGCTAGTGGACATATACTTGGTTCCATGTGCACCCAGCCGCACCCAATTGCAAAGGAGGCTTACTTTAAGTTTCTGGAAACAAATCTTGGAGATCCGGAGCTTTTTCCAGGTACAAAGAATATCGAAAAAAAACTGATTTCTTTCATTTCCGATTTGTTAAATGCACCAAAAGACTCTGCTGGGCAGATAGTTAGTGGAGGCACAGAAGGAAACATAAATGCTATGTGGCTTACAAAAAGACTAACAAACAAAAAAGAGATCATAATACCAAAGAGCGCACATTTCTCTTTCCAGAAAATAGCATCGCTTATGGATATTAAACTTATAACTCTGCCTTTAACTAGAAATTATTATATCGATATAACAAGGTTAAAAGGGAAGATAAGTAAAAATACTGCTGCTATTGTAGGAATAGCCGGCTCTACAGAACTCGGGACAATAGATCCCATACCGGAACTGAACGATATATGCCTAGATGAACATGTTTTTTTGCATGTCGACGCTGCATTTGGTGGTTTTGTTATCCCTTTTTTAAAACAACTTGGTCATGATGTACCTGATTTTGATTTCAGATTAAAAGGTGTTAATACGATATCTATAGATGCCCATAAAATGGGTTATTCGGCTATACCACTTGGGGCACTTATTGTTAGAAACAAAAAATGGATTGATGAGATAAGCGTGGAATCCAACTGCGTTAGCAGCGATAGCCAGAGCGGCATACTTGGCACAAGATCCGGTGGACCAGTTGCTGCAGCATATGCCGTCATAAAATATCTTGGTAAAGATGGTTACAAAGATCTTGTTAAAAGATGCATGGAAAACACATATTATACACAGAAAAAAATAGAGGAAATTGGGTTGAAGTTAATTATTAAACCTGTCATGAATGTTATAGGAGTTAAAATGAAAAACCCTGCTCGAGTGGTAAATAAGTTGACCGAGTATGGATGGAAGGTTAATAAAATGGATAAGATATCATGTATTCGCATCGTTTTGATGCCGCATGTAACAAAAAATGTTGTAGATGAATTTATACCTGATTTAGAAAAAGTTTGTAAGGAGGTCGGAGAAATATGAGTTTGGAGTTATTGAAAAAATCTGTATTTGAAGTACCTATAGTGAAGAAAGGAGATTATGATTATGTTATACATCCCATAACCGACGGCGTACCATATATCCAGCCGGATTTATTGGATGAAATATCTGGAGAGATGCAAAAACTTATTAAAAAATGTAGTAAAATAGATCGCATCGTAACGATGGAAGCCATGGGTATACCTCTCGCCTCGGCGTTATCATTGAGCATGAAGATACCTTTCACAATTATAAGAAAGAGATCTTATGGTTTGCCTGATGAAGTTAGTGTAGAACAGGTCACAGGTTATTCAAAATCAAAGCTTTATATAAACGGCCTTAAAAAAGGAGACAAAATCGTTATTGTTGATGATGTACTCAGCACAGGTGGCACACTTAAAGCTGTGTTATCCGTATTCAGAAAAATGGGTGTAGAAGTGAAAGGTGTTTTTATAGCTATAGACAAAGGGAATGTGGCAGATAAGATAAAGGGCGAGTACAATGTACCAATAACTGCTTTGATAAATATAGATGTCGTTGATGGTAAGGTTGTTATAAAAAACATTTAGGAAAAGTATTTCATAGTGGTTGTATTATTGTTTAGGTGATAAGATATGGTAGAAAAGATAGCGCAACATACGCACTGTCAGATGTGCGGCAAGGCCATTCCAGTTGATGAAACGCTTTGTTCGGAGGAATGCAAACAGAAGTATCAGAATATACTGAAAAAAAGGAGACGATACATATACGTTATGTACGCAGCAATTGCTGTAATGATTATATTGTTGATATGGTCCTCTATGCCAAGTCAATAATACAGTATAATTTTTAAGTTAAAAAATTAGTTTAATAAAAAAGTTGTTTTATGTCTCAGCTAGTTCTTCCTGGATGTCTATAACCATTTCAGTAAGAACATCTTCGAATATATGATGCCGGTATTCTTTTATAGAGCCGTTTGCAAGATGAACTCTAGCTACGAAATCTCGCCCATCTTTTATTATTTCTATATGGCATACTGTCTCCATTGGTACCCCCTAAATCTTTAAACCGAATTAATCAAATGTATTTATACTTTTTGCGGATAAGGTTAATGTGTAATTTCATGATACAATTTGTTTTGGGTGAGTAAATTTGGAGAAAGTTAGAAAAGCTGTTGTGGCTGGTCAGTTCTACGAGTTTGACAAAGAAAACCTTGAAGAAAGCATAAGGGAGTGTTTTCTGGATAAACGTGGACCCGGTAGTCTCCCAAAGTCTGCTGAAAGCAGTAAAAATGTTATAGGACTGGTTGTACCTCATGCAGGTTATATTTATTCTGGCGCTATAGCTGCTCATTCATATTACTATCTTTCAAAAAATGGTTTTGCTGACACATTTATAATTCTTGGTCCTAACCATACTGGGCAGGGATCCGGTGTTTCAGTTATGACAGAGGGCATATGGGAGACGCCATTTGGAAAAGTACCTATAAATGAGGATCTTGCTAAACAGATTTGTAAGGGCATAATAGATAGTGATGACAGCGCACATGCATATGAACACAGCATAGAAGTCCAACTACCTTTTCTGCAGTTCACTGGAGGACAAAAAAAATTTAATTTTGTACCAATCTGTATAGCTATGCAGGATTTTGAGACATCTCAAGAAGTCGGTGAAATCATAGCTGATTCTATAAAAAAAACTAAGGACAAAACAGCAATTATTGCAAGTAGCGACTTTTCTCATGCCGGTTTTAATTACATGAGCATACCTCCAAAGGGTATGAAGGTTGATAAGTATGCAGAAAAACAGGATAAAATCGCCATAAAAAAGATCTTGGAGATGGACTCAAAGGGGCTTATCGATGCTGTACATCAGAATGATATCACTATGTGCGGCTATGGTCCTGTATCATCTATGCTTATTGGAACAAAGATACTTGGTGCTAAGCATGCAGAATTGCTTAAATATGGGACCTCCTATGAGGTGCAACCTAGCAGCTCCTGCGTAGGCTACGGTGCTTTAGCTGTATATTAAGGTGAAAATCTCATGAAAAGTAAACCAGTCAAGGATATTCAACTGAAAAAAGGGATGAATTCCAACGATCTTGTAAAAGAACTTTATGATTCTGGTGGTTTCTCTGCAAAAAAAGTGGCTACAGGCGTTGATATAATCGAAAAAATGGTCAAAGAAAAAGATTGCATTAAATTTCTATCTTTTCCCGCATGCATTTGTTCTACAGGAACAAGAGGAGTCATAAAAGAACTTTTGAAAAGAAAGCTTTTTGATGTTGTTATTACGACCAGTGGTACGTTGGATCATGATCTAGCACGGGTTTGGAAGGACTATTACCATGGTTCGTTTATGTCAGATGATGGGGAATTACGTAAAATGGGGATTAATAGACTCGGAAATATCTTCATTCCTAACGAATGCTACGGCAAGATACTCGAAGATAAAATGCAGCCTGTTTTAAGAGAACTTTATAAAATAAAACCAATATGGTCAACAAAAGAAATTGTTTGGGAGTTTGGAAAACGCCTTGAAAAAGAAAAAAATGGTAAAGATTCCATAATTTATTGGGCATGGAAAAACAAAATACCGGTTTTTGTACCAGGAATCACTGATGGTGCTTTTGGTTCCCATTTATGGATGCACTACCAGGAACATAGAGATTTTACCATTGACTTGTTAAAGGACGAACAGGATATTTCTGATATAGTATTTAATGCAAAGAAAAGTGGCGCACTTATCATAGGTGGAGGCATTTCAAAGCATCACGTTATTTGGTGGAACCAATTTAAAGATGGACTTGACCACGCAGTTTATATCACGACAGCTGTAGAATATGATGGTAGCCTTAGCGGTGCTCAGACTAGGGAAGCCATATCTTGGGGGAAACTCAAAGAAAAAGCAGATAACGTAACAATAGAGGGAGACGCAACAGTTCTTTTGCCATTGATGATTAGTGCACTATTTGAGAGGCTATTGCCAAAATAATGCTTTCATAGCCATTTTGATTTGATTTGGCAATTCTGGTAATTTTTTCCCTTCATAAAGATCCAGTGTACATTGAACGTAGGTGTTTACTGTTTCATTGAAATACCATCTACCATAATCAGCATCAGCCCGCGCTGGACTGCCAATGTAGCCATCTTTTAAACCAAGTTGTTTAAATTTTTTACCGATAGTTTTTGGTGAACGCATATCTCTATATATACTCTGTAAATCCTTGTGGGATTCATCTACAAGATATGGGTACTGATATTTCATGAGCGATGTCTCACGAAAACAAGCATGAACCTCTTTGCTTGTATCAAAACCAAGTTTAGGTTCACGTTTCTCGGTTTCGTTATTATAGAAATACGGGCCCCATGGTTCGCATACTTTCATACCGTATTTTGTCTCTAGTTTTTTCATAGCTGAATAAATGCCTCTGAGATGACCAATTGCCATGTGATAACTACATATCACAAGGTATTTGAAACCATGATTTGCAAGAGAGGAGCCGACACCATAAACAATATCTCTAACAATTTTTCCACTCACCGAAATACTACCAGGAAAATCAGTGTTAAAATTACAGTAACCAACTGGGATAGACGGTAAAAGAATATAAGTCAAAGAAGGGGTTTTTTCATTTAAGATTTTTATCGCCTCACTAGCAGCATCTTTTGCAGTAAGATAGTCTGTTCCCACCGGCAGATGAGGACCATGCTCTTCCATAGGATTAATTGACAAGAAAAAAATCGTTTTATCTCTATCCAACGCATCTATCTGTTTCCAGCTTAATTCCTCGAACTGGATTATTTTTGTATCCTTTTTTTTATTGTTGTTCTTCAAGTTATTACCTCACAGTCATCCTCATGTATCATAACAGTGTGTTCAGCTTGTGTAACAATACCTCTTTTCGCATCAATAAGTTGAGGATATTCTTTTATGCAACCAACCATTAAAAGCTTTTTCAGTTCAATATCAGCACTTTGTAAAATGTTTTTACACCATCTTTCTGCAAACGGCAATGTATTAAAGTTTTTATGTATCTTCATAGCAAGAACTCTAGTTCGTACGTCTCTTATTATCTTGGATCTAGCAGATCCTGTGTATCGGTATATGTTACTACTTTTACCTGATATAACATGGCCTGCACCGTTGGTCGCAAATGGTTCTATAGCCACCACCTCTCCAATTTTAGGTCTCATTATATCTAGTCTGTTTTGAACATTTGGTATAGACAAACCAGAGTGAAGGTTATTTTTTTCGAGGCTGTGCCCTGTAAGGTTGTCTATGGGTTTGTAACCATAGGATTTAACGGTTTCTTGTATAGTTTTACCTATATCTGAAAGCCTAACCTTAGCGCTCATTAAAGAAATCGCATTATCCAAAGCATGCCTCGAAGCCTTTATCATATCCGCATAATTATTTGTTCCAACCTCAACAGTCACCGCAGTATCACCAATATAGCCATCTACATGAGCTCCGACATCAAGTTTAACAACATCACCCTTTTTAAAAACTAAAGACGTATCAGAGTACCTTGGTGTGAAATGAGCAGCAATCTCATTTATAGAGATGTTAACAGGAAAAGCAATACCGGCACCATCCTCCTCCAGGATTTTTGATTCAACTTTAGTGGCAACCTCCAGATAGCTTACACCCTCTCTTATCAATTTAGCTCCATAGTCACGGGCATCTGCCGTTATCTTACCAGCACGCCTGTACTTATCATAAACAGATTCATCCATGCCTAATCACATCCATTATCTCTTTCTTTGTTATTTTACCCTCACGTAAAAAAACTGGTTCACCGGAAGTCATATCCACAATAGTAGATGGCAATCCATCTAAACTACCACAGTCCAAATAAACATCTATGCCCTTGAGTTGAGCCTGTATATCTTTTACATTATTTGGTGTTTTCATATTATGGATATTTGCACTCGTAACAGTAAGTGGACCGAAAATAGAGAGTATCTCAAGAGCAAACTTGTTATCAGGTATCCTAACAGCAACTTTATCAAGTCCGCTTGTTACAATATCTGGAACAATGTCTCTTTTATTTAAAATAAAAGTCATCTGACCTGGCAGAAAACGTTCTGCTAGACGCCTAATTTTTTCATCAACAAAAGCGATTTTTTTTATATCAACAACGGTTGAAACAGCGACAGGCAATGGAACGTCAAAAGGTCGCTTCTTGACTTTGAAAATTTTTTTTACAGCATCCTCATTAAAAATATCAGCTCCAAGAGCATACAAAGTATCTGTAGGGTATACTACAAGGCCACCATGTTTTAAAGCGTCTATAGCCTGAAATAAATCAATTTTTACCATAACTATTTCTTTTCTGTTTTAAAAAAATCACCTAGGGTAAGACCAGAACGAGAACCACTGCCAACAGTACTGACCTGTTTAACTTCCTCAAGCAAAGTAATACTCAATTCTTTCTCCAACTTGTCGATAGTGCTATCAGACGGGCGAAGATCACCGTTCTCAATTTTAGCTATGGTGACCGTTCTCTCGCCTATACGAAAACCTAGTTCTTCACGGGATAGACCCTTCTTTTCCCTAGCGTTTTTAATTAATTCATTCCAACCAGACACAAGCTCTTTTGTCATGCCCGCATATACATCCTTCTCTCGAGGTTTTCTAACTAGACTGATATTTCTCTGAACGTTAGAAGGAGTTTTAGCAACAGGCTCTTTGACACTCTGACCATATTTCATACAACCAGGACAGAGCATCATTCTAACGCCATCAACAAGACCAGGTTTGCATTCAAAACAATCCTTACCACAAAGCTCGCATTGCATACTAAATTCCCCAATTCGAACCAATAAATTGAACCTATATCAGACCAGCTTTCTGCAGCGCCATCAAATCTTCAGTACTAAGTTTTTCTCCTCGTTTAAACTTTTCAAATATCTCATCTGCTTCTTTCTGAGCAGTTGTAGACTCTTCATCCTTCTTACGTTTCCTCCTCTTTTCATGGTCTGTAGTTATTTTTCTCTCAAGATCATGAATCTTGTCAACATAATCAATAAATTCTCTATGAACGTTATCTGCCTCAATCTTGGTCAACACGATTTCTTCCTGAATTTCATTAACTCTTTTAACAAAACCATCTAGCTGTTTAATTAGAGTTACCATACTTTCGTGCTCTTCCTGAGCCCTCTTAGCTAGCTTCTCAACTGTATCATGCTGTTTCTCTGCCTTCTGCTTAAGTATCTTTTCTTCCTCAACAGCCTTTTTAAGTTGAGGATCTTTATTTAAAACTTGTTCCTGCGACTTAATCTTAGCATGAAGCTCAGATATAGTCTCTATCAACTTCTTTTCTTTCTGGGGAGACATAGGTTGTGTCATCTGCTCGTTTTCCAAGTTTCTAAGCTGCCTTTTAAGCTCATTGAGATTGATACCCATAGCAGATTTCTCAAGT
>Ga0172363_10000952_pt1 | contig 22779 bp, 22 predicted proteins | sample LakKivs2_kivu2a2_FD_114541 | JGI IMG/M metagenome (GOLD analysis project Ga0172363, IMG submission 114541) | Sediment microbial communities from Lake Kivu, Rwanda - Sediment s2_kivu2a2 | ecosystem: Environmental > Aquatic > Freshwater > Lake > Sediment | place: Rwanda: Western Province, Lake... | reverse complement strand
TGGAAACACTTCGGCGTGACGAAACACCTAGGAGGGGTCTATGCGACCGACAGGCTCATCAAGATGTGCGCCATCACTCCGGGGCAATACGTTCTGGACATTGGATGCGGAACTGGCTACACCGCGTGCCTCTTGACCAAGAAGCATCATGCGAGAGTGGTGGCGTCCGACATCAATCTAGGTCTCTTGGAGGAAGCCAAGAGGAGGATCTCCAGAGAGGGGCTAGCTGACAGAATCATGATCAAGGAAGCAGACGCACAAGAGCTGCCGTTCTCGGATGATACCTTCGACGCGGTGATCGCCGAGTCCGTGCTCGTGTTCTGCGACAAAGTGAAGGCTGCCTCTGAGATCAGGCGGACACTGAAGACCGGCGGAGTATTCGGCGACAATGAAGGAACGTACAGGAGGCCTCCACCTCCTGAACTCGCTGAGTTGATGGCTCAAGCCTCCCAAACCTCGGGAGGAGTCATGCTTGAGGACGAATGGAGGGCAGTGTACCAGGAGGCTGGGTTCAAAGACACGCTCTCAGCTGTCTATTCCCTCAACTCGAAAGAGGAGTTCGTCAGCGCACTCCGGGTGAACGGATTGAGGTTCATTGCATCCAACGTGAAGGCCATGTTTGACCCGACGGTAAGAGGTGCTCTCCTAAGTCGAAGCTCATATGGAGCCATCCGCAAGACCTACTCCTACATGGGATATGGCCTCTACGTCAGCAGAAAGGACTGACGGTCGCGACCGCCACAGATGCATGACGAAGAGTTCGATTATGTCATCTTGCGGGTCACAGCACTAGAAGGTTAGCTGATACAGCTAACAATGTGATGAAGACTACACTGACCACCAGTGTGTGACTTGCTGCTTTTCCACTTAGGGGGATAGAGACTCGGTTCGCCCCAGCGGCGATCGATGAGGAGTTGAGTTTGGAGTAGATCCAAGCTACGGCCAAGGCCGGAGAAAACGCCAGCAATGATATGAACAGGGTTCCCACCACGGACAGCCAGTGATAGTGAGGCAGCAAGAGCCACAACTCCAATGCACTCGCCCCGCCGAACAGCAGAAGAAAGATCACGGAAGCGGACACCACAAAGACCTTCTTGCTTGAAGTTTCGTGCCTCTCCTTGCCAAGGGACTTTGAGGCGACCCAATAGTACCCCGCGAGAGTCAAGGAGTTGGAGAGCCCCCAGATCGACCATTTCACCACATCCCGTTTCTCCCTGCTTCCCAGAAGCAATGAGGACAATCCCGAGGCCACAACGGAGCAGACCAGAAAGACTGAGATCCCAATGGCCCAAGGCAAAGCCAGGGCTGCTTGCTCCAGATATGCGGGGTGAAATCTGAGATCGGTTGTGAGGTACTTGGAGGGCGCTTCCACCGTTACAAGTGTGTACTCCGAAAGCTCCGTCCCAGAAACCGTTTCCACCTGCGGGTATGTGGAGATCGTAATATGGCCATCAACGAAGTGCTCCACGTCCGTGAATGCCGCGAGCGTTTCTGGAAGAGCCTGCACGCTCCAGAGTCCATTCACGTACAGCCTCAGCGGAACGATCTTGCTTCCATAGATGCTTGTCGGAATCAGGGGATAGAATGGCACGTCGGAAGGGAACGTGATGACGATGCCCAGCCCTTGGGGAGGCACGTATATGATCCGGGTGATGTTAGCGTCAGCTATCGGTGAGCTCGAGTTCAATGGATATCCGTTCCCGCCGGTCGGCCATCCTGAGACTTTCGAGACGATGAAGCTCGGAACAGTCGATGCCCCCGGAGCACGATCGGATTGGCCACCAATGTAGCCGTCGAGGACTGCTCTGACTTCGTCCGACACCTCGACGCCGACCCCTCTGAGGAACCGAGTTAGCGAATCAACATCGGTCGCGGTCACAATGTAGGAGGTCAGGCCGAACGATTCGACAACTTCATGCACGGTGACTCCACTTCTATTCCCTACAATCCGATCAATGATCGCAGCCCAATCAAGGGTCCCAACCAAAGGGAGGTAGATCGGTGGTCTGCTGATGCCGAGTCTGTACAACAAGGGCAAACTCAGTGGAGAAAGCGCGGGATAGATTTGCGAGACCAACGATCCTCCCACGAACCACTGAGCTGACCTGCTCCTGATTGCCTGCCAAGCATCCACGCCCGTGTCGTATCCATCGAGTGTCAATGAGCTCACGTGCGAGACTACGATGTTCTCAGGATTGCTCCAGACAGGAATCAGCCAGTAGCTCCCCTCTGGTGCATACGAAGAGACGTGTATGACAAGGGACTCCAGTCCGGCGTTGTAGAAGACGAACGCAGTCTGGGTACCTTCTTCGAAGGGTGCGCCCCAAGGGCTTACTATGAGTCCGTCTCCGACGATGGCCGGCATCAACTGTGGAAGGATGACGACAAGCATCGTCAGAGCCATAGCCCAACTTGCCGCTTTCTCGCGCGTCAACAACTTGCATCTGAATAGATTGTGTCGAGAGAAAAGTCCAGTAACTGGAACTTCCGTCCCAGTACGTGGTACGTCATCTGCCATGCACTTCACTGGATCTCAGGTCTAGCCCTAAGTTCGATTGCCCACGCAGATCACGCTAAGTCTTAAAAGGAATGCGCACGGGGGTCGAGATGACATGGAAGAAGGTAGGAGAAGGCCTTTCTTCGTCACTCTTCTGTCGGTGCAGTACGGTATCACTGGGCTGGGCTACCTGACAATGATGCTGTACCTGCTGTCAGCTGCCTTGGGAGCTTCGAACTTCGGGCTATACGTGCTGGTGAACACGATATTCGTCTGGATTCCGCTGCTACTCGTAGGGGTGTATCTGTTCGCGGCGGCGAAGGGTCTTTACGACCTGAAGAGATACGGCTGGATTCTGGCGCTGGTGGGCTCGATCTTCTGGGTGATTGTCTCAACGGCCATCTTCATAGTTGCGATCGCGCTGATCGAGCCGGCCATACAGGTGGCCCAGCCGCCCGACATGCGGCCTTTAGTCAGCAGCATGATGGCCGGGATGCCACAGGAGGCGATAGATGCGGTGGCATCGGCAGTCCAGGGCATGGCATCAGTGGCGATGGCCGGTGTCGCAGCGGTCTACTATCTCGTGAAGGGCTTCTTCTTGTCCAACGCCATCTATAACGGAGTCGTGGTTGTCTACCTCGTGAAAGTCAGGTCTCTATTCCATAGGCCCGAGGCGAAACCACAACCCCAAGTCGTTGTTCCTACAGTCCCTGGACCAACTACCAGCGGGACTGCTGCTTGCCAGATTCCACAGGTTGCCTGAACGAACTGAGCTCCACTAGGGGGGAGGAGGAGGCAGCGGGCGCGGGCCCCTTTTCATCAGAAGCACGATCACGACTGCTATTATCACGAGACCTCCACCGGCCAGCAGGATGAGTTGCGTGTAGTCATCCCGCCAGACCGCCTCTATCTGAAGGGAGCCTGTCACCGTGACATCAAGGGTGAATCCGGTTCTGCTCGTCCCATTGACAAGCCAGTGGTCGAACACCTTCTGTACTATGAAGCCCTGGGAGGATTGCGATATCGTCAGCGTATGGTTCGAACCCTTCGACCACTTGGAGTACCAACTGCCCTGTACGGGAGTGCCGTCTATCGCAACCCCGCCTTCTGCGCTTGAGACCGTGACATCATATGTTGTGCACGTGAATGCGAAGAGCTTCGACCCGAACGCGACGTAGATCGTCCCGTTTGAGACGACCGGCTGTGACTGGACATAGTCACGACGACTGTATTCTGATAGGAGGCTGCCGGTTCCAGCCAAGAACATGTAGATCTTTCCGTCGAAGAAATCCGCCACGTATGCGACCCCGTTCGCCAAGGTCGGAGTGTAGAACAGATGAGACCAATTTCTCTGCCCAGCTGCTCTGAACTTCCAAAGGAGAGACCCTGTTGTCGAGTTGAAAGCATAGACCTCGGTGGACCTGCATTCTGCATCGCAGGCCACGGCTAGCAAGACTCCGTCGCCTTCCGCCATGAATCCGTCCTTGAGCTCTGCAAGAAGGAGGCTGCTGTTGATGTGAGCCCTCCACTTCTCACTTCCGTCCGCCTTGGAGAGGGCGAAAATGGTGGGTCCTAAAGCATCGCTGCCTCCAATGAAGACGTTTTCTCCGGAAACCAAGGGGAGATCCCACCAGAATGCACCCACTGTCTTGTTCCATCTCTGGACCCCCGTGTTGCCGTCGAACGCGATGATCGACTGGCCTCTAGTCCAAGAGGGGGCGAACACGACACCATCTGATACCGCAGGGGCTGCAACCAGGTCCTGTGCAGTCCACTTCACTGATCTCGATGTAGGGTCGATGGCATAGAGCGTTTCACCTCCCTCGACGTAGACAAGTCCCCCAGCCACCACTGGAGGTCTCGAGTACATATCGCCCTCAAGATCCATGTCCCAGGCCAAGGATCCGTCGGCAGCATTCAAGACGTACAGTTTGTTGGCTCCCTGCCCGCCGAAATAGACCTTGCCATCCAGATAGGCCGGTGAAACGTCGTTGGATGCGCTCGATCCCTCGACGCTGTAGTTCCAGATCTCTTCGCCATCAGCAGCATCTAGGCACACAAGCTTGTTAGGATCCCCACCTGTGCCCAAGTATAGCCTAGCTCCCACTACTGTGATGCAATCAACTTCGTAGTCGATGTCTCGGCTCCACCTCACGACCAAAGGAGGCAACAGCGTCTTCTCCGCGTCATTGGAGTTGCGTCTTTCCGCGCTTGCTCCTCCCATGGGCCAGTCCGCCGTAGATCCATTCGGAGAAGTGAGCACCGTGGAAGCGGGTACAAGGGCAACGATGCAGATCAACAGAAGACCTAGTGATGACGTGATCCGTCTGTACATTTCATCAGAATTGTCTGTGGAGGCATAAAAGCTGAACGCTCGTATTGGCGATGCCTATACCGCAGATCCTCCCCATTCCTCACTGCTCGAGGGTGGGGGTTGGGTTCCTCACCCACAGGCCCCTAAGATCTTGCCGCGATGCACGATTGTAAGTGACAGAACCACACAAACAAGTGCTAATATCAAGTCCGGCTGCAGGCAGGACGTCAAGAGATGCAAAAGTCGGAGTTCTTGAGGTCCGTAGATCAGGGCACGATGAGACTGCTTCGCAGTCTTGCGTACGGGGATGTGTCCAGCATCAAGCCAAGAATTGGCCAGGACGTGCGGTATCCCGTGGTAGAGGACATGACTCGCACGAACAAGGAAAGGTCAGGAGAGATCCTCAAACAGCTATACGAGCAGGGCTACCTCGATAGAAGGGTCGAGGCCAAGGTGTACAGATGTCCCCATGACAACACAGCCTCCATCAGACCCGTTCTGTCTTGCCCGAAATGCAACTCCGAGGCCCTAGAGAGGGATTCGTTGCTGGAACACATCAGCTGCGGGCACGTGGACTTGGAGAAGAACTTCCTCGCCGCTCAGGGGTACGTATGTCCAAAGGACCACAAGTCTCTCCGCCAAATTGGAGTCGATTACCGCAAAGCCGGAATAGCCTACAGGTGCTCCTCATGCGGCAACCTATTTCCATTTCCAGTGGAGCGTTGGACCTGCAATGCCTCTGGCCATGTCTTCTCGCTGGAAGAGGCCATCTCAGAAGATGTCTACTCGTACCAACTGGTCGAGGAGAAATATGACGAGATCAAACAGGCCTTGCGCTACCTGGATCCTCTGGCTGAGACGCTCAGACGACATGGCTATCTTGTGGAAACGTTTGCAGAAGTCATAGGAGCTTCCGGTATCACCCACTCCGTGGACATCTACGCGCGGACCGCAACTTCGAATCCTAGAGAGGCCGTGGTCGTGTCCGTCCTGACCGGGGAAGCCACGAAACCGGAGAACGTGATCGGGATATACTGCATCGTGCTTGACACAAGCCCCAAGATGGCCATAGTGGTGTCTGTCCCCAAGCTGAACGAAGAGAGCAAGTTCTACGCACAGAAGGTGGGCATGACAGTCATAGAGGGTGATGACATCGCTGAGGCGAGTCGCCAGTTTGACCTCTTCTTGCAGAACCATGGTGAGGAGCGCCCAGTGACGGTGATGCCGTTGACTCCCGCCGCGATTGCGCAAGGGCCGTCTGGTCCGGCAACGGTCATGCTGGCAAGCGCGAATACCCAACAGGCAACACGCCGCGTCACCACTGACTCTCCCTTCCAAGAGCCCAATCAACATAGGCTCTGAATCGCACCAGCGAGTGGTACGGCCTATAGAATAACACGACTATCGGAACTAGAAGAATGCTACCAAGATCGCTCTTCCTGCGCGAGAGGATGATTGCCGTGCCGATTGCTATGAATTCGATGAGCAGGTACATGAGTATGCTCACGATCATAACGTAAACGATCGTCGGTTGATAGAAGAAAAGCACGAGAAGCAGCCATGCGAACCTGCCGAAGAGGAGGATTATGTCCATGAACAGCATGTCATAGACTGTCGCGATCAGCCTCAGGTCGAAACCCTTCATGCCGAAAATGTTCGCGTGTTTCCAGAGGGTCTCGATCTGGCCTCTGGTCCACCTGGTTCTTTGACGCCTCCAATCTCTCCAGGTCTCTGGCGCGAACGTCCAACAGACAGCGTCCTCAGAGAAGAACAGCCTTTTCCCTAGCTTCCTCATCTTCACAGTCATGTCGAAATCCTCAGTTATCGTGTCCCTGTCGTATTCGCCGATGGACGTGACGTTCTTTCTCCAGAAAGCACCGAATGCGCCAGATATCATGAGCAGAGTTCCGATGGCTGAGTTGAACCTGCGCCCGAGCTCAAGCGAGATTACGTACTCGTATGCCTGAAGCTTCACCAAGAGGTTGTCTGCACCGTTCTCTCCTCTCAAGACTCTCACGTTTCCCGAAACTGCGCTGATGTCCTCATCGCTCAGAGGCTTGGCTATCTCCTTCAGGGACTCGCGCTCGAGCACTGTGTCCGCGTCCACTGTGACGATGATCTCCCCAGAAGCGAAGAGGAGGCCGTAGTTCAACGCCCCTGCCTTAGAACCCGAAGCCACATCTCTTCGCAGCAGTTTGATCAGGCCTTTGCGGGCATAGGGAAGAGCGAGCTCGTAGGTTCTGTCCTTTGACCCGTCGTCCACTACAATGATCTCCTTCTTCTCGTAGTCGGTTTCCAGCGCAGACTCGACTGACCTGGCTATGATCTTCTCCTCGTTGTGAGCCGGAATGATCAGAGACAACTGGGGGGCGAAGTCCCCGCGAAATTCGGGGCGCGTCAGTCTTTGCCATGCTTCGTAGCCCAGTAGAAAGATGGATTTGCCGACCGAGCGCAGGAAATCGAAAAGGAGAAGTGGCCAGAAGATGACCAGAAAATCGATCAGCGTAAGACTGCCCAGCCAATGGGCGAAGCCCTCGACGAACAAGTTCAGAGAAGTCACGATGTCGAGGAACAACAAAGGGCAGAGCATCGACCATATCAGCCCCGCTCGGACTCACGCTGATCTGTAGACCGTCTTGGGGCAGCGAAGCACACGATCGTTCGCTGGATCAATGCTGGTGTCGCGCTGAGGTCGCTGGCATATAAGAAGCCACGTGTGTGCCCCATTCACAAATCACACGAGGGATCTGCCACAGCATCGTTCGACCCGATTCCAAGGGACCTTGGCAGGTCGGATGTCGCATCGCACGCATACATCCGGTAGTTTGTCGTGCCAGTTACGTTCATGTTTGCCTTGCCCGCGAAGATGTTGACAAGTCTATTCGATCATCATCCTTGTTCTTCTGAGGCTGTCGCGATGGCCCCTCGCCTTCTCCTTTCTCCTGAAAATCCGCGGACGTAATTGCGCATATGGCAGAGAGATGCTGCGCAGGATGTGCACTGTGCGATGTAATGTAGCGATGCTCCCGCCCCTCAAGTCTGCTCCAAGAATTGAAATCGAAAACTCTGAAAACTTCGAGCGGATGCAATAAAACGAGGAACACGTGATCTTGGGTTTGAACAACAATGAAACTCCGAATATCGAAGTCAATAGCAGCGGTTCTGGTCCTGGTCTCTCTAATGGCTGTCACTTCGTATGCCAGCTCGGTCACGATAACGTCATCCACATATAGCGGAGAGCAAGGAGTTCTGTACCAAGTCACGGGTGCGTTCTCTGCCTCTTCAAACGGGTTCGCAACTGCTGGTGCTGCGGTGACCGCGAGCACACAACCATGCCCATGGTCGAACGGAGGAACTTGTACTACTGCTATAACGGCTGGCCACTTCTACTACGGGATTACCCTCACACTCAACACGGTTCCCGCCTCTACGACAACATACACCGTGAACATCTACTGGTCGCAGAACGGAGGGGCGAGAGGCCTGATGGGATCTCTCACAGTTTCGGTTCCCACTACAGCCGTGGCCGGTCAGACAATGACCCTCAATTTCGACACAGGAGGGACCTCGATCAACGCTCCAATCAGCATAGACGTCATAGTCCAGTAGCAAGAAAAGGCAAGAGAAGCATGAGATTCCCTCTGGCTATCGGCGCGGTAATGGCGGCTGCCATCCTAGTCGCTGCGCCTACGGTGGTGCTTAGTACGCGAGCCTTTCCCATTGCCATAGTCAGGGGGAACAGCATGCTCCCGGCGTATTCGTCCGGAGATCTTCTGATTTTCAGAGGCCAGCCGGCCAGCACACCACTGCAGAACGGTACCGTCATCGTCTTCCTCACGGGCGGGACGGGTCTTTCGATCCTCGACTTCCTGACCCCACCTGTGGAGATCCATCGGATAGTTGCCACAGTCGTTCAGCCTCAAGATGGCATAGTATACTACCGCACGAAAGGGGATAACAATCAATTCCCCGATGATGGCTTGGTCAAGTCGAGTAGCATCTTGGGAGTTCCGATCCTGAGAATTCCCTACATGGGTTTCCTTCTAGACTTCGTTCAGTCTGAACAGGGCATGATACTGATAACTGCAGCAGCCCTCTTCGGATGTTTGAACGGCCAAGGCGAGATGGACCTAGAGGAGAAACAACGGAAGAAACTGCTGGCCCTTCTGGCGAAAAGGGCGATGAATGGTGAGATCAATGAATCCACCTTTGGGGAATACGAGATGGCGCTGAACTATTCCGGAGAGATCTCCCCAGGGGAATTGAAGAGCCTTCACATGGCCAGCTTCACATACTGGCTCAAGAGAAATCCGCCTAGTGCCGAGTGGAAATTCACAGAGGAGGCCTGTCCAACATGCGGATCCATCGCCGTACACATAGAGGGCTCAAGGCGAGAGACACACGTCATATGCCCGTGGTGCATAGAGCATGAAGCCTGAGTTCGGACGCCTCGGGGCGTGAGACGAAACTGACAAGGCCTACAAGAAACGCGCTCTTGAATCTGACCCTGTTTGCGCTTGCGCTCGTCACAATCTCTGCTTCGGCTGCGAACGTTACGATCCAGAGGACCAACGTCCAGGCGCAGTTGGGCAGAGCCATGTTATTCATCTACTATGAGAACGCGAACCCATCATCGGGGTCCACCCCGACCGTCGACACGGGCACAGCCCAGCCCGCAACCACAGGGACGTACGTAGTCACTACTTCTATTTCGGGGCGTCTTTGGACGCCTCGGTACACGAGCGCGACGAACATGCCGGCCGGAGACTGGACGTTTAACATCTGGGAATCTTCATCGCGCTCAGGCACCATCACCGTATCCATCTATACGACCAACACATCAGGAACGATAGTCAGCACAATCCTGAGCAGCGGTTCCATCAATGTCGCCACAACGAAGAGCGAGGCGATTGCCACCTTTGCAGGAAGTGCAGGGACTATTCCTTCAGGCGGGGGCTACATCGAGATCCTCATCAGAGTACCGTCCGGCGGGCCCTCATACGTTATCATCTATTGGGGATCGGGGCAGTTGACCAACTTCCAGTTGCAGTACCCCTGATTCTCTGTGTGAACTTCTGCTCTATTCCACGAGCAACATATGAGCACACGCGCGTGATCCGAGCATTGTCGATGTAAGTTGGTGTAATCTCGGCTCGGACATCGTAACATACACGACCTAGCCGGTGATTTCGTCTCTGGTCGTAGTGCTCAGAAGAAGTTTCTCGTCATGAAGGAACTCTTAATAGTCATCCTCTTTCGCACGGCGAATAACACTTGCCGATCAGCAACAGGGTCGAACCATGCGCCGCGATAGTCGGCGCTGGCAGGAGCGCGTTCGGTGAGCAATGGTACAAGGATCCAGAGAAGCTTGTGATGGAAGCGGGCCTCCGTGCAATGGAATCCGTTGACACTGGCCTGAGAAGGAGAGACATCCAAGCCTGCTACTTCGGTAGCTTCCTCTATCAAGCGACCAACAAGCTCAGTCTGCTTCCCGGATATATGTCGAGGGAGCTGGGCATCAACATTCCGATGAGCACCACTGAGGCAGCGTGTGGCTCCGGTGGCTCCGCGTTCTACAACGCGTGCATTGCGGTCAAGTCGGGTAAGTACGACATGGTCCTCGTGGGAGGATTCGAGAAGATGACCGACCGCGTCATCAAGATAGTGGATGACCTGATGTTCGCTGCAGATCCTCACGAGTTTGATACTGGCTTCACATTCGCTGGCCTGTACGGGACAATGATGGCCAGGTACATTCACGACTACGGCCGCGGCGACAGCAGATGCGTCGAAGCCCTCGCGCAGATCGCATGCAAGAACCACCACCACGCGATCAACAACGAGTACGCCCAGTACAGACGCGAGATCAGCGTGGAAGACGTCCTAAACTCACCTCCGATAGCGGACCCGATAAGGCTCCTTCACTGTTCCCCGATCTCAGACGGTGCCGCTGCGGTCCTCGTGACCAGACCTGATCTTGCGAAGAAGTACACGGACACCCCGATATATGTGGTGTCAGGTCAGCAGGCGACGGACGACATTTCACTCTTCACTAGAGCTAGCCTGACGGGAGTGAAAGCCACAAGGCTCGCAGTGGGCATGGCCTTGAAGGAAGCGGGCATATCAATCGACGAGATTCAAATCGCCGAGGCTCATGACTGCTTCACGATTGAGGAGGCCATGTTCTTGGAGGACTGCGGTTTCTATGAAACAGGCAAGGCGTGGGAGGGCATCCATGAGAGTTACGAGTCGAACAAGGGCTCGAAACACATACCCTACGCGAAGGACGGCTCGAGTCTTATCGTCAACGCTGGAGGTGGACTGAAGGCGGATGGCCATCCTGTGGGAGCGACCGGCGTGAGGCAGGTCTATGAGTGCTTCAAGCAGCTGAGGAACGAGTCGGGGAAGAACCAAGTTGAGGTCGACGGAGATCTCAACCTTGCACTTACACATAACATCGGTGGCACAGGCGGGATAGCTGTGGTTCACGTCTTAGCGAGGGACCTTCCATGAGCGAGCCAATGGCCAGGAGAAGGATCCTGGTCGACTACAGGATCCGAGCCTCCAAGTGTATGGAGTGCGGTCGACTTTACTTCCCACCGAAGTCGTTCTGCAACGTCGAGGGGAGGGGAAGCCGGATGAGCCACGTCGACTACGCGAACAGCAAAGGAATACTGGTCAGCGGGAGCGTGATCCGCAAACCGACGAACAAGTTCCTCCACTTGGGTTCGTACATCTCTGGTATAGTCTCGTTCAACGAGGGTGGCGTGAAAGTCCCAGGGAGGATCACGGATCTGGTCCCACCGGATAGCGAGGTAGATGTCACGAAGTTCATGGGCAACGGAGTGATCCCCAGGTTCAGGCGGCTGTATTCGGATGGGCCTGATGGGCTGATATACTACTCGTCACTGAACTTCAGCTTTGAGGATGATTACTTCCCCTATCTCGAGTACAAGAAGGTGAAACCCTCTGATACCGCTACCCGTCCAGGGATAGTCGGGTATGGAGTCTACTTGCCGAAGTTCAGGATAAGGAACGACGGAGAGGCCCTAGGCGTGAAGGAGAGGACGGTCCCATTCGCTGACGAGAACTCTGCGACATTTGCAGTGGAAGCAGGGAGGATGGCGCTGATACATGCAGGCGTCGATAGCATGAGTGTGAAGAAGTGCTTCGTGGGGTCCGAGTCGCCGCCCTATGCAGTCAAGCCGACCATGTCGACAGTGAGCCAGGCGCTGTTGCTTGGCGAGGAGCACGAGGGCGGATTCTTCAGCGGTGGCATAGACTCACAGTTCGCATGCAAGGCGGCTGCAGATCTCTTCGTTGACGCGGCCGCCCTTGTGGCCTACGAGGCCTTCTCTGGTGAGCACGTCTTAGTGATAGGATCAGACAACTCTCAAGCCGAGAGGAACGATCCGCTGGACTATACGGTAGGCGCGGGAGCTGCAGCGTTCCTCTTCGGAAGAAGAGACGTGATAGCAACTTTGGATCATTATGTGTCATACACGTCTGATACGCCCGACTTCTACAGAAGAGAGGGACAGAGATACCCCAGACACGGGGGAAGATTCACCGGAGAGCCAGCCTACTTCAAACACGTTGTGACTGCCATGAAGGCTGCCCTGAAGATGAGCGGACTCACGCCGAAGGATATACAGTATGTTGTTTGTCACTCTCCCAACGCGAAATTCCCGATGCAAGCTGCGATCGAGGCGGGATTCGAGGCGGAGCAAGTGGAACCGAGCTTGATCGTGAAGTATGTGGGGAATCTCTACTCGGGATCATCCCCGGCGTCGTTGGCGGCGGTCCTAGATGTCGCAGAACCGGGTGACAAGATCCTGATGACCAGCTACGGTTCCGGAGCGGGCAGCGATTCGTATGTGTTCACAGTCACGAAAGAGATCGAGAAGAAGCGGGAAAGATCCGTCCCGGTGAGGAAGATGATCGAGAACGAGCGCAGAGCCTACGTGGACTACAACACCTACCGCGAGTGGAAGGAGCTGGGCTGACGCGCGATACTCTGAGGAGACCTAGAATCCCGGGGCAGATCGGTTGTCCGACTTCTTCGGAACGTATGTGTTAGAATGGGTCCAAGAGGCGTGACTTCGGCTCTCCCCGCGCGCGCCCGATCAGAATTCCTTCACTTGGATGAACTGTCCGTGCCAACTGTGGTACCACACTTGGCCGCTGTTCCCGTTCACGCTCAGCATGCCATAGATTCTGTCATCCCTGAGGATATGGATCGTGTAGTAGCCGTAGAACACGTCAGGCTTCTCAAGTGTGGCGCCCGGAAGGTTTGTTCTCAAGTAGCTCTCTGCAATGCTGATTGCTTGATCTTCGGTCACCAGCATGCCTGCGGTCGGCGACGCGCCTATGCTGCCCATCATGCCGTACTCGGTGTTCCACATCATGTTGGGTCCGTACTCGGGGAAGATGCTACCATCGTACGGATCTATGAGCATCTCGAAGGTGCGTATCCCCGTGCTCTTCTCATAGTAGATCACGTAGTAGTTGTACTGGAACTCCATTATCTCGTCAATGCCTATGTCCGGGTTACCATGGGATGCCAGGTAGGCTTCGGCCACCTGTGTTGCCTGATCGATCGTTACCCGCTGTCCGCCGGCGTTCAGGGTGTATCCTCCCATCATCGGCATACTGCCCATCATCGGGATGTAGCCCATCATTCCCCAACCGCCGCATAGGAAAGCGAATAGTAGACCCGCTGCGGACAATGTCGCCGCTACCCCGAGTATCCAGAGGACAGCGTCTCTTTCGGTCATTCCTGTTTGTCTGGCTGGATTATCATCCTGCAATATTTAAGTATAATGCTGCTATACTCCTGCCGGTATGATGGAATGATCGAGCAGTTCCTGCTGACCCTCCGGGAAACGCTGGAGGCATCACTGATCGTGGCAATAGTCTATGCGTATCTCAGGCGGAGCCAGCAAGCTGACCTGCTCTCTTCCATGTGGTACGGAGTTCTTGCTGCCGTGGTCGCGAGCTTGACATCCGGAGTCCTAGTCTGGTTCGCATTCGGCAACCTGTCTGGACCCGCCGAGACCCTGTTTGAAGGGATCACAGCTCTTGCCGCCGTTCTGGTGTTGTCCTCCATGATCTACTGGATGGCTATCAGAGGCAAGACGCTCAAAGCGGAGTTGGAGAGGCAGGTGAAAGCGATCGCCACTACCGGAGAGAAGTTGGCCATGACTTCCTTCATTTTCGTCATCGTGCTCAGAGAAGGCCTCGAGACCGTACTCTTCCTTGCCCCCTTTCTGCTGACGGATGCCCTTGGAACCGTGGTTGGGGGCCTTGTGGGACTGTTGTCGTCCTTGGTCCTTGCGTACTTGGTCTTCTCCGTAGGCGTGAGGATTGAGGTGAGACGCTTCTTCTACCTCACGAGCATACTCTTGGTACTCATGGCCGCGGGACTTGCTGGGAGCGGCGTGCACGAGTTGGTGGAGTACTCCAACGTGTCCGGAATCAAGCTGGGTTGGTTGGGGGAAGACGCGTTCGTCCTAGGCGTTCCGGAAGGGAGCATATGGCATCCTGAGGGCGCGATAGGGTCAATCCTAGCGGCGATGTTTGGCTATGCCGTCGAATTCGAATGGGCCAGGTTACTTCTACAGTGTGCGTACCTAGCTGTCGCGCTTTCATCGGTATTCTGGGCGTACAAGCAATAACGCGTGGGGTTTCCCTGCAGAAGAATCAGTAGATCTGACTGTGGAGATAGCCGTAGTGCCGCATGAATCTGACTGTACCACTGACTTCCTCAAACATCTTCTCGTCTGGTGGACAGCATTTCGACTCATACCCAAGGCACATTTGAATGCGGACAAGAGGTCATACCCACACAAACCTTACCACATGCTGGATCCCCCTACTGTCAAGAAAGTCAGTCAGGGCCCTCAACTTGCCCGCCGGGATCATTGCCACTCCCCTCCCGACATTGAATCTTCCCTGTTGCTGTATGAGCCCCTAGTACCTGTACCTCTCGTACCTCCTTCCCTCAAGTCTTTGGCCCAAATCGAGGTTCTAGAGAGGAGAAGAGCTGGGAGGATGGTCTTCTACAGGCTGAATACGAGAAACCCTATTGCCAGACAGATGAAGGTGCTCCTGAACATCTACTCTCTGGGCTGGCTGTTGAAGGGGATAAGGCCCTACTGCAGGAGGATCTTGCTCTTCGGAAGCTGTGCGGAGGGGCTGGATGTCAGGGACAGTGACGTAGATCTGTTCGTCCTGACGCAGGAGAAAGAGAAGGTGAAAGTGGAGATCAGCGCCCACCAAGGCGAAACAGGGAGAAGGATAGCAGTGGTCGTTGTTGACGCGAATGAGTTCGCAAGGATGAAAAGGGAGGACAGGACCTTGTATGAGGAGATCGCGAAGGGGATTGCGCTATGGGAGTCTGACTAGCACTGCTGACTCCACAGCTGAACACGATCGAGTACGGCATCAACCGATGGTGACCGCGGCCAAACTGATCTCGTCGGAGACAAACCTTATAAGACCGGGTATTAATATCACATTAATATGGTGAAAGCCATAATAGACATAGACAAGGAGACCAACAGGGTAATCAACATCCTCAAGGCTCAACATGACCTCAGGGACAAGTCCCAAGCCATAAACGAAATGGCCAGACAATTCAAAGAGCTTGTGCTCGACTCCGACGTCAGACCTGAATATGTGCTTAGACTCAGGAGGATAAGAGAGGAGCCCATAATGAGAGTTGGGACGGTCAAGGAATTCAAGAGAAGGTATCGTTGAAGTGGATGTATGCGCTCGAGATCAGAGAGCACGTGGACCGGACCTTCAGGAAGTTGTCGAAGAAAGATCCTAAGCAGATGGCAGCGATTGCCGGAAAACTGGAGGAAATCTTGCGGAATCCTCACAGATACAAGCGACTTCGCGTCCCCCTTGTCGGAATAAGGAGAGTTCACTTCGGTAGCTACGTTCTGCTTTTCTCTGTCGATGAGATGAGGAAGACCGTGGTTCTGGAGGATTACGAGCATCACGACATAGTGTACCGCAAGTGAGCCAACTCCGTATGCGATATGCTTCGCGCTCAGGGTCCGACGAGGTGGACTACCGGTTTCCAAACGCCAACGAACGGGGCCTGCATGGAGCGACTCGCCTGTCTCATTCTGGCCTCTGATGACATCTCGGATCAGCGCCGCACAGGCGGGCAAAGCTCGTTCTAGGCCTTCTTGCCGACGTACAGTCCGTACCCGACATAGGTCGGGTATTCACGCCACGCCCCGATCATTCTCCAGTTCAATGAACACTGATGATGTCACATGTATGGCGCTTGGATCCTGCAGCGGGGCCGGCCGCCTGGTCTGGTGACATTGTGGACACTTCTTCTGATCAACCTTCAGTGAGACGGAATCTCGGCCTTCTCATCACATCTCTCATATTCCAACTCTGGAACCGGCAGTCTTCCGTTCAAACTCCGCTACAACCAAAGGAGTTTCTCGGGCCTATTGGAGATTAGCAGATTGGGATTCGGCGTACATGGCTCATGCATCGGGTTTCCTGTAGCGAGCAACCGTCATCTCATCGATGCCCCTGACGGCCATTCCCTGCTCCTGCAGTATCCTTGTAGCCTCGTCATATCTGATGTTCGACCCTGTTAGCGTTAGCTTGATGGTCTCGGTCATTGCGTCGACTTCCCTCACGACAACGTCCACCTGCTCAACGCCTCCGGCCTTGCACAGCGCCTTAGTGAACTCCACGAGAGAGACCTCGCGAGGCTTCAACACATCCATGACTATCCTCCTGATGGTCGACGACAACGAACTCATCAGGGATATGGTGCTTCGACTTTAAAAGAGTTGTCGCCACTGGAAGCCGAACACTTAATAGTGAAGGCCTCAGGAATTCGCAGGTTAGCTAGGTGAAAGCTTAGAGCTTGGAAGACGAACCCAGCGAGGACCCTGGGATCACGCCCAAAAGCCCAAAACAGAGGATCGCTTCATGGGTATCGGATCTCAGATCATACTGGAAGATCACAAGGGGCGGCGAGATAGCACGCAGATACGTGGCGATGAATGGCTTCGACGGCCTTTCGACCTCACTGGGGGTGATCACTGGCTTGATGCTTGGTGGGGCGTCGGATCCGAATGTAGTCGTGAGTGCGTGCATCGGAGCTGGCGCGGCGATGTGCATATCAGGGCTTTGGGGCGCATATGTAGCCGAACGAGCTGAAAGAAAGAGAAAGATCAACGAACTGGAGGATCACATGAAAAGGGATCTGAGCGGGTCCGTGCTCGAGAGAGCATCGACTGCCACCGCAATAGTGTTGTCTTTGGTGGATGGGTTGGCGGCTGGCATACCTGCACTTGTTCCGGCAGTCCCATTTGTGTTTGTGTCTGGGGGAGGGGCATCCATGAGTACCGCATTCGAGGTGGCAATTGGCATGTGTGTACTCCTCTTGTTCCTTCTTGGAATCTATGTCGGCCGAGTCTCGGGAGAAAATCAGTGGGTTCACGGAATACTGATGGTTGCCACCGGCCTCGCAACCGTAATTCTACTCTTGTTGTTGCTACCGAGAGGAACAGCACAGATAGCCTGAAGATGCTGTCCTCAAGCTCATGCGCAACTGCACATACACTGATCAGTGGAAGTTCGGCATCAGCAGTCCCGAAGGGCTAGTCGCGCACGGGCTACGGGCTGTACGTAATTGCCCTGCCGAGATAACCAGTGTATGCCGCGACCTTCGCTCGGCGCTCTTTCACCAAGAGACAAGCTGTCTAGCCGACCCCGCATCCCATGTCCAAAACGACCTGCCCTGGGGTGATGCCACAGAGATCAATCAGACGCCTCGTGGCCTTGACACCACCCAAGTGCCCTGTCACTCCCAGCTTCTCCCAGATGTCGAAGACAGTGCAACTTCACCTGTCAGGAGCGCCTCACTTAGCTACGGAGGACTCTTCGGATTCCTGTGAAGCGAAACTCTCCCCCGAGCCAATAGGCCTTTCTCCACGGTGGCCGCTGATCGGTGAACGCAACCTAACGCGCGCGATGATGTTTAAGAGGTAGCATCAGATGTGATTCCGGATGCCCTTCACTCCGTTCCACTTGGGTCCGGCCTTGTTCCTCGGGGTTCTCTTGTTCCGGTTGGTCGACTTTCCAACCCTTCTGGTCGCAAGCGTCATCTTGGATCTGGAGCCCTTCGCGGTTCTTCTCCTGGGCCTCGACTACCCTCTCCACGGCTTCTTTCATTCGTTTCTCGGTGGTACGATAATCGCGGTCGTCCTCGGCCTGATCATGCTCAAGTTGGGTGGAACCGGGCGCGGAGTGCTGAAGTCTTTGGGGCTTGAGCAGAACCCTTCCCGTCAGACCATCATGCTGGGGTCTTTTCTCGGTGTCTATTCTCATATACTCCTGGATTCTCCACTCTATGCTGACATCAGGCCCTTCTTCCCGTTCGATACGAATCCCTTCTTCGCTGGTGACGCATTTGCTGGAATCTATGCCCAAGCATTGTGCGTTCTCCTGCTCCTCGTTGGTATTGCGGGGTACGTTGTCATGTTGATCGTCCGAGCCAGGAGGAAGGAGTGACGCACCAATTGAGCACCGTATGCGCTAAGCCTTATCTGGCCAAGCGGCCTGACGTACTGTACTAGTATGCGTGGGAGAAATGAACTATTGGGCTTTCTCCTCATCACTACATTGCTGTTGGCTATAGAGATCGGACCGGTCCAGTCCACGCCGGCCACTCTCTTGATCCCGGTCTCGACTATCCCAGTGGCAGGTCTTTCTGATTCATTCTGGTCTGACGCACTAACCTTCTCCATTCCCGGCGCTGTAGGTGTGAACAATGTCACCGTCTGGGCGAAATATGACCTGACGAACCACTCCCTTTGCCTCCGATTCAGAGGGTCAGATGATACCTATGATGATTCCGACGCTTTCAACGCGCGATTGCACATCGGGACTGCCGGAGGAGTGCTTGACGCCAATTGCTGGTGGTTCTATGTGCTCCGTCTTGGATTGTCCGCCTCAAGCAGGTACAACGAAAGCGCGAAGAATTGGCGATCATCACAGTACGCTTGGGCGAGCTGGCATCTCAGTCAATCCAGCTACTGGGAGGCAGCGTTCTCCATACAGGTCTTGCTACCTCGCGGTCAGGCGCTTGAGGTCCGCCTGTGGCAGCAGGATGTGAGCTTACCGCCTAGGACTTGGAGGATGTCGCAGCCTTTCCCAGCTGGTGCCGATCTTGACTTGCCGAACACTTGGGCTGATGTGCAGCTCGACAGGAGAACAAACCTCACGATCTCTGCAACTCCCAATGAGGCGGGATTCGACCCTATCCTTCGCAGATCCAGTTCGGAGGTTGTGATTTCTGGATCATTGGCACCGGCTTCAGTGGCTGCAATCGCCATCGCCTACACCAAGCCTGACGGGTCAACATTCACAAGAGTCCTGATCACAGATGCAACTGGCAGCTTCAGTGACACACTGAGTCCTGACGCCGTCGGAACGTGGTATGTGAGTTGCTCATGGGCAGGCACTTCAGATCTGAATCCATCCACCAGTGAGCGGATCTCGGTCAACGTTTCATATAGCTGGCTCACTGCCATAGGAATCGCCGCAGTCGCTATGCTTCTTGTGGCCGCAGTTGCCTTCTTCGTGTTGAGGAAGCGCAAGACGTCAGCTGCAATACCACCTCCGCCTCCACCCTGAGCGCGTTTCGACCCGCTCGCGCGGCGGGAACACGGACACACATCATTCGACAGCTACAAGGAATTCTTAGGCACTTGTGATCTTCATACAGAATCGGATGGGGCGACTCTGAGTGCTGCTGTGTTCGCGCGAATGGTCGATTGAACCGATAAATAGACTACCATCGAACTCCGCTGGGATGAAGCCAAGGGTTCAGTCCGGAATCGATGTACTGCTCAAAGAGAAGGTCGACCTGCTGGAAGGCAAGAAGATAGGCCTCATCACAAACCAGACCGGCGTGACGAGTTCGCTCGAATCGACAGCAGATGTCCTACACAAGCATCCGAAGGTCAACCTGACGCGCCTGTTTGGTCCTGAACACGGCATCAGGGGCGACGCTCAGGATCTGGTGAAGATCGGCGCTTCCACTGACGCTAGGACAGGCCTGCCTGTCTTCAGTCTCTATGGAGACGACATCAAGCCGAATGCAGAGATGACGAAAGGGATAGATGCCTTCGTGTTTGACATCCAGGACGTCGGCGCCAGCTATTACACGTACATAGCTACTATGAACAAGTCCATGGAAGCGGCTGCAGAGCAGGACAAGGAGTTCATACTCCTAGACAGACCCAACCCAATCACAGGCGTGGCTGTCGAAGGGAATGTCCTTGAGGAACGCTATGCGGATCTCGCCGGAATCAGGCCGGTGCCAATCAGGTACGGCATGACTATGGGGGAGTTGGCGCAGATGTTCAATGGAGAGTATGGCATCGGGTGCAAGCTCACCGTTGTGAAGGCGAAGGGCTGGCGAAGGAAGATGTGGTATGATGAGACTGGGCTGCCTTGGGTCATTCCTTCACCCAACTTGCCTACGCTTGATACTGCAATAGTCTACCCTGGAACTTGTCTCTTTGAGGGACTCAACATCTCGGAAGGACGAGGAACGACCAGACCATTCGAGATGGTTGGGGCCCCTTGGATAGATGGCTTCAAGCTTCGGGAGAGGCTCACAAGCAGGAGGTTACCCGGCGTGAGTTTCAGAGGCCTCTATTTCACCCCCGTGTTCGGCAAGTCTGCGGGAGAAGTATGTGGAGGAGTTCAGCTCCACGTTCATGACCGAAGGAAGTTCAAGCCAATCCTTACTGGACTCAACATGGTCAAAGCGATCATGGATCTTTTTCCGGGCAAGCTTCAGTTCAAGAAGGGATGGACTCGAGCTGATTCCAGCGAAGAGACATTGCCAGGAGTCGGGTACAGTTTCGATTTGCTGGCCGGAACAGCCACGATCAGAGAACAACTTCTGAGTGGGGTGGAGCCAGAGGAGATGGAGAAAGGATGGAGCCAGGGTCTGAGGGCCTTCCAAATGAGGAGAAGGAAGTACCTGATCTATCAGTGATAGTAACAAACTGCACAACACTCTCTCATTCAACGGCCATGAACACGGAATGCGGCGACACAAGGGCTTTCTTGGTGTCGGACCCGTTCACCAAGAAGAAGCCAATGGCCTTTCAGGCAAGGACCGGCCGGCTACAACTCCTGTGGGAGTTCTCTATCTTGTGACTGACCTCTGAAACATAGGTACGGCCACGATGAACACGAGGACGGTCATCAGCGACAGTATGACCACTTGTCTGGATATGGCGGAAAGCGGAGCGTTGAGCACCATCACTGCCCTGAATGCCGATACTATGTATGTGAGCGGCAAAACCGAGGATATGGTCTTCAACCACCAAGGAAGCTGAATCACGGGATACAGCACTCCGCTTAGGAATATCATTGGGAACTGTATCATCAACATTATCAGCTGCGCTGATTCCTGGTCGCTGACGAAGCTCGTCGCCAGTATCCCGATGCCCGTGAAGGCAAGCACTCCCAGCACTAACACAAGGGCCATCAACAGAAGACTACCGTATACCTGCACTCCAAAGAGGACTATTGAGAGAATGAACACGATGGTACCGCTTATCAGCCCTCTCACAACTTGCGCGGATCCCTTCCCGAAAATCACGGAAAGGCGAGAGACTGGCGTCATGAGCAGCCCGTCCAGCGTTCCGAGTTCCTTTTCTCTAGAGAACGTCATGGCCAAACCCGACAGCCCTCCGATTATCACAGAAGTCGCAATGAAGCCCGGCGCCAAGAATTCGAAGCTGCTAGGCGCACCTGGGATGAGTCCTTGGAACTGTATGGTCAAAGGAGACGCTGTTGCGCCTGGCAACGTGCCGGAGAAGGTCGCGGCCAATTCCGAAGAGAGTGAAGAGAAGACCGCTGTTGCCTCAGCTCTGATCGCCGCATCAAGGCTGGGGTTTAGCTGGTCAAGTATGACTTGGACGTCTGCTTGGCCCGTGGATAGAAGCTGCTGCCCGACGCCTTGCTGGAAAACCACTATCGCGTAGATGTTGCCGAGAGTCAGCTCGTTCTCGGCCTCGGAAATATCTGTCAGGGTTACGATATTGAACATCCCAGAGGATTGGGCTGCATAGCTGAACTTGGCAGCCAGGGACAGACCTGTTGATGACTGATCCTGCTCCACGACCGCGATCGGGATGTGCGTCACCGTGCCGCTTGAGGGGAACATGTATCCGAAGAGCACCATCAGCACCACCGGCAGGGCAATCATAGCCACAAGTCTGGCCTTGATCCTATAGAACTCTGTGAGATCCTTCCTCATTATCAGATACACGTCATAGAATGACTCCAGTACCAAACCTACCACCCCCTCCTCTTTATCCTACCCGACAACGAATCCCTGAGTTCCCTTCCGGTGAGTGCTAGGAAGAGTTCCTCCAAGCTCTGCGCATTGTACTTGTCCTTCAATGCCTCCTTCTCTCCAAGAGCCAGCACCTCCCCTCTGTCCATGATAGCGAGATCCTCAGACAGTTCGTCTGCCTCCTCCATGTCATGAGTGGTTATGATAACCGTCAGCCCTCTCTTCTTGAGACTTTTGACATAGTCTCTGGCCCATCTCACACTCTGCGGATCGAGACCGTTGGTCGGCTCGTCCAGTATCACTATCTTCGGATCGTGAACTAGGGCCCTCACTATGTTCACCCTCTGTCTCATTCCGGATGAGTACGTTCCTACCAGCCTGTCCGCTACAGCGGAAAGCTTCACCTCCTCCAACAATGAACTCACCCTCTCGTCCAAAACATGACGATCAACTTTGTACAATCGACCAAAGAGTTCCAAGTTCTCCCTCGCCGTCAACACAGGATATAGCAGCAACTTCTCCTGAACGACGCCTATGGCTTTCCTGACCTCGTTTGATTGCTTCTGAACGTCGTACCCATCGACGAACGCCTTCCCGGCC
>Ga0172363_10000948_pt1 | contig 22816 bp, 20 predicted proteins | sample LakKivs2_kivu2a2_FD_114541 | JGI IMG/M metagenome (GOLD analysis project Ga0172363, IMG submission 114541) | Sediment microbial communities from Lake Kivu, Rwanda - Sediment s2_kivu2a2 | ecosystem: Environmental > Aquatic > Freshwater > Lake > Sediment | place: Rwanda: Western Province, Lake... | reverse complement strand
TTGCAGTATAAATCGAGTTCAAATCGATTACAGTAAAAATATGACGTAGCTTGCTGATAATATTTATGTTATGAGATATCTGAAAAACTTTAATGGGACAGCACTGATGACGTCCCCCTATTTTTATTTGCGGTCTAAGCATAAGACGCGTCCGGACCGCCTGTCTGGAACACCGTGGCTTCCGGGTTCTGACCTGGACGAAGGATTAGAGGAATTAGAGGAAGAATTAAGTGAATTACGTATGACGTCCCCCTATTTTCCCTATTTTCCCTATTTTCTATTTTATAAAAGACTTGACAAGCCGGTGAAGTGGTGCTAATATTTTAGCATGCTAAAATATTAGCACCAAGACCGAGGCGCGACACTGGTTATGAATAACCTGAACACCGAAGGCGGCATGTAACGAAGGAGGCCCTCATGAAAACTCCCGCAGTCCTGAGCCGGAGAGAACGCCAGATCATGGACATTATCTACGAGATGAAGGAAGCCACGGCCCTCCAGGTCCTCGAGAAGCTCTCCTCTCCGCCCAGCTACTCGGCGGTCCGGGCCCTTCTTCGGGTTCTCGAGAACAAGGGCCACCTGGCCCACCGCCAGGACGGACCGCGCTACGTCTACAAGCCCCTCTTCCCCAAGGCAAAGGCCAGTCGAAGCGCCCTCCGGCATCTCCTCAAGACCTTCTTCGACAACTCGACGGAGGATGCCGTAGCCGCCCTCCTCGACATATCAGAGGACGACCTCGCCGAAGAAGATTACGCCCGTCTCATGGAGCTCATCCGGAAAGCGCAGAAGGAAGGCAGATGAACATGGCCTGGCTTTCGGGGTCCGGAACAACGCAGCTCTTTATCGAGCTCTTCATCAAGAGCTCGGCCGTGCTGGCAGCGGCGATCCTCATCGTCCTGCTCTGCCGGAAGGCCTCCGCCTCCCTCAAGCACTTCGTCCTGACCTTTTTTCTGACCGGGCTCCTTATCCTCCCGGCCCTCATTCCCGTCCGCCTCGGGTGGGAGACCGGGCTTCTTCCCGCTCGAACGTCAGACACCGTCCTTTACGGAAAAGAGGCCGGCGTGGGCGAAGAGACGTTTAAAAGCGCTCCGAACACCGGCGCTCAGGCGATGGCCGCAACCGACGGAAACGCTCCTTTGGCAACCCCGGGGCCCGGGACAGGTTCGGCGCGGGTCGCAGGAGCCACCGATGTCTCCTTGGAGTCGTCGGGTCTCAATGCCGTGACAAGGGAAACGTTCGGCCGCGGTTTCGGGCTCGCTTTATCCGTGATTTGGGCGGCCGGATTCGGACTCCTTCTCCTTCGTCTCGCCGCGGGACTACAGGGGGCTCACCGGCTGACCCGGGAGGGAAGGTTCGTCTCCGATCCGGCCTGGCGGATCCTTCTCCAGCGTTTCCTGATCATGCTCGGTTTGAGGAGGACCGTCCGCCTCAAATCCCACGGCGACGTCGCCGTCCCCCTCACCTGGGGATTCCTCCGGCCCGTTATCCTCATCCCGGCCGATCACAACGGTTGGACCGACGGCCAGCGGTCCTCGGCCCTGCTCCATGAACTTTCACACATCAAGCGGGCGGATTTCCTGGTGACGATGATCGTCCGCCTTAGCCTGGCCGTCTTCTGGTGGAACCCGGCGGCTTGGGTCGCCTTCGGGATCCTCAGGAAAGAACAGGAAAAAGCGTGCGATGAGCTGGTCCTCCGGACCGGCCTCAAGCCGTCGACATACGCCGCCAACCTCCTTCTCTTCAGGAAAGCCGCGGGACTCAGATGGAATCCCTCGGCGGCCCTGCTCGGACTGTCCGGCCGGGCGTCGCTCAACGAGAGGTTGACGGCCATCCTCAAACAGAAACTCATCCTCAAGGAGGTCGCCATGAAAAACAAGATCATGATCGGGATCGTCGCGGTCCTGGCCGTTGCGGTCATCGGTATGGCCCGTCCCGGAGAGTTTCCGGAGAAACGGGAGGTCAAAGCTGACATCGTGCTCGATGCCGCGGCCGACGCGGTGATGCCGGTCGAAAATCACATTGCTGCGGAGCCAGAGAGCCTGGCCGAGGTTGTCGTTCAGGCCGAATCCCGCGACGACGTGAAGACGGAGGACGCCGCCACGTTGCAGGAACAGGTGGAACAGGAGCATCAACACCAGGAGTACCAAACTCAGGAAAAGGAAACCCAAGAAAAAGAAAAGGCCGAAAAGAAGGCCGTGAAGACGATCGTCATCACCAGCAAGGAAGGCAAGGATATTCCGCTCGAGCTCACGATCATCGAGGGCGACACGGAGAAAACCATCAAGGCCGGCAAGAGCGTCGCCCTCAAAAGAGGAGATAAGGGTGAACTCATCCTGCTCGGCCCGGAGGGCAAGGAGATCGAGGTCCTCAAGGGCGACCCGATCCGCCTCCTGGTCAAGGAAGGCGACATAGAGCTCCTGGAGGGGGATAAAGCCGTCAAGGTCATCGAGGGCGGCTCACTCAAGCTCGTCACTGAAAAGGACAAGGGCGAGATCATCTGGGTTGGGAAGGCCGATGTCGAACCGCACGTGGTCGTGGTCGGTAAGGCAAGTGCCGAGCCGCGGATCGCATTCATCGGCGAAGATAAAGGCAAGCCGAACGTCGTCGTCAAAACAGTGACCGATGTCAAGCCACATATCACCTGGAAGGCCGTGAAGGACGATTATGAATTCCAGAAAAAACTCGAGGAACTGCGGAAAACCCTGGAGAAGGTCAAGGCCAAAGAGCTCGAACTCTCGGCCCTCGAGGAGGCCCTGAACAAGATCGAAGCGGAACTAAAGGAGCGCGGACAGGCCCTGAAGGCGCTCGAAGTTCAGGCCGTCGATAAACCCGTCGCATATACCATCGTCAAAAAGGGCGCCGATGAGAAAGGAGATGCCGCCGTCTGGATCAGTGGAGACGAGGCAGCCCGGCCGGTGACCATCACGACGGCCAAAAAGGGCGACTTTTCCATGGCCGTCGCCCTGGGCGTCAAAAGCCTGGACCGCGAAACCTATGCAAGGATCGTGGATCAGGTCAGAAAGGCCCTTCCCGAGGGATACGACATAGAGGCCGATTACGATGCCGACTTCAAGGAGAAGGCCGGAGTCCTAACCCTGAAAATCAAGGGCCCCGCGGACAAGCCGGGAGTCCCGGCTGAGGTGGCCGAGAAGCTCGCCGAGGTTCTCAAGCAGGCCATCAAATAGAAGTAATCCCTAACTTAAATCGTCACCAAAAGACTCGGAGTCAGCCGAGAGATCTTTTCCGCCTAAAAATGTTATTTATTTAATATGTGGCACTCTGCTTTCGGCCAGCATCTTGTTCAGTTCCGGAATGTCCTTGTCGCTAATCTCCTTGAACTTTTTGAGCACGGGCACGGGCCGGATCATCGAGGTCGCCGGCTACTGATTGGGGCTTTGACCGGTTTGCCCTGGCGGCGCTTTGGCCGCGGGGGCCTGGCAATCTCTTAAAACATCTTGACTTTTTCCTGATTGGGATTTATTATTCATATATAATTAACATAAATGTTAATAAAAATGGAACGATATGATGGATCGATCCGCCGCTGAATCTCTCTCCCGGGGGCTTGGCATCGCCGTGGAGCAAGTCGTTCGCGAGGAGTTCGAACTCTCGGTCCTGAGAACGCTTTTCGAATCCCGGATCGGCGATGCCTTGATCTTCAAGGGGGGGACCGCTCTGAGACTGGCCTTTGGCTCGCTCCGTTTCTCGGACGACCTGGATTTCTCCGCCCGTGGCCCCATCCCGGAGGAGGATTTCCAGCAGGCCTGCCGGGCCGTCGCCCGGCCTCTTCCGGAGGCCGTGCTCGTCGAGGCCTTGGCCAAACGTTTCACACTGTTCGCACTCCTGCGATTCCACGTTTCGTATATCAGCCGGCCGTTTTCCATGAAGATCGAGGTTTCCGTCCGGAAGGAGCCATGGGTCAAGGACCGGGATTATGAGTTGAAGCTTCTCTCGAGCAACGCGACAAACGTGACTGTCCTGGGTCAAGTGGCGACGCTCGGACGGATGGAGCGCGACAAGCGCAAGGCCATTGAAGCCCGCCGCCAGCCGCGCGACCTTTACGACCTCTGGTTCATCTCGCAGAAGCTGGGCCGCGATTTCGTGCCGGACTTGGAGGGCATGCCGGCGGCCATCCTGAGGCGCGAGCTGAGGAAGTATCTGCCGCGAGGCCATTGGAGGATCATCGACGAATGGACCGCATAAAGCCCCGCAATATTCAACTTGTAGAAAGGCTTGCCCGCTTTGACAAGCCCTACTGGTCCGTGGCCGACCTTCAGAAGATCCTGGGCTACAAGGACCGGCGCACGCTCCTGGTCGCCCTCCATCGCCTCGTATGCCAAGGCGTCCTGGTGCGGATGCGCCGGGGGATCTACCGAGTCTCGATCCGTTCGGCGGATACGGCTGTCCTGGCGAACCTGCTCTACAGGCCTTCGTATCTTTCGTTCGAATCGGCCCTTTCGCGCTTTGGGGTCCTGAACCAGATCCCGTACACGGTCACCTTGGCCACCCTGAAGCGTTCCAAGAGAACGATCCTCCAAGCGACGGACGTGGAATACCGGCAATTGCGGGCCGACCTCTTCTTCGGCTACCGGCTCGAGAAGGGACTCGAGATCGCCGAGCCGGAGAAAGCCCTACTGGATTCTCTGTACCTCATGAAACGGGGGAGGCTCAGCCTGCCGTTGGATGAGCTCGATCTGTCGGGATTGTCCGCGAGGAAGCTGAAGTCCTATGGGACCCGTTTTCCCGGCTATGTCCAGTCCGCCTTGACTGAACTTCAGCGTTCCTGATCTTCCTTCGGCCCGGGGATGACCGGGAAGCTTATTTAATGTACGGCACTCCGCTTTCGGCCAGGATCCTATTCAGTTCCGGAATGTCCTTGTTGCTAATCTCCTTGAACTTGGCTAACAACGGGTCGAGGAATTCCTTCAGGCTGTTCATCAGGTCGATCGACGTCTGAGTCGGCCGCCCGATCGAATTGAAGCTGCGGGTGAGGCCCGTGACCAAGTGGGCTGACGATTCGATCCCCTCTTCTCATCGATTTTTCCAGGGCTTGAACTCACCCTCCTCGGGCTCAGGTGTTTTCAATATCTTTGTTTTCATTGTTGTCATCTTCTCTGGAGCTCAACTTCCTGCCTCTCCAGAGATAATAAATCGCCGGAATAATGATGAGGGTCAGGACACTAGATGTGACCAATCCTCCGACCATCGGCGCCGCGATGCGCTTCATCACCTGAGAGCCGGTGCCGTGGCTCCACATGATCGGCAGCAGCCCGGCGATTGTGGTCGTCACGGTCATAAGCTTCGGTCGCACTCTTTCCACGGCTCCGTGAACGACGGCCGCATGAAGGTCCTTCGTTGTGTTCATCTGGCCGTGCAGGACGCGGTCCTTATAAGCGTTGTCAATGTAGAGGAGCATCACAACTCCGGTCTCCGCGGCCACGCCGGACAGTGCGATGAACCCGACACCTACGGCGACGCTCATATTATAATGGCTCAGCCACATCAGCCAGATTCCACCGACCAGGGCGAACGGGAGCGACAGCATGATGATCAGGCTTTCGGTGATGTTGCGGAAATTGAAATAGAGCAGGAGAAAAATGATCAAGAGAGTGATCGGAAGGACCAGGCTGAGCCGCTGCTGGGCCCGCTGCATGTATTCGTACTGGCCGCTCCAAACAATGCTATAGCCCGGTGGAAATGAAACTGTCGTGTCGACGGCTCTCTTGGCTCTCTTGACATAGGTTCCGACATCGATGTCCCTGACATCGACATACAGCCAGGCCGTTCTCCGGGCATTCTCACTCTTGATGGCCGGAGGGCCCTTCTTGATCTGGAGGTCGGCCACCTGGCCGAGAGGAACCTCTGTGCCTGAAGGTGTCGGAATCAGAACCCTCTTCAGCGCCGTCAGGTTGTCGCGAAGTTCCCGGCTGTAGCGCACGTTGATAGGATATCGCTCCAATCCCTCGACCGTGGTGCTGACGTTCATCCCCCCGATGGCGGACATGATAATCTCCTCGACATCGCCGATCGTCAGACCAAAACGAGCTGCGGCTTCACGGTCGATGACGAAATCGAGATAGTTCCCCCCCGTCACCCGCTCCGCAATGACGCTGGCCGTCCCCGGCACCTGACGGATCACGGCCTCGATCCTCTCGCCCAGGTCGCTCAGGGTCTGCAAGTCTGGCCCCAGAAGTTTGATCCCCACTGGGGTCTTGATCCCCGTGCTGAGCATGTCGATGCGCGTCTTGATGGGCATGGTCCAGGCATTGGTCAGGCCGGGAAACTGGACGGCGTCGTCGAGTTCCTGAACAAGCCTGTCCATGGTCATTCCGGGGCGCCAGGCTTTTTCGTCCTTGAGCTGGATGGTGGTTTCGATCATCGTCAGCGGAGCCGGGTCGGTGGCCGTGTCAGCCCGGCCTATCTTGCCGAAGACCGATTCGACTTCGGGGAAAGCGGCGATGATTTTGTCCGTCTGCTGGAGAAGTTCCTTGGCCTTGGTAATCGAAATCCCCGGCAGGGTGGTGGGCATGTAGAGCAGGTCTCCTTCATTCAACGGGGGCATGAACTCCGAGCCGATGCGAGAGAGAGGCAAGACGGTGACAACAACGATCAGCCCTGCGACGAGAATGGTCGCCAGCCTGTGCTTCAGAACGAACTCGATGATCGGCCTGTAGGCCCTGATGAGAACCCGGCTGAGAGGATGTCTTTTCTCGGACCGTATCTTACCACGGATGAAATATCCCATCAGGACCGGCACTATGGTGATGGCCAGGAGGGCGGAGGCCGCCATGGAATATGTTTTGGTGAAGGCCAGCGGCTTGAACAACCTTCCCTCCTGCTGCTGCAGGGTAAAGACCGGCATAAAAGAAAAAGTGATGATCAGGAGCGAATAAAACAGGGCGGGGCCCACTTCCTTGGAGGCCTTGATGATCAGACTCCAGCGGTCGTTGCGGGTCTTGACCGTTTCCCGTTCCATGTGTTTGTGGGCATTCTCGATCATGACGATGACGGCATCGACCATGGCGCCGATGGCGATGGCTATTCCCCCCAGGGACATGATGTTGGCGTTCAAACCCTGAAGCCTCATGACCACGAATGCGAGCAGCACCGCCAGCGGCAGGGTCAAAACGGCCACGAACGAACTGGACAGGTTGAGCAGAAAAATCATTATGACCAGGGCCACGATGATGGTTTCTTCGAGCAGCTTTTCTTTCAAGGTGGAAATGGATCGATTGATCAGGGAAGACCGGTCGTAAGCCGTTTTAACGGTCACCCCTTCTGGCAGTCCTTTTTTCAGCTCGTCCAGCTTCTGCTTGACGCCGTTAATAACCTTAAGGGCGTTTTCGCCGTAGCGCATGACGATGATGCCGCCGACGGTTTCGCCTTCTCCGTTCCAATCGGCCAGCCCGCGGCGAAGCTCTGGGCCAAGATGGATATTGGCAACATCCTTCAGGAGCACCGGTGCGTTATTCGGCCCCATCCCGACCGGGATCCTCTCCAGGTCGGCAATTGATTTGATGTATCCCAGTCCCCTGACCATGAATTCCGTTTCCCCCATCTCGACCAGCCGGCCGCCTACGTCGTTATTGCTGCGTTTGATGGCGGCGCGCACCATTTGAAGGGGGAGGTGAAAGGCCTGTAATTTCAGGGGATCGACCTCGACCTGATACTGTTTGACAAACCCGCCGATGCTGGCCACTTCGCTTACTCCGGGCTGGCTGGCCAGCTCATAGCGCAAGTACCAATCCTGGATCGACCTCAATTGCTGGAGGTCGTACTTGTCTCCTCCGTCGAGGACATATTCATAAACCCAGCCGACGCCGGTGGCATCCGGGCCCAACTGGGGAATCACTCCCTGGGGCAGACGGCTTGCCGCATAGTTAAGGTATTCAAGGACCCGGCTGCGAGCCCAGTAGAGGTCGGTTCCGTCTTCGAAAATGATATAAACAAGGGAAAACCCGAAGAAGGAATAGCCGCGGACCACCTTGGCATATGGAACGGCCAGCATTGCGGTGGTAAGAGGATAGGTGACCTGGTCTTCGACTACGTTGGGGCCTTGGCCCGCGAAATCCGTGAGTATGATCACCTGGACATCGCTCAGGTCGGGGATTGCGTCCACGGGAGTGGTCCGGATGGCCACGAATCCGGCCAATATGATGGCGATGATGAAAACAAGAATCAAGAAACGGTTATTGACCGACCATTCGATGACTTTTTCTAGCATCTTTTACTCCGCATATAGGCTTGCCGCACCTTATGAGATCATAGAGGCACAAAAGCGGCCCAAGGATTATTCCTTTTTGACTTTCTCCATGGCAGCCCTCATCTTGGCTATGGCCTCCCTCGTCCGGCTCTCCGAATCCAGCAGGAACTGCCCCGAAACGACAACCTGCTCTCCGTCGAGAAGGCCGGAGATGATCTGGAAAAATCCATCATCCGACTCGACACCGATTTTCACATCGCGGGGCTCGAATGTCCCGTTCCCTTTGGCCACGAAAACGATTTTTCGAGTTCCGGAATGAATGACGGATTCGGCCGGAACGGCCAGCGAGGAGCTGATCGTCGGCACAAAAATCCGGACCGTGGCGGACATTTCCGGCTTCAAGACCAGTCCCGGATTGCTGAAGATCAGTCGGACGTTATTGGTCCTTGCCTTGGGGTCAAGATAGGGATAAATAAAATCTACCTCCCCAATGAGTCCGGGCTCCGGGAGGTGATCCAGCTCGAGCTCCGCTTTTTGTCCCAGCCGGAGGAGCGGAATTTCTGATTCGTACACGGCAGCTTCCACCCAGACTTTGCTGAGGTCAGCGACGTGGAGCAGGTCCATGCCCGGACCGACTTTGTCGCCTTCAACCACGGCCTTATGGGTTACAATTCCTGTTGTTTTTGATTTCAGTAGAACTGTCCGCCTCACTTCGCCCGACTGTTCTATCCTGTTGATCTCGGGGTCGGAGATATCCCAGTACTTGAGGCGGTTCCGGGCCGCGGTGAGGATCCTCTGGGCATTTTGGCGGATGTTTTCATAAGGGCTTTCGGCCAGTTTTTTGGAATTCTTGAGTGCCAATAAGTATTCTTCCTGAGTGGATACCAGCTCGGGCGAATAAATCTCCAGAAGGGGATCGCCCCGGCGGATCTTTTGACCGACCGTGTTGACATACAGCTTTTCTATCCAGCCGCTGATTTTTGTGTTGACTGAGAATTCTTTATCCTGGGCATAGGTGACTTTGCCGAAAGCGCGAATGACGGTCGAGATATCCCGGCGTTCGATAGGCGAAGTCCGCAAATTCATGTTCTGCTCGACGGCAGCATTTATCGTAATGCTCCCAGCCCCTCCTGCCTCCTCTCCTTCGTAGACGGGTATCAGCTCCATGCCCATCTTGGATTTTCCGGGACGGTCGTAGATTTCCGTCGGGTCCATCGGAGCCCGCCAATAAAGAATCTTTCGTTCCTCATCCGGTGCCCTCGCCTGGCCCGAGGCCGTGCTAAGCTGCTTCCCCTCGTCCTGAGAGGTGATCGGTCCTGTTTTCAGCCCCGGAACTGCGAAATAGACCGCCGACGCTCCGATGAGAATTCCGACCAATAGAAAGATTATCGGTTTAAATTTCATACCCGCCTCCAAAGAATATTGTTTTCATTCCATGACTTCTCCGCCCGTGGCGAGCTCGTATCGGGCCAGGGCTTTGTGGTAATCGGTCAGGGCGAAGAAATACTGGAGTTCATAATTCTGGACAAGCATCCAGTTGTTGATGAGGGTTAAAAAATCCACTTTTCCCACTTGATAGCCGGCCTGCGCCGACTCCAGCGACTGCTGAGCCTGAATAAGGATGCCTCCCTTGTAGAGTTCCACTCTCTTCCTATGGAGTTCGAGTTCAGCCCGCAGACTTTCTATCTCGGCCAGGACTTCAGCCCGGATATTTTTATACTCGGCGGCCGCGGCGGCCTCTTCCAGCTTTTTCTCCGTCACCTTGGCGTTCTGCTTGCGGCCGGAATAAAGGGGGATGTTCAGGGAGATCGTGGCGGAAAAAAAGTCATGCATGACCGTACCGGCGGCCAGCTTGTCCCGCTGACTGTAACTGGCTCCCAGGATGAAGTTGGGCCATCGATCCCGGCGGGCCAGCCGGACAGCGGCCCCGGCTTTGCCAAGCCGCTCCAGCCAGGCTCTGAGGAGGGGCCTTCGCTCTTCTATCTGACTTGGAGAAAATTGGGACGGAGGAGTAAGGGATAGAACCAATTCCTCGGGCGTAGCCTCAAACGGTCGATCGGCGGGTCTGTTCAACAGGGCGTTCAGCTTGGACGTGGCGGCACTCCTTTTTTGCTGCCACATAATCAAATCGTCTTCGAGCTTGGAAAGCTCGACCTGGGCCCGCAGGACATCTTGCTGCAGGCCGGATCCGGTGGCGTATTTGACCTCAGCCGCCCGCACAAGCTGTTCCAAGAGAGCCTTGTTTCTTTCGACGGTCTCGCTGGTGCGGTCGATTGCGTACAAATCGTAATAAGCTCTCTTGACCAAATTGACAATCTGGTTTCTGATTTCAGCCTGCTGCAACCTGACCGCGGCGGCCTCGTCTTCGGCCATGTCGGTGGCCAGAGCCTGTTTTCCCGGAAACGGGAAGACCTGCATAATCGAAATTAGCTTTCCCGTCATCGGTTCTTGGTCAAAAGCGAAACTGTTGACCGGCAGGTTCATCAATCCGAATGTGAGCTGGGGGTCGGGGAGGGCGCCGGCCTGAGAAACAGACTCCTCCGCAGCGAGGGTGCGCTGGGCTGCGGCTCTGAGCCTGAGGTCGTTGGTCAGGGCTTCTTGAATCAAATCAGCCAGAACGGTGTTCCCTTGAGAATTATTTCGAGCATAGAGAGGCAATGCATTCAAAGCTAGCACCAGGACGAGCCAACCACTAAGGATCTTATTCATTCCTGCTTTACCTTTCAGATATTATCGCCTGGTTCAATACTTTCTGAATCTGCGCAGGACATCGATGATTTCGTCCACCTTCTTGACCCTGTCCTCTCTGCTCCCTTTGGCAAATGAACGCTCGACACAACCCTTCAGATGCCTTCCCAGGATGTTTTCCTCAACCTTCTCGATTGCCCCGACTACGGAATTGATCTGGGTCAGGATGTCGACACAGTACCTCTTTTCTTCAATCATCTTCTGAAGGCCCCGGATCTGCCCTTCTATTCTTCTCAGCCGAGCCAATTCCTGTTCATGGTTCGTCATATTGTCCATTTTCGGCACCTCCCTTTATAAAATATAGCATACCCCCCTATAGTATGTCAAAAGTCTGGCATTTGTCCTGTCCTATGATGATTGCTTTTTGGCCGCTAATCTCAAGGTTAAGGCCAATCGGTGGAAACCTGGGCCCGGTACTTCGGTCTGGAGCAAAGAAAAATTAAAATTTATCAGGCGAGTCACTTGAGACTAGTGAAGGATGAACGAACAAGCCGATTCGAGCGGCTACGGCCGGGCGGCGATTTTTTTTCTATGCGGTGCGATCAAGCCTGTCAGAAGCCAGGACTCCCGGCTTCGCGGGTCGCCGTGGAGGGAGCGGAAGGAGCGATCAGCTCGCCTCCCCGCCCGAGCTGAACACGTAAGGCCGTTTTATGGTATAAAGAGTCCATGAAAATCATCGATGCGCCGGTACCTTTGGCTGACTTCAAGCTCATGGCCCAAGGCCTGTTCGGGAATCTTGTCAAAGCCGTGGTCGATGTGCAAAGGAACGTCATGGCCGTCGATGGAGAACTCCATGCCGATGAGGAGGCTCTCCTCCTCGAATCCGGCTCGCTCCAGGAGGATCTTTGGGGAATTAATATCTACCCGGACCTGGAAATGCCCGACCGCATCGAATATGATTCGGTCATCAACATCCGGCCTTCGCAAGGGAACAGGTCGCGAGGCGTCGATGATCCGGAGACCCGAGAGAAGATATTGATGGTCGTCGAGAGGCTGGTGAAATGACGGGCGTTGCCCATCCCTCTTTGGCGGCCGGGCGCTGGCGGAAGTTCTCACTCATGGAACAACTAGCCCATGTCGGCAGTGAAGTCGAGCGAGCCCTCAATTGGAGAGAAAAGGGCAACCTTGAATACAGCCGCCTGGCCCTGGAGCGGGCGCTGGAGCTCATGGCCCTGACCATCGGCGATCCGCGGCACAGGTCGCGGCTCAAGGAAATGACCCGGTTGAGAGAAGCTCTGCTGGATTTTTTTCTGGGGGACAACGAGTTCCGCTCGACGGAGAGATCGTGGCGCACCTATTTTTATGCCTATGCCATGGCCGCGGCCGCCCAAAAGAGCCGCCTCGCAGCCAAAGGATGACCGCGCCCGGCACGAGCTGGCACGCCTTTTGGTAATAATGACGCATAAACCCGAAATGAAAAGGGCGGATTTTATTTAATGTATGGCACTCCGCTTTCGGCCAGCATCCTGTTCAGTTCCGGAATGTCCTTGTCCGTAATCTCTTTGAACTTCGTGAGCAGCGGCTCGAGGAATTCCTTCAGGCTGTTCATCAGGTCGATAGACGTCTGAGTCGGCCGCCCGATCGCGTTGAAGCTGCGGCTGAGGCCCGTGACCAACTCGGCCAAAGTCCCTCCCCGGAACGCGACCAGGATCGGCTTGCGGTATCCCGTGAATCCTGGCGGGCTCACATAATAGACGGCCTTAATGGCATCGATTTTAGCCTTGACGTCTTTGAGCCTGGCGGTAACCGCCGCCTGCCCGGATACCCGTCCGGAAATGTCGTCGATCTGCTTGCCGAGCGAATCGAGGCCCGTCAGGAGTTCCTGTCCCTTGCGAGACATTTCCTGCGCTTCCCGTAAGTATTTGCGGCTAAGTTCCCGGTCTTCGACGGTGATGTTCTGGAGCTCATCGGGCCGGACGACGACCTTCGTCTCCAGCTTCTTGCCGTTAATGTCGAGGACGACCTTGTAATCGCCGGGGAGCACCCAGGGTTCGCCGACCGCTCTGCCCCAACCGCCTCCGCCGCCCCGCATAATGGTCGTCCGGGGCCCGGGCGCGGGCGAGGCGCCTTCACGCAGGTTCCAGTAGACGCGGTTGATTCCCGGATCTTTGGCCGCGAACGCCGTCGCAATTTCCCGGCCGGAGGCGTCGACGATCGACACCCGAACCTTCGCGTCTTTGGCCGCGGCCGCCGCCGGATTCAGATAATAAGTTATGGCCGCCCCGAACGGTGAATTCGGCCCGGCATAGCCGTTGGTCGCGTCGGCATAGCCGCGATAGGCGAAGATCTTGGCGGGCTTGACGTCGTAGAGGATCGCTTCGGCCCGGGCGGCGTCGGCGGTCAATTTTTCGAGCGGCCGGATGTCGTCAACGATCCAGACGCCGCGGCCGTGGGTGGCGATGATGAGATCGCGCTCCCGGGAATGGATCTGCACGTCGCGGACGGCCACGGTCGGGAAATCGGTCCGGTAGGGAGTCCAGGTCCGGCCACCGTCCAGGCTGACGAACAGGCCGAACTCGCTTCCGACGAAGAGGAGGTTTCTGTTTTCCACATCTTCGCGGATGGTGTGGAGGTAGCCGTACTCGGGCAGATTGCCGCGGATCGAAACCCAGGTCTTGCCGAAGTCCTCGCTCTTGAAGGCGTAGGGCTTATAATCTGCGACCTGATGCCGGGAGACGGTCAGGTACACGCCGCCCTCGATGAAATGGGAGGCCTCGATCCGGGTCACCCAGTTGTCGCTCGCGGCAAATCCCTTGATGTTCTTAGTCACGTTTTCCCAGTTTGCGCCGCCGTCCCGGGTGAGCTGTACCTGGCCGTCGTCGGTCCCGACCCAGATCACGCCCTGTTTCAAAGGCGATTCGCTGATGGTCAGGATCGTGCAGTGGTTCTCGGCCCCGGTGTTGTCAGGCGTGATGCCGCCGGAATCGATGATCTTCTTCGGATCGTTGGTGGTCAAATCGGGGCTGACTTTGGTCCAGGACATCCCCTGGTCGGTGGATTTGAACAGGTAGTTGCCGCCGAAATAAAGGACATGCCGGTCGTGCGGCGAAAGGTAAACCGGGGAGTTCCAGTTGAAGCGGTAAGGCGGCTCGGTCACGGGAGGCTCGGGCCGGATGCGCTGGGATTCGCCGGTCTTGAGGTTATGGCGCTCGATCCCGCCCATCTGCAGGTTCCGGTAGTGGATCCACCAGTCGACCGGATCGAACTGGGCGTAATACCCGTCGCCGCCGCCCGTCGACAGCCAATCGGAGTTGACGATCCCAGCCCGTTCCCGGGTGCTGGACGGACCGACCCAGTTGCCGTTGTCCTGGAGCCCGAAGCCGACGTAGTACGGATCGCGCATGTCGTAGGCGACGTTATACAACTCGGCCCAGGGCTGGTTGACGACGGCGTAAAACGTCCGGCCGCCGGTCCAGGAGACGTCGATGCCGCCGTCGTTGCCGTCGACGACGTGATTGGAATTCAGCGGGTCGACCCAGACGGCATGGTGGTCGGAATGGGCCCCACGGAAAATGGTTTCGAACGTCCGGCCGCCGTCGCGGCTGACGCTGCAGGAGCCGGAATAGACGTAAACGACCAGATCGTTGTTCGGATCGACGGTCAGCCGGCTGTAGTAGAAAGGCCGGAAATTGATCCGGTCGTAGATGGCCTCATCGCATGTTCGCTGCCAGGTCGCTCCTTTATCGTCGGACCGGAACAGGCCGCTGTCTTCGGCCTCGACCAGGGCATAAACGACGTTGGGGGCGCTTGCGGTGACGCCAAGCCCGATCCGGCCGTAGGGGCCGGCCGGGAGGCCGGCGTTCGTTATCTTCCAGGTCTCGCCGCCGTCGGTGGTTCTATAGATGGCGCTGCCCGGGCCGCCGCTCCGGAAATAATACGGCCAGCGGCGATGCTCCCACATGCCCGCGTAAAGGATTTTCGAGTTCGAAGGATCCATGGCCAGGTCGCAGGCCCCGGTCTCGGGATTGACGTAAAGGACTTTTTTCCATGTCCGGCCGCCGTCCTGAGTCCGGTAGACGCCGCGCTCCTCGTTCGGGCCCCACAGGTGGCCCTGGGCGGCGACATAGACGACGTCGGGATTGGCAGGGTCGATGGCGATCCGGCTGATGAACCGGGTTTCGGCCAGGCCCATGTTTTTCCAGGTCCGGCCGGCATCTTCCGATTTATAAACGCCGTCACCCGGGGCGACGGAGTTGCGGGCGGTGGCTTCCCCGGTCCCGACCCAGACGATGTCGGGATGGCTCGGCGAGACGGCCACGGCGCCGACCGAAACGCTCGCTTCCATGTGGAAAGACGGCGACCAGGTGATGCCCGCGTCTTCGGTCTTCCAGAGGCCGCTCGGGCCGACGGCCGCATAAAGGACGGTCGAACTGCCGGCGGGGGCGGCGAAGTCCACCGTCCGGCCGCCCATGTTGGCCGGGCCGATATTGCGCGGTTTCAAGGCTTTCAGCAGTAAGGCAGGATCGAGGGCTCCGGCGGCCGCGCCGGCAGCGCCCAAAGCCGGCTTGGCCTGTTGCCTCTGGACCCCGGCTTCAACCGGAGCCAGCAGAACGAGAATGAGCGCCATGAAAACGGGCGCAACGAAAAAGACAAAACTCCTCCGATGACTTGTCATAGAATTCTCCCTTCTCCAAATTGAAAAAATCGACGATTTACACCGCGTGTCGATGATTGTTCCTCTTTAATTAAGGCATATATCAAATACAAAATATCATGTCAACCAGGTCGCTGCCGATTTTAGAACTGCCCCGAAAAAATATGGGGGCCGCATCAGCCGCTGGTGCCGCCTATCCCCCACGTTTATAGTAGAGCCGATTCGGTTACGAGGAAGAGAGAGGTAAAGATCACCACATCCTGACAGAAGTGGATGAGCCAGGCCCAGAAGAATCCTCGGGTCTCCATCATCGACCTGGCAAGAAACCAGCCGAGAAAGCCCGCCAGCAGGACTCCCGGAACACCACCCGGATGCCCCCAGTAATGAGCTATCCCGAAGATTACCCCGGAAATCAGGCTAACCGAGGATCCGGGCAGCCGGCCGTCGAGAACGCTTACCAGGGAGGTTCGGAAGATCATCTCCTCGCCGAAACTGTTGGTCACCGAAAAGAGGAGAGCGAAAAGAATGACCCGGCCGGACATATAGACTTGGGCCTCTCCCTCTACAACCTGGAAAAACATTAGCAGGGCGGTTACCGCGGTGATGATTAGTAGAAAAGCGATCCTGATAGCGCAGGCAGGTTTGACCGGAGCAGCGATCATACCAACCCTGAAAAAATGATGTCGCTCTCTTCCTCCTCCTTTAAGAAGAAGGGCAATGCCGAAGACAATCAGAGAAAGCAAAACCAGCGAGAGCTGGAACCAGAGGGTGGTCGAACTCAGCGGTCGACCGGTGATCTCCGGGACCCCGGCTTCGCTGATGCGAGTTTTCAAAAGGTGAATAGCCGGGAGGGCGGCAACGACAATCAAGATCATCAGGAATGACGAAAAGGTCGATTTCCATCTCATTTGAAGCCTACGCAAACCTCAAGCGGCCGGCCATCAGCGGAGCACCGGTCGAGCAGCGGTAGAGCACCGGTTGAGCATGGGTAGAGCATGGGTAGAGCACCGTGGCCTCTGACCTGGAGGGAGAATTAAGTGTATTACGTATGACGTCCCCCTTTTATTAAGTTCCGGCGGCCGATGACGACCAGGTCTCTGATAAGCTCGGCCGCCACTATCAGGGCGATGACGAGAAGAGTCAACACCGCGGAGATTTTTGCCCACCGGAGAATGTGCCCGGGGACGGCGACGGCGAAGAGCCCCTCGAAAGACTGTCCCAGAAGAAGGCCGATCAGGGCCAGCGAGATGGCGTTTGAGGCAACGTCCACCCAGCGCGACCGGGTGAATAATTTGGTAAAGAGGGTGATCGCCGAAGTCCCGAAGAAGGCGATGACTATCAGGGAAAGCCGGCGGCCGGCGGCGGCCTCAAAGAGCGGCTGCGGGTTATTCCTGTCCAGATTGACGAAAAATATCGTCTCATGCCTGGCGAACACATAGAGCGCGATATCGGTTAGAGCAAGCATGATGACGGCCCCGATGGCGGTGCCGATAAGTCTCGGCCAGCGGCTTTTTATCGGCGTTTTGGCTTTTTGGGCTTCGTCCAGGTCGGCTAAGTCGGCAGCAAACTTAGGCCAGGGAAGTCTGACGTCTTTTCCGCTCCTCGTGACGAAGTAAAGCACCAGGGCCACGAGCCCGAGGTCAGCTAAGAAGGCCGTAGGCAGGTACATCAGGAATTCTATGAGGCCCAGGCTGGGTATGAAAAGCAAGGGGAAGACGGCGAACTCCTTCTTGAAGACGAAGGCCACGAGGGCGAGGAGGGCATGGAAGGCAAAGATGAGTGTCGTGTAGCGGAATAGGTAACGCTTGTAGACCGGGGCGATGATCGGCCTCCCCTCGAGATATTTTTCGGCAACTTTGCGGGCCGGGCCGTAACCGGCGATAACACGGGCCAGGGCGTCGGAAGCGTCGAGCGAGCCAGGGGCGCCAAGCGCGCCACCGCCCGTCTCAGCCTGTTCGGCTTCCGCCCTTTCCAGGATGTGGCTGCGGATTTCCGAAAGGATCTCCTCGCGCTCTTCCCGGCCGGAAATATAATGGCCGATCTCCTCAAGATAGGCTTTGAGCTTATCTGACTTTTCGGACATTTGAGTTCTCCTTTACGATCTTATTGAGGACGGTATTCTGGATCTCCCAGATTTCGAGAAGGGAATCACGAAGGGCACGGCCAGCGGCGGTCACGGTATAGTACTTGCGGGGCCTGTCAGAGGAAACGTCCCACTTCGAGGCGATCCAGCCGTTCCTCTCGAGCCGTCTGAGAAGCGGATAGAGGGTATTCTCCTCGACCTTGTAGCCCAGGTCCTCGATGTGCTTGACCATGGAGTAGCCGTACATGTTTCTCTCGAGGAGGGCCAGGACCAGGACGTTGAGGAAGCCCCGGTTCATCTCCGTTTCCATGTTGCCAAGTTCGGCGTCGATCATGTTCGCTCCTGCATGTGCTCATGTTGTGTCACATACTATACTGTATATGACACAGCTTGTCAAGCTTTTTGTTTCCCTTGGCACAAATTTCTTCATTTTATTTACGTTCATACCCTTTGAATTTATTGACACTTATATTAAAATGCCCCCGAAAAAATCTTAAGCATAAAAGGAAAAAACAATGCAAGCTAAACCACTGAATCCGTTACTCCTCATCGGCTTGATCGGCTTTTTTGTCATAGGCAGCGTCTTTATCGCTGACGTATTAAAGGCATTCTATGGAGATAGGGATATCTATTGGACTCATGAATCGATGAAGCTTCCGATCGAAAAAACCAATAATGATTTTCAGGTATTCATATCGGGAAAACTTCTGCAAAAGCATTTGTCCGACAATACTCTTCTTTCAGTCGATGCGAACGGAATTCAATATCCTGTCGTATCCAGGGACGTATTCGTCAGGCTTAATAATTGGTGCGAATTCAGATCGCGGACGTTGATAAAGTCAATTTTTACCGGAGTTGCCTTCGGCGTATTTCTGACCTTATTAATAGTGGGAATAGTCCAAACCGTTGGCGCAGGTGGCGCAGCTGGCGCGTTGCGGTCACGATAAGGTCAGCTCTTCGAGCCTCTCTACCAGCTTCTCGGCGTCCTTCCCGGCTTTGACGGCGTCTATAGGCTCCCCTCTCAACCAGGACAAAGAAATCGAGCCGTCCTGGCGGATGGTGCCTGCCGGTTCTATGCCTTCTTTTTTCAGTTTTGCCCGCAAATAGCTTTCCGTCTCTTTGTTCTTTATCTTGTTCAGAATGACCAGAACACTTTTGATTTTCGCGTTCAAAAATATCCTGTTGGCCATCTCGACCAGTTCGGGTTTATCGAGATGCCTGGTGGCCGGCAGTTCTCCCGACTTTATCCGGGCGACGACGTTTTTTATGTCGGCCGCGACCTGAATCGAGGCTGTGGAGGGATCGACGACGACGACCGCCTGATCGAGACTGGTTATGACTCCCCGGGCCGGGTCTTCGAGCCCGGCTTTGATGTCTATCAACGTCAGTAGAGCTTTACCGGACTTCTTTATTTTCAGGTCTCTGGTTATTTTAGAAATAGGGCCGTCGCAGCCCGCTCCCGGCCCTTTGTCTCCTATCTTGCCCGCCACCAGGAAATATATTCCCTCACGGTTCCTGGAGTAATAATCATCGGGAATCTCATCCAGAGAGATCTCAGACCGGGCCAAAAGCATGGGATCATCGACGGGGCAGGTCACTGCCCCGCCGCTGAATACGGTCCCTCCGAAGTAATCTATGAGAGACACGGGAGGCTTTCCCAGCCCCAAAGCCTGATGAAGCCCGACATTGGTCGAATCGGCATCGAGGACACAAAGGTCATAGCCGCGGGCTCTCAGAGCCTTAGCCAGTAAGGCCGCGGCCGTGCTTTTGCCGCTGCCGCCTTTGCCCAATATGCCTATTCTTTTACCGTCCAGAGGTTTATTTGTTGCGGAACTCTTTTTAATCATTTATGTATAACCCCGATCAAAAATTTAATATTAAATTATAGCACGTAATTTGGAAATTTGGGGCAATTTGGGGTCGCACCACGCTATCTTCCAATTTTTTTAATAAGTTAACACAATTTTCACCCCCAAAAAACTCCCTTAAACGACTTTTTGGGGTATCGAAAATCGCTTCTATCTATTTAACTAACTTAGCCTGGTCCGACCCCAAACTAACCCCTATCCCCATAAGGTTAAAAAGAGTCAAGGGTACAAGGCCCGTTTTTCGTTTTTACCCCCCTCAAAAAGAGCTCTAAGAGGCAAAATCAGCACCAAAAACAGATCTATGGCATTGATAGATTTGAAGTTAGTGTGGTCCGACTCCAAACTAAACCAGTTTTTGAGCCGAGGGGCAAACGGCCAGCCCGCCGAGCGAGGTACACCTTAACTCAATAGGCAGCATCTTGCCCACCGAATGGACTGCATCGATGGTCTCATCAAGGTTAATCGGGTTCTCATAGCCTCCCATTATCAACCCGGCACAAAGAAACGCGTTAACCGCGCCCATGGCGTTCCGGGTATGACACGGGATCTCAACCTTGCCCTGAACCAGATCGCAGACCAGACCCATCACGTTCTGAAAGGCGATGGCCGCCGCCTCTGCTCCCTGCCTGACGCCTCCGCCGAAGGCATCTACCACTGCCGCTGCGGCCATGGCTCCGGCCGCGCCGATTTCCACCTGACAGCCAGCGACTTCGGCGGCAAACGTGGCCCGTTTAGCGACTATGACCCCGATCGCTCCGGCCGCCAGCAAGGCTAAATGAATCTTTAGAGGACTTATTCCTTCGTCTTCGAGCATGGTGACCAGAACACCGGGCACAACTCCAGCCGACCCTCCGGTCGGAGCGGCACAGACCACACCTGATCTTCCGTTTATGTGCATTACGGCCATGGCCCTTGCTCCCGCGCGCAGGTAAGAACCGCCTACCGGTAGTCGCCCTTCTCCCTCCAGCTTGAATATTTTACCGGCCGATGGTTTTAATAATTGAACCTTTTCGCCCTCGAATTCCAAACCCCGGTGAACGGCGCCTCGCATTATCCCGAAGCGCCTTTCAGCCTCGCTTAAGATCTCTTCCTTCGAGCGTCCCAGGCAGTCAGACTCATATTCAAGGGCTAGCTCGCCCAGAGACAATCCCCGTTTTTCTCCCAGTCTGACCATTTCTTCAGCGCTGTCGAAAAGAGGCTCTTTTTTTATGACCGGACAAACAGGCTCTATCAGCCATTTTCTCCTGAATCCCGGCACGGTTTCGAGGCCCCTCAAACTCTCTCTCGAAAAAGGCGTCCTGCTTCTGCCACACACCAGGACCAAATTATCTTTGACCTCGACTGCCGGCTCTTGAACGAGATCTCCGGCCCGTACTAATAAATCGGCTATCACCCCTCTCGAACCGGCCTCAGCCTCTATGGCTATTTCGTAAAAAGTGCCGTTAAAGTTCACCTTCCAGTCTTCGATGCCGATAATTTCAACGGAGCCGCCTCCCGTGGAAAGCGCCCTGAATCTTAGACTATCCCCCTTCCCGGAAATCATCTCTATGTCGACGGTGTTGGGATGCTCAGCCCGGTCGAGTTTCCTGACGGTAAATTTGATTTCGACTCCGGCTCTGCGAGCGATATCAAAAACATCGAAAAAGCGTTGGTCGGTGAGATCTATATCCATGATCCCGCAGGCCAAAGCCAGGTCGGCTGCCTGTTCGTGATACGTCCTGGCATACGATCCGCCGGGATCAAAAGCCACCTCGACTTCCTTGACTTTCCTCACCCGGTCTCCAAGCAAAGACCGGGCTATCCTGCCTATGAAAAAAGCACCGGCCGTGTGCGAGCTCGAAGGCCCCCTCATCACCGGCCCTATGACCTGGTTGAAAATACTGATGCTTTTCATTTTTGAGCCATCAATCCTTTCGCGAAAATTTTCCAAATTCCGGCGCGCTGCCCCGAGTCTCCGTTACTGAGCCTTAAGATAAGCACCCCTGGCGACCACGGCATCCTGGACAGCCAGTCCGACCGATTTGAAGACCGTTATCTCGTCTGAATTTTCCCTGCCTTTTCTCTCGCCGGCTATTACTTCCCCGATCTCAGACACGGCCTTCTCCCAATTCATAATTCCTTCGCTTGCGGGAATTATTAAATCACCCGCTTCCTCTCTTGCGGCGGTGAGGCTGTCGACAAAAATCTTTGCCCTTCTTATGGTCTCACTATCAAGTTCGCGAACTTCAGGGCTGAAAGATCCTATGGCCGTGATATGAGCCCCCGGCCTTAACCACTTTCCGTCGAAAACCGGAACCCGGGAATTGGTAGCGGTTATTATTATGTCGGAGTTCTCGACGGCAGTCTTTTTATCGCCCGTAATCATTATGCTGATCCCCAGGCTGCCCGCCATCTCCCGGGCAAAATCCTCCTCTCTGGGATCTCCGTTGCTGATGAGAAAACATTTCTCTATTCCGCGAAGACTGCAGGTTGCTTCAAGCTGAGTCCTGGCCTGAGGCCCGGCACCGAAAAGAGTCACTACCCGGGCGTCTTTCCTGGCTAAGTATTTGACAGCGACTCCGCCGGCCGCCCCCGTGCGAAGGGCCGTAAGAAAATTGGCATCCATAATGGCTAAGGGAAGCCCGTTTTCGGCATCGAACAAGATGGTAAAGCCTTGAAGGGCCGGCATACGGAAAAGTTCTTGATTCTTTGGATAGACGGTGATCACCTTGGTCACGAGAAACGGTCTGTCTTCTTTAATCAGGACAGGCATATAAAGAAGCGAACCATCATAATAATGGCCGGGTAAGACCGACCTCGGCGGCATAACCACCTTTTTCTGGTGAAGCAGTAAGAAGCCTTGCTCGACGAGCGATATGGCCTCACTCATCGTCAAAAGCCTGCTCAGGTCATCTTTTTCTAAAATCAGCATTTTTTTAGTTTGGGGTCGCACCACGCTATCTTCTAAATTTTTTAATAATTTAACACAATTTTCACCCCCATAAAACTCCCTTAAACGAGTTTTTGGGGGTATCGAAAATCGCTTTTAGCTTTTTAACTAATGGATAAGATAGGGATAAAATAGCCATTTTACCCCCCTCAAAAAGAGCCCTAAGAGCGAAAATCAGGCCCAAAAACAGGCTTATAGTATTGATAGGTTTGAAGTTGGCGTGGTGCGACCCCAAACTAACAGGCCAAACTAACAACTAAAACAAAAACTGTGTAGGGTCAGATACATTAGTGACAGCTTAGGGTAAGATAGGTGTTGCTATGTACTTACAAGCTACAACGACCTATGGGTCCCTCATCCCAGGCTCAGAGTACATCCGGTCGCTGGTCCG
>Ga0172363_10000946_pt1 | contig 22848 bp, 22 predicted proteins | sample LakKivs2_kivu2a2_FD_114541 | JGI IMG/M metagenome (GOLD analysis project Ga0172363, IMG submission 114541) | Sediment microbial communities from Lake Kivu, Rwanda - Sediment s2_kivu2a2 | ecosystem: Environmental > Aquatic > Freshwater > Lake > Sediment | place: Rwanda: Western Province, Lake... | reverse complement strand
CTGTCGTCGCAGGTGGCGGTGGTGGCCGGCATCGCTCTGCTTGCCGTGGTGGCGGCGCGCTACGCTCGGCAGCGGGTGCTCGGGCGAGGCGGTGGGCTGCACCGCACCCCGCTGCTGGCGCTGGTCCTGGCGCTCGCCCTGCTGGCGACCTGCCTCCTCTTTCTCGCCAACACGAAGAATCACCCTGCCAACGGGTGCCCGTACTTCTTCCTGGCTCTTGGCTTGACGCATCAGGCGGCGCGAACCCTGCTGCCCACGAGGTTGCGCCTGGTAGGCGAAGCGGGGCTCGGCGCGATCTGCATGCTGGCGCTCGGGCTGGACGTCTGGAGCTTCACCGCCCGGGTGAACGCCCCGCGCATGGTGAACGACCTCGTGTTTCGCCCGGCCCTCGCGGCGAGACCGGCGACCCGTGAGCTCTCGTTCCTCCGACTCCAGACACCGCGCCGCAGCGGCGTCACCGCGCCGGATCTGGATCGCCTGGTCGCGTTCCTGCGCGAGCGCGGCGAGGACTTCTTCCTCCTGGGCGACTCGTCGATCCTCTACGCACTCAGCGGTCGTCCTTCGCTGTCACCCTCGCTCTGGTTCCACCCGGGCCTCACCTTCCCGGCGCCGGGTGCCCCCGGGTTCGCCGAATGGGATGCCGAGATCGGCCGTCGCATCCTCGCGGGCAACGTCCGCTGGGTGGTGCTCGAGGGACCGGAGACCTGGATGCGTGTGCGTCTCGATCAGATCCCTTCGCTGGCTCGCGCGGTGCGGGAGATCGGCAAGGTCCGGACGCGCTTCGGACCGTTCACCGTGATCGAGCTTCGTCGTTGAGCCGCGCGTGCCCGAAGAGCCCCACGTGCCCGACGACCGCTCGCTGCACGCTCGTGCACGAACCGTCGGCTCGCGACGTCCGGCGCACCAGCTCACGGCGGCGCCGGCACGACGAGCGGTGCGCCCCGGGCAGGCACGACCTCGTAGTGCTCGGCGAATCGCGCCGCCCGCCCTCGCGCGACGAGGTGGTCGCGCTCGATCGCCAGCGGTGTGCTCGAACCGTCCGCGTGCACGGCTCTCCCTTCGCCGGGAGGAAGCGGCCGGCGTACCGGGTCGCTGAGATAGAGGTGCACCGCCGCGTCGGTCCGGACCACCTCGACGTGCACGTCGCCGAGCATCACCACGTCACCGCCACGGTGTGGGCGATGGTCGGCGTGCGGTGCATGCGGATCCACGTGCGTCTCGGGATGGACGAACGCCAGCAGCGGCAGGACCGCCAGCACCGGTGTCGCGAGGAGAGCGAGCAGACGCTCCACGAAGGCCCTTCTCAGGAGCCCGCGTTCGTCCGCGACCGTGATCGCGCCAGCAGGATCGTCGTCAGGACGAGCACGAGCGTCGCCAGATAGACGCCGAGCACGTCGTACCGCCAGTGTCCGGGCGGAAAGAGGCCACGCGCCGTGTCGAGCACGTGGACCAGCGCGTGCGCGACGTAGAACGCCGACGCCGCGGACATCGCCGGCACGCGCCAGTGCGGCCGCACGACGGCCACCGCCAGCGCCGCGCCGAGCAGGAAGAAGATACAGCCCACGTCGCGCACGAAGTGCTCGTTCAGCGGGCCCGAGCCCGGGACGTTCGCCGGCAGGTTCCAGTACCAGTGCACCGGGCTCACCAGCATCCATGCGCCGAGCAGCAGGTTGCTCGCCGCGAAGACGGCGACCGGAGTGCCCCAGAGATCACGCTCTCGTGACACGGCAAGCACCTGCCCGGGCGGCCCGGTGATCGGCTGGTCGCGGCGCGTTGGCTGGCCGCGCCGCGAAGGATGCGCTCGACGGAAGGCGAGGGGTGGGCCGGCCGGCGCGATCGATCGGAGCGTGCGGCTGCACGTCGCGACGCTATCAACGCGCGCCAGGGGCGGCAACGACCTCTCGGGGCCGACGGAGACCGCGCCGGGCTCTCCGCCGTGGGTCGATTCGCGGCCCGCGCCACCACCCTCTCGGAGCCCGCACGCATCCCACGACCGTGCGGACGCGGTCACCTGCGAGCTCTTGTTGCCGGGGAAGGCGCGATGGTAGCGCTGCCTCTCGTGACGGCCGTGCAGACATGGGATCCCGAGCGCTACGCGCGCAACGCACGCTTCGTCGCCGATCTGGGTGCACCGGTCGTCGAGCTGCTGGCACCGCGGGCCGGCGAGCGCATCCTCGACCTCGGCTGCGGCGACGGTGCGCTGACCGAGAAGCTGGTGGGTCTGGGCTGCCGCGTGGTCGGCGTCGATGCGAGCGCTGCACAGATCGCGGCGGCGCGTGCGCGAGGCCTCGATGCGCACGTCGGGAGCGGCGAGGACCTCACCTTCGACGACGAGTTCGACGCGGTGTTCTCGAACGCGGCGCTGCACTGGATGAAGCGCGCCGACCGTGTGATCGAGGGCGTGTGGCGGGCGCTCGCACCGGGCGGACGCTTCGTCGGCGAGATGGGCGGTGACGGCTGCGTCGCGACGATCGTCGCTGCGCTGTCGGCAGCGCTCGCGCGCCGCGGGCACGACGCGGGCGCGGTGAACCCGTGGTACTTCCCGACCGCCACCGAGTACCGCGCACGGCTCGAGGCGCGCGGCTTCGTCGTGCAGTCGAGCGCGCTGATCCCGCGACCGACGCCGCTTCCAGGCGATGTCACGGGCTGGCTCGAGACCTTCGCGGAGAGCTTCAGCACCGTTCTGCCCGCGGGAGAGCGTCCCACGTTCCTCGCCGAGGTGCAGGAGGCGCTGCGTCCGAAGCTGTGCGACGCGAGTGGCCGCTGGACTGCCGACTACGTGCGGCTCCGCTTCCGGGCTGCGAAGCCGCGCTGAGCCCGTCGACCGGGATTCCCGCGACGGCGGGTCGCCCTTCGGGAGCCAGGTCGGTTGCGCCGCGCACGGGTCCAGTTCCATCGCGGGCTCGGGCGACGTGCGCGAAGCTACCCGATGCGCTCGCCCCGGAGATCGTCCTTGACGGCGAGGCGAAGAAAAGGCAAAGACGCTTCGTGCGCCGGGCAGAGCGTCTGTTCGAGATCCTCCAGCTGCTGCGGCGGCGGAAGGTCGTGAAGGCGCGCGACCTCGCGGAGCGGCTCGAGGTCAGCGAGCGCACGATCTACCGCGACGTGCAGGCGCTGATCGCGAGCCGCGTGCCGATCGACGGCGCGGCCGGCGTCGGCTACTCGCTGCGGCCGGGCTACGACCTGCCGGCGCTCATGTTCCGCGAGGACGAGCTCGAGGCGCTCGTGCTCGGCGCGCGCATCGTGCAGGGCTGGAGCGTCGCGGCGATGGCGCGCGCGGCCGAGGCGGCGCTGGCGCGCATCGAGCCGGCACTGCCGGCGCACCTCCGGCACTTGCTCGCCGACGCGACGCTGTGGGCGCCGGTGGACGGGCGCCGGCCGGCGCTCGCGTTCGACCTCGCCGAGCTGCGCGCGGCGGTGCGCGGGCGGCGCAAGGTTCGTTTTCGCTATCGCGACGAGCGCGGTGCCGAGACGTGGCGCCGCGTGCAACCGATCACGCTGTGGTTCTACGGCCCCGTCTGGCTGGTCGGCGCGTGGTGCGAGCTGCGCGACGACCTGCGCTTCTTCCGCCTCGACCGGATCCGCGAGGTCGAGTTTCTCGACGAGACCTTCGCGCCGGTTGCCGGCCGTGCGCCCGAAGACGTGCTGCGCGCCGTCCTCGCACGTTGAAGCGTGCTCCCCGGGGGAGCGCCCCGCGTTGAAGCGTTCGCCCGGGGGAGCGTCCGAGGGGAATGCGCGGCGGCTGCAACTCTCCTGACAGCACGCTGGCAGCAGGACCACGCTATCCGCGGGACACGAAGGAGGACGACGACGATGGCGCAGGACACCGCGAAGCTGCTGCTGCATCCCCGGACGGGCGACCGGCTGGTGGTGCTCGAGGAGGCGACCGACCCGCTCGGCGAGTCGTTCCGCTTCGAGATCCTCACCGACGTGGTCGCGTCGCCGCCGGACGACCACGTGCACGAAGCGCAGTCCGAGCACTTAGAGGTGCTCGCCGGCACGCTCAACGTGCGGATCGCGGGCCGCGTGCTGGTGCTGCGCGCGGGAGCTGCGATCACCATTGCGCCCGGAACGCCGCACGCGGTGTGGAACGTCGATCCGGCGCGGACGCGGACGCGCGGCGAGTTCCATCCCGCGCTCGACATGCAGCAGCGCATGGAGGCGCTGTTCCGCGAGCCCGTGGCGAGCGCGGGACGCTGAGCGCAGGACCCTGAGCGCAGGACACTGACCGGTGGCCGAGTTGCCGGCGAGGGATCCGGCATCGTAGCGTCACCGCTCGACGTCGAGATCGGAGGACCCCGCCGCCCATGCACAAGCTCCTGGTCGCCAACCGTGGCGAGATCGCCGTGCGCATCCTGCGCGCGGCGAGCGATGCCGGCATCCGGGCGGTCGCGGTGTACGCCGACGACGAGGTCGGCGCGATGCACGTGCGCCGCGCGCCGGAGGCGTACGGCCTGAGCGGCAGCGGAGCCGCGCCGTACCTCGACGTCGCGCAGATGCTCGCTGCCGCGGCCGATACGGGCTGCGATGCGATCCACCCGGGCTATGGCTTCCTGTCCGAGAACCCGGCCTTCGCGCGCGCCTGCGTCGACGCCGGCGTGACGTTCGTCGGGCCCACCGTCGAGACGCTCGAGATCCTCGGCGACAAGGTACGCGCACGCTCTCTCGCGCAGCGCTGCGGCGTGCCGGTGCTGCCGGCGTCGAACGGTCCGGTGACGCAGGAGGAGGCCGAGGCGTTTCTCGCCGGCCTCGGGAAGAGCGGCGCCGTCGTCCTGAAGGCGATCGCCGGCGGCGGCGGGCGCGGGATGCGCGTCGCGCGCAGCGTCGCGGAGCTCCGCGCCGCGTATCCGCGCTGCCAGTCGGAAGCGCGCGCAGCGTTCGGCAACGGCGACGTCTACGTCGAGGAGCTGTTCGGGCGCGCGCGACACGTCGAGGTCCAGATCCTCGGCGACGGTGCCGGTGGCCTCGTGCAGCTCGGCGAGCGCGAGTGCAGCATCCAGCGCCGGCACCAGAAGATCGTCGAGCTGGCCCCGTGTCCGAGCCTGTCCCCGCGCGTGCGCACGCGACTCGCAGCCGATGCCGTCCGCATGGCGCAGGAGGTCGGGTTCCGGAGCGCCGGCACGTTCGAGTTCCTGGTCGACGCCGACACCTCGGCGTCGAGCGACGTGAGCTACGCGTTCATCGAGGCGAACCCCCGCCTGCAGGTCGAGCACACGATCACCGAGGAGATCCTCGGCATCGACCTCGTGCGCGCGCAGCTCGCGATCGCCGACGGCGCCACGCTGCGCGACCTGCAGCTCGCGCAGGACCAGGTCGCCTCGCCGCGTGGCTTCGCGCTGCAGCTCCGCGTCAACACCGAGGTGATGACCGCGGACGGCGGCGCGCGCCCGACCGGCGGCACGATCACCGCGCTGAACCTGCCGTCCGGCCCCGGCGTGCGCGTCGATACCGCCGCGTACGCCGGCATGCACACGCACCCCGGCTTCGACTCGCTGCTGCTGAAGCTCGTCGTGCACTCGACCGGTCCGTTCGTCGACACGGTGAAGCGCGCCGCGCGTGCGCTGTCGGAGCTCGAGATCGAGGGGCTCGCCACCAACGTGCCGTTCCTCAAGCGGCTCGTGCTGTCGGAGAGGTTCCTCGCCAATCGCATCGACACGACGTTCGTCGAGCACAACGCGGCGGATCTCCTGCGCGCGGACGAGGACGCGGCGATCAGCACCGTCGCGCCCTCGGCACTTGCGCCGCACGCGCCGCGCGCGGGTGCGAAGGTCGACCGCGACGATCCGCTCGCAGTTCTCGCCTACGGCAAGGACGCGGGCTCATCGCTCGGCACGGGACGCGGCGGTGGGGTCGAGTCGGCAAGCGTCGCGACCGTGCCGGTCGCGCACGACGTCGGCGTGCCCGACGGGATGGTCGCCGTTCGCGCACCGCTGCAGGGCACGATCGTCGGGCTCGAGGTCGCGACGGGCGACGTGGTGCGCGAGGGGCAGGCGCTGCTCGTGATGAGCGCGATGAAGATGGAGCACGTCGTGCAGGCGCCGGCGAGCGGCGTCGTCGAGCGTCTGGTCGTCGACGAGAACGACACCGTGCCGGCGGGGGCGGTGCTCGTCGTCCTCGCGCCCGCGGACGTCGCGGTGGAAGCGGCGAGTGCTGCGCAGGCGCACGATCCCGACCGCATCCGTACCGACCTCGCGGAAGTTCTCGCGCGCCACGCCGTCAAGCTCGACGCCTCGCGCCCCGACGCCGTCGCGCGCCGCCGCAAGACCGGACAGCGCACCGCGCGCGAGAACGTCGACGACCTCTGCGATGCCGGCACCTTCGTCGAGTACGGCTCGTACGTGATCGCGGCGCAGCGCACGCGGCGTCCGGTGGACGAGCTGATCGCGCGCACGCCGGCCGACGGCCTCGTCGCCGGGCTCGGCCGCGTCAACGGCGAGCTGTTCGACGAGGCGCGCACGCAGTGCGCGGTGCTGGCCTACGACTACACGGTCCTCGCCGGCACGCAGGGCATGCAGAACCACAAGAAGAAGGACCGTCTGTTCGAGGTCGCGGAGCGGCTCCGCGTGCCGGTGGTCTTCTTCACCGAGGGCGGCGGCGGACGTCCGGGCGACACCGACGTGCAGGGCGTCGCGGGCCTCGACTGCATGGCGTTCCACCTGTTCGCGAAGCTGTCGGGCCTCGTGCCGCTGGTCGGCATCAACTCCGGACGCTGCTTCGCCGGCAACGCAGCGCTGCTCGGCTGCTGCGACGTCGTGATCGCGGCGGCGGGCTCGAACATCGGCATGGGCGGCCCGGCGATGATCGAGGGCGGCGGGCTCGGCGTGTTTCGCCCGGAAGAGGTCGGCCCCATGTCGGTGCAGGTGCCGAACGGCGTCGTCGACGTCGCGGTGGCGGACGAGGCCGAGGGCGTGCGCGTCGCGAAGCAGTACCTGTCGTACTTCCAGGGTCGGCTTTCGCGCTGGGACGTCGCCGACCAGCGCGCGCTGCGGCACGTCATCCCCGAGAACCGGCTGCGCGTCTACGAGGTGCGCGACGTGATCGACACTCTCGCGGACGCGGGCTCCGTACTCGAGCTGCGCCGCGGCTTCGGTCCCGGCATGGTCACGGCGCTGGCGCGCATCGAGGGCCGCCCGCTCGGTATCGTCGCGAACGACCCGAAGCACCTGGCCGGCGCGATCGACAGCCCCGGCGCCGACAAGGCCGCGCGTTTTCTGCAGCTGTGCGACGCGTACGACCTGCCGGTGCTCTTCCTGTGCGACACGCCGGGCATCATGGTCGGACCGGAGATCGAGAGGACGGCGCTGGTGCGGCACTGCTCGCGCCTCTTCGTGGTCGGCTCGAGCCTGACCGTGCCGACCGCGACGATCGTGCTGCGCAAGTCGTACGGCCTCGGCGCACAGGCGATGGCGGGCGGCAGCCACAAGGCGCCGATCTTCACTGTGTCGTGGCCGACCGGCGAGTTCGGCGGCATGGGCCTCGAGGGTGCCGTCAAGCTGGGCTTCCGGAAGGAGCTCGAGGCGATCGCCGACGCGAAGGAGCGGAAGCGCGTGTTCGACGACATGGTCGCGCGCGCCTACGAGCGCGGCAAGGCCACCAACACCGCGAGCCACTTCGAGATCGACGAGGTCATCGACCCGGCGGAGTCGCGCGCGCGCGTCGCGGGCGCGTTCGCGTCGTGGCCGGGACCGGCGTGGCCGCGCACCGGGAAGAAGCGGAGCTGCATCGACACGTGGTAGGGTCGCGCCGTGCCTGCGATCGTCGCGGGCGGCATATCCGTGCAGCGGCTCGCGCCACGGGAGGTGATCGACATCATGGCAGAGCGGTGGTCCGTCGAGCGCGCGCTCGACTGGCAGGCCCGCGAGGGCTGGCTCGTCGGCTTCAACTACCTGCCGCGCAGCGCGGTGAACTGGACCGAGCTCTGGCAAGCGGAGACCTTCGACCTCGCGACGATCGAGCAGGAGCTCGCGTGGGCACGCGACATCGGGCTGAACGCGCTGCGGACGAACCTGCAGTACCTCGTGTGGCAGGACGATCCGGCCGGGCTGCGCGCGCGTGTCGACCGCTTTCTCGGCGCCGCGGCGGCGAACGGCATCCGCGTGATGCTGTGTCCGTTCGACGACTGCGCGTTCTCGGGCCGCGAGCCGTACCTCGGACGCCAGGACGACCCGATCCCCGGCGTGCACAACAGCGGTGCGGCGGCGAGCCCGGGGCGGGCGGTGGTGCGCGACCGTGCGCGCTGGCCGGACCTCGAGCGCTACGTGCGCGACGTCGTCGGGCACTTCCGCGACGACGCGCGCATCGTCACGTGGGACCTCTACAACGAGCCCGGCAACGACTTCGTGTTCACGCGGCAGGTCGCGCCCGACGCGGCCGATCCGCTCTGGCCGCACAGCATGGATCTGGCGCGCGCGTGCTTCGCCTGGGCGCGCTCCGCAGATCCGTCGCAGCCGCTCACCTCGGGCGTGTGGAGCCGGCAGTGGCAGGAGCGGGAGACCGATCTGCTCGCGATGTCGGACGTCGTCAGCTTTCACAGCTACCTGCCGCTCGAGCTGGTCGCGGCGCAGGTCGAGCTGCTGCGCGCGGAGGCTCGCCCGATCCTGTGCACCGAGTGGCTCGCGCGCGGGCTCGGCTCGCGTGCCGCCTCGCATCTGCCGTGGTTCGCCGAGCGGCAGATCGGCTGCTTCCACTGGGGCCTCGTGAAGGGCCGCACGCAGACGCACCTGCCGTGGCCTGCGTTCGAGCGTCTCTACGCCGACGGCGGCTGGCACCACGACCTGCTGCACGCGGACGGAACCCCGTACGACGGGGAAGAGATCGCCGAGTTCCGGCGCTGGTGCGCGCGCGCCGGCCGCGGCACGATGGAATGAGCGGGAGGAGCAACGCGATGCCGACGAAGCTCGAACGCACGAAGGACGACCCCTGGCGTCTCAAGACGCCGCCGGGGCACGGCGGAGTTCACCATGCACACCGACGAGAAGGACGGGAAGAAGATCCTCGTCTGCACCGTCGGCAAGACCGTGCTGCACTACGACGCGCGCTGCATCGACGACCTGCACGCGATGCTGAAGAAGGCGGGCGACTGGGTCGATCTCGGCGGTACCGACGAGCAGAAGCCGGCGAAGGGCGGCACCGTCGAGGCCTGGGGGCGCTCGCCGAAGAATCCCGTCGGCGGCTGGTACGGCCTCAAGAAGGGGCTCCGCGGACGCTTCGGCGTCTACGTGCCGCCGCTGATGGAGGCGCTCGGGCTCGCCGAGCTCGAGCACCAGCCGAAGAACAACCGCATGCGCGCGAAGTGACGCGCACCGGCGGTCGCGTCGAAACGAACGCCGCGTCGGTTCCGGCGGTCGTGGCCGGCGAAGCCGGCTAGGACGTCGGATGGAACGCCCTGCCAGTTCCGTCCTTCGTGGCCGGCGAAGCCGGTGCGGACGTCGGATGGAACACGTCGGCGCACGGCGCGGTCCATCCCTCGTGGTGGGCGCAGCCCGTGCAGACGTCAGTCGAGCGCGAACACGCGCCGCGCGTTGCCGGCGAGGAACAGCGCCGAAGTCTCGTCGTCGAGGCCGAGCTCGTCGAGGCCCGTCAACGCCTGTGCCGGGGTGATCATCGGATAGTTCGTGCCGAACAGCACCTTCTTCCGGCCGCGTCCGCGCAGGTACTCGACCAGCGCGGCCGGGTAGCGGCGCGCCGCATAAGCCGACGTGTCGATGAAGAAGTTCCGGTGCTTGTCGGCGACCGCGATCGCCTCGTCGGTCCACGGGTAGCCGATGTGCCCGCCGACCACGACCAGCTCCGGGAAGTCGATCAGCACCTGGTCGAGGTGGATCGGCCGCCCTACCTCGGAGGGCATGAGCGGCCCGGTGTGGCCGATCTGCGTGCCGAACGGCACGCCGAGGTCGCAGCACGCGGTGTAGACCGGGTAGAAGCGGCGGTCGGTCGGCGGCACCTCCCAGAGCCAGGGCAGCACGCGGATCGCCTTGAAGCCGAGCTCGTTCACGCAGCGCCGGATCTCGTGCACCGCCGCCATCGGCTTTGCGATGTCGACCGAGCCGACGCCGATCAGCCGCTCCGGCGCCTGCGCCACGAACGACGCGACCTCGTCGTTCGAGATCATGACGTTGCGCGGGGCCACCCAGGCGCTGATCAGCGCGCGCCCGACGCCGGCCGCGTCCATGAGCGCCGTGGTCTGCGCGACCGGCGGCTCCTCGGTGGGGGCCTCGGACCTGGTCCAGCGGCGCAGCGATTCGAAGATCGGGTCGGTGATGTGACGCAGCGTCGGGTGCTGGGCCCAGGCGTCGATGATGTCGAACGGCATGTGGTTCCTCCCGGTCCGGAGCTTGCCGCATCGGCGGGCTGCGCTCCAGGCTCCAGCCCTCGCGCCCGCGGGGTACAGAGCGGCGCCGGGAATGCCGATCTTCCGGCCGGACCATGCGGCAGGTTGCGCTCCACTTCGCTCTCGGCGCCGTCGTGTCGGGCGCTCTCGCGGTGCTGTTCTCGCTGCTCCGGGCCGAGCGCATCGGCTCGCTGGTCTTCCTTCCGGTCGTGGTGGGGATCGTCTGCGCATCGGCCGCGCACGTCGTCGGGCCATGGGCGACGCTCGCCGTTCTGGCGCTGATCACGGCGACGATGTGGCACGAGTACCGGTCGGCGTAGGGCGCGTTCCGCGGGGTCGTGCGGCGTACCCGGGACCGTTGGCAATCCGCGAGCCGACGCGGCAGGCGACAGCCAACGTGCCCGTTCGCGGCGACGACAGGATGCTCGGGCGTAAGTGCGCGCCGAGGGCGCTCGCGGCCCTCGCGGCGCAGCCCACCGGAGCCCGGGGATGAGCGCAGAGCAGCACGGTGGGACAGCTCCGGGCGAGACCGACGCGCCCGTCCTGCGCGGTCGCGCAGCGGAGCAGGACCGTCTCTCGGCCCTGATCGACGCCGCAGGCGACGGGCGCGGCGAAGCACTGGTGCTGCGCGGCGAGGCGGGCATCGGCAAGACCGCGTTGCTCGCTGCGGCGCGCGCGCGCCACGTCGGCACGACGCTCGCCGCGAGCTGCACCGAGGCCGAGGGCAGGCTTCCGTTCGCCGTCCTGCACGCCCTGCTCGAGCCGCTGCTCGGCACGACCGGCGACCTGCCCGAGCCGCAGCGTGCGGCGCTGCTCGGGGCGCTCGCGCTCGGGCCACCGGCGCAGGGCGACCGCTTCGCGGTGTGCCTCGCGACGCTGTCGCTGCTGCGCGCGGCTGCGGAGCGTGGCCCCCTGCTGGTGCTGATCGACGACGCGCAGTGGGCCGACCGTGCGTCCGCCGAGTGCCTGCTGTTCGCGGCGCGCCGGCTCGACGGCACGCGCGTCGCCATGGTCCTCGCGCTCCGCGAGGGCGAGCACGCCCCGGTCGGCATCGACGCGCTGCAAGCGCTGCGCCTCGCGCCCGTCGAGCGAACGGCAGCGCGCGCGATCATCGCCGATACCGGCCTCGGGCTCGCGGCCACACCGTGCGACGCGGTGCTCGACGCTGCCGCCGGCAACCCGCTCGCGTTGCGCGAGCTCGCGGCCTCCCTGAGCCCCGAGGAGCGCTCCGGCCGCCATCCGGTACAGACGCCGCTCCGTCCGGCTGGCCGCCTCGCGCACCTCCTCGCACGCCGCATCGCGAGGTTGCCGCAGCCCGCGCGGGCGGCGCTCGTCGTCGCCGCCGCTGGCGACGGCGCGGACCTCGCAGGCATCCGTACCGCGTGCCGCGCGCTCGGGATCTCCCCGGACGCACTGTCGCCGGCGCAGGACGCGGGGCTCGTGAGCCTCGGTGGCGGACGCCTCACGTTCAGCCACCCGCTGGCGCGCGCCGCGGCGTACCATCTGGTCGCACGGCCGTCGGAGCGCCAGTCGGCGCACCGCGCGCTCGCCGCAGCGACGCCGCCCGACCGCGCGGCGTGGCACCTCGCGGACGCGAGCGACGGTCCGGACGACGCGGTCGCGCGAGCGTTGCACGACGCGGCGCTGCGTGCCGTCGGGCGCCGTGGCTACGTCGAGGCGGCGTCCGCGTACGAGCGCGCCGCGACCCTCAGCGTCACGCCGCGCACGCGCGCGCGGCGGCTGCTGCGGGCGAGCGCCGCGCGCGTGTCGGCGGGACAGCTCGAGCAGGCGCTGGCCTGCATCGAGGAGGCATCGATCATCGACGCCGAGGTCGCAGCCGACCTGCGCGCGCAGCACACGCGGGCGATCCTGCTGGTCGGCCTGGCGCGGCCGGACGAGGCGCTGCGGATCATGGACGCCGTCGCGAGAGCGCCGCTGGTCGCTGGGACACCGGCGCTCGCGGCGGCCGTCGCTGCCGACGCCGCGCTCGCGACGATGATCGACGGCCGCTACGGCGAGGCGCTCGAGCGCGCAGAGCGCGCGGCGGCGCTCGTCGAGCCGTCGAGCGCTCCGCTGGTGCGCGCGCAGGTGCTCACCTGCCTCGCGGCGGCCCGCGTCTACCGCGGGCTCGGCGCGAGCGCGCGAACGCTGCAGGAGGAGGTGGCGCCGCTCCTCGACGCGCTCGACCCGCTCGACTGGAACGTCGGCATGCGCACGCACACGCTGGCGATCGACGTCTGGCTCGCACTGGACGAGCCGCGTCGCGCATTCGCGCTCGCCGAGGGCATCCTGGCACACCTCGGCGAGGCGGCGGCCTGGACGGCGCGCGCGAACCCGCTGAGCCTCGCGGTGCGCGCGGCCTGCGACACCGGCGACTGGCGCACCGGCGAACGGCTCGCGGACGAGACGGTGCTCGTCGCGGAGGAGAGCGGCAGCACCGATGCGCTGCAGCGCGGCCTGCTCGCGCGGGCCTGGCTCGGTGCTGCGCGTGGTGACGAGGGGAGGGCACGCTCCGACCTCGATCGCGTGCGGGCTCTCTCGCCGCAGGGCGTGCGCGGAACGTCGGACGTCTGGCTGCGCGCGAAGGAGGGCTTTCTCGCGCTCTCGCTGGGCCGTGCGCGCGACGCGGTCGAGGCGCTCGAACCGCTCGTGGCACGGATCTCGGACGAGGTCGGGCTCGTGCACGCGACGGTGATCCCGTGGCGCCCCGATCTGGTCGAGGCTTACGTACGGATCGGGCGGCTCGACGAGGCACGCGCCGCCGCCACGGCGTTCGCCGACGAGGCGGCGCGCGGTGGCAGCGACCTCGCCCGCGCGCTCGCGGCGCGGTGCGCCGGCCTGGTCGCGGCCGACGGCGGCGAGCGCGAGCTCGAGGCCGCGCTCGCGCTGCACGCGCCGGGCACGGGCCGCGAAGCTCCTCGGGGCCGCAAGCCCGGCGCGACGCCCCTCCGGGACGAGCGACGACGCGCTGACGGCGCAGGAACGTCGCGTCGCGGCCCTCGTCGCCACCGGACGGACGGTGCGCGAGACGGACGGCTGATCCGTCGCCTCGGCGTCCGCGCCTCGGGTGCGTGCGCCTCGGTGCCCGCGCCTCGGGCGCCCGAGTCTCGGGTGTTCGCCCGATGCAGCGGTACTCGCTCGGCCGGTAGCCTCTGCCGCCATGAAGACACCGAAGCGACGCTCGCCGCGCATGGGTCCCGCCCTGCGCACCCTTCTGGGGCCCGTGCTGATCGCAGCCGCGCTCGCGGACGCCGGATTCGGCGCGCTCGCGGCGGCCGTGGACATCCCGCTGACGCGCGGGCGCATCCGCATCACGCGCTCGGCGGCCGGCGTGGAGCGGCTGTCGTTCGTGTCGTGGGATCCGGCGGTGTCGTTTCCGTCCCCGGGGACCAACCCCGGTGATCCGACGATCGCGGGTACCGGCAACGGCGCGGTGGTGGAGATCTTCGGTGCGAACGACTCGGGTGCGGCGGTGTTCGCCGTCCCGTCGGGCACGGGGGCCGCTCCGTCGGACCCGGGCTGGCGGGATTTCTCCGTCGTCGTCGGGGGGCCGCGCTACAAGTACGACAACCGCGGTGCACCCGCGGCGCCGTCGGCGGTGCGGCGCCTGGTGGTCAAGGACGGGCGGCGTCTCGAGGTCAGGGTCGCCCGCAGCGGGCTGCGGCTTCTCGGACCCGAGGGCGTCGTCGGCATCCGCATCACCGACGCGGCGGGCAACCGCATGTGCGCGCGTTTCGACCCCGCGGACGCCGGCCCGGGCGCGCGCGACGTGGTCGCCGGCTCGTCCAGCCCGGTCTACGCGGTCGGCCGCGTGGCGTCCATGGCGCCGGCGGACTGCTCCGACGCCGCGCTGAACACCGCCTCGCTTCTCCGGCAGGGCATCTTCGCGCCGCCGACGACGTGCCACGACGACCAGTTCGTGCTGCCGTCGTCGACGCCGCCGTCGTGCGCGAGCTTCTCCGGCTCCGAGCTGCACCGCGTACGCCTCACCGATCCACTCGCGGTCTGCAACGACGGCAGCCCGGCGGTCCTGTTCGTTCGCCCGGCGCCGCTCGAGACCTCGCCCGGCACGATCAATCCGCGGCGCAACGAGTGGATCATCTGGCTCGAGGGCGGTGGCCTGTGCCGCGACCCGGGAGAGTGCGCGGATCGCTGGTGCGACCTGCAGGCGGGGCCGTACGACGCGCGCAAGATGAGCTCGCTCTGGGAGGACTGGGCGATCGGCAAGGTCGGCATCTTCGGCAACAACCCGAGCAACCACTTCACCGACTACAACATGGTGATGGTCAAGTACTGCAGCTCGGACCTGTGGGTCGGGCGCCGTACCGTCGACCAGCCGGAGTCGGATGCCCCGGCGCCACCGTTGGGCTCCGGGCAGCACTACCCGCGCTACCGCGCCGCGTTCCATGGCGCGCACATCGTCGAGGCGGCGATCCGCGCGCTGCAGGAGCCGGGCGGGGTCGTTCCGGACGACGACTGCTTGACCGATCCCATGCCATCGCTCGCCGACGCGACCGAGGTGCTGTTCGCCGGAACCTCGGCGGGTGCGTTCGGTGCGACGCTGAACGTCAAGGCGGCGGCCGATCTGATCGTCGCCGGCGCCGCCGGTGCCGCGCCGCGGGTCCGTCTCGTGAGCGATGCCGCCACCGGTCCCTACGAGGCCGACGTGGCGGGAGGGGTGGACCAGACGGAGGTCGACGGGGCGCGGGCGGCGATGACCGCGGGATGGGCGATGTTCGGCGGCGTGCCGGACGACGACTGCGTCGCCGCGCATGGGGGCGACCCCGAAGGCGTCTGCCGCTGGCCGGCGCACCTGCTCGCGCACCACATGACGGTGCCGGCGTTCGTGCAGATGGACATCGAGGACAACACCATCGGTCCGTGGCTCTACGAGACGTTCGCGCTGTTCGGCCTGGGCACGCGGCCGCTGCTCGAGGGGATCGCCGCGGGTTCGCTGCTCTATGGCGGAACCGAGGCGACCTCGCAGACCGAGGTGGGGATGTTCGCGCCGCGCTGCTGTCACCACGTGACGCTGGAAAACTCCGACTTCTTCGGCATCGAAGTCGCCGACCCGGACAACCTCCCCGCCGGGCGCCGCGACCTGAACGACACGCTGTGGGACTGGGTGCGCGACGTGAGCGTGCCCGTGCTGATCGACCAGGGCGGGACGTTCGATTCGGGGTGCCCCGGGACGGGGATCCCGTCGGTCGCCAGACCCTGCCCGCCGTGAGGCGGAAAGTAGTTTCTGGTCCGTTTCGGACCCGTTCCAGGAGGACCTCGTGATGAAGCCGAATTCCACCCCTCGCCGCCACCTGCGTACCGCGCTGCTGATCCTCGCCGCCGTGGCGCTTGCCACGCCGGCGCTGGCGCTCAATGCGAAGCAGTTCCGCAACCTTGAATGGCACTGAAGAGCAACCAGATCGTCAAGGAGCTCGCCGTGACGCCGAGCGGTGGCACCACCGCGCAGCCGTTCGGCTTCCGCGTCCCGGCGACCGGGGTCGCGGCGCCGCCGCTCTGCGGCGTGATCGGCGGCACGTTCCAGTGCTTGTCGGTGGTGTCGCTGAGCTGCCCGAGCCACATCCAGATGGTGCAGGAGGGCACCAACGCGATCTTCAACTGCGACACGAGCTGCGAGCCGCCGACGCCGGACGACGAGGGCTACTGCGACTGCGAGATCGACTACGGCAGCTGCACCGCGGCCTGACGTCGCGGCCTCGCTCGCAGGACGCCGATGCCGATCGCCCGGGCGGCGCGCCGCGCGCGCCCGGGAGGTCGGCGTCCTGCTCGGTCAGCTCGCCGCCTTGGCAGCGGTCAGGATCTGCAGGACGGCGCTCACGCGCTCGCCGTGCAGCGTCTCCTCGCGTCCGTTGAGGCGCAGCAGGCGCTGCACCTCGGGATCGCTCTCGCGGTCTGCCCACTGCTGGTAGCCCCGATCGCCGTCGATCTCGCCCTGCACGATCACCGGCAGGAGCTCGACCGGGATCTCGTCGGGCAGCGGGATCGCGTACTTCGCGGTGTCCTCGGCGGTCGGCTCGTACTTCTCGCGGCCGAGCTTGATCGCCAGCACCTTGCCCACGCGCTCGGCGTGGCCGCGCTCCTCGCGCGCGTTCTTGCGCAGCAGGTCGGCCGCTTCCGCGTTGCCGATCCGGTCCGCGATCAGGTTGTAGAAGTCCTCGCCGGAGCACTCGACGCGGTACAGGAGCCGCGCCGACTCGACGTCGAGCTCCTGGATCGAGCCGAGCGCCGTCACCGCCGAGAAGAAATCAGCATGGTCCTGCATGGCCTCGCTCCCTCCGCGCCGTGCGGCGCTCCGTGAGGATGATGGAGGCTACGACACGGGGCAAGCTCGTGGATTCATCAGAGGACGTCACACCGGCGGCTTCGGCTCCGCCCCGCCCACGGCCCGCGTTCGCCTGTCGCCGAGAGGATAGGGCACGAGCGTACGGCAGCTGACGACGACCGTCTCCCAGAGTGCGCCCGCGGAAGGGGCGTCTCCTGGTCGAGAGGGCCACGCGCTGACATATTCTCGACCGATGGCGAACGGGATCCTGTCGATGGCGGAGCGCTACCGGCGTCCGGACTGGGTTCGACGGCTGAACGCGATGGCGGGGTCGGTCGGTGGTGACCCGCGCCGGCTGGTGGCGCTCGATGGTCCGGAGCTGCTCGCGGCCGCCGAGCGCTCGCTCGACGGAGCGCCACGGCGGGGCGACTTCGGCGACCCCGCGTGGCGCGCGCGCTTCACGAGCCTCGTGCGCGCGCTCGACGCGGCCCCGCTCACCGTCGTCGGGCGTCTCATGACGCGCCAGGAGCTGCTGCGCGGCCTCCGCACGCGGCTGCTGCTGACGCGCGAGCTCGACGCGCATCCGGAGATCGAAGGGAAGAAGGTCGTGGCGCCGATGATCGTGACAGGCCCCGCGCGCTCGGGCACGACGATCCTCTTCGAGCTGCTGTCGCTCGACCCGGCGCTGCGCGCGCCGCTCGCCTGCGAGGCGCTGCACCCGCTGCCGCGCCGCGCGCCGGGTGATGCGAGCGGCGAGCGCTTCGCGTGGAGCGAGTGCGAGCAGGAGATGTGGGCCGACGTGCAGCCGGAGTTCGCGGCGATCCACGAGCTGCGCTCGGACCTGCCCGTCGAGTGCGTGACCCTCACCCTGCCGTCGTTCGCAGGCTCGCACTGGATGCTGATCGCGGCGCCGGGCGAGGGCTGGAGCATGGACGTCGGCGTCAACTACGACTTCGAGCGGCGCATCCTGCAGGTGCTGCAGCACGGCGAGCCGCGCACGACCTGGCTGCTGAAGACCCCCGCACACCTGCTGACGATGGAGGATCTGTTCGCGGCGTTCCCCGACGCCTGGATCGTCCAGACGCACCGCGACCCCGCGAAGACCATCCCGTCGACGGTGAGCACGACCGCGATGGTGCACTGGATGCGGACCGAGCAGGTGGACGCGGCGACGCTCGCGCAGGCGATCCTCGCGGGCTTCGCCTACGGCCTCAACCACTCGGTGGAGCTGCGCACGGGTGGTCCGTTCGGCGATCGCTTCGTCGACGTGCGCTTCGACCGCCTGATGCGCGACCCCGTGGCGGAGGTCGGGCAGGCGTACGCGGCGATGGGGCGCGAGCTGACGGCCGAGCACGCGGAGCGCATCCGCGCGTATCTGCGCGACAAGCCGAAGGGCAAGTTCGGCACGCATCAATACGCACCCGAGGACTGGGGCTTCACGGTCGAGGGCTTGCGTGCCGACCTGAAGCCGTACATCGATCACTTCGGCGTGGCCCTGGAGGACTGATCGCAGCCCGCGGGCGCGCGCGCGAGAGGACGGTAGCCGCATGGGCGACGAGATCCGGACCGAGAGCCGCGAGGCCCTCCGCGAGCTGATCGACACGCTGCAGGAGATCGACCGCCGCTGGGCGAGCGCCGAGTGGAACCTGCTCGGGCCGTCGGACGTCGCCGACGCGCACCGCGCGCTGCTGCACATGCTCGAGGGCGGCATCAAGACGTTCTTCGAGACCGACGCGACGCGGCCGCGCTTCCAGCGGATCGTCGGTCCGACGCGCAAGTTCACCGGCGACAATGCCGACGCGATCTACTACGACGCGCCGGTCGATCCCCGCTACGTGTACCGCGTGCGCGGACGGATGGACGGCGCGGTCTATTGCTCGTTCACCGTCGAGTGCGACACCGCCGACGGCAGCATGGCGGCGCGCACCGGCGGCGTGCTCAACGACACGCAGTTCGACGTCGACGCGGCCGGGCGCTTCGAGATCCGCTTCGGCGGCCCGTCCGCGTCGCGCAACTGGCTCGCGCTCGAGCCGCACGCGACGCGCATCACCACGCGGCACTACTACGAGAACGAGACCTCGGCGTCGGCCGACCCGAAGCGCCACGCCGCGCTCGAGATCGAGGTCGTGGAGCCTGTCACGCCGCCACCGCCGCCGCCGACGGATGCGTCGATCGCGAGCGGCATCCGCCGTGTCGCGCAGTTCGTCAGGAGCCGCACGCTCGGCATGCCGCCGATGGCGAAGAACCCGAACCAGCCCGCGTTCGTGTCGCTGATCCCGAACCAGTTCCCGAAGCCCGTGCCGCCCGCCGACTTCGGGCTCGCCGCGTTCGACGCGACGTACTCGATGGCGCCGTACTTCCTCGCCCCCGACGAGGCGCTGGTGATGACCGGCCGCTGGCCCACGTGCCGCATGGGCAACGTGTCGCTGTGGAACCGCTTCATGCAGACGCTCGACTACGCGAACCGCCCGGTGTCGCGGAACCGCGCGCAGACGAAGCTGGAAGCCGACGGCACGTTCCGCATCGTGCTCGCGCACGGGGATCCCGGCGTGCCGAACTGGATCGACACCGAGGGGAAGCCGTTCGGGCTCGTGTTCTGGCGGTTCTTCCTCGTCGAGGGGGAGGTCGAGACGCCGCAGGCGCAGGTTGTGAAGTTTGCGGAGGTCGCGCGGCGGTAGCGGGGGCTGCAGGAGGGGTCCGGCTCGGCGCGGGTCGCCTTGACGCAGCAGCCGTGTGGAACCAGAATGGTGTCTCTTTGGAGGCCACCATGCCGACGACGCTCACGTTGAAGAGCATTCCCGATGAAGTCTACGAGCGCTTGAAGGTGTCCGCGGAGGCTCACCGCCGCAGCCTGAACAGCGAGGCGATCGTCTGCCTCGAAGCCGTCCTCCTGCCGGGGAGGATGTCGCCGTCCGAGCGACTCGCTCGCGCCCGCGCACTCCGTGCCACGCTCCCCAAGGGACGCTTCCGCGCCAAGGACATCGACCGGCTGAAGCGGGAAGGGCGGGCGTGATCGTCGTCGACACCAACGTGATCGCGTACCTGCTTCTGCCGTGCGAGGTCAGCTCGCGGGCCGACGCGCTCTGGGCGAAGGATCCCGAATGGGCCGTACCGGTCTTCTGGCGCAGCGAGTTGCGCAACGTCCTGGCCGGCTACCTGCGCCGCGAGGCACTGACCTTCGACGATGTCGTCAACATCCAGGACGAAGCCGAGGCCCTCGTGGCCGGGAACGAGTACGAGGTCGCCTCGCGGCGCGTCCTCGAGCTGGTGCGCGACAGCAGGTGCACCGCCTACGACTGCGAGTTCGTGGCGCTCGCGATGCAGCTCGGTGTGAGGCTCGTCACGATGGACACGAAGATTCTGAGGTCCTTCCCCAAGCTTGCGGTGGCGCTTCCGGTGCGTTGACGCGACGGTACGGGGAGAGCGCGCAGTAGGCGCGTGCAACCGCCGTCACCCCTCTGTCGTGAGCCCGGTGCGTGCACGGTACCACGCCGTGTCGTTCAGATGCGGGAAGGCCTCGCCCGGCACGGGCACGTCGAGGAAGCGGCAGAGAGGCTCCCAGCCGTCCCCGGGCTCGTAGATCAGCAGCCTCGGGGCCGGAATCGCGTCGATGACGGCCTGGTTGTGCGCATCGAACACGCGCCTGGCATGGACGCGGTCTGCGAGTCGCCCGCCGAAGGTCTGCTCGAAGATCAGCGCGTACACCATCGCGTGGAACTCGCGGAGAATCTCGGGCGCATCCGACGGCGGTCCCTGGATCATCGCGGGATGGATCGTGTTCATGACGCTCTCGTGCCAGCGGTCGGCATCGCGCCGCGAGAGCAGAACCTTCGCGTCGGGGTAGTGCTCGACCAGCTCGCGCCAGAAGGCGGCGGCCGGCCAGTCGACGGTGGCGTGATAGCCGTCGAAGATCGCCGTCCAGTCGCGGGAGCCTCCTGCCGTGCGGTCGAGCCAGGGCCGCGCCCGCTCGGGCGCAGTCAGGACCTCGATCATGTGGTAGCAGGGCCCAAACCCGAGCCGCTCGAGCGCCTTCTTGAGCGAGAGCGTTCCGGTGCGCCCCAGCCCGGCGCCGATCAGTCGCAGTGCCATCTGCGCTCCCTCGGTGCTTACGCGCGTTCCGGACAGCCGTGGCGGTCCACCGCCGCGCCCGACGACGCGCGCTGGCTCACGCCGGTCCCCCGCTCTGGGATCGCCGGGACTCGATGATCTGGCGCCTGGTGAGCTGCGGCAGGTCGTCCGCGATCCGGAACCAGGGACTCTTGCACTCGACGAAGATGTGCTTGTCGGGGCACGTTCCGGGCTCGTCGTCGAGGAGACCCGCCGGGATCTCGAACCACGTGGCTCCCGGTACGGGGTCGGGGACGGGGGATCCGCAGCGCGCACAGAACGCGACGCGGTACGCTGGCGGACGCTCCCGGACCGGCGCCTCGTACGTGCGGATGAGCTCCGCTCCGGACAGGAGGTGGAAGTCCTCGACGCGAGCTCCCAGCCCTGCGACGAAGGCAGACCCCGAAGCCTTCCGGCACCGCGGGCAGTGGCAGAGCTCGAAGGGGCCCACCGCGCGTTCGATCGCGAAGCGTACGACTCCGCAGAGGCAACTACCGCGGATCATGCTCGAGTCTCCGCGATCGGGCGGGAGTGAACGCCGCCCGCCCAGACGGCTGCGTTCGGTAGAACGATCCGGGCGAGCCCGCTGAGCGCGCTCACGAAGGCCCATGCGGTCACGAAGAACGCGACATCCAGACGTCTCACCTTGCCTCCCGACTCGTCAGTCCATCTGACGTCCGTACCGGCTTCGCCGACCACGAGCGATGGCATCGGCACGGCGTTTCATCCGACCAGACCTGGATCTCCACGTACTTCTCGAGCGCTCGGCGGTGGTACCCGGCGTAGCCGTCCTCGGTATCGCCGACCGGAAGACCATGCTCGCGCATCACCTTGCTCAGCTGCGACATTCGAAAGACCTGGGCGTGGTAGGGCCGGCGTTCGTACGGGATGTCGAAACGTGGAAGAAAGCCCATCGCGATCGCGCTGTCTGGGACGGTGAAGGACGAGACGGACTCCGGCAGGGCAGACAGCGGAACGACGACCTCACGCATGTCGCGTGTCAGGCCGCAGAACCACTCGCAAGAGCCAAGGCAAAGCGGCTCTTCGTGGGTTCGTGTGGGGGGACGCCGACCGTAATCGCGCGGCCCGCGGCGATGTTGGGCGCGTGCGTGCAAGCGATCGGCTCACGACTGGTGCGTCGTGGCAGAGCCCGATGCACCGAGCAGCGCCTGCACCGCGAGGTGGGCGTCGAGCGGCGTGCCGTCCCAGCGCGGGAAGGCGGTGGTCGCGTCGATCGCGAGGCCGCGCGCCGCGTGCGCCGCGCGCAGTGCAGCGAGTGCGTCCGGGGCTGCGGCGGCACCCGCGGCGCCGCTGTCGCCGCCGGCGTGCACCTCGCTCGCGAGCGGTGACCGCAGCGGCTCGTCCGCGAGCGGCACGGGCTGACCGTCGTGACGGAAGAATCGCGGCCCGCCGTCGTGCGCGATCAGCACACGGTAGCCGTGCTCGTGCACGAAGCGGTGGTGCCTGCGGCACAGCGAGAGCAGGTTCGAGAGGCCGGTTGTCCCGCCGTCGATCCAGGCGACGACGTGGTGCGCGTCGGTGACGCGGTTCGTGCAGCCGGGGAAGCGGCAGCCGTCGTCGCACAGCCGGAGCGCGCGGCGCAGGCGGGGCGAGATGCGGCGTGTGCGGCGTGACGGGAGGCCCGCCGCGGCGGACGCCGCACGAGCGTCGGCGTGAACGTCGCGGGCGCCGGCGCGAGCGTCGTGGGTGCCGCATCGAGCGTCGTGGGCGTCTGCGTGAGCCTCGCGGGCGCCGTCCGTATCACGAGCGGCGGTGGCGACCGCGGCGCCGGCGCGGGTGTCGCCGACGAGCACGACGGTCGCGTCACAGGCGAGCCGCCGCGCGGTCGCGAGCGCGAGCTGCGTGCCGTCGGCGAGCGTGGCGTGCGGTGCGAGCTTCGCTGCGTCGGGGGCGTGCGGGTCGTCGCGTCGGTCGTCCGTGCCCTCCGTGCGCGCCGCGAGCGCGGCGCGGTCGACGTGCACGACCAGCTCGACCGGCAGTCCCGCCGTGTCGTGACCGTTCTCGTCGGCGGCGACCGAGGCGAGCCACGACTCCGCGACGGCGACCAGCGCGTCGGCGCGCGACAGCGCCGGCGGCGGCTCGTGGTGCTGCCGCTGGTCCGCTCGTCGCG